>Ga0307474_10000265_pt1 | contig 38656 bp, 35 predicted proteins | sample atmos_gasesECM1C_2_FD_203312 | JGI IMG/M metagenome (GOLD analysis project Ga0307474, IMG submission 203312) | Hardwood forest soil microbial communities from Morgan-Monroe State Forest, Indiana, United States - atmos_gasesECM1C_05 | ecosystem: Environmental > Terrestrial > Soil > Temperate... | reverse complement strand
GCGGGCTTTTCCACACCGCTTGGGAATCTCGCACAAACCGCGAGATTCCCACTTTCCCACAGCCACAACAACAAGCCTTCTACGGTTACATATCAAATGGCTCGACGGGGAGCGCTAGGGTTACATTTTTAGATGGCTTGACGGGGAGTCTTGGTGTTGGGAGACGGGGAGGACCCGGGAAGGGAGCGATAAAGTAGGAGGAAAAATAACGCTTGACATATTCCTATATGGGAATGTAATGTGTGGGCATGGCGCGCGCGGCGACCACTTCGGATGCGTTTAATGCGGTGGCGGAGCCGCGGCGGCGGGAGATTCTGAACTATCTCGCGCTCGAGGAGCGGCCGGTGGGCGAGATTGTCGATTTGCTGGGGCTCGAGCAGCCTTCGGTGTCGAAGCATCTGCGGGTCTTGCTGGAGGTGGGTTTAGTCCATGTCCGCCGCGACGGACGACGGATGTACTATCGGACTAACGCCCAGGCCATCCGGCCGCTTCACGAGTGGACGGAAACATTTGAGCGCTTCTGGCGTCACCAATTAAGCCGCATCAAGGAGCGCGCCGAGGGAAAAAACAATCCGTCAAACAATGCGAGCCCAGATTTTGTTCCACGGAGGAAAAATGATCTCGACGGCAACAAGAATTGAGGATTTAACGCTGGGCATCACGGAGGAAATCCACGTACGCGCATCGCTGGATAAGACCTTCGCGGCGCTGCTCGAACAGTTGGGCCCATACAACGAGGTTCCGGAGAAGGGAGCGATGCCCATGAAGCTCGAAGCCTGGCCCGGAGGCCGGTGGTACCGCGACCTGGGCGACCATAACGGCCACTTCTGGGGAGTGGTGCAGGCCATCAAGCGCCCGACGTTGCTTGAGATTACGGGGCCGTTGTTCATGTCCTACCCGGCAGTATCCAATGTGCAGTACCGCTTGAGCGAAAAAGACGGAGGAACGCTGCTCGCCTTTCATCACACGGCGCTGGGGCTGATTCTGGAAGAACACCGCAAGGGAGTCTCGGGTGGCTGGAACTACATCCATGAAGCCGTGCGGAGGCGAGCGGAAGCGGCGCGTTCGCACTGAGCGCCGCCGGAAGGCGAGGGAAGAGTTTATGTGTCCAGCGTGCCTAGTGGGTGCGGCGACGGCGATCGCCAGCGTCATGGCAACCGGCGGGCTAGCCGCGGTGGTGACGAAAAAGCTCGGCGCCAAGAACGGCACAAAGAAATCCGTCCAAGACCAAAATCCAAAGGAGGAAACATGGGAGAAGTAACGAACGAGCAAGTGAACTTGATGTTGCGGCTGTACGAAGAGCGCCGTGAGCCCAAACTGAGAGAAGCGCGCGACTGGTTCGGGGCAAACTTCCACGTAAAGAATGCCGACGACTTGATGCGCGTGTGTCCTCCCGGCAGCAAGGAAAACGTCTACATGCGCATGGTGCTTGGTTATTGGGAGATGGTGGCCAGCATCGTAAACCGCGGGCTTATCGACGAAGAGTTCTTCTTCGAAAGCAATGGGGAACAGTGGGTCGTCTGGGAACAGGTGAAGCCGGTGATCAGTGCCTGGCGCGCCATGTTCAGCAGCCCAAACTTCCTCGCCAACCTGGAAAAACACTCGAACCACCTGGAAGCGTTTCGCGAGAAGCGCAGCCCCGGGTCCAACGAAGCCATTCGTAAAATGCTGGCGCAAATGCAACAAGCCGCGCCGGCGCCCAAGACGCAAGCAGCGGGTGGCTAAGGTTCAGGTCCGAAGATCGATCATTTTGGTGGACGTCGAGAACGCGGGACAAGTTTGTTTAACGAGAGGAAGGAACCGTTATGAGACTTGTAGATTCCATCTTGATGGAAATTGATCAGGAAGCAAAAACGACCAAGCGAGTTTTGGAGCGAATTCCCGAAGACAAACTCTCCTGGAAACCCCACCCGAAAGCCTTTTCTCTGGGCCAGTTGGCCCTGCACATTGCGTCCGTGCCGGGTAGCGTCGCTGCGGCAGCGGCACCAGACACGATGGAAGCCCCGGCCTTTTCTCAGCCGGAGCCCAAAAGCCGCCAGGAAGTCCTGGACACCTTCTCGAAGAGCCTCGCGAGTGCCAAGGATACGCTGAACAAGATGGACGACGCCCGGCTCTTGTCCACGTGGAGCTTGACGAAAAACGGCAAAGTCCTGATGTCTATCCCGCGCTTCGGATTCATTCGCGCGATCCTGATGAATCATAACTATCACCATCGCGGGCAGCTTTCTACCTACCTGCGGATACTGGATGTTCCCGTGCCGTCGATATACGGACCCAGTGCGGACGAAAATCCGTTTGCCTAGTCCCAGAGAGATTAAGGAGAGGAGAACGCATCATGGCAACAAGCAAGACTACCCTTCCTAAAATCGCGTCGGCGGCCGAATGGCTGGCGGCCCGCAAGGAACTCCTGAAAAAAGAGAAGGAATTCTCGAAGTTAAGGGATGAATTGAGCCGCCAACGGCGAGAGCTTCCTTGGGAGAAGGTTGAGAAGTCCTATGTGTTCGATGGGCCCAAGGGCAAGGAAACGCTGGCCGATCTGTTCGGCGGCAGAAGCCAGCTCATTGTGTATCACTTCATGCTTGGCCCCGGATGGGCGGAAGGGTGCCCGAGCTGTTCGTTCATTGCAGACCATATCGACGGCAGCGTGGTGCATCTTGCCGCGCGGGACGTGCGACTGGCAGTGGTTTCGCGCGCGCCGCTGGCGGAAATCGCAGCGTTCAAGAAGCGCATGGGCTGGCGCTTCCACTGGGTCTCGTCCAACGGCAGCGACTTCAACTACGACTATCAGGCGTCGATGGCCAAGGAGGAGCGGGAAAAAGGCGAGGTTTACTACAACTACGCCATGCAGAAATTCCCCAGCGAGGAACGGCCAGGCACCAGCGTCTTCTTCAAAGACGCCGCTGGCAACATCTTCCACACGTATTCCAGTTATGCCCGCGGGCTAGACATCCTTATTGGCGCGTACAACTGGCTCGACATTACGCCCAAGGGGCGCGACGAGGCCGGCCTGAAGCACGGGATGGCTTGGGTCCGCCACCACGACAAATATGACGCCGGGTACAAAGTGGACGCCCAGGCAGAGTACGTGCAACCCGCTAAGGCTACAGACGCCGCAAGCGGCTGCTGCGAGCATCATTAATCTAGAGAGTCTAGAGTTGTTCTAGTTGCTTCGGTCTCCATTGGGCGGCAACGCCGAAGACATCGCGTCTACCGCGAAGCGAGCGTTCCCGGTTGCCGCCCAATACTTGGAAGGCTCATCCTTTCGGCGCGTAGTAGCCTTTTCGTGCGAGCACTTTCAGGTCGTGGTCGGCCGTTTCAATTTTGATTTTTCGGAATTTTCCGTCCAGCGCCGTGTTTGTCGGATAGTAGCCGAGCGTGTATTGGCTGCGCAGTTCCTCGGAAATCTCGTCGAACGCTTCCATCAGCTTCTTCTCCGAGCGGACGAAAATCGTGCGTCCGCCAGTCTCTTCCGTCAACTTGTGCGCCACGCTAGTGTTGCCGCCATAGCGCGGGTCTACCACGAGCAGGATATGGATGACCGTGTCCGTCTTTTGCGCCGCTTCAATCGCTTCTTCCAGTTTGACTTTGCTGCCTTCGTCCTGCGCGTCGGTCACAATCACAATGGCTTTTCGTCCCGCTTCCGTGGCCAGTTTGTCGCCACACGCCAGGTAAATCGCGTCATACAGGGCGGTGCCGGTGATTTGCCGCGACCCGATCGGACCCGGATTTAACCCAATCGATCCCTGATCCGGCACGTTGATCCGGCTCCTGCGAATGGCGCGCTCCAGTTGGCTGCGTTCGTCCGTGAAATCCGAAAGTAGATCGACATTGGAATCGAATGACATGACCAGCGCTTCATCGCCTTTGCGGATGATGCGCGAAATGAACTGGCTGCCGGCATCCTGAATGGCAGGCAGATTGTTCTGCTCGCTGCCGGAGGTGTCCAGCAACAGGGCCAGTGTAATCGGCAGCGCCACCTCCCGCGAAAAGAACGAGATCTTCTGGCCCTGATTGTCCTCCAAGATCTTGAAGTCTTCCTGCTTAAGGTTCGGCACGATCCTTTTGTTCTTGTCGCGCACGGTGGCAAACAGGTTCACCAGGTTGACCTGCGACTTGATGGTGCCGCCTTGTGCAACGGGTTCCTGAGGCATGGCAGGAACGGCCAAACTGACCGCAACCGTTGCGGTCACACATTGCATCAAAAGCTTATGCATCGATTGCATGTATACTTTCCTCTAGCGAGTGATACCCGGCCGGAAAAAACCCGCGGGTACTGCCGTCCTTTAGGATGCAGCGAAGCGGCGCGATGGATGCGTGGCCGAAATCACCCGCGTGGATAATTTCACTAGGAAGTTTGGCTTGAGGACCATGAAAAGTCTACGAATAATCCTTCCCTTGGTTTGCGGATTGCTACTCGCTTTCCTGCTCGTCCAGCTTCGCGCGCAAGCCCCGCAACCGGCCACCGCCCCGCCAGTTCCGGCGCAGAACAGTCCAGCGCCTCCACCACCGAGCCGGCAGGGCAGAATCACTGTCCCGGTCAACGAAGTGGTAGTGCCGGTCACCGTGAAGGACAGGTCCGGTAGTCTAGTGCCGGACCTCCGGCGTGACGAATTTCGGATTTTTGAGGATAATGTCGAACAGAAAATCGATTCCTTCCAAACCGAGCCTGCGCCCATTTCCATGGTCTTGCTAGTGGACAACGATTTGAAATCGAAGGATGCCAAGCAAGTTACAGACAGCTTGCGGGCGGTGGTTCTGGGTCTGAGCCTGAACGACGAAGCTCTTATCTGCCGCTTCGACCAGTTTTTCCACCAGGGCAAAGGCTTCATCAGCGACCAGGACAAGCTCCTCAGCGAGTTGAAACGCACGCACTTGGACGATGAGCCCTCCGTGTCGCCCTCGAGCCCGGCAATCGGCACCGGGCCTTCCATCAACGGCCATTCCGCCACCGGAGATGCGCCGAACATCACTGGCGCGCTAAGGAACATCAAAGGACAGCCGACCAAGGCTTTGGACGATGCGGTGTACGCCGCCGCGCAATTGCTCAAGGACCGCGACCCGGAGCGCCAGCGGCGCAAAGTCATTTTTCTGATTTCGGACGGCGTTAACGGCGCGAAGTTCAACGTGAATAACTACGACACCGTGCTCAAAGAACTGCTGCGTTACAACATCTCGGTTTACGCCATCGGCGTGGGCAGCGCTTATTTCGACCGGCGATTCGAACGCCTTTCCAAATACGCGCACGACACCGGCGGCGACGTTTACTATGGTTTGAAGAGCCGGGCGATGGAAGAGCTGTACGCGCGCGTCACCGAAGAAGCCCGCAACCAATACACTCTGGCCTATGCCCCCGGCGGAACCGACCGCGGCGCCGAGTACCATTCCATCGAGGTGCGCGTAAAACGCGAGGGCCTGACCATCCTGGCCCGCGAAGGCTATTACGCTGGTGGCACGCCGCGCTAAACGGTTGTTTGCCGCTCTTCCATCGCGCGTTCGCGGAGACACAGAAATAGCGGCAGCGCCAGGCTGACTCCCACGGCGCATAAACCGGCAATCGGCATCCAACGGAACCGTATGCGCAGCAGCTTTCCTTCGACAAGCATAAACACCAAGAGCACTGCCGACGAAATGAGTACATCCAACCCGAAAAACGCGCTAATCCGATTGGCGAAGAGCTGACGCACCAGAAGGCCGAGATTCAGCCTGTTCTCCGTGAACCATGGAACGAATTGCGAGTAGGGGATGGCCACACCGAGGATGCCGAGCATCCAGTAAATGTTCTTGCGCTTTACGGCTGCCCTCCCTACTGGCTTCCACCGGGAAAATCCCAGGAAATTCCTAAGAGGCGCTCAGTGCTTCTTCATGCGCCGGACAAATCGGTTTGTAAGTGCAATTGCGGCAAATGAATCCCGGCTTGGCGGGAAATTCTCCGGCGCGAATGTCCGCCGCCGTTTCTTGGACCACGCGCAGCGCTTCGTCGAGCTGCTTCAGGTCTCGAGTGGTTTCTTGGCGGTGATTGTCCTGCAAATAATGGAAAACCATGCGCACCGGATTCCACTCAAAAATCTCTTTCGCCGCGATCGCATAGATGCTCAGTTGCAGGTCTTTCTGCGCATCCGAATCCTTTTTTGCCTTGCCCGTCTTGTAGTCGACAATTTCCACGTCCCGCCGCCCCAGCGAATTTACCTGGTCAATGCGGCCTTTTAGAATGACGTTGTTCTCTACCGGCAGCTCGAAATTTTTTTCCAGTTCCAGCACTATCACCGGCTGCTCCAGCGCTGCCTGATGAAAATGCCGCAGTTGCTCCAGCCCGTCCTTCTTGTACTCTCCCTCCTGGTATTCGTCTTCGTAGCCCGCCTTGGACCATTCGGTTTCGAAAACCCGCTGAACTTCGTCGAACGGCAGGCGGTTGCCTTTTTTGAACTCCGTCATCATCCGGCGGATGGTGCCGTGCATAACACGGCCGAATGTCAGTGTAGCCTTGGCGCCTTCCGGCAAGGACCACAAGGACGAGAATAGATACTTTTGCGGGCAAGACCTATAGCTTTCGACCGCCGAAGGATGCAGCTGCAGAGGCTCGGGCGACGGCGGATGAAAGGTCTTCGCCCACTGTGCGATGCGCGAGAAAACTTTAGCTCGGCCTGAGGGCGCAAAGAGGGAATCCTGTGCCTCTTCCGTCTGCGCTTCGCCGGAGACTTCAGCTGGCGCTGGCGCGACCTTGGGCGCGAGTTGCAGCACATCGCGCCGCTTCACCCGCGGGTCCATCAAGATGTCCTCGATAAACGGTGGCACCTTTCCTTTCCTCTCCGCCAGCGAAGTGATGGTCAGCCGGTCCTGGGCCCGCGTCAGCCCCACGTAGAACAGCCGGCGCTCTTCCTGATGGTGAAAATGCACCTCGGGAGCCCCCTCTTTCATCAGTTTTGCCGGGAACTCGAACACATGGGAGCGCTCCGGCTGCGGAAACTTGTTTTTGTTCACGCGCAGCACAAATACATGGGAAAACTCCAGGCCCTTGGCGCCATGAACGGTCATTAATTGGACCGCGTCGCCTGGCGCGTCCTCTTCCAGGCAAATCGTGCCGCCCGCCTGGTCGAAGTACTCGAGATACTCCACAAACTCACTCAGGCCGCGCGTCTCGCTTTTCGCTTCCCACTCCTTGACGAATGCCGGAAGCCTTCTCACATAAGCGCGGTCTTGCTCTGAAGCGCGCGCGTAGATTTCGAGCCATTCGAGGAGCTCGTCGAGTACTTCCGCCGCCGTGCGGCGTTGAATCGTTTTGCGCTGTTCCGAGAGCAAGTCCAGCAGTTCGCTCAGTTCGTTCGCGGCAGGTTCGAACGGCAGGCTCGCCTGCTTGGTCTGCAGCTCGTCATAGATCTTCTTGCGATTCTTGCGTCCGCGCTCCGCCAAACGCACCAAGTCGGATGGGGACTGCCGCCACGCCGGGGCCGCCAGCACACGCGCCGCCGCAATGTCGTCGTAGGGCTTGGCGATCAGGCGCAGGTACGCGATCAGATCTTTTACCAGCGGATGTTCCAGGATGGACAGCCTGGAGATGACAAACGGAACTTTGCGCTTCGCAAGTTCTCGCACCAGCTCATTGCGATGGCCGTGGGCCCGGTAAAGCACCGCGAAATCTCTCCACCGCCGGCCGGCGCGGTGAATGCGCTGGATTTCCCCGGCCACCCATCGCGCCTCGTCCTCGATTTCGGCGAGTTCCACCACGCGAATCTTTTCGCCTTCTGGCCGGTTCGTGGTGAGCACTTTTTTTGGAAAATCCGCACTCGCCGTGTTCATGCCGATCACTTGGCTCGCGACCCGCAGAATATTCGGCGTCGAGCGGTAATTTTCCGTCAAGCTCACGCGAAAGAGCGTGGAGTCTTCGCCTTCGCGCCATCCCGCGAAACGCTCCAGAAAAAGTTTGAAGCTACCGAACGACGCTCCCCGGAAGCGGTAAATGGCCTGGTCATTGTCGCCCACAGCGAAGATATTCCTGTTCTCGTTGGCCAGAAGTTCCAGCAGGCGCAGTTGCGCGATGTTCGTGTCCTGGAATTCGTCGACCAAAATGTAGCGATACTGCTTTTGCAGGACGGCGCGCCGCGCCGCATCGCGTTCGAGAAGCTCTACGGCTCCGGTGATCAGTGAACCGAAAGATGAGCGTTTCTTTTCCCGCAGCAATTCTTCACTCGCTTGGTAAGCGCGCGCAATTTCCCGTTCGCGGGCAACTGCTTCCTCGCGTTCACCGAGTGTGTCCTCGTCGAGTTGGCCGCGCTCGGCTTCGAGTTCGGCGGCAAGCTGTTTGGCATAGCGGAGATAGTCGCTACTGGAAACGAGTTCATCCTGGCACCGCGAGAAAAACTCGATGAAATCGCTCAAGAACTGCCCCGGCTCGGCCAGCCGGCGGTAGCGGTCGAGTTGCAGCCGGTGCAAATTGCGCCGCAGCAGGATCCAGTGGTCCACTTTGTCGAGCATCACATGATCGGCGTCGACGTCTTTCAGCAGTGACTCGCAGAAGGCATGAAAGGTCTTGAGCGTCACTTCTTTGGCTCGCTCTCCCGCGGCTTTGACGACTCGCGCCTTCATCTCTCCGGCGGCTTTGTCGGTAAACGTCAAACCCAGGATGTTTTCCCCGAGCAGAGAAGCGTCCGTCTCCAGCAAGTGCCGGATGCGTTCCGTGATGACCCGCGTTTTTCCCGTTCCCGCGCCGGCAATCACCAGCAGCGGCCCTTGGCCATGCGTGATCGCGCGCTTCTGCGCTTCATTCAGCTCGAGCCCGCTCTCCCCGAGCGGCTCCATGGCAAACAAAGTGGCCATCGCCTAGCAGGGTAGCGGATTTTTCCTTGAAGGGGAAACGAGTGTTATTTATCTAATTCGATGGGAATGGATCGAGGTCTCGGGTGATCGAAAAAATAGCCGTTCACGGCATCTTTTATCATGAATTCCAATTCTTCCGGAGTTGTCGCTTTCTGTAGAAATAGTCTCCATCAGACACCCGGCACAATAACCACCATCTGACTCCTGCGTCAGGCGAAATACAAGCTCGGCCCGGTTGTCCATGGTCGGCCCTCTATCGCTGCGACTTCTCACCCGCGGCCACCTGCCGGTTGAACTCTGCCGATTTCCTTTTCGGGATTGTGACGGTCTTCCAGTTTTCACCAGCGAAATGCCGCGCCAGATAAACGATCTGCCCCACATGATACGAGTAATGCGCCACCTGACGATTGATCGCTTGCATGACGGAGTGCGGCTCCGTGCGAATGGTGATCGCCCGCTCGACATCCGCCTCGCTGAGCGGTTCCAGCGCGGCGAAGAGGAGTTTCCACCCGCGTTCCCACATTTCCATTAACTCTGCGCGCGTCTTCGGTGGTTCTTCGAATTCGCTGTCGCGATGGCGGTCCGGCTTCTCCCCGTCGCTGGTCAGAAAATCGGTCCAACGCGAGCGCATGTTTCCTGACATGTGTTTCACGATGATGGCGATGGAATTGGATTCGGCATCGAGCGTCGCGAACAACGCCGCTTCGGGACATTGCACCATCGCGCGCTCGGCAAGATTCTGGTAGTAGCGAAAAAGATCAATGGAGTCTTTCACATAAGAGGTGGTGAATTGGTGCGCCATGCCGCCATTTTCTTCCGTTTCTTCGCGCTGTCAAGATGAACGCGGAGGACTCACAAAGGTGCCACATGACCAATTTGGTCCTGGGCGCAACTCTGCAGAGCAGAGTTCGCGGGGCGCAAAAAAGTTTCAGTGCGGGCTGAAAAAAAGTTCTTGACAATTCGCTTTTTGTTCGCCTAGGATCGTTGTGCTCCGCATCTCGATTACCGCAAGGGAGGATGTCATGACCATTGGACAAATGATGCTTGGTGAGTTCGACCAGGAAATGCAGAACACCCGCAAAGTCTTGGAACGTTGTCCCGACGAAAAATGGAACTGGAAACCGCACGAGAAATCCGGAACACTCGGCTGGCTCGCCGGGCACGTCGGAACCGTACCCGAGTGGATCACCATGACCATCAACACCGAAGAGCTGGACTACGCTCCCGTGAACGGTCCTTCCTACACGCCACCGAAAATCGAGAATCGCGCGCAGCTTCTCGCCGCTTTTGATAAGGGCAGTGCCGAGGCGCGCGCTGCTTTGGCTAAAGTCAGCGACGCCGACATCATGAAGGGTTGGAAGCTGCTGGCTGGCGGCCAGGAAATTTTCACCATGCCCCGCTTGGCGTGCATCCGCGGAATGTGCCTCAACCACTTGATCCATCATCGCGCGCAGCTCACCGTCTATTTCCGCTTGCTCAACGTCGCCGTTCCCGGCCTGTATGGCCCCAGCGCCGACGAAGCTCAGCCCAGCGCAGCCGGAGCCGCCGCGAACTAGTCCCGGTTTCGTGACCTCGGGGCGCAGCGTGCTGCGCCCCTGCTTGGCACGACTGTACCGTCCGAGCCTCCTTGCTTGCGTCGCGCTATAATGAAGTTCGTTGTTCCGCCGGAGGCTTACCATGAGTACGGAAACTCCCGTCATTCTCTCGGCTGTGCGCACGCCCATCGGAAAATTTCAAGGCGGTCTCGCCGGATTTTCCGCGCCCGAACTGGGTGCCAAAGCCGTTGCCGAAGCGATTCGCCGCGCCGGCCTCGACGCCGAGCAAATTGACGAAGCCATTCTCGGCAACGTCGTGCAAGCAGGACTTGGACAAAATCCTGCGCGGCAAGCCGCCTTAAAGGGCGGTTGCGCGCCGCGCGTTGCGGCGATGACCATCAACAAAGTTTGCGGCTCCGGGTTGAAAGCCGTGGCGCTCGCGGCGCAAGCGGTCCAGCTTGGCGAATCGGAAATGGTCGTCGCCGGCGGGATGGAATCCATGTCCAACTGCCCTTATCTGTTGCCGCAAGCGCGCACCGGCTTTCGCATCGGCGACGCTAAAGTCGTCGATGCCATGATCAACGACGGACTCTGGGATGCGTACGAAAATTTTCACATGGGCATGACCGGAGAACTCGTCGCCGATAAATATGGAATCACCCGCGAAGAGCAGGACCAGTTCGCGTTTGAAAGCCACCAGAAAGCCGTCCGCGCCCGCAAATCCTGTTTCTTTGAAGCGCAGATTCTCCCCGTGGAAGTGCCGCAGAAAAAAGGCGATCCCATCGTAATTAAATATGACGAATCGCCGCGCGAGGACACCAGCATCGAAGCGCTGGCAAAATTGCAGCCCTCCTTCAAAAAAGACGGCACGGTGACCGCTGGCAACGCCCCCGGAACCAACGACGGCGCGGCGGCCTTGATGGTCACCAGTGAGCGCAACGCCTCGCGCCTGGGCAAACATCCGATCGCGCGAATCGTCGCGCAAGCCGTCAGCGGCGTCGAGCCGAAATGGGTGATGATGGCGCCGGTCGATGCCGTGGAAAAATTGCTGACGAAAACCGGATGGAATCGCGATAAAGACGTCGATCTCGTCGAGCTCAACGAAGCTTTCGCCGTCGCTGCTATCGCCGTGACGCGCCAGCTCAAGCTGAATCCCGAAAAAGTCAATGTGAACGGCGGCGCCGTCGCCCTCGGCCATCCTATCGGCGCGAGCGGCGCGCGCATTCTCGTTACCCTGCTGTACGAATTGCAGCGCCGCAACCTGAAGCGCGGCATCGCCGCTCTCTGCCTCGGCGGCGGCAACGCCGTCACCCTCGCAGTGGAACGCTACTAATCTTCTTCCCGAGATTATTTTTGAGCTTGCTGCTCGTATTTCTCGTGATCCGCGCAATCCAAAATCTCGTCGTCGAGCAATTTTATTTCGATGGCCAAGCGGATTTCCTCGGGATTTTTCATAAAGCGGTCATATACCTTGGTTCTTCTAGCCCTCAATTCTTGGCGGACTTTATTCCAATCAATGGAGTTGGCGAACATAAATTATCGGGCCTCAGAAAACTTCGTTCACGGTTTGCCGCGAAAGCGAGTGCTCTCCCTTGTCTTCATGGAAAAAATCCACGCTCATCCTAGCGGTCGGGGGAAAAGTTCTCTGTGATGTAGGTCACTTGGTTGCGTGATGTTTGTGGAATGGCAAGGAGCGCAGCAAAGGTTTCCAACTTGTTGCGCACCCGCTCTCAACTCGTTTCTTCGTTAGGAATTGATCGCAGTCTCCTCGCTCTTGGCACTTTTCTGAACGCTTGAAGCAGATGACAAATCGCTGGCGCAGTAGGAGCAGAATTTGTCCAGCTCGCCGACTTCGCGCTTGCATTGGGGGCAGGCAGGATGCAGGTTGCATTTGCAGTTGGGGCAAAAGTTGAAGCGCGCGTTCACCGTGGTCGCGCATTCCGGACAGGGGTAGGGCAATGGCTCGCGCATCAAGAGATAGATCACCAGGCCGATGAGGCCCCAAGTGGGCAAGAAGACGATCACCAAAATCGTCCAGAGGGCGGAGTTCATGCCGCGGCGACTGGCGTCACGGTTGACGTAAGCAATCATGAAAAGAAAACTCGCCAAGAACAGCGACATTAGGGTCACCAAGCCGGAAAGCGCAAGCTGGGCCAGGACCGGGGTATCCCGTAGTTCGGGCGGGAACATCTCGTTTCCGTTGGGATCGTGACTCTGGGCCATGTTGACGGTTAGTGCGATAACCAACGCGAGCACGTACAGCATGGCCACCAGCACGAACAGCCAGCGCGGGATGATACGCAATTCATTCCAGAAGCGGAGGTTTTCCTTGCGCTTGCGCAACTGGTTCAGCCGCCTTCTCTCACTGAACGTTTCCGCTATTTTTTGCTGATAGTCCGACACAAAGTTCCTCTCTTTCGACTCGTTCTCGCTACCGGCTTTGCCGCATCCAATCGGATTCGCTTCGGCCGCCCAGCTTCTCCATCAAAACGACAACGATGAAGAAAAGCGCTGGAATCGTCCACCACAAGCCAAAGCCTAGCTCCCAAACGAAATTGGGAACTCCGGTGCGCTCTCCCATCCACCGAAACAAACGCCAAACGTAAGGAGTGCTGGCGATTCCAAAGGCCCAAGACACGGCGCAAGCCAGCCATATCGCGCGGCGTTTCGGTTCGCGCTCGCGCAATTCCTGGGCACGCAAGCGCACGCGGAATTGCGTTCGGCTGGCAAGTCCTTCCGGCAGAGCAATGGCCGCGGAACGCATTAGCCGCAAAGCGCGCTCGGTTTGGTGCGCATGCTCGGTGCAGAAGTCGCATTCTTCCAGGTGCGCGCGGAGCCAGGTGCCGTCAGCTTGCGCAATCTCTTCCACGCGCGCTTGGGCGATCAGTTGCAGGGCCCGGTGGTGGACGTTTTCGCTCATGTGGCGATCACCTCAAGCTGGGGCGCAGCAAGCTGCGTCCCTACGAGCCCAAGCGCGCGCGACGCGGGGGCGTTCGACATTTTGTTCATGCTGCACCTCCCTGGAGCGCTCCGCGGAGGGCTTCCAGGCCGCGGTACAAGCGCGATTTCACGGTGGAGAGCGGAACGCTGAGCACGCCAGCCATTTCTTCGATTTGCAATTCTTCCTGGAAGCGGAGGACCAGGACTTCCCGGTAGATGGCGGGGATTTTTTGCAGCGAGACTTGAACGCTTTGTTCCGTCTCCTGGCTAAGCACCTGGTGGAGCGGCGAAGGTTCCTTTTCGTTCGCGAGTTGCAAAGGATGCTCCTGGTCCGGACCGCTCAGCGTGTCCAGGCTTTGCGGTTTTTTGATGCGCTGCCAATCGATGACCAAGTGGCGGGCGATGGCGAACAGCCAGGCTTCAAATTTGGATTTGCCGTCGTACTGGTGGCCGCGCTCGAGAACGCGGATCCAGGTTTCCTGGAAAAAGTCCTCGGCGCGCTCTTTGTTTCCCGTGATATAGACGAGGTAGCGGAACAGGCGGTATTGATACTGCTCGATTAGGCGGTCGAGCAGGTCGGGGTCGCGGCGCTGCAAACCGCGCGCGATGGACTTGGCTTCATCGCCCATCAGCGTGGAAAAGAACAGGGTTGGACCCGGCATGGCCGGGGTCCCCAAGAGGCTGGACCGCTGTGACGTCAAACATGAGAACGTGGCGCTCATTCTAACTGGTATACGGGTGGGGCAGCGGAAAAGACGCAAGCGGGAACCGAGAGGAGCGAACAGGGCCGAGGCCGGGGATTAGGACACCCCACCCCCGGGTGCTTTTAGCAAAGAGCTCGGATCTGCTTGAAAACAAAAGAGTTGATATTTCATAGAGGGCAAAAGAGTTTGCAAGAGTATGAAAGGAAAAGGGATAGGTAAGAAAACGTGAAGAGAAGCCATGGAAGGCCCGCCGGGATGAGTTGGGGGGCGCGGGCGCGGACTGGGAGTGGCGGCCGCGTAAAATGCGGAAGGGTCCTGAGAAGGAGTAGACTCGGCTTGATGGGAAGAGGAGGTGGCCATGGCAACGAAACCGATTCCGCAGGGGTCGCTGGTTTTGTTGTGGGCTGGTGAGGATCCGGCAATGCACGCGGCATTGCTCGAAGAGCTGGAAGTGGCGGACATTCCTTTTTCGGACAAGACGCTGGGCGACGATGAAGTGGCGCCGACGGCCGATCCGCTGCCGATCGATTGGAAGCCGCGGTTTGGATTTGAAGTGGCCGTGCTCTCGACCGATCTTGCGGCGGCGCAAGAGGTGCTTGAAAAACTACTGGAAGAGGAGCCCGCCGATTTGGAGATTCCGGCGCAGGACGGAGTCGTTGCGTCGGAGCCGCCGCTGGTGGTGGCAACGGAAACGCATCCGACGGCGGAAGTTTGGCATGGAACGGACGACCGGATCGCGCAGTTTCTTACCGCGGCGATGCAGGAAAACGAAATTCCCATTCACCTGGAAATTGTGGGGGAGCAGACGCGGATTTTTGTTTCGGCGGGGAATGAAAAACGGGCGCGGGAAATTGTGCGGGAGGTTGTAGAAGCCGCGCCGCCGGACTAGGGACGTAAAGGAGGCAAAGGAAGCAAAGGATTTGCTTGGAAAGCAAGATGTTTGAACGATTCTCTCTGTTGGTCCTGCGTTCTTTCTGTTTTTCTTCTTATTGAGGCGCAAATGGAAAATGCGGCTCTCGGTTTTCGAGTGCATTCGGGATGGGCCGCGGCTGTTGCGGTAGGCGTCGAGAAAGGCGCACCAGTCGTGCTGGCGAGGCAAAGAGTTCATCTCGTCGATACTTTCACATATGAATTCCGGCAGCCGTATCACACCGCGGGAAAAATGCTGCTGGGGCAGGCACGCGAGTTTATTGCGCGAATGCAGGCGGAGGCGCGGCAGCTGGCTTGCGGAGCCGTCCGGGAGATTGCCTCCAAAACGCAAGAGCAGGGAGTGAAACTCACGCGATGCGGGCTGCTGCTGGCTTCTGGCAGAACGCTTCCTGGGTTGGAGAAGATTCTGACTTCCCATGCGTTGATTCACACTGCGGACGGCGAACTGTTTCGTGAAGCACTGCTCTATGCGGGCGCGCGCTGCGGCCTGCGCGAATTTACAATTAAAGAGAAGGAACTCTTGGGTCGCGCCGGACAGGTGTTGCGTACCAAGCCGGATGAGCTGATGCGCCGCGTTACCGAGCTTGGGCGATCTGTCGGCGCGCCATGGTCGCAGGACGAAAAGTTCGCTACGCTTGCCGCGTGGCTGGCTTCAACAGGTTCCGCGAAGAAACTGCCCAAAGAGGCGATAAGGAACGGTTAGCAATTTCCGATTACCCGTGATACCGAAAGGTAGCTCGCCGAGTTCCGGGTCATTTCTCTTTGCGCCAGGTCATTTCCACACGGACTGGTATTTCGTTTTTTACCGCGACCGTTAAGAGCGACGGTGGTTCGATCTTGAAATCCGAGAGGGTGGCCGGAATTGTGCCGGATATCTTCGTGTCACTTCCTAGCTTGGTTTGCTCGAAGGGAACCTGCTTATACTTGGCGGTTTGACCGGCAAACTGGATTTCCAAATCGGCATAAATGGATGCTGAAGCGGAAGCCTCTTGGGGCAAACTAGTGCGCACGGTAACCATGGGAAATTCCCCGCCGCGCGTCGCCTGAAGCATGTGAAGATCGCGGTTGCTGTCGCCTGAATCAAACGATTTAACGGGCACCGCTATCAGGAAATCGCATTGTCCGGAGCGGCAAACGCCCTTGCCGCGCGCCGCATGGCTGACGCCATCCGTCTGATGCAAGGGGTGCGACACGTGATAAGTGAGAGTGGATTCCGCGAGAACCCACTGGCTTTCCGTCTGGGCAAGCGCTGGAAACGCCAGGAACAAAAGGGCTATCAAGAGTTTTTTGTTCATCAAAGCTCCCGCTACCACTTAAAGGAAACGGATAGAATAGCGGCGCCGTATGCCCCAGCGGTTACGATGGCCACCGCTCCATGAGCCTTCGCAATTCCATGAACCCGCTCCCCTTCGCTTTTCTGATCAAACGCCATGGCTCCCAGGATTGGGGTAAGAATCATTCCTGGGCCGTGAATCCACGCCAGAGCCTTGTGGAGACGGATGGGCCCGCGCGCTTGGGTTCCCGCGATCCTAGGCGCGCGGATGGCATAGTAAGCGCTGAGGAAATACAAATCTCCCGTCACCGAACCAAGTGCAAGATGCAGATAGCGATCGGACGTGCTGGTTTGCTTGCCGCCAGCGCCGGCACCCGCAATGACGGTGGCGACCAGAGGCGCAGTATCTATCAAACCGAGGCGCTGATGGATCTTGAGCATGTGAGATCGTTTGTCGAGCCTGGCCTGATCTTGCGCGCTTCCCTGGGTCTGCGTGGAGGAGAAGCCGAGGTCCCCTAACGAAAGCACGGCACGCAAAGTGAAATTCATCCTTTGCTGGGCTTCTGGGGTGAGCGTCACTTTAGTAACCATAGTCGGGAATCCTTCGGCTGAGGCGGAAACCTCGTAATCCCCAGGCAGGAGGTTCGGAAAGCTGTAAAGGCCGGCCGCATCGGCCTGAGTCTCCGTAGATTGACCCGTGGAGACATTCTTGACCGATATTTTGGCGTTGGGAACGGCAGCCCCTGATTGGTTGGTGATGGTCCCCGCGAGCGCGACGGCGGCTTGTGCGCGCAACGGCTCAGATATCAACAGAAGAAGCATTAGAATTCCAGCACCCCGGACCAGCTTCGTCGCTCTCGCTTTCATGGGGGCTTCTCCTTCTCCATCGCCGTGATCGTTTTGCGGATCGATGGTACTACGGATGCTGAGACTGGCGGCCGAGATGTACGTGTGAGCGGACAGCGATACAAGAGTTCCAACGGTCCAAACTCAACTGTTGCCAAAGTTGCGGGCAACTTGACGTTTCCGCTGGTTCTGTGTTTCCGTTGGCGCTGGCGTTCTCGGTGGAGGCTTCTTGAATCTTGCTGATATCAATACGGTGGCGGTGCTGGGCGCGGGGACCATGGGGAATGGGATCGCGCATGTGTTTGCGCGGGCCGGGTATAAGGTGATTTTGCGGGACGTGGAGCAACGGTTTCTTGATCGCGGGATGGAGACGATTGGGAAAAATCTCGACCGCGAGATTAAGAAAGGGAAGATTGCGGAGGCGGAGAAGGGAATTGTATTAGGGCGATTGCAGCCGGTTATGGAGATGGGGGCGATTGCGGAGGCGGATTTTGTGGTCGAAGCGGTGCCGGAGAAGATCGCGATTAAGCGGGCGGTGCTTGGGGAGGCGGACGATATTTTACGGCCGGAGGTGATTATTGCCAGCAACACTTCGTCGATTTCGATGACTACGCTGGCGGCGTTGACGAAACGTGCGGACCGATTTGTGGGGATGCACTTCATGAATCCGGTGCCGATGATGGTGCTGGTGGAAGTGATACGCGCATTGCAGACAAGCGAGGGGACGTTTTCCGCGACGATGGAGTTGGCGCAGAAACTTGGCAAGACCCCGGTGGCGGTAAACGATGCGCCGGGGTTTGTATCGAATCGCGTGCTGATGCCGTTGATCAATGAGGCGGCTTATTGCGTGATGGAAGGGGTGGCTACGGCAGAAGCAGTCGATGCGGTGATGAAGCTGGGAATGAATCATCCGATGGGGCCGCTGGAGCTGGCGGATTTTATTGGGCTGGATGTTTGCACGGACATTATGCAGGTGCTGCAGGAAGGGCTGGGCGATCCAAAGTATCGGGCTTGTCCGCTGCTGAAGAAGTATGTGGCGGCGGGGTGGCTGGGGCGGAAGAGTGGACGAGGGTTTTACGCGTATCCCGCCTAGGTTGGTGCGATGATTGGGGGCGTAGATTGGCGCCGGTAGGAAAAGCGGCGGCCAGCCGCCGCATCCGCGGGGCGAACATAAAGCAAAAAATATTGTTTGCTTTTTGTTCGCCTGCGTGTTAATTTGCCTCTCGCAGTTTTCAACAGGTACCGGGAGTGCAGTCTTTAGAGTGATGTTCTAAGCTAATCAATGAACTTGGGACAAAGTTCTAGGGAGACAGCGCAGTGGCCCCAAAAGGGATGGCGCAAGGATAAACCGAGTGGTAAACTCCACACTTCGTTACGTCCCTGAGGCAGGAGCGGCCCGCAAGAGAATGCCGGCCCGACGGGCACCTTGCTAGGGACGAAGCGCTTTCCCGGCGCGGAGCTCCGGCCAGCGGCCCCGCAGGTGCGCTCCTGAAAGGTAGGCCCAGTTGCAAAAGGTAAGCCCGTCTGCGGCGGGCAGGTCCAAGTTTCCAATTTCCTCCACCGAGGTGAGAAATGACAGATGAGAAAGAGAAATTGCTGGCAGCGGCGATATCGCAGATTGAAAAGGACCACGGCAAGGGCGCGATCATGCGCCTGGGCAGCCGGGATGTTCTGGTGCCCGTCAGTGTGATTCCCAGCGGATGCTTGTCGATTGACGCGGCCCTGGGCGTCGGCGGATTTCCGCGTGGGCGGGTGATTGAGATTTATGGGCCGGAATCGGGCGGCAAGACGACGATGACGCTGCACGTGATCGCCGAAGCGCAGAAGCTCGGCGGGCAAGCGGCGTTCATCGATGCGGAGCACGCGCTCGATCCGGTGTATGCGCGGAAGCTGGGCGTGGACGTGGACAACCTGCTGGTGTCGCAGCCGGACAACGGCGAGCAAGCGCTGGAAATCGCGGAAACGCTGATTCGTTCGGGCGGCGTGGACATTGTTGTAGTGGACTCCGTGGCGGCGCTGGTGCCCAAGGCGGAACTGGAAGGCGACATGGGCGACCCGCAAATGGGTTTGCAAGCGCGGCTGATGTCGCAAGCGCTGCGCAAGCTGACCGGCATTGTTTCGAAGTCACGGACTTGCCTGATTTTCATCAACCAAATTCGCGAGAAGATTGGCGTGATGTTTGGCAATCCGGAGACCACCACGGGCGGGCGGGCGCTGAAGTTCTATGCGTCGATGCGCGTCGATATTCGGCGGATTCAGGCCATCAAGGAAGGCGACAAAGTGGTGGGCTCGCGGACGCGGGCGAAAGTGGTGAAAAACAAGGTGGCGGCGCCGTTCCGCGAAGCGGAGTTCGACATCGTGTACGGCGAAGGAATTTCGCGGGAAGGGGATTTGGTCGATCTGGGCGTGGATAAGGGCGTGCTTGAGAAGAGCGGGACGTGGATCAGCTTTGCGGGCGAGCGCATGGGACAGGGCCGCGAAAATGCGCGTGTTTTCCTTAAGGAAAATAAGGATATCCGCGACAAGCTGGAAAGTGTGCTGCGGAAAAAGATGGAAATCCCGATGCCCGGGCACTCGAATGCAGCTGCGCCTGGGCCAAACGGGCACGCCGTTCCGGCACCAGCGGAGAAGCCGCCGATGAAGGCTTCGGCAGCGGTTGCCGGCGCAGATGCGGCTAAAGCACGACCGGCGCGGTAGCCAAGTTAGTTGATTGATGTACCGGGGCACCTGCGGCGGCGGGAGCCTCAATTTTTTCTTAATTTGCGACGAGGCACGTTTGCTTGCGCCCTCGGATGAAGTCTCCAACCGGACGAAGGTTCAGGCCCCTGACCTGGAGGCCAGCTAGTTCAAAACAAAGCACATAAGTGAGTACTGGTGCTAGTCGGCTATTGTGCCTACGGGGTCCAAGAGTCTAAAATTATGTCTCATTCTGAGAGACAGTGTTTCTCTTGGGAGCAGAGATTTCCACTCGGGCCAGAGCTAAGTCGCATCAAATGAACGAAGCGCTTAATTGGCCGATGGGATGCATATCGTCTCTCTGATGGGCCCGCCGATAGAGGGAGCAGTGGCGGCAACGTACAGTTTTTGTGAATGTTGGTTGACCCTGCCGACAGTGTAAGGTAAAACTTCTGACCCCAGGCCTTTTTTTCTGTGGGCAGGGCGGGCTGACCGGTCGTCGAGAGAACGGTTGGAAAAGGTGGGAACGGTGAAGCAGTTCGGAAAAGCCAGTCTTGCGATATGCATGGCAGCGGTTTGCGCGATGCCATTGCCGGCAGCGCCAGCTGCCGGAACGCCGTTAAAGCGTGCCCACCGATACGTCACGCGCTACCGTGGAGTCCCAACATTTGCGGATTCCTTCAGCAAAGATGATGCCGCCTACGATGATCCCGTTGTTCGGGCAGCCGCGGTTTCCGCGCTCGGCCGGTACAATGGAGCGGTCGTCGCAGTGGACCCAAGTACCGGACGAATCCTCACTGTGGTGAATCAGAAGATTGCGTTTGGGGACGGCTACATTCCTTGCTCGACGATCAAGCCGACGATCGCCCTTGCCGCGCTGGAAGAAAACGTAATCACGCGCGACACCATGCTCAAAGTGGGACGCCGCAAGTACATGAACTTGACGGAAGCGATGGCGCATTCGAACAACGTGTTTTTCGAGCAACTCGGATCGCGCATGGGATTCGAGACGGTTTCCAAGTATGGACGGCTTCTGGGCCTGGGCGAACTCGCCGGGTACAACCTGCCTGACGAACATCCGGGATCGTTTCCGACCGCACCCCCGGCTTACGGCGGAGTTGCGCGGATGTCCAGCTTTGGCGAGGGAATCCAGGTGACGCCACTGCAACTCGCGGCGCTTTCCGCGGCTTTTGCCAACGGCGGAACGCTTTATTACCTACAATACCCGCATACCCAGGAAGAAGTTGAGAATTTCACGCCGCGCGTGAAGCGCGAATTGAATATTGGGGCGATTCTTCCGGAGCTGCGCGAAGGCATGCTCGCCGCGGTACTGTATGGCACGGGCAAATCCAGTTTCGACCGGGGCGGCGACGAGATGCCCTTGGGCAAGACCGGGACTTGCGACGACCACACGACGCCATCGAAAATCGGGTGGTTCATCACCTACGCCGACGATGCGCACGCCAAAATCGCGCTGGCCGTTTTGCTGCGTGGGAACACACGCAGCGTCAAAGGCCCCATGGCCGCGGTTGTCGCGGGGAGGATCTACCGGAAGTTACGCGAACAAAACTATTTCGTGGACTCCGCGCATACGGCGGCGGTCAATACCGGGAACTGACGCAACATAGAATTTTTATGACTGGTTTTACGGCGCTGCGGAGTATTCTCTCCGCAGCGTTTCTCGTTTCACGGGACAAATCCCGGCTAAAGGCGAAATCTTGCCAGTTGGACGATTGAGCGCACCGGTTGCGAAACGCATTTGACGGGAACTGGCATGGGGGACAAAAGAGTGAAGAATATTGCTTCGCCAAGCGAGACTTCGCTTCTTCTAGGAAACGCAGCTTTTGACGAGCACCAGCAGCGAGTGGGTTTGGGGGAATCGTGAATCGTCGTTTCTTGTTCTTAGTGTTGTTTGTATGCGTTGGCGGGGTGGCAACTTTGGGGTATGTGTTCCAGCGGCGGCTGGCCACCGCGGCGGAATTCGATCACCAGGTGAAGCTGGCGAAGCAGGAAGCGGGACGGATCCGTGAGCAGGTCGTTTTGCCGACCGAAAAGAGAGTCCCCGCGGGAGAGAATTTTACGGTGGCGCTGGAGAAGTTCGGATTGAGCGCCGAAGAAGCAGCCAACGCCTCGGCTGCCGCGCAACGCGCATTCAATCTGCGCCAGGTGCGTGCGGGGAATACCATCACGGTGGGGCGCTCGGTGGAAGGAACGTTGCGCGAGATCGATTACAAGATTGACGCCGACCGCATGCTGAGGATTGTCCCCGAAGATCTCGGCTTCTGCGCGCAGATCAGAGAAATCCCATCGAAGATGGAAGTCGCCGCAGTAACTGGCCGCGTCGACGATTCGCTTTTCAACGCCGTGAAGGACGCGGGAGAATCCGCGGAGCTGGCGATGGGGCTGGCGCAAATTTTCGGCTACGACCTCGATTTTTACACCGATCCGCGCAAAGGCGACACTTTTCGTATGGTTCTAGAAAAGAAAAAATATGCCAATGGGCAGACGGCTGGGTACGGGAGAATTCTCGCCGCGGAATACGAGAACGGCGGGAAGAAATACCGGGCATTGCTGTTTCATGATCCGGAAGGGCGGCCCGGCTACTATTCAGCCGACGGCAAGTCTCTGCAGAAGGCCTTTCTGCGGTCGCCGCTGAAATTCGGGGCGTCGGTGACGTCCCACTTCAGCAAGGCGCGCTTCCATCCTATTCTGAAAACTTATCGTGCTCACATGGGCACGGACTATGGCGCTCCGGTAGGCACTCCGGTCCAAACGATTGGAAGTGGCCGTGTGGTGTTCGCGGGCCGCAAGGGCGGCGAAGGCAACATGGTACAGATCGCGCATCCGAACGGCTACGAGACCATGTATTTGCACTTGTCGCGGATGTTTGTGCGCAACGGCGAGCACGTGGAAATCGGCAAGACCATCGGCTTGGTGGGGAGCACAGGGCTTTCCACGGGGCCGCACCTCGACTTCCGCATACTGCAAAAGGGGCAGTATAAGAATTTCGAGAAGCTTGCATTGCCCCCGTCCGATCCCGTTTCCAAGAAGAATTTGCCGGGGTTCGCCGCGGTGCGCGCGAAGTGGCTGCCGGTATTGGAAAACCCCGAGCTGATTCAAGCCGGCGTCATTGTCCCGAGCCCGAACGAGTCACATTAAAGCAATCCGTAAATTGCCCGTCACGGCGCGCCCAAAGCAGTGGCGATTATTTCCGGTTGCCCGAGGAGATTTCCGATCCATGAGTATTCGGTCGTGCATACGAAAGGAAGGAGATTCTATTCCTTCGAAAATAGCCATAACCTCGTTACTTTCAACAGACATGTTGCGGCTATTTTCATGGTTCGCTTGTGGCTCGAAAGAACCATGATTTATTCGTAACGCAACGCGACCATTGGATCGATGCGCGTGGCCCGGCGCGCGGGAATCCAGCAGGCCAGTAGCGTGATGAAAGAGAGCAGAGCGGCTACAGATAGATAGGTGAGCGGATCGCTTGGGCTGACGCCGACAAGCATGTGGGACATGACGCGCGTGAGGGCCCAGGCGCCGACGAGGCCGAAGAGCAAGCCCGCGGCTACTAGTTGCGCGCCTTGCCTGAGGAGGAGTGCGAGAATCTGGCGCGGGCTTGCTCCGAGCGCCATGCGAACGCCGAGCTCTTGCGTGCGCTGCGTTGCGGCATAGGAAACTACGCCGTAGACTCCGACGATGGCGAGAAGCAATCCGAGCAGGCCCATGGCCGCCGCGAGCGACGCTCCGAGTCGAAAGATGAAATAACCCAATGTGCCGCCCAACGATTCCTTCATCGTTTGGATTTCCTCGACGGGGTCACTGGCATCGAGCGCCTTTATTTCGTGTTGGACTAGGGGGGCAAGCAATTCAGGAAGCATCGAGGAACGAATCTGCAGGGTACGCTGCGAAGTGAAGTGCTGCGTGAGCGGGACATAAAAGTAAGGTTGCGGGTCTTCAGCGAGAATGCGGTATTTGCCGTCGCGCGCAACGCCTACGATCTCGACGAAGGGGCCGGCATCACTGATCAGACTAAACCGTTTGCCTAGGGGGTCTTCTCCAGGCCAAAAACGCCTAGCCATCGTCTCATTGACAATCGCGACGAGCGGAGCTGTTTCACTGTCGGCGTCTGTGAAAGCGCGGCCGAGGATGATACGAATGCGGAGTGTGTCGAAATAGGGTGGGTCGACGTTGTTGAAGAAAGCTCCGGGTGCTCGTTGACCAGATGGCACGGGTCGACCTTCGACGTAGACCGATTGGTTACCAAGAGTATTGCCCATAGGAACCGACGCGGCGAGGCTGACGGATTGGATTCCTGGGAGCGTGCGAACCTTTGTTTCGAGAGAGCGATAGAACTCATTCGTTTGTATTCGGGTGTAATTGTCGACGGAAGGGTCGAGCGTAACGTTCAAAAGCTGGTTTGGGTCAAAGCCTATGTCCATACGCTCGACAGCGCGCAGACTGCGTACGAAAAGTCCGGCGACGATGAGCAACGTGAGCGAGCCCGCAACTTGCGCCGCCATTAGGTCGCCGCGAACCTTGTGCCGGGCCTTGCCGCTGGCGTCCGCGCGGCCGCCTTGATGCAACACGGTATTGACATCGGCGCGAGTGGCGTGAAGAGCTGGCGAGAGGCCGGCGGAAATCGCAGTGAAGATCACCACTATGAGCGCGTAGACAAAAACTCTCCAATCAAAACCGAAACCCAGCCGAACCGGAATGTTGGAGAGATGGGTGGAGCTGGCCAAGTAACTCAAACTCGCGCCAAGCGTTACTCCGGCAATTCCACCGAGCAGGGCCGTGAGCAGCGTTTCCGTAAGCATTTGCCGGAGGAGGCGAGAGCGTGCGCCGCCGAGAGCGGCGCGAAGGGCCATCTCGCGCCGGCGAACCGAAGCGCGCGCCATGAGAATGTTTGCGATGTTGGTGCAGGCCAGCAATAAGACCAGGGCGCCGAGGATTAAAAACAATCCAGAAAACATGATGAACGCATTGTTGGCGTAAGGGATTGGACGCGAAAGCCGCTCATCCATCACCCGCACTTTCAAATCTTTGTCTGTCAAAGGATATTGTGCGGCAAGCCGCCGCGAGACTACGTCGAACCTGCTCTGGGCCTGGGCGAGAGTCACGCCAGGTTTCAATCGGGCAAGAACCAGCATTAAATGCATGTCGCGACTATTCCAAAAGTTGCTGGCTGAAGATTCGTCAAACGCTGTGCTGAGCGGAGCGTACGCGTCCATCTCGAAGACGGAGAACTGTCCCCGGAATTCTTTCTCCATGACGCCGACGATCGTTGCTGTTTTGCCGCCCACACGCGCTGGCTTGCCGATCACCTGCGGATCGCCGCCGAATCTTTTTTGCCAAAAGGCATAGCTGAGGACGACGACGGCTGGTTCGCCGGGGTGCTCGCCTTCTCCGGGAAGGACCAGCCGGCCGAGAGCCGGCTTCACACCGAGCGCGGAAAAATAGTTACTGCTGACGCCGCCTATGGTAAGAGTATCGCTGTGGCCTTCGGCGGTGAAGTTCAAGCGCCACGCTGTGGCCGAGCCGAAGACTTCGCAGATCGTTGCCGTTTGCTCGCGGAATTCCACGAATTGTAGATAAGAAAAACCGAGCGCTCCAAGAGAAGATTCGCCGGATTGAATCACTAGGGCGGCGATTTGCTCCGGCGCGGGCACGGGCAGACGCTGTAATAAAATGCCATTCACGAGCCCGAAGATAGCGGTGTTGGCGCCGACGCCGAGAGCGAGGGTAAGTACGATGACAAACGTGACGACCAGATTCTTGCTGAGAATACGCAAGCCGAATCGTAAATCCTGGGTCAGGTGCTCGAGCCATTCCCAGCCCCATGCCAGGTTGCTTCGCTCCCTCAGGGAAGTTACGTTGCCAAATCTGCGTCGTGCTGCAGCCTGTGCATCGTCTGCGCTCATACCGGACTCGATCTGGTCCTGCTGACGCAACTCCAGATGCAGGTGCATCTCCTCCTCGAGGTCCACATCAAATTGGCGGCGATTCACAAGCATCCTGATCCGCCTCGCGAGTTCTCGCAGCCAGTTCATGTCGGAATTCCTCTCACACCGCTTCAATGACCAGTGTGATTGCACCGATGACGCACTCGAATTGCGACCTCTCGACGGCCGATTGTTTGCGGCCCGCTGCCGTCAGTTGGTAGTACCGAGCGCGGCGGTTTCCCGCCGTTGTGCCCCACTTCGTGGTCACCCACCCCTTGATGAACATCCGTTGCAGCGCTGGGTACAGCGACCCCTCCTCGACTTGAAGAACGTCCTCCGATGTCCGTTGCATGGAATTGGCGATCTCATAACCGTGCATTTTGTCGGGGCGCGCTAGAGTCTTCAAGACCAACAAATAGAGTGTTCCGGGAAGAATCTCATCTCGATACAAATTGCGCCTCCGTGCCATAGTTAGACTATGCCAGTGTCGGAGGGTTTGCCGACTATGTCAAGGCTTTGGGCCTGTTGGCCTCCACGAACAGAGTCATGTCCTAAGAAGCGAAAGACGAGATTCAAAGCGCATGTCGGCAACCCGAAAACTGTCCAAATGGGTTGCGGGGTTTCCTTTGGCCGCGCTTCCATCAATAGATGATGGGGAGTTTCGAGAAGTCGGAAGATGTGTTGTCGATCACACGCAGCACAACCAGGGTGCGATCATCGTGCGGAGCAATGCCCGAGCCGCTGTGGCCGTCGGTCGCAGCCAGGATGCGGTCGGCGATTTCGCGCGCTGAATCTCTCGGGGAAATCGTAGAAAGAAGAGTTGTCAAGCGTTCGGGACCAAACTCTTCGTGGTCGGCATTGGCCGATTCCAGGATACCGTCGGAAGCAAAGAGGATGACGTCTCCCGGCACCACGTCGATGGTGGTCTCGTCATATTCAGTGTCGGGTATGAGGCCGAGCGGCACGCCTTCCAGCCGCACGGCCTGCACCTCACCGTCGCGGACCAGCAGCGGATACGGCCCGCCGGCGTTGGCGAGAGTAAGCTTCCGGGTCGAGGCGTCGTAAACCGCGAACAGCATGGCGATAAATCGCGAATCAAGCCGCGCGCCGAGCAGCCGCTGGTTCAGAAGTGCAAGCATACAAGCCGGCCCGCAGGCGTGATCGACAACGATTTCCCGGACGGTGCCAATGGCCAAGGAACCGTAGAGCGCCGCCGCAGTTCCCTTGCCGGAAACATCGCCGAGCGTGAATCCCAAGCGGCCTTGTCCATAAGGCAGAAAGTCGTAGAAATCTCCGCCTAGCTCGCGCGCGGGAACGTACGCGGCCGCCAAATCAAGGCCTGGCACTTCGCGCGCGCCGGTGGGCAGGAGTTGGCGCTGAATCTCCCGAGCCGTGTCCAGCTCGCTGCGCAAGCGACGCTCGCTTTCCCTGGCTTCTTGGTACAGTCGTGCGTTTTCTAGCGCCACGGCAACATAGGAACCCAGCGTCGAAAGCATGCGCTCGTGTTCAAGAGTAAAGGCGTGCGGTTTGGAGCTTTCGAGGTCGAGAACTCCGACGAGGCGGTCACGGAGCATCAGCGGCACAACCAGCTCGGAACGCACGGTAACGCCCGTCTCACAGAGAATGTAGCGGGGGTCGTCGCTGACATCATTGACGCGCAGAACGCGCCGTTCGCCGGCGGCGGTACCAGTCAGACCCTTGTGCAGCGGAACGCTCATGCGCGCCGGAATGGAGTCGCCGCAGCGCCTGGCAAATATGGTTTCCAGATGCTGGGTTTGCTCGTTCCAGAGCATGACGCTTAAAACGTCATAATCCACGATTTTCTTAATGCGCTCGGCGACGCGACTCAGCAGCTCTTCGCGGTCAAGAATGGACGTGACTTCGCGACTGACTTCGTAAAGCAGGGCCAGAGTCTGGGCCTGTTCCGGGTGAGAAAGAAACAGGCTCTGGGGGACGGGATCGGCGTCACCCATCAGAGCGAAGGAGCCGAGTTTTGAAAGGTCTTCCATAAGCGGCGTCGAAACTTAGTCTTTATTTGATGTAGCAAATCTTACGGGGTTGCACAATCGAAATGTCAAAGATGCATAGGAATCGCAGGAAACGCTTGGAAGGGTAGAGGAGCCCCTGTTCAGAAGCGCCTGCGCGGAGCTATTCCCAGCGGGGAGGAACAGTGATTTAGCGAATCGCAGCAACTCAAATTTTGTGCGAGTCCCTTTTCCTAGCCGGCTCTCGGTGAAACAGCGCCTTGCTGCAGCCCCGCAACGACAAGAGGTCCGCTTCCTCCAGTCCGTAGCGCTCAATCGCTGCTTGGTAGCCCTGCCAGTTGAACGAGCGATGGCGCTTGGCCATGGTCCGGAAGAAGCGGTCAAAAAAGTAGAAACCGATGCCGAAGTTGGCGTCCATGTAGCCTTCGTTGTCCACGCTGCGGTGATGGATATCGTGCAACCGCCTGGCTCTCAGGAACCATGCCCGGAGCAGAGGAACGCGCTTCATCCAGAAGTCCTCGATGTGCATCCTGTCGTGCAGGTAGCTGAACATCAGTATGGGCCAGCCGAGCAGCGTGCCAAGCGCAAGCAGCTGGTACACCTGCGGTACGCCCAGCAAAGCCATTGCTCCCCAACAAAACAGGAGAATGATCGCAGAAGGTGCCAGCCACTCGAGGCCTACGTTGCCGACGGAGAAGCGGTTATTCGTCGCGCCGTGATATTGCCCGGCGCGCATGGGTTGGCGGGGCCCATAGATCAGAAAATGGTGGATCAAATGGCCCCGGCTGAGGGCGGGGAATTTGTCACTGTGCAGAAGCCGGTGCAGCCAGTAGCCGGCCAATTCCGCGACAAGGATGGAGTCCACCAGCGTGGCGACGATTCCCACGAATGTGGCGTGAAAGCGTTGGTAAAGCATGAATGCCCTCCTTCAAGTCCTTCTGGCGCTCCGGCATGAACCTGGAAATCGCTCCATGCGATGACCCTACGCAGTGCGGAAACGCTGCACAAGCGACAACGAACGCCAAGCAGACGCAGAAGAAAAATGTCGCATCATGTCGCAGGGCCTTGATTGCTGAGGAGTTGAAAACAAAGGACTTGCAGAAAAGCGGAGAAGGGCGGGGCGACTCAGAAAACAACACAGAGGGAAGACCCCGGGGCCTCCAGCCGAGGGACAGGCCTTACCAAAATCTAAGCGCCGCGCCCGGGGGCGACGGCGCTCTAAGGGTTTTCACTCGGCTACATTAGTTTCACCGAAGCTAAGGCTACTTCACTTCCCAAGTGTCGCCAGCGCGAAGAAGCTTGGCCAAATCACCGGGACCGCGCTTGGCGATGACGTCCTTGATTTGCTGATTCATCACGTCTTCGTAGCGCGGGAGGTCGTCCCAAGCGCGGAAAACGCCGATAGGCGTGGGGAAGCCGGGGCGGTGCTCCATGTGCGAGAGCAGAAAAGCATAGGACGGGCGCGGGTGGTGCGCGTCATGCACGACGAGATCGCTCTCCGTGACACCATTGCCAAGCTGGACAACTTCGATGTCACCGTCCGATTTGCGGCGGATACCTTTATCGCGGTTCTTGCCGAAAACCAATGGCTTGCCGTGCTCGAGTTGCATAACGTGCTCGCTGCGCGCATCGCGGTCGGTCAAGGAGAACCACGCGCCGTCGTTGAAGATGTTGCAGTTTTGCAGAATCTCCACGAAAGCGGAACCTTTGTGCGCAGCGGCGTGCTTCAGCGTTTCTTTCAAGTGCCCCTGGAAGACGTCGACGGAACGCGCCACGAAGGTCGATTCCGAACCTATGGCCAGTGACATGGGATTAAACGGCCGGTCTAGCGAGCCAAAGGGCGTGGATTTCGTCTTCTTGTTGTATTCGGAAGTCGGCGAATATTGGCCTTTGGTCAAACCGTAGATCTTGTTGTTGAAGAGCAGAACTTTTACGCCGACATTGCGCCGCAGCAGATGAATGGTGTGATTCCCGCCGATTGAAAGAGCATCGCCGTCGCCGGTGGCCACCCAGACTTCCAAATCCGGGTTGATGGCTTTGATGCCCGTAGCCACTGCGGGGGCGCGGCCGTGAATGGTGTGGAACCCAAAAGTATTCATGTAGTACGGAAATCGGCTGGAGCACCCAATGCCAGAGACGACGACAAAATTCTCCTTCTTGATACCCAACTCCGGAAAAACAGACTGCACCGCGGAGAGTATGGCGTAGTCTCCGCAGCCTGGGCACCAGCGGACTTCCTGGTCGGTCTGAAAATCCTTCTTGGTCAGAGGCGGCGGCAGCGTTGCGGTTCCCATGGTCGGTTCTCCTAGAGTCCCAGCATCTCTTCGATCTTTTGTTCCAGTTCCGCTTGCTTGAACGGCCGGCCCTGAATTTTGTTCAGGCCGACGGCGTCAACAAGATACTTTGCGCGCAGAACCCACAGAAGCTGGCCCATGTTCAGCTCGGGGACCAGAATCTTTTTGTAGCGTTTGAAAATGTCACCCAGATTGCATGGAAGTGGATTGAGGTGACGAAGGTGCAAGTGGCCGATTTTGCGTCCTTTGGCTCGTTGCGCCTTCAAGGCAGCGGTGATCGAGCCGCAGGTCGAACCCCACGCGACAATCAGCAAATCGCCTTCAAGATCACCAGCGGGAAGCACGTTAGGAATGTCTTGGGCGACCGCCGCGACCTTTGCAGCGCGGATGCGGACCATATTTTCATGGTTCAGCGGTTCGTAGTTGATGTTTCCCGTGGGGTCCTGCTTTTCGAGTCCGCCGATGCGATGCTCGAGCCCGGGAGTCCCGGGAACGGCCCAGGGGCGCGCCAAAGTCTGTGGGTTGCGCTTGTAAGGCAGGAAGGTAACTGGGTCAGTCGCGAATTTCACTGGGAAATCCGGAATATCGCTCAAGTCCGGAATCCGCCAAGGCTCCGCGCCGTTGGCAAGGTAGCCATCCGACAGAACAATGACCGGCACCATGTACTTGACGGCGATGCGGCAGGCTTCGATGGCCACCCAGAAGCAATCCGCGGGCGTCGACGCGGCCAGCACAGGAATCGGTGCTTCGGAATTGCGGCCGAAAAGCGCTTGGAGCAGGTCCGCTTGCTCGGTCTTGGTCGGCAAACCGGTGGATGGACCGCCGCGCTGGATGTCGCAAATCACCAGCGGAATTTCGACAGCCACGGCGAGACCCATCGCTTCGGTCTTCAACGCCATCCCGGGGCCCGAGGTCGTGGTGATCGCCAGCGCGCCGGCATACGCCGCGCCAATCGCCGAGGTGACGGCAGCAATCTCGTCCTCGGCCTGAAATGTCATCACGCCAAAGTCTTTGTACTGCGAGAGTTCGTGCAGAATGTCTGAAGCGGGCGTAATCGGGTAACTGCCTTGAAAAAGCCTCAGCCCGGATTTCTGCGCCGCCGTAACGAAGCCCAGCGCCAACGCTTGATTCCCGCTCATGCTTCGGTACAAGCCCGGGGTGAGCTGCGCCGGCGGGATCTCATAGCTGACCTGGAACGCTTCCGTCGCTTCGCAATACGAATAGCCGCCCTTCAACGCGAGCTTGTTCGCTTCCACGAGCAGGGGCTTGTTCTTGAACTTGTCCTCGATCCAGCGGACCGTCGGATCCATCGAACGGTTGTAAAGCCAATAGCACATGCCCAGCGCAAAGAAATTCTTGCAGCGGTCCATGGACTTGGCGTCAAGGCCCAGATGTTCGAGCGAACGCCGCGTGAGCCGCTCGAGTTCGACGGGAAATAAACGGAATTTGTCGAGGGAATGATCTTCCAGGGGATTCGAGGTCATCTGCGCTTTGCGCAGATCCCCCTCTTTGAAGCTATCGCTGTTGACGATCAGGATCCCGTTGGCCTTCAGGTCAGCAATGTTAACCTTCAGCGCCGCCGGATTCATGGCAATCAGCACGTCGATGGCGTCGCCCGGCGTATAGACTTCATTCGAGGAGAAGTGCAGCTGAAACCCGCTGACCCCCGGAATCGTGCCGGCAGGAGCGCGAATCTCGGCGGGATAATCCGGGAACGTGGCAATATCATTGCCATAAAGCGCGGCAGTATTCGTGAACTGGCTGCCGGTGATCTGCATGCCGTCGCCGGAGTCTCCCGCAAAGCGTATGACCGCTTGATCTAGCACTTCGCGCTTAGTTTTTACCGGTGGAATTTCTGCAAGGGTAGACATTCTGGTTCCGGACCTCCGCACATTGTTGAACTCCCCTTGTCCCCCGGGGAGTGTGGCTCAATCAAAAGGATGAGGCGGTGCGATAAAAGGATGATTGTAGCGGCAGCCCGCCAGGAGCCGACGGGTACAAGGATATCACACCAGCGGAGGCGCGGAGGGGGGAGGGCACCTTCAAGCAAATATGTGTCTTATTTACAAGGACACACAAGGAACTGGCTTGGGGACGCGGCGTGAATCGACGAAAAGATACTTCGGTTAGTGTCGAGGGCTGACCGGACGGCCATTACAAGACATAGGCGACTCCGTATTCAAGCAAATCTCTGTCCGCGCACTTCCGCGAACTAATGATCCTGGCAGGCGCATAGATGTTCGGAGCTTTGGAAGTGTAGGGAACGGCCATTTCCACGTGCGAACCTTCCGGGTAAATACTGGTGCTGAAGAAACTCAGGCCCCCACGCGCCAAATCCTTGACGAGCACAACTTCGTTTCCAAGAGCGGAATGCCGGACGCACCCAACCGCTTCTACTTGAATGCGATCATGCGACCGTAGATTGTGCGTTCCAGGGGCTAAGAGGTGCCGTGGCCTCGGGTGGAGGCCATTGGCCTCGTCTGGGACGTTAAGCTCCGGCAAAGTATGGCCGTACGGCCGGGTCCACGTCGTCCATCCACCGCATTGCGCGCAGATCCGGGAAATGCAGTGGTGGTGGAGGAAAAGATCAGTCTCGAATTCGTTCAGGTAAGACACCTCCAATCGGCCGCAGGCTATGCAGCGGAGCAAAGCCCGAAGCACGGCCTTCTCCCCATCCGCGGCCACCGGAAATACAATTTCCCACAGATTTACAGAAGCGTCGAGCAAAGCCAACCCGAACAAATAGCCCCTGGACCGCTCTGCAATGCGGCTCACGACTCGAGCCATGGCCTCTTTGTCAACACCGACTCGCTGGATCTTGACGATCTGGCCGGCGAACAACTCCCGTTCCAGCGCGACGGTGGCGCCGTGCCGGCTGACGTCTACGGTCTGCCCTTCCTCAAGGAAATCGCTACCGCCTTTCTTCCCATCAGCAGAGACACGAATGGGCAAAGTCAGCAAAACACGATCACCTTGGCGCTGGTTTTTTTCCGAAGCAGGAAAAAGAGCCTGCCCCGTGCCGACAGCGTTCGCGCCAGACCCCTTGCCGGGGTAACTTGCCATGTTGCTCCATCCCCGTGGAGGAACTCTTCTACTTCCCAATCTCGCTTCCGACAAAAACCCTCTCGCGGAGGCCGCGGAGCGAAGCAAAGCGGCTGGAAATTTCCCTGCTACTCTCCGTGGAAGTCAGAGACATGACAATCAGGTGAAAAACGGATTTAGGAGAGAGTAGTTTTACGCAGGCGCAAATAGCAGTGCGGTATTCAACAAACAGAAAACTTCCGCTTGACGTTCGCTTTCTTTTCGCCTAAAGTGCCTGTGGAAATCTTTAGCGAGTGGAGGGGTCCATGGCTCTGACCAAACGGCAAAAAGAAGTTCTCGATTACCTGGTGGCCTTTGAGACCAAGCATGGCTACGCGCCAAGCTTTGAAGAGATTGGCAAAGGTCTCAAGCTCACTTCTCTGGCCACCGTGCACAAGCACGTCACCACGCTCGAAAAAAAGGGATTCATTCGCCGCGGCTATAATCAAAGCCGCTCCATCGAGATCATCCAGTTGCCCAAGTCGGTCAAGGATCAAGTCAGCGATCGCAAGGTGCAGGAGCTACCCTTGGTGGGGAGGATCGCCGCGGGGCGCCCGCTGGAAGCCGTCGAGGAACGCGAAACGATTTCACTGGGCGACTTTGCGCGTGGCGGCAATTCCTTTGTGCTGCAGGTCAAAGGCAGCTCCATGATCGAAGATCACATCATGGACGGAGATTTTGTGGTATGCGAGCAAACGCAGGTCGCTAATGCTGGTGACATCGTCGTGGCTTTGATTGGCGGAGAAGATGCGACCCTGAAGCGCTTTTATCGCGAAGGCCCCGGAAGGATTCGCCTGCAACCGGCAAACTCGGAAATGGCTCCCATCATGGTGGCCGCGAACGATGTCAAGATTCAGGGCCGTGTCATCGGCGTCCTTCGCAAATACTAACTTTGCATCGTTTGGATTTTTCCCCAGAGCAGCCTCAACTGTCGCTCGGCCCGATGGGGCTTCGTGCCCCTATTTCTGCGGATACATTGTTTGTGTCAGAATCCACTGGCGTGCATCAGATGAATGTTGTGGTTTCTCGATAGGCTTCCCCGGAGCGTCGCGCCGGGGAAGTTGCGAAGTGAAGAGGATTCGACGGGATACCCAAAACATTTGAGGAAGCGAACTTGTCCGACAGACGCCAAAGCATCCTGATTGTTGATCCAGACCAGGCCGCGCTCCGCCAACTCGAGGAGCTGGCGCGTTCGGCTGGCTACGAGGTTGCCACATCCTCGTCGCAGGCTGAAGGATTCAAGTTTGTGCGGGATGCCGGCGTTGACCTCCTCCTGCTCTCCGCCGACCTGGCTGACATTCAATGCTGCGATGCCCTTACCGAAGTCAAAGGAAACGCGGCTACGGCGGGTACGCGCGTGATTCTGCTCATTCAGGGTAGGGCCGCGGAGCGGGCGCGCGGCCTTGATCTCGGGGCAGACGAGGTGCTCACATTGCCGTGGGAGCCGGCGGAATTGCTGGCGCGCATCCGCGTCCAGTTGCGGGAAAAACACGCGTTTGATGAATTGCGTGACAAAACTCGCATCGCCGATGAGGGCCGCGAGGTGGCGCAGACGGCTTTCCAGGCGCTGGCCGTCACCGAGAAAATGACCCGTGATGCTTTTTCTCTGGAGCGTGCCCTAAAGATTGGAGTATCCGCTCTTTTTGCGATTGCCCTGGTGATCGCGGGAATTTTTCTGTTGTATTCGCGGCGCGCCAACAAGGAAGCGAACCAGGCTTACGCTGTTATTGCCCAGCTCGAAAGCCGGGCTCACCGTCAGGAACAATTGATGGCGGATACCCGGAGCGCGCGCGCCGAGCTTGAAAAGTCCGATGTAACAGTCCAAAAGCGGCAACTCACGCAGCAATCGGAAGAATTACGCCAGAGAATTTCCGGTGCCGAGCCCGCTAACGCGTCCTCGCTTCAGAAGGAGCTTGAGGAAACTACGGCAAGGCTGAAACGAGTGGAGGCCGAATCGCAGTCCGCGGAAGAAGTGATTCGCGCTTATGCACCGAGCGTATGTCTCCTCCACGTATCCGTTTCTTTCGTCGACCGGGCCTCGGGACGCCCCCTGCGTTATGGGGGGATCAATCCGGATGGCGAGCCACTGCATGATAGCGATGGCAACCCGGTGTATACCTTGGAAGGACGCGCGCCGGAAGTTCGCGCCGATTTCTTCGGAACGGGATTCCTCGTCGGTGAGGGCCGCATTCTCACCAATCACCACGTCGCTCAACCATGGTGGAAAAATGAGGATCTCGCTTCTATTTCAGCGCAAGGGCTTGGCCCGTCCATCGCCGAATTCACTGGCTATTTTCCCGATTCGGCCGCAGGCATTCCCGTAAGCATTTCCGACATATCCGAACAAGCCGACCTCGCTACCTTGAAAGGTGATTTCTCGTCGTTGAAAAGGCCGGTCCTTAAGCTGGATTCGCGCAAGGAAGCCGCGGTCAGCGGCCAGCCGCTGCTATCCCTGGGTTATGCCACCGGCATCAGCGCGATTCTGGCGCGAGCGGGTGAAGATGTCGTCAACGAAATCGCCAAAAGCACCGGCGGAAATCCGACGGAGATTGTCAACGAGCTCCTGCGCCGTAAATTGATTCGCCCATTGGTGACGCAAGGCCATATCGGCGACGTTCTCCCGGACAAAATTGTCTACGATGCGCAGACCACTTCTGGCGGCTCGGGCGGTCCGCTATTCAATCGCGACGGAGAAGTGATTGGCGTAACGTTCGCGGTCGTCAAAGGATTTGGCGGGTCCAATTTTGGCGTGCCCATACGCTTTGCGCAGCCGCTCCTTAAGCCATGAATCCTTAAGCCTTGAAGGGCGGTTTTGTTTTATTCTCAGGCATGCTGCCTAAGCGGCGTCACTGTCCTCAACTGCAATGCTATAAGAATGCCGGGCCGATCGGCTAGCCCGGGGTCCAGGCGACCGTTCAACGGGCATCTTTATCCGCACTTCACAAAAATAATTGGTTCGATCTATCGAAAAAACTGCAACTGAGTCGCTTCGTCGCCATGAAACAATGTAGAATTTCGCGCGGCTGTTTGATCGCTCTCTAGATGAAGAAAATCAAGCCAATCCGCAAACTGCTGGCGGCCAATCGCAGCGAAATCGCTATACGCATTTTTCGCGCCGCCAACGAACTTGGCTTGCGCACCGTAGCCATCTATTCACAAGAGGATCGTCTCTCCCTGCATCGCTTTAAGGCTGACGAAGCCTATCAGGTCGGCGCCGGCAAGGGCCCCGTGGAAGCCTATCTGGACATCGCCGGAATCGTGGCCTTAGCGAAAGAAAAGGGCGTCGATGCCCTCCATCCGGGTTACGGTTTTCTTTCCGAGAATCCGGCGCTCGCCCGCGCTTGCGAAAAGGCCGGAATCATCTTCGTGGGCCCGCCTCCGAATCTGCTCGAATTGCTGGGAGATAAAACTGCCGCTCGAAGATTGGCCGCCGCCGCTGGAGTCCCTGTTCTGCCGGGAACCGAGAATGCGGTCAAGTCGCCCGCAGAGGCGCAAAAGATTGCTCGGGAAATCGGCTATCCCGTCATTGTGAAAGCGGCGATGGGTGGCGGTGGCCGTGGCATGCGCGTCGTTCATGGCGCGGCGGAACTCGATGCCCTACTCGAAGAAGCTCAGGGAGAAGCGCGCTCCGCGTTTGGTGATGCATCCGTCTTTCTGGAAAAATACTTGCCGCGCGCGCGGCACCTGGAAGTGCAGATCCTTGCCGATCATCACGACAACTTGCTGCATCTTTACGAACGCGATTGCTCGGTCCAGCGCCGCCACCAAAAAGTCGTGGAGGTTGCGCCGGCGGCGAATCTTCCGGCAAGTATTCGCGGCGAACTCTGCGATGGCGCTGTGCAACTCGCGCGCAAGGCCAATTATCGCAATGCCGGGACGGTTGAGTTTCTCTACGACGTTGATTCGCGGAAGTGGTATTTCATCGAGGTTAACCCGCGCATCCAAGTGGAGCACACCGTAACCGAAATGATCACCGGCATCGACCTGGTGCGTTCGCAGATTCTGGTCGCGCAAGGTCACCAGCTGCACGATCCCCCGATGGCGCTGCCGAAACAGGAAAATATTCCCCTGAACGGCTCGGCTCTGCAATGCCGCGTGACCACGGAAGACGCAGAGAAAAACTTCGCTCCTGATTATGGAAAAATTTCCACGTATCGTTCTCCAGCAGGATTCGGAATTCGCCTCGATGGCGGTACCGCCTATGCAGGCGCGATGCTTGCGGCCTATTACGATTCGCTTCTCGTCAAAGTGACGGCTTGGGGCGCAAATCTTCCCGAAGCTTGCCAGCGAATGGACCGCGCCCTGCGCGAATTCCGCATACGCGGCGTGAAAACGAATATCCCCTTTGTAGAAAATGTGGTGAACCATCCGAAGTTTCGCGCCGGCGAAGTCACTACCTCTTTCCTCGACGAGTCGCCGGAACTTTTCCGGCTCCCCACCCGCGCCGACCGGGCCACCAAGCTGCTCTCCTATCTTGGCGACGTGATTTTGAACGGCAGTCCGGAGGTGAAAGGGAAGGAGGTTCCAAAAGAGATTGAAGCAGCGGGTCTTCCGGCGGTGCCAGCAGGCCAAGCGCCCGCAGGTACTCGGCAGCTACTACAAAAACTCGGACCGGAGAAATTCGCAGCCTGGGCGCGAAAAGCAAAGCGCTTGCTGATTACCGACACAACTTTTCGCGACGCTCATCAGTCTCTGATGGCTACGCGCGTCCGTACGTTTGACTTGCTCGCCACCGCCAGCGCCGTCGCGCATCGTTTGCCGAATCTATTCAGCCTCGAAATGTGGGGCGGCGCGACATTTGACACCGCGATGCGCTTTCTGCACGAAGATCCGTGGCAACGGTTGCGCGAGCTGCGCGCACGAATCCCCAACATCTGTTTCCAGATGCTTCTTCGCGGCGCCAACGCCGTTGGTTACACCTCCTATCCCGACAACGTCATCATCGAATTTGTCCGCGAAGCTCAAGCCCAGGGCATGGACATTTTTCGCATCTTCGATTCGCTCAATTCCATCGAGAACATGCGCGTTTCGATCGATGCCGCGCTCGAAACCGGAGCCGTTTGCGAAGCCGCCATTTGCTACACCGGCGACATTCTCGACAAAGGCCGCCCGAAATACTCGCTCAAGTACTACGTAGCGATGGCCAAGCAACTTGAAAAATTGGGCACGCACTTCCTCGCGATCAAAGATATGGCCGGTTTGTGCAAGCCCTATGCGGCATTTGAACTGGTGAAAACGCTTCGCGAAGAAGTCGCCCTTCCCGTGCACTTTCACACGCACGATACCAGCGGCATCAACTCCGCCGCGGTGCTGAAAGCTTCCGACGCCGGAGTCGACGTCGCCGACGGCGCCATCGCCGCCATGAGCGGCGGCACCAGCCAGCCCAATCTTAACTCCATCGTCGAAGCGCTCCGCAACACCCCGCGCGACACGCAGCTCGATATCGAGGCGCTTAACGAGTGCTCCGATTATTGGGAAACCGTTCGCACCTACTACCTCCCGTTCGATTCCGGCCCCAAGGCCGGCTCCGCGCGCCTCTACCAGCACGAAATTCCCGGCGGCCAGTTCACCAATCTGCGTGAACAAGCCGCTGCCATGGGCCTGGGTCATCGTTGGCGCGAAGCCGAAAAAGT
>Ga0307474_10000264_pt1 | contig 38679 bp, 40 predicted proteins | sample atmos_gasesECM1C_2_FD_203312 | JGI IMG/M metagenome (GOLD analysis project Ga0307474, IMG submission 203312) | Hardwood forest soil microbial communities from Morgan-Monroe State Forest, Indiana, United States - atmos_gasesECM1C_05 | ecosystem: Environmental > Terrestrial > Soil > Temperate... | reverse complement strand
CGGTATACGAACTGATGAAGGAGCAGGGAGAGAAATTCGATCCGCAGGCCTATTTGCCCGCGATCACCGGCTACTACTCGACCTCCAAGGGCGAGATGCTGTCTTTTCCGTTCAATTCCTCCAGCATGGTGATGTGGGTCAATCTCGATGCGCTGAAGGAAGCCGGGATCGCCGAGCCGCCCAAGACCTGGCCGGAGGTATTCGCGGATGCGAAGAAGCTTCACGCCACGCACCCGACCTGCGGCTTGTCCTCGTCCTGGGTCACCTGGGGCTTCATCGAGCAGTTCTCCGCCTGGCACAACATCCCGATCGGCAGCAAGGCCAACGGCCTCGACGGCTTCGACACCGTGCTCTCGTTCAACAACCCGCTGGAAACGAAGCTGCTCGAAAATCTGGTCGAGCTGCAGAAGGACAAGAGCTACGACTATTCCGGGCGCACCAACACCGGCGAAGGCCGCTTCACCTCGGGTGAATGCCCGCTCTACATGTCGTCGTCGGCCTTCTACCCGAACGTCAAGGCCAATGCGAAGTTCAACTACACCGCGGTGCCGATGCCGTATTTCCCTGACGTGAGCGGCGCGCCGCAAAATTCCATTATCGGCGGCGCCTCGCTGTGGGTGATGGGCGGCAAGTCGGCCGAAGAATACAAGGGAATTGCAAAGTTTTTCACCTTCTTGTCCGACACCGACCGCCAGGTCTATCTGCACGAGGTCTCGGGCTATCTGCCGATCACCAAGGCGGCCTATGAAAAGACCAAGGAAAGTGGTTTCTATGACAAGAACCCGATCCTGGAAGTACCGCTGAAAGAACTGACCAACAAGCCGCCGACCGAGAACTCGCGCGGCTTGCGCTTCGGCGGCATGGTGCAGATGCGCGACGTCTGGTCGGAGGAGATCGAGGCGGCGCTGGCCGGGAAGAAGTCGGCCAAGGAGGCGCTCGACGCTGCGGTCTCGCGCGGCAACCAGATGCTGCGGCAGTTCGAGCGTACCGCGACGAAGTGATGCTACGCGGGATGATGCTTCTTCGAGCGTCATCCCGCTCCGTCTTCGAGATCATGATGCGGCTGCAGGGAATTGCATCGTGACCTGATTTCTCTCCGATTGAGCATGATCTTTTTGGCAAGCCGGCGTCCGCTTTGCTCAGAAGCGGTCCCGCCGGGTCCGGATCATGATCTGCTTTCGCGGCACCAACGGGGGCGTCATGGAAAACCGCGCGATCTTTTCAGGCAAGCTGTTGGCGTTCCTGCTGGTGGCGCCGCAGCTCGCGGTGTCGCTCATCTTCTTCTACTGGCCGGCGGCGCAGGCGCTGTGGCAATCCTTCCTGGTGCAGGACGCGTTTGGACTGTCGACCGAATTCGTCTGGTTCGAGAACTATCTCGAGCTGTTGAAGACGCCTGAATATTACCAGGCGATCGGCGTCACCTTCGTCTTCTCCAGCCTGGTGGTGGTGTTCTCGCTTGCGATCGGGCTGTTGCTCGCGGTGATGGCCAATCGCAACATCAAGGGCATTCAGATCTACCGCACCTTCCTGATCATCCCCTATGCAGTGGCGCCGGCGGTTGCGAGCGTGCTCTTCATCTTCATGTTCCAGCCGGGGCTCGGCATGTTCGCACGCGCACTACAGAGTTGGGGCATCGACTGGAATCCCGTACTCAACGGCACGCAGGCGATGATCCTGGTCATCGTCGTCGCGGTCTGGAACCAGATCAGCTACAATTTCCTGTTCTTCCTCGCAGGTCTCCAGTCGATCCCGAAAAGCGTGATCGAGGCGGCGGCGATCGACGGCGCGCGGCCGATGCGTCGCTTCTGGACCATTGTGTTTCCACTGCTGTCGCCGACGACGTTCTTCCTGATCGTCGTCAACATCACCTACGCGTTCTTCAATACGCTCGGCATCATCGACACCGCGACCGGCGGCGGGCCGAATGGCGCAACACAGACGCTGGTCTACAAGGTGTTCCAGGACGGCAAGGCCGGCTCCGATCTCGGCGGCTCGGCTGCGCAATCGGTGATCCTGATGATCATCGTGGTCATCCTCACGGCGGTCCAGTTCCGTTATGTCGAGAAGAAGGTGCATTACTAGCCATGGTCGAGCATCGCCGCTTTGGAAACCTGCTTCCGCACCTGGTGCTATTGGCCGGCGTGCTGATCGTCGCCTTTCCCGTCTATCTTGCCATCGTCGCGTCCACGCATACCGACACGCTGATCGCCAACGGCCAGATGCCGCTCTATCCCGGCACCCACGGGCTCGAGACCTATTGGCACACTATCGTCTCAGGGACAGGCAAGACCACGCGCCAGCCGGTTGGCGGCATGATGCTCGCGAGCCTGGTGATGGCGGTCGGCATTGCGGTCGGCAAAATCGCGATCTCGATCATCTCGGCCTATGCGATCGTGTTCTTTTCCTTCCCGTTCCGGATGACGACGTTCTGGATCATCTTCATCACTCTGATGCTGCCGGTCGAGGTGCGCATCTTCCCGACCTACAAGATCACCTCCGACCTGAACATGCTGGATTCCTATTCCGGCCTGATCCTGCCGTTGATCGCGTCGGCCACCGCGACGCTTCTGTTCCGGCAGTTTTTCATGACCATTCCCAAGGAGCTGGTCGAGGCATCCAAGATGGACGGCGCTGGTCCGATCCGCTTCTTCTTCGATACGCTCCTGCCGTTGTCGGTGACCAATATCGCGGCGCTGTTCGTGATCCTCTTCATCTATGGCTGGAATCAATATCTCTGGCCGCTGTTGATCACGACCCGCGACGACATGCAGACCATCGTCATCGGCATCAAGAAGATCATCGATGTCCATGATGCGCTCACCGAATGGACGGTGGCGATGGCGACAGCGGTCCTCGCAATGTTGCCGCCGGTCGCGGTCGTCGTGTTCATGCAGCGCCTGTTCGTCAAGGGCCTGATCGAGACGGAGAAGTAGGATTCATAGCGAGTAGCGAATGGCGAATAGTAGGTCGAACCGGTCTCGCCTGCCCTTCCCTATTCGCTACTCCCTATTCGCCCCCTTTGGAGGTATTCATGGCTGATGTCACCCTGCGCAACGTCCGCAAGGCCTATCCCAACGGGTTCGAGGCCATCAAAGGCGTCAATTTCGAGGTCGGAGACGGCCAGTTCTGCGTGCTGGTCGGCCCGTCCGGCTGCGGCAAATCCACCTTGCTGCGCATGGTCGCAGGGCTCGAGACCATTACCTCGGGCGAGATCGGCATCGGCGGACGCATCGTCAACCAGATCGAGCCCGCCGACCGCGACATCGCCATGGTGTTCCAGAATTATGCGCTCTACCCGCATATGAACCTGTACGACAACATGGCCTATGGCCTGCGCAACCGCGGCATGCCCAAGCACGAGATCAATACCCGCGTGCAGGAAGCGGCGCGCATTCTCGAGCTTGCAGCACTGCTCGAGCGCAAGCCCGGGCAATTGTCGGGCGGCCAACGCCAGCGCGTTGCCATGGGCCGCGCCATCGTCCGCCAGCCAAAGGTGTTCCTGTTCGACGAACCGCTGTCGAACCTGGATGCCAAACTGCGTCTCTCCATGCGCGTCGAGATCCGCAAATTGCAGCGCCGCCTGAACACGACCTCGATCTACGTCACCCACGATCAACTCGAGGCGATGACGCTTGCCGATATTCTGGTCGTGATGAATGGCGGCCAGGTCGAGCAGATCGGCAATCCGCTCGAGATCTATCAGAAGCCCACAACCACCTTTGTCGCGGCCTTCATCGGCGCGCCGCCGATGAACCTCATTACCTTGCGCGATTCCGACATCCATCTTCCCGGCACCAATGCGGACGCCGGAATCCTCGGCATCCGCCCCGAAGATCTGCAGATGGTGAACGGGGCCGTGCCCGATGGCGGCGTGGCGCTGGATCTCACCGTGGAGACGATCGAGCGCGTCGGCGCGGAAACCTATGTCTACGGCCAGCGCCCGCAGCAGCAGCGGCAAGCAGCCATCAGCGCCAAGCCGGGAGAGCTGCCCCCCGGCGAAATCCTGGTGCGTATCCCCGGCCAGCAGGGGCCAGCGATCGGAGAAAAGATCCGCGCCGCCGCCGTGCGTGACAAGCTGCACCTGTTCTCGGCCGACGGGCGCAAGCGGATCGAAATCTAGCGAGTTTTCGAGCGACGCGGACACCGGTTCGCGTGAAGAACGCGTCAGGCAATCGCGCGCACGGTCTGGCCGCCGCCGGCATGGCGCTCGACCGCGACGCCGATCCGCACCACGGCCGGCGGACTGGTCGCTCGCGAGAAGTTCGTCGTATTGGATGAAATGATCGCTGCCGCGGGTAGGGGCGTGGGCTGGTGAGCCAGGCCGCCGGGCTGGTACTACCCTTTGGGTAAGGTTCCGAAGCGCTTGAACGCTTTTGCGATCATGCCCATATTGCTTTGCAAGGGGTGCCGAAAGGGCCCTGAAACATCAAAGTCGCTTCTGCGAGGACTTTGTTAATTATGTCTCGTGTTCCGACGTTATCCAGTCCGTTCCTGCTGGGATTTGACGAGATCGAGCGTGTGCTCGACCGCGTCGTCAAAGGAGCCGACGGGTACCCTCCGTACAATATCGAAAGGTGCGAGCGTACCAACGGGGCGCCCGAACGGTTGCGCATCACGCTGGCGGTGGCGGGCTTTACCCGCGACCAACTCGATGTGACCATTGAGGAAAACCAGCTCGTGATCCGCGGTCGCCAGCAAGACGACAAGGCCCGGCAATACATCCATCGCGGCATCGCCGCGCGCCACTTCCAGCGCACGTTCGTGCTGGCGGAGGGGATGCAGGTGCTGGGTGCGGATCTGAAGAACGGGTTGTTGTCGATCGACCTCTGCCGGCCCGAACCGGAGAGGATCGTTAAGACAATAGCGATCAATGAACACGAATAATGGATGGAACGAGTAGCGGACTCGACCGCTTGAGGATCAGAAGGAGTCGAGACCATGACTGAAGTGAATGTTGTGTCAGACGCCCGTGTTTCGCTGGAGGCATTGGCCCATCTCGGCGAAGGGCATATTGCCTATGTCAAGCAGATCCGTTCGGAGGACGTACCGGACCTGTTTCCACAGGCGCCGAAGATCGCGCCGGGCCTGAAGCTTTTCGCCCTCCACGCCGCCGACGGCACACCGATCATGCTGACCGACAGCCGCGAAGCCGCGATCGCGAACGCCTGGAGCAATGAACTGCAGGCCGTCAGCGTGCACTGACCCCCGCGCCGCACAAACGAATTCAACTAACGGCGAGCTTGCCTCTGATTGGAGGCAGCTCGCCGTTTTCAATTGGTCGGCACTTAACTCAGCCCCGTTACGATGAGGAGCCCGGCTGCAACAGCGGGACGGAATAAGCAGAAAAATTTTGGGTGGAGCCCGTCTTCGCCCGTTGGGCTACGCCCGGCACGCTTCGCCTTCGGTTGCGCGGGCTGTGCCACGCGTAGCCGAAGGCGAAGCGTGGTGGAGCCAGGCGGGATCGAACCGCCGACCTCATCATTGCGAACGATGCGCTCTCCCAGCTGAGCTATGGCCCCGTCACGACCGCCTCTGCAAATATAGGGAAGGCAAAGGCGACGTTCAAACGGCGCCATTTACAGTGCGTGGTAAGCCCAAGTCAATGTAGAAGTCCGGAAGTGCGAAAATCGCCCTTCTCACGATGCTTTGCCTGGCAAGTTCCCTTGTTTGGCGGGGTCGGAACCGATATCTAGCAATCACCTTCTTCCCGCGATCTGCAGCATTCGAGCCCCTGCCCCATGCGAGCCGTACTCGATATCGTTCTCATCGTCCTTGATCTCTACATCTGGCTCCTGATCGCATCCGCGATCCTGTCCTGGCTGGTTGCGTTCAACGTCGTGAACACCCGCAATCAGTTCGTCGCGGCGGTGGCGGAGTTTCTGTACCGGATCACTGAGCCCTTGCTGGCGCCGATCCGCAATTTCCTGCCCAATCTGGGCGGGCTCGACATCTCACCGATCATCCTGATCCTGATCATCATGTTCATCGAGCGGGTGATCACCTACTACATCTACCCCGCGGTGTTCTGACGCTTGACCGATGGCCTGATGGATCCTTGGCGTCCTTCGACCGGGGGCATCAGCCTCTCGCTGCGGGTGACGCCGCGCGGCGGCCGGGACGCTATCGACGGGATCGAGACGCTCTCGGACGGGCGAAGCGTATTGAAGCTCAGGGTGTGCGCCATTGCTGATGGCGGCGAGGCCAATCGCGTCGTGACGGAATTGTTGGCGAAAGCGCTTGGCGTACCCAAGGCAACGGTGCGACTCGTCTCCGGCGCGACCTCGCGGCTGAAGCAGTTCGCGATCGACGGCGATCCCGCAACACTTGGCGAGGCCTTGCGCACGTTGACGCAAGCCAAGCCAGGCAAGAAGTGATTGACCGAAGGAAACGATATGACGGCTCGCATCATCGACGGAAAGACAATCGCCGCCGAGCTTCGCGCCCAGGTCGCGAGCGAGGTCGCCCGCGTCAAGCGCGACCATGGCCTCACGCCGGGGCTCGCGGTGGTCCTGGTCGGCAACGATCCCGCCAGTGAAGTCTATGTGCGCAGCAAGCGCACCCAGACCGAAGCCGCCGGCATGGCGTCCTTCGAGCACAAGCTGCCGGCCGACGTGTCGCAGGGTGATCTGCTGGCGCTGGTCGGAAAGCTCAACCGTGATCCGTCCGTGCACGGTATTCTCGTGCAATTGCCGCTGCCAAAAGGTCTCAACACTGAGGCCGTCGTTAACGCCATCGATCCCGCCAAGGATGTCGACGGCTTGCATCCGCATAATGCCGGCCGCCTCGCCGGCGGCTTTGCGGCGCTCTCGCCCTGCACGCCGCTCGGCTGCATTATCTTGAGCAAAAGCGTGCATGCCACGCTCGAAGGCATGAACGCGATCGTCATCGGCCGTTCAAACCTCGTCGGCCGGCCGCTGCTGCAATTGCTGCTGAATGAAAACGCGACGGTGACGATCGCGCACTCGCGCTCGCGGGACTTGCCGAAACTGTGTGCGCAGGCGGATCTCGTCTATGCCGCCGTCGGCCGGCCGGAGATGGTGCGCTCCGACTGGATCAAGCCCGGCGCGACCGTGATCGATGTCGGCATCAGTCGCCTGCCGAGGCCTGACGGCAAAACGAAATTGGTCGGCGATGTGGCTTTCGCCGAAGTGTCGCAAGTCGCCGGTGCCATCACGCCGGTGCCCGGCGGCGTCGGTCAGATGACCGTGGCGTGTCTGCTCGTGAACACGCTCCGCGCGGCTTGTGCGATTGCGCGGCTGCCGAAGCCGGCGGTGTAGCTCTCCGTCGTCCCGGCCTTGAGCCGGGATCCATACCGCGGCATCTCCGAAGCAACCTTATTTCTTCTTCGCGCGCTCGATGCCTTCGGCAATCAGCTTGTGGGCGTCCTCAGGGCCGCCCCAGCGCTTGATCTTGACCCACTTGCCGCGCTCCAGATCCTTGTAGTGCTCGAAGAAGTGCTGGATCTGCTGCAGGGTGATCTCGGGCAGGTCGCTATAGGTCTTCACCCGGTCGTAGCGCTGGGTGAGCTTGGAGGAGGGCACCGCGATGATCTTCTCGTCGCCGCCGGCCTCGTCTTCCATGAACAGCACGCCGACGGGACGTACGCTCATGACCGCTCCGGGTGCGATGGCGCGGGTGTTGGCGACCAGTACGTCGCACGGGTCGCCGTCATCGGACAGCGTGTGCGGGATGAAGCCGTAATTGCCGGGATAGCGCATGGCGGTATAAAGGAACCGGTCGACGATCAGCGTGCCGGCCTCCTTGTCCATCTCGTACTTGATCGGCTCGCCGCCGACCGGCACCTCGATGACGACGTTGACTTCGCGTGGCGGATCGATCCCGATCGAGATGGCGTCAATACGCATGAAATGGGCTCCGTGAGGCCTGGTCGCAGGTTTTCTGAAACTTGAATTCCAGGGACCGGCTAATACGCGTCAAAACGCGTGGGCGCCAGAGCGCAGTGCACAAAAATAGCTGCGCGCGTTAACCTGATCCGCTTTGGGTAGGTTGGCCGGACTCAGTTGGTCCAAATCAATTGGTCCAAGCGAATGCGACCTTGTCGAGTGACTTCGGTCCGAACCGCTCGGAGGAGCGGGCAACCATGCGACCGCCGAGTGCGCGGTAAAACTCGGTGGCAGGGTCATTGTCCGACAGCGCCCAGACCACCATGCTGCGCAGGCCGCTCTGGGCCAGGTCGCGCCTGGCGGCGGTGAACAGGCGACGACCGAAGCCGAGGCCCTGGAATTCGGGCCGCAGGTAGAGCTCGTAAATCTCGCCTTCGAAGTGCAGGCTGCGGGCGCGGTTGCGGCCATAATTGGCGTAGCCCGCGATCCTGTCGCCGAAAACCAGCACGCTAACGCGGCTGCCCTTGCGGATCGCGCTATCCCACCATTGCGGGCCGCGGCGGTTGATCAGCTTCTCCAGCTCGGCGCCGGGGATAATGCCCTGATAGGCCCCACGCCAAGCTTCATCATGGGTGGATGCCACTGCAGTTGCGTCTGCAGCTTTGGCCGGCCGGACCTCGATCAGGGTTGTGCTCATGGCGCTGATCAAACCAAGTCCGCGGCCCGGCTTCAAGGTCTATCCTTAATTATCGGTTAACATGTGGACTTTATGCATCAGTTTGCCGCACGGCTGTACCGAAAAAGGACAACGTGCCGCTTGAGGCGGTAATAGGCTGGTCGGCGTCCGTGCAAAGTCCGCTGCGCCTCATGTTTTTTACCACTTCTGCCCTCGGCGGACGCTGCATTTGATTCGTTGCGGCTAGTGTGTTGCCGTTGTTCAAGCGCCGCTTGGGTCAGAGTTTCATGCATTTTTTCACTGCGGCTTTCGCGTGGCTTCTGCTCGGCTTTGCCTTCGCGCCCCTCGCATCGGCCGAGACCTTTGGTGCGATGGGAGCGGAGGGCGCGAGCTTACGCGCGCAAGCGTGGCTGGTGCCTTCGGGTGACGCGGCGGTCCCCGCGCACGCGATCCTGTTTCGCCCGGAGGGTGAGGGGCCGTTCCGGCTGGCGGTGATCGCGCATGCTTCGACGCAAAATGTGCTGCGTCGTGCGCAGATGCCGCAGCCGGAATATCGGCCGCTGGCCGCGTTTCTGGTGAGCCGCGGCTTTGCCGTGCTGGTGCCGGAACGCCCGGGCCACGGCGCGACCGTTGGGCCCTATCTGGAAGACCAGGGCGGTTGCGACGAGGTCGACTATCTCCACTCGGGCCGCGCTACGGCCGATGAAATCGCGGCGGCGCTGCACTTCATGCGCGCGCAGCCATTTGTGCGGCCGGAGGGCGCGGTCGTGATCGGCCATTCCGCCGGCGGCTGGGGCGCGCTGGCGCTCGCTGCGAGCGATCCGCGCGAGGTCGCTGCGATCGTTGCTTTTGCGCCGGGCCGCGGCGGTCATGCCAACGACCGCGAGAACGAAGTTTGCGCGCCGCATGCGCTTGTTGCCGCCGCATCCGCGTTCGGCAAGGCGGCGCGCGTGCCCGTAACCTGGCTGGTCGCCGCCAACGACACCTATTTCTCCCCCGAATTGTCGCGCAGACTGGCGGACGCGTTTCACGCGGCCGGTGGCAAGGTCCAATTTTCCGCGTTGCCGCCGTCCGGCAGCGAGGGGCACTGGATGGCGGAGACCGAAACTGGTGTGAAGCTCGCGGAAAGCGCGCTCCTGCGTGCGCTGAAGCCTCAAGCCTTTGTGACGCGCAAAAAGCCATGAGCCATTGGCCCGACGACGATGTGATCCTCTATGACGGCATCTGCGTGTTCTGCTCGCGCTGGATACGCTTCATCGCCACGCGCGATGTGGCCGCGCGGTTTCGCTTTACGCCGATTCAGTCGGACTACGGGACGCGGCTTGCGCAAGCGTTCGGTATCGATCCCGATGATCCTGATACGAATGCCGTCGTCCACGGCGGCGTGGCCTATTTCAAATCGGACGCCGCACTCACCGTGCTGTCGCATCTGCCGGGCTGGAGGTGGACGCGCGTCTTGTTCGCGGTGCCAAAGCCGCTGCGCGACGCGGTCTACAGCCTTGTTGCGCGGAATCGCTACCGGATCTTCGGCAAATACGATGCTTGCTTCGTGCCGGATGTGGCTATGCGGAAGCGGGTGCTGGAGTAATTGTAATCGGCGCCACTAAACTATCTATTCGAAACTATTTGCTCTAGTCTATTCGCGCTCATGTTGAGGGCTTATGACCAAAGCAGTTTTTACTACTAAGGTGACGCCGGGCTATCACGATCTTCCCGAGACCCGATATCATTTCCCTCGCACATACCTCAATCAGGTTAGGCAAGCCGTCGGCGATCACGTCGTCTATTATGAGCCGAGACGTTCAAGCGTAGAGCTGTCAAGCATCGGCGGGCGGCAATGCTATTTTGGCGTCGCTCGCATCACGTCGATCGTCGAAGATAGAGAGCTGTCGGATCACTACTATGCTCTCATCGATGACTACCTTGATTTTGATCGACCGGTACCGTTCGCCGAAGGTCGCGAATATTATGAGAGCGCTCTACAGAAAGCCGACGGCAGTACAAACAAAGGAGCATTTGGTCGGGCAGTCCGTCTGATACCGGATAAGGAATTCGATCGAATTTTGAAGGCTGGTTTCGCACCGATTCTGAGTACGGACTTGGCGCCGCAAGAGGTCGAGGCACTGGAAGTGTCTGAGGGCTTTACTCCGTTTGAGCGGCCGATTGTCGAGATGACGGTTTCTCGACCATTTCGTGAGCGTTCATTTATGCACAATGTGCGTGCGGCATACGCGAATCGATGCGCGATGACCGGGCTGCGCCTGATCAATGGAGGTGGCCGACCGGAGGTCCAGGCGGCACACATACAACCTGTGGCGGAAAAAGGACCAGACTCCGTTCGTAACGGGCTTGCGCTCTCTGGGACAGTGCACTGGATGTTTGATCGAGGGCTTATTTCGATTGGTGACGATTACAAGATCTTAATTGCCAAAGACCACGTTCCGGAGGATGCCTTCCGGCTTTTGAATCGGAATGGAGAAATCAATCTGCCTAAGGACCCAGCCCTGTATCCCAACAGCCTTTTTCTTAAGTTCCATCGAGACCGCGTGTTCAAGGGATAGGCTATCACTTCCCGATCGCCGCCAACACCTCTTGCGCCGCCCGCTCACCTGAATCCCGCGCGCCATGCGCCGTCGAGAAGAAATTCGCCGACGTCGCTTCGCCCGCGAAGAACAGCCGTCCGTCCACCGGCGCGGCCAGGATCGCGCGGTCGCCGGCATGTCCCGGCAACGCATGCGAATAGGAGCCGCGGGCGAGGGGATCGTGGGCCCAGCGGGACTCGCGCAGCGGCGTCAGCTTGCGGCGGAAATCATTGCCGAGGTACGACACGATCTCGTCGATGCTCGCGGCCGCGATTGCGCCGTCGCCGGCATCTTCCAGCGCCCTGGCATAGCGGCCGCCGAAAAAACCTTCGATGCAAGGCTGGCCGAACGGGCGGATATGATAGGTGCCCATCTCCCTGCGCATGGTGGCGCCGCGCAGGTTTCCCTCTTCGGGCAGCGCTTCCGGCTCGGCGAGCAGTAGCGTCACCTTGTCGGCGAGGCCGAGCGGCAGGCCGGCCGCCGCGTCGACTTTCGCGGGCAGCGCCGGGAAGAAACGGACGGCTTCATCGGCGATGAGGTTGGTCGGCACGGTGACGATGACCTTGTCGGCGGCGAGGGTGCCCTGCGACGTTTCAATCTGCAGACGTTTTCCCGAATGGTCGATCAGCGTGACATTGCAATCGAAGACGACCGGCAGCCTGGTGCCGTAGGCTGCCATCAGTGCGCCATAGCCGCGGCGCACCCGCCAGTTGAGGCCGCTGTCCTCGTAAGCATCGACATCGAGCACCGAGACCTGATCAAGCTCGCAGCCGTTCACATAGGTCGAGATCGCATCGATCATCGGATTCCAGCGATTGCCCTGCTCGAGATAGAGGTTGGCGGCGGAGTCCTTGCCGTGCAGCGCGGCTTGCTCGAGGCGATCATAGAAGGCGTCGATGGCGCCGAAAAACTCCTCGCGTTCTCGTTCCGGAAACACTTCGCCAAAGGCCCGGTCGCGCCAGGGCGCCAGCGAGCGGTCGATCTCGAACTTCAGCCCCGCGGCGATCGGAACAAAGGAATTTTGATCGGCCGAATGCAGCCAGCCGCAGCCGACGTCGAAGACGACGTCCGGCGCAGCCTGCACGGTGTAGCCACGCCCGCCGACGCGGTCGCGTGCTTCGAGGATGGTGAAGGTCAAGCCGCTGTTGCGCAACGCATGCGCGGAGCCGAGGCCGGCTGCGCCTGCGCCGATGATGGCGACGTCGACTGAGGAGGGGAGGGGCATTGGATCGTCAGGTTCCGTCGTCATGCCCGGGCTTGACCTGCCTGCGGGGCCGAAGCCCTTCGGCGAGGCGTAGGCCCGGGCATCCACGTCTTTCTCGCCCAGTATCGGAAACGTGGATGGCCGGGACAAGCCCGGCCAGAGGCGCAATTGGCGCCCTACGCCACCGCTTCCTTGGCTTTTTCGGCGCGCTTGCGATCGTTGGGGTCGAGGTGCTTCTTGCGCAACCGGATCGATTTCGGCGTCACCTCGACCAGCTCATCGTCCTCGATATAGGCGAGCGCCTTTTCGAGCGTCATCTTGATCGGCGGCGTCAGTCGCACGGCCTCGTCTTTCGCGGTGGTGCGGATATTGGTGAGCTGCTTGCCCTTGAGCACATTGATCTCGAGATCATTGTCGCGGGTGTGCTCGCCGACGATCATGCCCTTGTAGACCTTCCAGCCGGGCTCGATCATCATGGGCCCGCGGTCTTCCAGCTTGAACATGGCGTAGGCCACCGCCTCGCCCTGGTCGTTGGAGATCAGGACGCCGTTGCGGCGGCCCTGGATCTCACCCTTGTAGGGCGCATAGCCGTGGAAGATGCGGTTCATGATCGCGGTGCCGCGGGTGTCGGTCAAGAGTTCGCCCTGATAGCCGATCAGGCCGCGGGTCGGCGCGTAGAACACGAGCCGCAGGCGGTTGCCGCCGGAGGGGCGCATCTCGATCATCTCGGCCTTGCGCTCGCTCATCTTCTGCACGACGACGCCGGAATGCTCTTCGTCGACGTCGATCACGACCTCCTCGATCGGCTCCAGCGTCTGCCCCGCGGCCTCGTCCTTCTTGTAGACGACGCGCGGACGCGACACCGAGAGCTCAAAGCCCTCGCGGCGCATGGTCTCGATCAGGATCGCGAGCTGCAATTCGCCGCGGCCCGAGACTTCCATGGAATCCTTGTCGTCGGCCTCGCGGACGCGCAGCGCGACATTGCCTTCGGCCTCGCGCAGCAGGCGGTCGCGGATCATGCGGCTCGTTACCTTGTCGCCCTCGGTGCCCGCGAGCGGCGAATTGTTGACGATGAAGGACATCGACACCGTCGGCGGATCGATCGGCTGCGCGGCCATCGGCGTCTCGACGCTGGGATCGCAGAAGGTGTCGGCGACCGTGCCCTTGGTGAGGCCGGCAATTGCGACAATGTCGCCGGCCTCGGCTTCTTCGAGAGGAGTGCGCTCGAGGCCGCGGAAGGCGAGAATCTTGGTGAGGCGTCCCTGTTCGATCAGCTTGCCGTCGGCCGAGAGCACCTTGATCTGCTGGTTCGGCTTGATGAGGCCTGAGGTGATGCGGCCGGTGATCAGGCGTCCGAGATAGGGGTTGGCCTCGATGATGGTGCCGATCATGCGGAACGGCCCTTCCTCGATGTGCGGCGCCGGCACGTGACGCTGGATCAGATCGAACAGCGGCTGCATGCCGCCGTCCTGCGGCCCTTCCGGGCTCTCCGCCATCCAGCCCTGCTTGGCAGACCCATATAGAATTGGGAAATCGAGCTGCTCCTCGCTGGCATCGAGCGCGGCGAACAGGTCGAACACCTCGTTGATGACCTCGGTCGGGCGCGCATCGGGGCGGTCAACCTTGTTGATCACGACAATCGGCCGCAAGCCCACCTTCAGCGCCTTGGAGACCACGAACTTGGTCTGCGGCAGCGGGCCTTCGGCGGCGTCGACCAGAACCAGCGCGCCGTCCACCATGTTGAGGATGCGCTCGACCTCGCCGCCGAAATCGGCGTGGCCGGGGGTGTCGACGATGTTGATACGGGTGTCCTTCCACTGCACCGACGCTGCCTTGGCGAGAATGGTGATGCCGCGCTCGCGCTCCAGGTCGTTGGAGTCCATCGCGCGCTCGGCCACCTTCTGGTTTTCGCGGAAGGTGCCGGATTGCTGCAACAGGCGATCGACGAGGGTGGTCTTGCCGTGGTCGACGTGGGCGATGATGGCAACGTTGCGGAGGTTCATGGTCGCTTCTTTTGGTCGTGCAATGGCTCTAAGCGAGATCTCGCGGGATAACCGGGATCTGTGTTTGCGTTAACGCTTTGAGAACCTGAGAAATCGGGGCGCGTGATCCCAAAAAGGAAGCCCGGCCAAACGACCGGGCACCTTTACGCGTTTGCAGCGCAATATAGTCAGAAAACGCTAAAAAACAATGCCTTGTTTGGCCTGTGGCCACCGATTTTGGGCCGCAGAATTGCGGCTTCGGAGCATGATCCCGAAATGTGGGGCCGGTTTTCCGAAAAGATTCATGCTCAATCAAAAAAAGCGGAAGCGCGATGGTCCCATCGCGCTTCAGGCGGTCCTTTCCTCAGTCGGATATACCCCCCGCAAGACCTCCTCGAAATGGCTCTTCACCTGCTCGTTGCAGAGGCAGGCGCGCGCGGCCAGGCGCTCGCGGTCGCACACCAGGATGGCGCCGCGCCTCGTTTGTAAAATGCCCTCGGCCTTGAAGGTCTGGATCACACGGCTGGCATAGGAGCGGCCGACCCCGAGTAGCGTCGCGAGCTGCTCATGCGTCAGCGGCACGGCGTCGGCGGCTTCGGTGCGCTCGATCGCCGAAATGATCCATTTGGCGGTGCGCTGCTCGATGGAATGGATGGCGTTGCAGGCGGTCGACTGGAAGATCTGCGCCAGCATGCAATCGGCATAGCGGGTGAAGACATTGCGCAGCGTTTTCGATTCCGTCTTCGCCGCATCCAGCCGCCCGATTGGCAGGCGCGCGAACAAGCCGCCGAACTTGACATTGATCCGCGTGTAGGCCGGCAGAAATCCCTGGCTGACGATGCCGCCGACTGCGCCTTCGCGGCCGACCAGGATGGTCTCGACGTCGCGGCCGTCCTCGTTTGTGACCAGGAAGCTGGCAAGACTCGCTCCACAGGGGAAATGCACCACGCCGACATTGTCGCCGGGGCTGTAGAGCAGATCGTTCGCCTCGGTCTCTTCAAGGGAGAGATGAGGCGCGATCAGCGCATAGTCATCGGCGTTGAGCCGCCGCAGCAGGTTGTTGTAGGGCCGGTCGATGACCTCGGCGGTATAGTCAGGTCGTTTCAGCATGGGCTAAAATCCCTTATCTCTTAAGGGAAATAATCGCCAATGCGGTTCCTCGGTTCCGTTTACTAGTGCACAGACACGGGCCTCCGGTTGTGGTGACTTCATGTTGGGAACCCGTCGGCGCGCCAACCGGGCATCGACAGCGGGCCGTCCTGGTGAACCCAACAACATGGCTGATCATGGAACCCGGCTCTGCGAACGGTTTTCCCGCCCCGCCCAATGATGTGCTGATTGTGGAGGACGATCCGATCATCGCGCTCGATTTCGAGGACACGATTCTCGGCTTCGGCGTGAAGACGGTGCGTTCGGCCGGCAATGTCGCAGCCGCGCTTGCTGCCATCGCGGCACGGCAGCCGGATTTCGCCCTGCTCGACGTCGCGCTTGCGCGAGAGAAAAGTTTTGCGGTCGCCGAGCGGCTCGACGCGCTGAAGATTCCGTTCGTGTTCGTCACCGGCTATGGCGGCGATGCCAGCGTGCCGGCTGCCTTTGCGGACCGGCCGCGACTCGGCAAGCCATGCACGGCGGATGAGCTGCAAGCCGCGCTGCGGCGGGTGAGAGGGACGAAACCTTAGCGCGCAAGGGCGTTATGCCGAAACTGGCGTCTAACCATCACCGTCCCCCTGAGGCGCTCGCTCCTCGGATGACGGCGATAGTTCGTAGCGTGGGTAGAGCGAAGCGAAACCCACGTCTTTCCTGCGCCAGAAATCGTGGGTTTCGCTGCGCTCTACCCACGCTACATTTCTTCACGACCTCTCAGGATGACGGGTCTGATATCTGTTCTGATATCTGTCACCCCAGCTTCGGATCGAGCGTGGTTGACCACAGCGCGACGTCGGCGCGGTCGCGCAAGGTGACGGTCATCTGCCCCGTCGCGCCTTCGATCTTGACGTGGCCGAAGAACTGCATGCCGGCCGACGGCGGCAAGTTCTGCTTGTCGAGACCCGGCGCCTTGATGAAGCGCACTTCGGGACCGAAGGTGTTGTCGAGCTCGTTTGGACCGAAGGTGCCGGCATGCAGGGGACCTGAGACGAATTCCCAGAAGGGCTCGAAATCCTGGAACTGCGCCTTGTTCGGATTGTAGTAGTGCGCGGCGGCGTAGTGCACGTCCGCGGTCAGCCACACCGTGTTGTGGATCGGCGCGGTCTTGATGAAGCGCAGGATGTCGGCGATCTCGAGCTCGCGACCGCGCGCGGGCCCGTCGCCTTGCGCAAAGGCCTCCGAGCCTTTGCGGTTGGCCGCATCGTCATAGACGATGAGGCTGAGCGGCATGTCGGAGGCGATCACCTTCCAGGTCGCGCGCGAGTTCAGCAATGAACGCTTGAGCCAGGCCATCTGGTCGGGGCCGAGGAAATAGGCGTCGGGACCGTAGGTCTCTTGCAGGTTCGGACCGTTCGGGCCGCGATAGCTGCGCTCGTCGAGAATGAAGACGTCAAGCAGCGGGCCGTAGCTGATGGTGCGGTAGACGCGGCCGGGTTCGACGATGCTCTCGCGCATCGGATACATTTCGTGGAAGGCGCGTGCGGCGCGCGCCGCCAGCACCTGGATGTTGCGCTCCTTGTAGGCGGCGGGAATATCCTTCGACGACGACCAGTTGTTCATCACCTCGTGGTCGTCCCACTGCACGAAGATCGGCACCTCGGCATTGAAGGCACGCACATTGTCGTCGAGGAAATTGTATTTGTGCGCGGCGCGGAACTCGTCGAGCGTCTCTGCGACCTTGGCCTTTTCCGGAATGGTGACGTTCTTCCACACCTTGCCATCGGCGAGCTTGACTTCCGGCGGGATCACGCCATCGGCGTAAATGGTGTCGCCCGAGTGCAGCAGGAAATCCGGCTTGTGCTTGCGCATGGCCGAGAAGGTGAACATGCCGCCGTCGTCGGGATTGATGCCCCAGCCCTGGCCGGCGACATCGCCGCCCCAGACGAAGCTGACATCGCGCTTGTCGGACGGCGCAGTGCGGAAGCGGCCGACCACCGGCTCGCTCTCGACACCGGTGTGGGCGAGATCGCGGAATTTCACGCGATAGAAGATGTCCTGGCCGCCGGGCAGGTTCTCCAGCAGCATCTTGGCGGTGAAGTCGCTCTCGGGAAGCGCCAGGATCGGCGGCAGCGCGCGGGCATTGGCAAAGGATTCGGTGGTCGACACCTCGACCAGCATCTGCGAGGGACGGTCGGCACGCGCCCACACCACGCCGCCGTCGGAGGATACGTCGCCCGATTGCACGCCATGGGTCACGGCCGGCCGGTCGGCGGCACGACTGAGATAGGGCATCGCGATGGTGCTGATGCCGGTCGCGGCCGCTGTGGACAGGAAGCGCCGGCGGGAGAGGGCGCGGAACTGGGGGTGAGGGCGGGTCATCTTGATGGTCATGCAAGCCTCGTTTTGAGCCTGGCGTGAAAGCGTGGCGGGCCGCCTCGCCTCGTCATCGGGAGCGAAGCGAAGCGATCCAGAGCCGCGCGTGCGGTCCTGGATTGCTTCGCTGCGCTCGCAATGACGGGGCTCTCTAGCGAGCCAGCGCCTTTACGAAAGCTCGCTATAGGAAGATTGTGTGACGGCCGGATTAAATCAAAGCGTTCCGGTCGCGCGGAGTTGTGCGCCGGCGCGCGGCAGGTTCTGCGTCATGGCCGCAAGCAACACCTTGCGATCAGCCACCGCGCGATGGAATTGCTCCAGCGCAATATTGAACGCCGCCAACGCGCCTTCCTGGATCGCACCGTCCTCGAAGCAATGCAGCGTGTCGCGCAGGATCGCGTCCGCCTCGCTCTGCAGCTGATCGAGCTCGTCAGTCGTTTCGCTGCGGCGCGCGAACGCGATCATGTCGAGCAGACGTTCGCGCAAATGGCTGTTGGTGCTGCGTTCGTCGCGCTTCAGATAGCCGGCGAACCAGGCGCCCAGCGAGCCTGTCGCCGACAGCGCCATCAAGGCCCACCAGATGTAATCGCTGTATTTGTCGAGGAAGGTCTTTTCCTCGCCATCGACAAAGGCGGCGGCACCCGGATGCGCGGGGATCACGGCGTCCTTGTCGGTATCAGGGGTTTCGATCTTGGCGGCCAGTGGAAACTCCGCAATCAATTGCTGGCGTGCCGCAAAGAGCTGCCGCGCCAGTGCCGCCACGGTGGTGTCCGACAGGCCCTTGCGGGCGACGATGTGATGGTTGAAGCTGATCGTCTTCACCTCGTCGTCGGGCCGCTGCGGCGAGCCGCTGAACGCGCCGGAGGGAATCTCCGCGGACTCGTAGACCGGATGGTTCTGTGCAATCGCCTCCGCCGAATCGATTGCCAGGAACGTCGGCTCGCCGCCGTCTTTTGCGGTCGCCGCGATCGCTTCGGCGGTGATCCTGCTGTTGACGGGGCCGGCGGCGAGATAGGCGTCCGCCTTCTGGCTGCGGATGGCCTCGGCCGCCTCGGCGGCAGGGAATTGCACAATGTCGACCTTGTTGGGATCGACGCCGGATTGCTGCAGGATCACCTTCAGGAGGTTGACATTGGCCTCGGTCCGGCCGACCACGCCGATACGATGGCCGGCGAGCTGCGAGATCCTGGAGATCTTGGCGCCCGATTTCCTTTTGCCCTTTGCCGGCGGCGGCACCCAGATCACCACGACATTCTTGCGCAGTGTGGCGACAGCCTGCGCGTTCTTCGGGACGTCGAGGTCACCGCGGATGATGGCGAGGTCGACACTGCCCTGCGATAGCGCGTTCGCGCTGGCGACAGCGCCGTCGGTCTGGACTAGTTTCAACCTGATATAGCCATGGGCCCGCGCAAAGGCCTGCGTCAGCGTCTGCACCACCTTGATGTCGTCGCTATTGGCCGGACCGACCGCGATCTTCAATGCCTCCGGCCGCAAAGCAAAATAATAGCCACCGGCGACCGTGCCGATCAGGGCCAAAACCAGCCCGATCGCTACCAAAAGCGTCTGCCGCCCAGGCTGGCGCGGCGAAGAGGGGGCCGGCGCGGCAGCCAATTCGAGGCCTCCGGTCATGGATCTCCCAAACAAGCGTTTCAGGCTTAGCTTCATGTCACAAGCATGGTTCGGTCAAAATGATAGCAAATTCCTTGCCGGGACGGAGTTACAACTCGGTCATGGTTACCGGACCCAGAGCCAACTTCCGGTGTTAGAGTAGAGTTCCGACCAAATGGAGGCAATCATGGTGGAGCGACTCTCGGCCGAAGCCCGGACAGCGGCGCTGAAGGACCTGCCCGGATGGACTGACGTAGCCGGCCGGGAGGCCATCGCGCGGACTTTCGTATTCGAGGATTTCAACGAGGCCTTCGGCTTCATGTCCCGCGCGGCGCTGGTGGCCGAGAAGCACGACCATCACCCCGAGTGGCGCAACGTTTACAAGACCGTGGAGGTGGTGCTCGCCACCCATGACGCCGGTGGCGTCACCGAACGCGACATCGCGCTGGCCAGGGCGATGAATGCGATCGCTGCGCAGCTCGGGGTGTGAGCCGCGCGTCTTGCGGCGGCGGTTCTTCATGCCCAATTGCTGACGCAGGATCTGGATCAGATCGAAACGGGCTCCCATACCAATTTCCGCCACCCTGAGCTGCTCGCCAGCGCTTGCAGCTCCAGCGACAAACGGCAAAGCCGTTTGCGCGGGGATGACGGTTCGAGGTGGGCGCTTCCGAACGATCCAGCTCAAGGAGAGCCTGGCAATGGCAAGCGAATATTCAGTGGGTTTCGAGCCGGCCGACCGGATGGCGGAAGACCGCGAAAGCGTACGCCGGAGGTTCTGGATCAAGTTCAAGCGCGTGGTGGCCAAGCTTCCGTTCGCGGAAGATCTGCTTGCGGCCTATTACTGCGCCTTCGACCAACAGACGCCGCGCCATGTCCAGGCGGCGCTGTTGGGTGCCATCGCCTACTTCATCCTGCCGTTCGATTTCATTCCCGACATGCTTCCCGTGCTCGGCTTCACCGATGACGCCGCTGTGCTCGCAACCGCGATCCGATTGGTCGCAAGCCACATCACGGCAGAGCATCGCGAAGCCGCGCGCGCTGTGCTGAGGCGGGGCATCGACGGCGAAAGCTAAAGGATCGACTATGTCGAACCCGGCGGTCCAACTCGGATAAACCCGAGTTGGATGGGAGATTAAACCAGCCTACTGGCTGCTGCGCCCGTGGTGTGCCGGCTTCGTCTCGGTGGCGGCTTGTGCCTGTGCGTTTTCCTTAGCTGTCTGGTCGGCCTGCCAGGCCTGGAACTGCTTGAACAGCGCCTCCTTGTCGGTTTCCGACTGCGCGCCCTTGGCCGCGCTCGGGTTCTGCTGCAGGAAATCGTCGAAGCGGTTGCGCGCACTCTGATCGAGGCCATGCGAATCCAGCCACTGCTTGGCGTAGGGCAGGCGCTGCCAGCCAGGCAGCGGTGCCGCCAGCGAGACCTCCTTCCACTTCGGGTGGAAGGGCGGGTTCTGGAATGCCGGGAATTTGGTGAAGAAGGCATCCACAAACAGCGACAGCTTGCGGTAGCGGTCGGTGTTCTGCGCCCAGTTATAGGCTGCAAGCACCGCAGGAACCGCGATGGTGTCCACAGCTTCCCCTTCCCCAATCAGGTTCGGATAGTCCTTCGACGTCAGCCGCGCCGGCAGGTAGTCGCCCTGCAGCGGCTTGTCGTAGTTCACGGTGGCGAGGTGGAAGCGGCCATCATTGACGAAGTTGCTGACCGATTTGTACGGCTTGCCGCCGACTACGATCACCGCGTCGACCTCGCCCTTCTTCAGTTTCTCCATCGCGATGCGCTGCTCGATATAGACGAAATTCGCCTTGATCCCGAGCCGCTCGAACACCGTCAGCGCGGTGACGAAGGTGCCACCATTGGGAAGGTCGACACTGACCGTCTTGCCTGCAAGATCGGCCAAGTCGTGGACCGACTTCGGCGCGATGACTGTCATCTCTTCGTTATAGAGCTTGGTCACGTAGGTGAACTGTTTCTTGATGTCCTTGGCAATGCCCTTGCGCTCGAGATAGTCGAGCGTGTCGGCGCGCACGATGCCGAGGTCGACGCCCTGCAGGAAGAGGATGTCGGCGACGCTCTGCACCGAGCCGCGGCCTACGATGGGCAGCACGCGCAGCTGGTTGCCATTGTCGAGCAGCGAGGCGAGGTCGGCGCCGATCTGCACATAGGTGCCGCCGATGGTGCCGGTGATCAGCGTCACCGTGTTGGCGTTCAGCGCCTGCTTGGTCTGGGCCGATCCGAATTGAAAGATCGCCCGGAGACTGTCGCTGACCTTGGCCGGGTCATACTCGGTCTCGTCGGCGCGCGCCGCGAAGCCGCACGCCATCATGATGGCAACGAGTGCCAGTCCGAAAAGTCGTCGCATGAAATCCTCTTGATATCGCGTCTTGATGCCGAAGAGCTAGTTGGGCAGTTGCGCGAGGCGTTGCTGCGCCTCCGCCGAGCCGAGTTGCGCGGCCTTCTTGTACCAGGCGCGCGCCTTGTCGGGCTCGGGCGTGATGTTGCGGACATCCGATGTGCCGAGCACGGCCGGGTCATAGGTTCGCGCCAGCAACAGCGCCGCGTTGGCGTCCTGGCCTTCGGCTGCGCGCTCGAGCAGCAGTCTTGCCACCGGGATATCCCCCATGGCGAGCATGTCCTTGGCACGCTTCATCAGCGTCGCGAGCTCCTGGGCGTCCATCTGCTTGACTTGGGGCATCGGTGCTTGGGGCATCGGTGCTTGGGGCATCGGTGCCTGAGTCATTGGCGCCTGTGGCATCAGTGCCGGCGCCGGCGCGGCTGCCTGTGGCGCAGCAGGCGGGACAACGGCGACCGGTGCGCGCAGCGCGCTCTGATAGGCGTTGGTGATTTCCTCGCGCGAGGGCGCGACGTTTGCGACCACGACAGGGGCCTGTGCAGGTGCTGCGGCCTGCGGCTGGACCAGCGGTGCGCCGCTGCGCGCAGGGTCCCTCAGCTGCAGATCGCCCGACGTGAGTTGCGCGGCATCGGCCTGCGCCGTTGCGGACGGCGTGGGCAATGCGGCCGCAATCGAAGCCTTGGCGTCGACGATCATGTCGCGCGTGGCGTCGGAAGAAAACCAGGCGAACAGCATGGCGACGCCGGATGCCGCGACAACGGCCATCAGGATTTTCGACGAGACCGAGGCCATCCCCCGCTTGCGCAAGGGCGCCGCGAACTCCTCCGGATCGGGGTCGCTATCGGGATCGGAGAGGAACATCGGGACGGATGGCTCCGCCGTGTAGCTGTCCCGGTAGTTGTCCTGGTAGTTGTCCTGGGCGGAGCGTCCGAATCTGTAAGTCGGGCGCTGGGCGCTGGTGTCGGTGAAGTCTTCTTCTTCGTCAAACCCGTCGAGATCGGGTGCAAACGAGCGAAACCGCGATTTGTTGTCGACCATGGCGATGATTCCCACAACTGTGACGCAACAATCGGGGCAGCCACTTGGGCTAAAAAACTCTTCCCTACTTCTTGTTGTTGTCCAGACGCCGCCCCGGTACCGGAACCCCTAATCGGCCGTTTGAATCAGCCCAAAAGACGGCCCACCTCGGCGGGAATTGGGAGATATTTTGGATTCATTGAGGCGTATCACAGCAATTCACTGTGAGAAAATGTGCTTTGTTTATTCAAATCCGAGGCAACATGGACCGTTGCCGGCTGTCGTTTGATGCCACTGCAGCGCGTCGTGGAAGACGACGTCGGGCTGCGATAAATGCATATAGAACGGCAACAACTTGCACGCCTCACCTCGGTCCTTCGAGGCTGGCGCGCCGCGCTCCGCCGCGAAAAAGCGCGACGCCGTCACGCAATGCAGCATCGCTTCGCCGCCATCATTGATGGCAAATTTGTGGCAGTCGCGCCGAGCGTGACCTTCATGAGAAGTGTCGCGCGCAATCAGGTGTTATGGTTAACGCCCGACCCCGTAAAACAGGCTTGTCAGGGATGCAGGATCACCTTGCCCATGGCTTGCCGTCCCGCCAGCACTTTCAATGCGTCGGCGGTCTGCGCGAGCGGGAAGGTGCGATCGACATGGGAGGAGATCTTGCCCTCCGCCGTCCATTGCACGAGCTTCTCCAGGTTGGCGCGGTTCTTCGAAGGATTCAGCCGCGCCCAGTTCCCCCAGAACACGCCGCGGATGTCGCAGCCTTTGAGCAATGCGAGGTTTAGCGGCATTTTCGGAATGTCGCCGGCGGCAAAGCCGATCACCAGGAAGCGGCCTTCCCAGGCGATCGAGCGCAACGCGGCTTCGGCGTAAGTGCCGCCGACGGGATCGAAGATGATATCGGCGCCCTTGCCATCGGTCACGCGGCGCAGACCCTCTTTCAGGTCCTCCTTGGCATAGTTCAGCGTCAGCTCGGCGCCGTGGGCTTTGGCGAATTCGAGCTTCTCGTCGGACGAGGCGCAGGCGATCACCTTAAGCCCCATCAGCCTGCCGAGCTCGCAGGCCGCCAGCCCCGTGCCGCCGGCAGCGCCCAGCACGGCGAGCGTCTCGCCCTTCTTGGGGCTTGCGCGATCCTCCAGCGCATGCAGCGCGGTGCCGTAAATGATGATGATGCCCGCGGCGCGATCGAAGTCGAGATTGTCGGGAATCTTGACAATAGAGGCGGCCGGCAGCGCGATCTTGTCCCTCGCGCCATTGTGGCCGCAGGAGGCTACAACGCGGTCACCGACCTTGAGATCGGTGACGCCTTGGCCGACGCTCTCGATGATGCCCGCGATCTCCGCGCCCGGCGAGAACGGGAAGGGCGGCTTGATCTGGTACTTGCCCTGGATCATCAGGATGTCGAAGAAATTCAGCGCCGCCGCCTTGATCGCGATCACGGCCTGTCCGGCTTGCGCCACCGGATCGGGGACATCTGCCAGCACGAGATCGTCGGGTTGGCAAAATTGCGAGCAGAGAATGGCTTTCATGGACACACCCGGTTTTCGGTCGCAGAGTTGATGGGTCTAACTTGTCATTGCGAGCGCAGCGAAGCAATCCAGAGCGGCACAAAGACTCTAGATGCTTCATCGCTTACGCTCCTCGCAATGACAATGGGGAGGAATAGAACAATGTTTGAAAAAGACCTGCTGAAAGACAAGCGCATCCTCATCACAGGCGGCGGTAGCGGGCTTGGTGCTGCGATGGGCCGGCGCTTCCTGGAGTTGGGCGCCGAGCTCGTCATTTGCGGCCGCAGGCGGGAGCTCCTGGAGACGACCGCAGCCGAGATGCGCGCCTCAGGCGGCAAGGTGGCCACGATCGCCTGCGACATCCGCGATGGCGCCAGCGTGGACGCCATGATGGACGAGATCTGGCGCGAGGCGCCGCTCGACATTCTTGTCAACAATGCCGCCGCGACCTTCATCGCCCGGACCGAGCAGCTGTCATTCCGTGCGGCGGACGCCATCCTCGCACCAACACTGCATGGCACGATGTATTGCACGATTGCATCGGGCAAACGCTGGGTCGAAGGTAAGCACAAGGGCGTGGTGCTCTCGATCCTGTCGACGTCGACAATTACCGGCCGCGCCTTCACGGTGCCTTCAGCGATGGCGAAATCAGCGGTGCTGGCGATGACCAGGAGTCTTGCGGTGGAGTGGGGGCCGAAGGGCATTCGCACAGTCGCGATCGCGCCGGGCTCGTTTCCGACGGCGGGCGCTTCAGATCAGCTGCGCCCCGAGGGACGCGACTCAGGCTGGGCCGCGCGCAATCCTCTGGGTCGTGTCGGCGAGCATCGCGAGCTCGCGGATCTCGCAAGCTTCCTGATCTCCGATGGGGCTGCCTATATCAATGGCGAGATGGTGGTGCAGGACGGCGGGGCGCACTTACGCTCGTCCGGCGCCGAAGATCTGTTGCAATGGAGCGAGGCGCAATGGGACGTGCTACGTGCGTCGCGCGCCAAAGGTTAGTTACCGAGGTCTAAACTCAATTGGCCACGTATAGAGGCTAAACAAAAAGGTTGAGCGACGGTAGTCTTTCGTTGCCTTCCCACGAATCGCAATAGCGGCTATGGCTGGCCTCGTACGTTCCAATCTCGGGCCATCTTCCAGTCACAATAATGGAGGAACCAACCGCACCATGTGGTTCCGGCGGGCGCTGACAATCTTGGCCATCAACGGGCTGGCATGCGGGGCAACCCACCTCGCGCTGGCGCAGGCTGTAACGTCGCCGAATTCCACGCCCAAGCCGGCGAAGACCGCGACCAAGCCGGCCACGGCACCGGTTGCGCCAAAGTCGGCGGCGGTCGCCGCAGCCGGCGGCACCGAGCCGGTCCTGATCGGCCAGTTCGGCACCTGGGGCGCCTACACTGCGACCCCCAACGGCAGGAAGGTGTGCTTTGCACTGGCCAAGCCCAGCTCGTCCAAGACCAATCCGCCGAATCGGCCGCGCGATCCGGCCTATGCCTTCGTCTCGACGCGGCCTTCCGAAAAGGTCTTCAACGAGGTCTCGGTCATGATCGGCTATGCGCTCAAGCCGGGATCGGAATCGACCCTCGAGGTCGGCGGCTCGAGTTACGCGATGTACACGCAAGGCGACGGGCTCTGGATCAAGAACGCCGCCGAGGAAGAGCGTATGGTCGAGGCCATGCGCCGCGCGCCGGATGCCGTTATCAAGGGCGTCTCAGCCAAGGGCACCGAGACGATCGACACCTTCTCGCTGAAAGGCCTGTCCCAGGCACTCGACCGCATCGCGCAGGATTGCAAGCACTAGGGCGCGATCGAATCCGATTGAGGAGCCATCCTGCTTTGGCCTTTGATTGAGCATGATCCGTCCGGAAATCCCGCTACATGCTTTTCCGGATCATGCTCCAGGGGCTTTTTTCGGACGCAAATCCATCGATTCCAGCCTTTCCAGCAGCGCGCGGAAGGCTTATTTGATGTGCCATGACCGACATGACATCCGCCATTGCCGCTCAGAAGGGCGCGCCTGCTCCTTTGGAGAAGACGCCGCTAGAGACCTATGTGCCGCCGGCCAAGCCGTCGCTGATCGGCCTGTCGCGCGCGGAGCTTTCCGACCGTCTCGGCGAGATAGGAATCGCGCAGGCCCAGCGCAGGATGCGCGTGCAGCAACTCTGGCACTGGATCTATTTCCGCGGCGCGACGCACTTCGACGAGATGACGTCGATCTCCAAGGACACCCGCGCTCAGCTTGCCAGGCACTTTACCGTCGATCGGCCCGAGGTGGTCGCCGAGCAGATCTCCAATGACGGCACGCGCAAATGGCTGTTGCGGCTGCCGTCGGGCGACAAGGTCGAGCGGCCGCATGAGGTCGAGTGCGTCTATATTCCGGAGACCGACCGCGGCACGCTCTGCGTCTCTTCGCAGGTCGGTTGCACGCTCAATTGTGCCTTCTGTCACACCGGCACGCAGCGGCTGGTGCGCAACTTGACCGCCGGCGAAATCGTCGGCCAGGTGATGGTGGCGCGCGACCGCCTCAATGACTGGGCCGACCGCGAGAGCGGCGGCCGGCTCGTCACCAATATCGTGATGATGGGCATGGGCGAGCCACTCTACAATTTCGATGCGGTGCGCGATGCGCTTCTCATCGTCGCGGACAACGAAGGCATCGGCATCTCGCGCCGCCGCATCACGCTGTCGACCTCGGGCGTGGTGCCGAACATCATTCGCGCCGGCGAGGAGATCGGCGTGATGTTGGCGATCTCGCTGCATGCGGTGCGCGACGAGTTGCGCAACGAGCTCGTGCCGCTCAACCGCAAATATCCGATTGAGCTATTGCTGCAAGCCTGCCGCGACTATCCCGGTGCGTCGAACGCGCGGCGCATCACCTTCGAATATGTCATGCTCAAGGGCGTCAACGATTCGCTCGACGATGCCAAGCTCCTGGTGAAGCTGCTCAAGGGCATTCCCGCCAAGATCAACCTCATTCCGTTCAACCCCTGGCCGGGCACGGCCTATGAATGTTCGGACTGGGACCAAATTGAAAGGTTCTCCGAATATATCTTCAATGCCGGCTATTCCTCGCCGGTGCGCACGCCGCGCGGCCGCGATATCCTCGCCGCCTGCGGGCAATTGAAGTCGGAGACCGAAAAACTCTCTGCGCGCGAGCGCCAGGCGCTGCGCGCCATGGCCATGACGGATTGAGTGCGCACTTTGTATCCGCATCGTCATGACCGGGTTTGTCCCGGTCACCCACGTCGTTCGTGCCGCGACAAGGATGCGGAAGCCCCGGCGTTCGCATCGCCGAGGGAGCTTCGGCCCCGCGGGCGGGTCAAGCCCGGGCATGACGAATGGGGAGAGCGTAGCTGTTGCCAAATACCTCGGAATCATTCATGGCGCTGATCGGCCGCCTTCTTGTTGTCTTCCTCGCCTTCCTCGCTGCCTGCCTTGCGGCGGGGATTATTGTCGTCAGTGCGCTTTTGTTTCCGGATTTCAGCGAGCTCGGCACCGGTCCGGTTGACGAGGGCGCTCTGGATGTCCTGCTCGGCTTCGGCTTCATCATCGTATCAGGCTTTGCGCTGGTGCCGGCGATGCTCATCGTGGCGATCACCGAAGCCTTCTATATCCGCGGCATGCTGACTTATGCGATCGGCGGCGGCCTCGTCGGGCTCGCTTGTTATCTTGGCCTCGTTCCCTTCGACACCGAAACCCTGCGCTTCGAGGGCATCGTGCAGCGGCATCTGGAGATCATGACCGGCGCCGGAATTGTCGCGGGCCTGATCTACTGGCTGATCGCCGGCCGCAATGCAGGTGCCTGGCGCAAGCCGTCGCCCCGCATCGGCCCGCCGCCGCCGCTCCCCTCGGCCTCAAGGCCGCCGCTGGAGTGAGTGCGCCGTCATTCGGGGGCGATGCGTTAGCATCGAACAATGGTGCGCAATTGCGCACCTGAGAATCTCGAGATTCCGGGTTCACTCGCTTCGCTCCTGGCAATGACGACGGGAGGGGGTTTTCACCTGCTCCCCGCTCCGCTAAACCGCGCCCCATGAACCGGACCGGACTCTTCATCGCGCTTTCGCTCGCGCTCGTCATCGGGCTCGTGTTCGGAGTCTATCCCGAACTCGATCTCAAGCTGGCGGCGCTGTTCTATGACCCGGAGGCGCGGACCTTCCCGCTGCAGCAGGACTGGCTCGCGTCCTTCGCGCGCGATGGCGCGATGTGGATCGCCTGGGGGCTTGCCGCGCCCGCGATCGGCGCGCTCGTGATCAAATTCATCTGGCCGTACCGGCCGCTTCTGATGTCGGGCCGCGCGATTCTGTTCCTGTTGCTCACGCTGACCCTGTCGGCAGGCGTGCTCACCAATTTCACCTTCAAGTCCTACTGGGGCCGGCCGCGCCCGGTGCTGGTGCAGGAGTTCAATGGCGAATTACCCTTCGTGGCGTGGTGGGATCCGCGCGGGGAGTGCGGGCACAACTGCTCCTTCTTCTCCGGCGAGGGCGCGACCGCGTTCTGGACCATCGCGCCAGCCGCGCTGACGCCGCCGGCCTGGCGACCCCTGGCTTACGCGGCGGCGACCCTGTTCGGGCTGACCACCAGCGTGCTGCGCATGGCCTTCGGCGGCCATTTCTTCACCGACATCGCGGCCGCGGGCCTGGTGTCGTTTGTCGTGATCTGGCTCGCCCACGGCTATATTTACCGGTGGCCGCGCACCCGCCTGTCGGACGAGGCCATCGACTCCGTCGTTACCCGCATTGCCTGGCCCGGCTACCGGCTGCGCCAGCGACTGTTCGGCCGCAAAGCCGGACCCGCACCACAGGTGTAGGCGGCTTGATCGCGGGCGTCGCCCATTAAACGCGTGCCCATGTCGGCGAAATTTGATATTCGCGGCCTCAAGTCCCAAACATCAGCACTTCAGACCGATTGGAAGCTCTATGAGTACGATTCTGAAAAGCCTGCCCAAGGGGGAAAAGGTCGGCATCGCGTTCTCAGGCGGCCTCGACACCAGCGCGGCGCTTTTGTGGATGAAGCAAAAGGGCGCCCGCGTCTGCGCCTATACCGCGAACCTTGGACAGCCTGACGAGGCGGACTACGACGAAATTCCGCGCAAAGCGCTGGAGTTCGGCGCAGAGATTGCCCGGCTCGTGGATTGCCGCCGGCAACTGGTTCATGAAGGCATTGCCGCGATCCAATCCGGCGCCTTCCACATCTCGACCGGCGGCGCCACCTACTTCAACACCACGCCGCTCGGCCGCGCTGTCACCGGCACGATGCTGGTCGCAGCCATGAAGGAGGACGGTGTCAACGTCTGGGGCGATGGCTCGACCTTCAAAGGCAACGATATCGAGCGGTTCTATCGCTACGGCCTTTTGACCAATCCGAGTCTCAAGATCTACAAACCCTGGCTCGATCAGCAGTTCATAGACGAGTTGGGTGGCCGCGCCGAGATGTCGGCGTTCCTGACCGCCCATGGCTTTAACTACAAGATGAGCGCCGAGAAGGCCTATTCGACCGACAGCAATGTGCTTGGTGCAACCCATGAGGCCAAGGATCTCGAGAGCCTGGACACGGGCATCAACATTGTCAGTCCGATCATGGGTGTGCCGTTCTGGCGCGACGATTGTTCCGTCAAGGCGGAGAGGGTTGTGGTGCGCTTTGACGAGGGCCAGCCGGTTGCGCTGAACGGCAAGACGTTCACCGACCCCGTTGCGCTGTTTCTCGAGGCCAACGCCATCGGCGGCCGGCACGGCCTTGGCATGAGCGACCAGATCGAGAACCGGATCATCGAGGCCAAGAGCCGCGGCATTTACGAAGCTCCCGGCATGGCGCTTCTGCACATCGCCTACGAGCGCCTGATCACCGGCATTCACAACCAGGACACTATCGAGCAATACCGGATCAACGGCCTGCGCCTCGGCCGGTTGCTGTACCAGGGGCGGTGGTTCGACTCTCAGGCCCTGATGCTGCGCGAAACCGCCCAGCGTTGGGTGGCCCGCGCAATCACCGGTGAGGTGACGCTCGAGCTGCGCCGCGGCAACGACTATTCGATCGTCAACACCGAGAGCCCCAACCTCACTTATCAGCCGGAACGGCTGAGCATGGAGAAGGTGGAGGACGCCGCGTTCACGCCGGCGGACCGCATCGGCCAGCTGACCATGCGCAATCTCGACATTACCGATACCCGCGCCAAGCTGGATATCTACGCGCAGACGGGCTTGCTATCGGTCGGGGAGGGCTCCGACATCCTCAGACTCGAAAGCGATAAGGGCTGAAGCGCGCTCTCTCCGTCGTCCCGGCCTTCGCGGGGACGACTTCGGGGGATTCGCCACCGCAATAACAAAAATGGCCGGGAGCGATCCCGGCCATCTGCATGTTGTGTCTGACCTCAGCGCGGCGGCGCGATGCCGGGCGGTGGTGGAGGCAGCGAGGCGGTGCCGCCGTTGAGCAGCGGGGTGATGCGGCGGATGGTGACGCGGCGGTTGATCCGGCTCGGCCCGTCCGTCTGCTCCTTCAGATATTGCGAGCCGTAGCCCTGCGAAGTCAGGTTCTCGGCGGGCACGCCGAATTGCTGTGTCAAGAGCTCGGCTGCGGATTCCGCGCGCCGGTCCGACAGCGACAGATTGTCGGTGTCGTTGCCGGTCGCATCCGTATGGCCCTCGATCAGGAACACTTCGCGCGGATTGCGCTGGATGGCGCGGGTGAGCCCGTCGGCAATCACCTGCAGCTTCACGGCCTGGTCGGGAGAGATTTCCCATGAGCCGAGATCGAAGTTGATGGTGTTGACGTCGATGCTCGGCATCAGCATGCGCACGTTCGGGCTGTAGCGGATTTCGTCCAGCGTGTAGCGGCGCTCGATGCGATCGACCGGCGGCGCCTCCATGGTGTCGTAGATCAGGTCCGGCGGCGCATCCGAGGCATCGACGATGTAGCGATCGTAGGGGATGCGGATGACCGGCGGAGGCAGGTCGACATAGAAGCCGCCGACTGCAAGCGGATCGCGATAGGAGTTGTCGATGATGATGAACTCCTCGCCGCGCGGGTCGCGTCTGATACGCCGCAATAGCGAGCCGTCGGGCGCGAGCACGGTGATGATCTGCGAGCCGTCGGGCCGCACAACGATGGTTCGCATCTCGTTGCCCACACGCTGGGTCTGGATGTCGCGCGCGCCGAAGCGGAAGCGTTCCATCTCGTCGTGACGGACAAAGGCTTCGCCTGAGGGATCGCGGACGATGACGCGGCCGGGCTCGGTGATGACGGTGCGGCCGCCCTCCTGGACCTCGCGGCGTTCGGCGCGGAAATCTTCGAGTCGGCGCGGTCCCTGCACCGCAGCCGCGTTTGGCGGCAGCGGTGTCAGGTTCTGCGGCGGCGGAGGTGGTGGCGGCAACGGCGCGGTCACCTGCGGCGGTGCACGACGCACTAGCATTGGCGCAGCGCTCGGCGGTGGCGCGGCGGTCTGGTTGCCAGGGGCCGTGCCCGGACGGCTGGGCGGCGCGGCTGCACCCGACGGTGGTGGCGGTGGGGCTGGCGGCGCCGTGCCGGGCCGGCTCGGTGGAGTACCGGCGGCCGGCGGTGGAGTGCCAGGGGCCGGCGGGGGAGGCGGTGGCGGTGCTGGCGGCTGAGCGCCCGGCGTGGGACGTGACGCCCCGGCCGGTGGCGGCGCGGGCGGCTGAGCGCCCGGCGCGGGACGTGTCGTCCCAGGCGGTGGCGGCGCGGGCGAGCCGGGCGGTGGGGGCGGATGACCGGGACCCGCACCGGGGGCCGGCGTTTCCACGGGACGCTCATGAGGCTGTATCGGCGCAGCGCTCGGCGGAGCCGGCGGCTTCGGAGCAGCCGGTGGCGGCGGCGGGGGCGGCTGAACGGGACGCGCCGCCGGGGGCGGTGGTGGTGGGGGCGGCTGAACGGGACGCGCGGCCGGGGGTGGTGGAGGTGGGGGTGGCTGAACGGGACGCGCGGCCGGAGGCGGCGGCGGCGGAGGTGGAGCTGCCGGTCGTTGCGGCGGGGCTGCGCTGGGCGGTGGAGGCGGTGCAGGACGAGGCGCCGCGCCGGGAGGCGGTGCGGGCGGCTGCGCGCCCTTCGGCGGCGGCTGCGCGGGCGCTCCCTTCGGCGGCTGCTTCGGCTTGCCGTCGGGACCGAGCTCTTCCTTCTGCGCCTGGGCCACAACGATGGGTGCACCCTCGGCATGCGATGCAGAGCTTGCAAATTGCATTGCCGTCAGCGCAGTCGTGGCAAGCAGCAGGAAACGAAGTTTGGTCATGTGGTATTGGTTCCCGGAGTCAACGGAAGCGAAAAAGCGCGGCGATCAACAAATACGGGTTAGGCCGCAATGTGGCGGCGCTGGCGGGCGAGCCGGGATATATTTTCGCGAAACATGCGCCCAGCCTGGAACCCTGTTCATGGCGCATTCAGTGATTTGCTTCAAACCGAACTTTGCGCGTCCCCCTGCGACCGTGGGCCGCGGCTCTCTCCAAACGCTACTGTGCATCATCCGAGATTCCAGAGATGGCGGAGCTTCACTGAGGCCGCTGCGTGCTGGGCTGCCCGGTCCCGTCTGCGCCAAAGGGCTTCAACCAGGCCACCCGCCGACGGCGATGTTCGTGCGCGGTGCCGCCGGTATTTAACCCGTATGGCAAACCGCTTCGATATTGTGGCCGTCGGGATCGAGCACGAATGCGCCGTAGTAGTTGGGATGATAATGCGCGCGGATGCCCGGCGCGCCGTTGTCGCGGCCACCTGCCCCGAGCGCGGCTTTGTAGAAGGCATCGACTGTCGCGCGGTCCTTCGCCTCAATTGCAATATGCACAGGCTTGTTCAGCGCGCCTTCGCCGCCGATCCAGAAATCCGGCTTGCCATTGGCGCCAAAGCCCGCGGCGGCCTCGCCCGGACGATCTTCCTGCGCCACCTCCATGATGAGACTATAGCCCAACGGCGCCAGCGCCTGTGTGTAGAAGGCCTTGGCGCGGGCATAGTCGGAAACCGGAAAGCCGATGTGGTCGATCATTGGGGTCTCCTGTGGTGTTGCGAAGCGGACTCCAAACCATCACCCGTGCAGCAGCAGCGTGTTACTCCTGGTCCGGCCGACTTCGCGGGAGCCGCGCGCGATCATATCGGCGATGCAGTCCTTCTGCCATTCGTCGCGCGACAGATGCTCGATCACCACTGCACGGGGCCACAGCGCTTGCGGGGCTTGCGCAAAGAAGTCGATGAGCACGCGGTCCTCAAAGCCTTCGACGTCGATCTTGAGCGCATCGACCCTGGTGACGCCGGCGCGCTCGAGAATATGCTGCAACGTGAAGCACGGCACCTTGAAAGCGCCGGCTGAGGCGCTGCCGGTCACGACATGGCTGGCGCCGAGATTGTAGCCGTCGGTCTCGATCATCACCTCGCCATCGAAGTCGCCTGCGGCTGCTGCGACCAGATGCACCTGCGCAAGGTTACTGGCCGCGCGGTTGAAGGCAAGCCGCGCATGGATCACCGGATGCGGCTCGATCGCGATCACCATGCCGCGCTCGCCGACATTGCGCGCGAGCGCCAGCGCGTAGGTACCGACGTTGGCGCCGATGTCGACGAACACGCCGCCTGCGGCCAGGTTCGCGCGCAGGAAATCGAGCTCCTCGCGATTGTAATCGGGATTGAACAGCGCGCCGCGTTCAGTCGCGCTTGCCTGGTGATGGAAGCGGAACGAAGCGCCCTGGTACTGCACGTCGACAGGGCCAGCCCGCAAAAGGGTGATCAGCCGCGACAGAAGGGGGCGGAACGCCCCACGCTTCAGCTTCGATCCGTGCGCCAGCCGGATCAAAGCCGCCTGCGCCGCCGTCGGCGTAAACGCGCCAAAAGGTGCCGGCCCGGAATCGTTGTCGGGGATCACCTGAGCATCCTCGTGTAGAGCGAGCGATGCATAACCGGTTTTGAGCCGCAGTCCAAATCCTCCGTCGTCGCGGCGAAAGCCGGACGACGGGAGGCCCTTACACTTGCCGTTCGACGAGCTTCAGCTTGAGCTCGGCGATGGCTTCCGACGGATTGAGGCCCTTCGGGCAGGCCTTGGCACAGTTCATGATGGTGTGGCAGCGATAGAGCCGGAAGGGATCCTCCAGATTGTCCAGCCGCTCGCCGGTCGCCTCGTCGCGGGAGTCCTTGACCCAGCGGGTCGCCTGCAAGAGTGCTGCGGGACCTAAGAAGCGGTCGCTGTTCCACCAATAGCTCGGGCAGGAGGTCGAGCAGCAGGCGCAGAGGATGCACTCGTAGAGGCCGTCGAGCTTCTCTCGGTCCTCATGGCTCTGCCGCCATTCCTTCTGCGGCGTCGGAGTGGAGGTCTTCAGCCAGGGCTCGATGGAAGCGTATTGCGCATAGAAATTGGTGAGATCAGGCACCAGGTCCTTCACGACCGGCTGGTGCGGCAGCGGGTTGATCTTCACCACCCCGTCTTTCAGTTCATGCATGGAGCGGGTACAGGCGAGTGTGTTCTGGCCGTCGATGTTCATGGCGCAGGAGCCACAGACGCCCTCACGGCAGGAGCGACGGAAGGTCAAGGAGGGGTCGATGTGGTTCTTGATCCAGATCAGGCCGTCGAGCACCATCGGACCGCAGTCCTCGGTATTGACGTAATAGGTATCGATGCGCGGGTTCTGGCCGTCGTCCGGGTTCCATCGGTAGATCTTGAACTCGCGGAGCTGCGTCGCGCCGGCCGGCTTCGGCCAGGTCTTGCCATTGGCGGTGATCCTGGAATTCTTTGGAAGCGCGAATTCAACCATTTGCTTTGCCTTTTGCCCTTCGCTCGTCATTGCCGGGCTTGACCCGGTAATCCATCACTCTTCTGAGATGGATGCGCGGGTCGCGCCCGCGCATGACAATCTCCTAGTAGACCCGCGCCTTCGGCGGGATGTACTGCACGTCGTTGGTCATGGTGTAGCTGTGCACGGGCCGGTAATCGATCGTGGTCTTGCCGCTCGGGTCCATCCACGCCAGCGTGTGCTTCATCCAGTCCTTGTCGTCGCGCGCGGAGAAATCCTCGCGCGCATGCGCACCGCGGCTTTCCGTGCGGTTGGCGGCAGAGTCCATCGTGACCACCGCCTGCACGATCAGATTGTCGAACTCCAGCGTCTCGATCAGGTCGGAGTTCCAGATCAGCGAGCGGTCAGACACCGAGATGTCCGTGATGCCGCCATGCACCTTGTGGATCAGGTTCTGGCCCTCGTGCAGCACCTCGCCGGTGCGGAACACCGCGCAATTGTTCTGCATGACATGCTGCATGCTCTCGCGCAGCTTGGCTGTCGGCGTGCCGCCTGAGGCGTTGCGGTAATGGTCGAGCCGGCCGAGCGCCTTGTCGGCCGAATCCTTCGGCAGGTCCGGCTGCTTGGCATTGGCGGTGAGCTTCTCGGCCAGCCGCAGCGCCGCCGCGCGGCCGAACACCACGAGATCGATCAGCGAGTTGGAGCCGAGGCGGTTGGCGCCGTGCACGGAGACGCAGGCTGCCTCGCCGATCGCCATCAGGCCGGGCACCACGGAATTGTCGTCGCCATTCGCTTTCGTCAGCACCTCGGCATGATAATTGGTCGGGATGCCGCCCATGTTGTAGTGGACGGTCGGCACGATCGGGATCGGCTCGCGGGTGACGTCGACATTGGCGAAAATCCTGGCCGATTCGGAAATGCCGGGCAGGCGCTCCGCCAGCACCTTCGGATCAAGATGATCGAGGTGCAGGAAGATGTGGTCCTTCTTCTTGCCGACGCCGCGGCCCTCGCGGATCTCGATGGTCATGGCGCGGGAGACGACGTCGCGCGACGCGAGGTCCTTGGCCGAGGGCGCATAACGCTCCATGAAGCGCTCGCCTTCGGAATTGACGAGATAGCCGCCTTCGCCGCGGGCGCCTTCGGTCACGAGACAGCCCGAGCCGTAGATGCCGGTCGGGTGGAACTGCACGAACTCCATGTCCTGCATGGGCAGGCCTGCGCGCAGCGCCATGCCGCCGCCATCGCCGGTGCAGGTGTGCGCCGAGGTGCAGGAGGCATAGGCCCGGCCATAACCGCCGGTGGCGAGGATCGTGGTCTGGGCGCGGAAGCGATGCAGCGTGCCGTCATCGAGCCTGAGCGCGATCACGCCGCGGCAGGTTCCCTGATCGTCCATGATCAGGTCGATGGCGAAATATTCGATGAAGAACTCGGCCGAATGCCGCAGCGCCTGGCCGTACATGGTGTGCAGCATGGCGTGGCCGGTGCGGTCGGCAGCGGCGCAGGTGCGTTGCGCCTGGCTCTTGCCGAAGTCGATGGTCATGCCGCCGAACGGGCGCTGATAGATCTTGCCGTCCTCGGTGCGCGAGAACGGCACGCCCCAATGCTCGAGCTCGTAGACGGCTTCCGGCGCGTTGCGCACCATGTATTCGATGGCGTCCTGGTCGCCGAGCCAGTCCGACCCCTTCACCGTGTCGTACATGTGCCAGCGCCAATCGTCCGGATGCATGTTGCCAAGCGAGGCCGAGATGCCGCCCTGTGCCGCAACCGTGTGCGAGCGCGTCGGAAACACCTTGGTGATGCAGGCGGTGCGCAGGCCGGCCTCGCCGCAGCCCACCACCGCGCGAAGGCCCGCGCCACCGGCGCCGACCACGACGACGTCGTAGGTGTGGTCCTCAATCGGATAGGCCTTGCCGTTGGTCGCGGGACCCGAGCCGTTGGTGGCCTTGCCGTTGCCGTCGCTGGCCATGGGTCAGACTCCCGATGACAGTTTAAAGATCGCGTAGATCGCCGCCAGCGCCACCACGACCGTGAAGAAATTGTTGGCCATGATGGAAGCGATCTTCAGCTTCTCGTTATGGACATAGTCCTCGATCACAACCTGCATGCCGATCTTCATGTGCCAGGTCGAGGCGATGATGAAGAGCAAGAGGATCAGCCCGACCCAGGGCGAGCCGAGGATCTGCGCCGCACCCGCCTGGTTGCGGCCGAGCACCATCATCACGACGACGATCCCGGGGATCATCAGGAGCGTCATGGCGACCGCGGTCAGCCGCTGACGCCAGAAATCCTGGGTTCCGGAATGAGCGGCGCCGAGGTTGCGGACCCGGCTAAGCGGGGTGCGCATCGACCGGGGGGCTTGCGATTCCAGCGAGCTCATCGGCCGCCTCCGATTGCGTAAGCGATGATCCACAACAGCACGGTCAGCGAGATGCCGCCGATCAGCGCGCCCCAGGTGAGCGCCTCGCGCTCATTGGCTTTGAAGCCATAGCCGAGGTCCCAGATGAAATGCCTGATGCCGCTGAGCAGATGGTGCATGATCGCCCAGGTGTAGCCGAAGACGATCAGCCGGCCGATGAAGCTGCCGGTAAAAGCCTGCACATTAGCGTAAGCGGTCGGCCCGGACGCGGCGGCGATCAGCCACCACACCAGCAAAAGTGTGCCGACATAGAGCGCGATCCCGGTGGCGCGATGGACGATGGACATGATCATCGTCAGTGTCCATCGATAGGTCTGGATATGGGGCGAAAGCGGTCGTTCGATCCTGGCGGTCATAATTCTGCGCTCTGGAGGCTTCAGGCGGCCTTGATTGTGATGCGAACCCCGCGAAGGCGCTGTCCTACGGATCGCGGGAAGAGACGCGCCTTATTTACGGAGTCGAATCAGTCAGTGCAACGACCAAATGCCTGCCAGGCGAATCCGCATTCATCGTTAGGCCGCGGGCAAGCGGAAGGGAATCGCCCGTGGTATACCAGGGCGCCACGGTGGGCGATGAAAAGCCGAATCGCGATTTATTGCTTGACCATGACCACCAGGCTTAACAACAATATCCTGTGGTTGTGGGTCCGGGCTTTCGCCGCGGCGACGGAAGTTATTTCGGGCTGTAAATGTCCTTGTACATATCCCGCAGAATATTCTTCTGCACCTTGCCCATGGTATTGCGCGGCAGCTCGTCGACGACGAACACGCGCTTGGGCATCTTGAACTTTGCCAGCCGTCCTTCGAGCCCCTTCAGCACGGTGGCCTCATCCACCTTGGAAGCGGGGTGCTTGACCACCAACGCGGTGACGCCCTCGCCGAAATCGGCATGGGGCACGCCGATCACGGCGGATTCCACCACGCCCGGCATGGCGTCGATCTCGCTCTCGATTTCCTTCGGATAGACGTTGAAGCCGCCGGAGATCACGAGATCCTTGCCGCGGCCGACGATGTGGACATAACCCTTGTCGTCGATCTTGCCGAGGTCGCCGGTGATGAAGAAACCGTCGTCGCGGAACTCCGACTTGGTCTTCTCCGGCATCCGCCAATAGCCCTTGAACACGTTCGGCCCCTTCACCTCGATCATGCCGATCGTATCAGGCGGCAGCACGTTGCCGGTCTCGGGATCGGTGACGCGCGCAGAAACGCCGGGCAGCGGAAAGCCAACCGCACCGGGCACGCGCTCGCCGTCGTATGGGTTGGACGTGTTCATGTTGGTCTCGGTCATGCCGTAGCGCTCGAGCACGGCGTGACCTGTACGCGC
>Ga0307474_10000263_pt1 | contig 38871 bp, 36 predicted proteins | sample atmos_gasesECM1C_2_FD_203312 | JGI IMG/M metagenome (GOLD analysis project Ga0307474, IMG submission 203312) | Hardwood forest soil microbial communities from Morgan-Monroe State Forest, Indiana, United States - atmos_gasesECM1C_05 | ecosystem: Environmental > Terrestrial > Soil > Temperate... | reverse complement strand
GGTGCCGGCAAAATCCTGAGTGACCACCCAATCCGCAACGGCTCTGGCAGCGGATGTTGCGCGAGCTCCGGCCGTGCGGTCATGGCAGCCAGCGCGACCGCGAGGTCCTCTACGCAGGCGGCGAACAGGCCGACCGTATCCAGCGTCCACGAATAGCACTTGACGCCGACCGTCGGCAGCAGCTGATAGGACGGTTTGATCGCGGCGACCCCGCAGAACGAGGCCGGCCGGATCACCGAGCCTGCGGTCTGCGTGCCCAACGCCAGCGGCACCATGCCGGCCGCCACGGCCGCAGCCGACCCCGCCGACGAGCCGCCCGGCGTGTGGCCATGATTACGCGGATTGAGCGTTGCAGTCGGATCGAGCGCGGCAAAGGCGGTGGTCGTGGTCTTGCCGACGATCGTGGCGCCGGCTCGCTTGAGCATCATCACGACGGAGGCATCCGCGCGCGGCTGCCAGCCCTTGTAGATCGAGGAGCCTATTTCGGTCGGTAGCTCAGCGGTGTCGATGTTGTCCTTGATGGCGACGGCAATGCCGCGCAAAGGCCCCTCGCTCGTTGCGCGCGGAGTCGCGCTGCGGTGGACAAATGCGCCGATGGTCTTCTCTTGCGCCTCGATCGCGGCAAGCGACTGAGTCAGCGCGGCATCCGGTGACAATTCGCCGGCGTCAATGCGGCGCTTGAGGTCGGAAAGGGAGATCATGGCGGGCTTCCTCACGCTTGACGAATTAGTCTTACCGACCACGTTGGAACGAGGCCAGCAACCCACAACTCCGTCAAGCCCGGTTATGACGTGGAGAGAGCGTGCCCCAAAACAACCCCCTTCCCCACGCCCTCAGGTTGCTTCATGCTGATTGCACAAGAGGGACCTCGCGTGGACGCCGTCAATACCCAAATCGAAATCACCGGAGCCGAGCGGATCGACCGTCTCAGGCTGATCCGCTCCGAAAATGTCGGGCCGCGCACCTTTCGCTCGCTCGTGGCCCATTGCGGCAGTGCGCGGGAGGCTGTGGCGCGGCTGCCGGAATTGGCGCGGCGCGGCGGCGCCGGCCGCTTGCGCATCTATGGCGAGGCCGAGGCGCGCGCCGAGCTCGCGGCCTGCGAGAAGCATGGCATCAGACTGCTCGCGCCAGGCGAACAAGGCTATCCGGCGCGGCTCGGCGCAATCGAGGATGCGCCGCCGCTGCTTGCCGTGCGCGGCGCCACCGAAACCCTGATGCGGCCGATGATCGCGATCGTCGGCTCGCGCAACGCGTCGGCTGCCGGTTTGAAATTCGCGCAAGCCCTCGCGCATCAGCTGGGCGAGGCCGGCTTTATCGTGATTTCGGGGCTGGCTCGCGGTATCGACCAGGCGGCGCATCGCGCCAGCGTTGCAAGCGGCACCGTCGCGGTGCTCGCCGGCGGGCACGACCGCATCTATCCGCGCGAGCACGAAAGCCTGCTGGCTGCGATCATCGACGCCGGCGGTGCTGCGATCTCGGAAATGCCGCTCGGCCATGAGCCGCGGGCGCGCGATTTTCCCCGCCGCAACCGCTTGATCTCGGGCGCCTCGCTCGGCGTGGTCATCGTCGAGGCCGCGCAGCGCTCCGGCTCGCTCATTACCGCGCGCATGGCAGCCGAACAGGGCCGCGAGGTATTTGCCGTCCCAGGCTCCCCGCTCGATCCGCGCGCGGCCGGTACCAACGACCTGATCAAGCAAGGCGCGACGCTGGTCACGGAAGCCAATGACGTTATCCAGGCGGTGGCGCCGATCATGGAGCGGCCGGTGATGCTGCCGCTGCGCGAGGGCGACAGCGAAGACCTCGCCGACGAACCGGAAAGCGCCGAGCGGGCGCGCATCATCGTCCTGCTCGGGCCGACACCGGTGTCGATCGACGATCTGATCCGGATGGCGGAGCTTTCGCCAGCTCTGGTGCGCACCGTGCTGCTCGAGCTCGAGCTCGCAGGCAAGCTCGAACGTCACGGCGGCGGGATGGTGTCGCTGGTGTAGTTACTCCGCGGCTTCCTTGCGATCGCAGCGGCCGGCGCAACTCGAGCACGCCGGCCCGTGCGAGCCTTTTCAAAATGCAGCTCGCCGCTAGCCCCGGAAGACCGGCGCGCCGGCCGGAGAGCCTGTGGCGCCGCCATCGACAAAGATCTCTGCGCTCTGCACATGGGCTGCGTCATCGGACGCCAGGAACAGCACGGTCTTGGCGATGTGATCGGCCTCGGCAATCCGTCCCAGCGGCGTCACAGCCGCAATGCGCTTTTCCAGCACGGCGAAGGCATCGGCCGTCGGCGCCCGGCCCTTCCAGATCGGCGTGCGCGCGCCGCCCGGCGCCACGACGTTCACCCTTATGCCGCGCGGCGACAGCTCGGACGCCATCACCCGCGCCATGGCGCGAACGCCCGCCTTGCTCGCCGCATAGGCCGAGTAGCCGGGATTGCCGAGCACCGAGATCACCGAGCCGTTGAGGATGATTGAGGCGCCGTCGTTGAGATAGGGCAGCGCCGACTGCACGGTGAAGAACACCGAGGTGATGTTGGTCCTCAAAATCTTCTCGAAGGCTTCCAGCGAGGTGGCGCCGAGCGGCGTATCGCCGGGAATGCCGGCATTCGCGAACACGATGTCGAGCTTGCCGAACTTTTCAGCCGCCCGCTTGATCGCAGCTTCAGTGGCCGCGATGTCGGTAGCGTCGGCGGCCACCGCCAATGCATTCGGCCCCAACTCCTTCGCAGCCGCCTCGAGTGTCTCCTTGTTGCGCCCTGTGATCGTCACCTTGGCGCCCTCGGTTACGAACAGCTTTGCTGTCGCAAGCCCGATGCCGCTGTTGCCGCCGGTGATCAACGCAGTCTTGTTCGCAAGCCTCACGAATGCCTCCATCGGATGATTAGTTGCATTATTAAACTGGGTTCTTGCGATCTAGGGCATTTGGTTTTATAATGCAACTACACAAGGTCGTGATCGCGGCGATAGCGGTCGAAAGGCAGGCGCGAGAAGGACGATGGTGAAACGAACGAGCCTTGCGGGCGATGGCTGCCCGGTCGCGCGCGCGCTGGACGTGATCGGGGACTGGTGGTCGATGCTGATCATCCGCGACGCCCTGACTGGCCGGCGCCGGTTCGGAGAGTTTCAAAAGAACTTGGGGCTTGCCAAGAACATCCTTTCCGCGCGGCTGCGCATGCTGGTGGATGAAGGCATTTTGGCCACGGTGCCCGCCTCCGACGGCAGCGCCTATCAGGAATATATCCTCACCGACAAAGGCCGGGGCGTGTTTCCCATCCTGGTCGCACTGCGGCAATGGAGCGAGGAATTCGACGCGCACCCGGACGGCATCGAGACGATCTTGGTCGATCGCGAGAACCGCGAGCCGGTCCAGAAGCTTCAACTTCGCGCCAGGGATGGCCGGCTGCTCGCAGCCGGCGATGTCGAGCTCAAGTCGCGGCCTTCGGCAAAGCGCGCCCGCCACGCGGCGGCCTGAGACCGGTTCAGGCCCGCTGGAGGCCGAGCACATCAACCAAATAGCCCGTTAAAAGCACAACTTTTAGAAGGTATTTTACAACCATTATAAGGTGCGGTTTGGCCGTCCCGCCCTACTTTCAACACCTGGCGATTTGACAGAGTGAGCTGCTGCACCCATGTTCGGGCCGGAAGGGCGCGGCTCGAATCTTCATGGAACCGCCCCATATTCTCCCGTAAGTCACTGGAATTACATGAATATCGTCATTGTGGAGTCGCCGGCGAAAGCCAAGACGATCAACAAATATTTGGGCTCGTCCTATGAGGTTCTGGCCTCTTTTGGCCATGTCCGCGACCTCCCGGCGAAGAACGGATCGGTCGATCCCGAGCACAATTTCAAAATGATCTGGGAGGTCGACGCCAAGGCGGCCGGCCGGCTCAACGACATTGCCAGGTCCCTGAAGGGCGCCGACCGACTGATTCTCGCGACCGACCCCGATCGTGAGGGCGAAGCCATCTCCTGGCACGTGCTGGAGGTGCTGAAGGAGAAGCGCGCGCTCAAGGACCAGAAGATCGAGCGCGTGGTGTTCAACGCCATCACCAAGCAGGCGATCTCGGAAGCGATGAAAAACCCGCGCCAGATCGATGGTGCGCTGGTCGATGCCTATATGGCGCGCCGCGCGCTGGACTATCTGGTCGGCTTCACCCTCTCCCCCGTGCTGTGGCGCAAACTGCCGGGCGCGCGTTCGGCGGGCCGCGTGCAGTCGGTGGCGCTGCGGCTGGTCTGCGACCGCGAGATGGAGATCGAGAAATTCGTTCCCCGCGAATACTGGTCGCTGGTCGCGACCCTGCTCACGCCGCGCGGCGAGGCCTTCGAGGCGCGCCTGGTCGGCGCCGACGGGAAGAAAATTCAAAGGCTCGATATCGGCTCGGGCGCAGAGGCCGACACCTTCAAGAAGGCGCTGGAGGCGGCCGCCTATACTGTCACCACGGTCGAAGCCAAGCCGGCGCGACGCAACCCGCAGGCCCCCTTCACCACCTCGACCCTGCAGCAGGAAGCGAGCCGCAAACTCGGCTTTGCCCCGGCGCACACCATGCGCATCGCCCAGCGGCTCTATGAGGGTATCGATATCGGCGGCGAGACCACCGGTCTCATTACCTATATGCGTACCGATGGCGTGCAGATCGCCAATGAAGCGATCACGCAGGCACGCAAGGTCATCGGCGAGGATTACGGCAACGCCTATGTGCCGGATGCGCCCCGCCAGTACCAGACTCGCGCCAAGAACGCGCAGGAAGCCCACGAAGCGATCCGCCCGACGGATCTGACGCGGCGGCCCGATGCCATGCGCCGCAAGCTCGATGCCGACCAGGCCAGGCTCTATGAGCTGATCTGGAAGCGCACCATCGCAAGCCAGATGGAGTCCGCCGAGCTCGAGCGCACAACGGTCGATATCGCGGCAAAGGCCGGCTCGCGCATGCTGGAGCTGCGCGCCACCGGCCAGGTCATCAAGTTCGACGGCTTTCTCGCGCTCTACCAGGAAGGTCACGACGACGATGGCGACGAGGAGGATAGCCGCCGCCTGCCCGCGATGAGCGAGGGCGAGAACGTCAAGCGCAAGGAGCTTGCCGTCACCCAGCATTTCACCGAGCCGCCGCCGCGCTTCTCCGAAGCTTCGCTAGTGAAGCGCATGGAAGAGCTCGGCATCGGCCGGCCCTCGACCTATGCCTCGATCCTCCAGGTGCTGAAGGACCGCGGCTATGTGCGGCTGGACAAGAAGCGGCTCTATGGCGAGGACAAGGGCCGCGTCGTCATCGCGTTCCTTGAAAACTTCTTCCGTCGCTATGTCGAATATGATTTCACCGCGGATCTCGAGGAGCAGCTCGATCGCATCTCCAACAACGAGATCTCCTGGCAACAGGTGCTGAAGGATTTCTGGCGTGACTTCATCGGCGCCGTCGACGACATCAAGGAGCTGCGCGTCGCCGAAGTGCTCTCGGCGTTGGACGAGATGCTGGGCCCGCACATCTATCCGCCACGCGCGGACGGCGGCGATCCCAGGCAGTGCCCGACCTGCGGCAGCGGCAAGCTTCATTTGAAGGCCGGAAAGTTCGGCGCCTTCGTCGGCTGCTCGAATTATCCCGAGTGCCGCTACACCCGTCAGCTTGCCGCCGACAGCGAGGCCAGCGCCGACCGCGTGCTGGGCCAGGATCCCGACACCGGGCTCGATGTCACCGTGAAAGCCGGTCGCTTCGGCCCCTATATCCAGCTCGGCGAGCAGAAGGATTATGCGGAGGGAGAAAAGCCCCGCCGCGCCGGCATCCCGAAGGGCTCATCGCCTGCCGATATCGAGCTCGATCTCGCGCTAAAACTGCTGTCGCTGCCGCGCGAGATCGGCAAGCATCCGGAGACTGGATTGCCGATCACAGCCGGCATCGGCCGCTTCGGGCCTTTCGTGCGCCATGACAAGACCTATGCGAGCCTCGAAGCCGGCGACGAGGTCTTCGACATCGGGCTCAACCGCGCCGTCACCTTGATCGCGGAGAAGGCTGCGAAGGGGCCGGGCCGCCGCTTTGGCGTCGACCCCGGCAAGGCGCTGGGCGATCACCCGAGCCTCGGTACAGTCGCGCTGAAGAACGGCCGCTACGGCGCCTATGTCACCGCCGGCGGTGTCAACGCCACCATCCCGAGCGAGTTCGAGAAGGACAGCCTCACGCTCGAACAGGCAATCGCGCTGATCGACCAGCGCGCAGCCAAGGGCGGCGGCAAAGCCAAGGCCAAGACCACCAAGGCAACGACCACCAAGGCAAAGGGCACGAAGGCGGCGAAGGCAGAAAAACCGGCCTCCGACGGCGCCGACGCACCGAAGCCCGCGAAAAAGGCCGCAGCGAAGAAGGCGGCCGCCAAGCCAAAATCGGACGCCACAAGCAAGGCGCGCGCGCCGGTCGCGAAGGCCGCCAAGACGTCCGCAGCCAAGCCCGCAACGGCTACCAAAGCGGCTGAAAAAAAGAGCGCTGGAAAGGCACGCTGAAACAGGTGAAGAAAACCCCTGACAATGGCTTTCCAGACCGAAAGGCCATTGTCGCCTTCATCCGGAAGAATCCCGGCAAGGTCGGGACCAAGGAGATCGCCCGCGAGTTCGGGTTGAAGAACGCCGATCGCGCCGAGCTGAAGCGCTTGCTGCGCGAGCTTGCCGACGACGGCACGATTAGGAAACAGGGCAAAAAGATCGCCGAGACCGCGTCCCTGCCGCCGACGCTGGTCGCGGATATCACCGGCCGCGACCGCGACGGCGAGTTGATTGCCACGCCCACCGAATGGGACGAGGTCGAGAACGGCGAGCCGCCCAAGATCCGCATTCATCTCGCCCGCAAGGCACGGCCCTCGGAGATCGGCGGTGTCGGCGACCGCGCCCTGCTGCGCATCGAGCCCGCAGATGACGCCGATGGTGCCGCTTATCGCGGCCGCATCATCAAGGTGCTCGACCACGCCAAAGGCCGCATCCTCGGCATTTTCCGCACGCTTCCTGACAGCGGCGGCCGGCTCGTGCCCGTCGACCGCAAGCAGGCCGGACGCGAGCTCAACATCGCGGAAGCCGACCGCAACGGCGCGCAGGACGGCGATCTCGTCAGCGTCGATCTGATCCGCACCCGTGCCTTCGGGCTCGGCTCGGCGCGGGTGAAGGAGCGGCTCGGCCCGATCAAGTCGGAAAAGGCGATCAGCCTGATCGCGATCCACGCCCACGAAATCCCGATGGAGTTTTCCAAAGCGGCGCTTCAGGAGGCCGAGGAGGCAAGGCCCGCGACGCTGAAAGGCCGCGAGGACTGGCGCGAGGTGCCGCTCGTCACCATCGATCCGCCCGACGCCAAGGACCATGACGATGCAGTGCATGCGGAGGCCGATCCCGATCCGAAGAACAAGGGCGGCTTCATCGTCAATGTCGCGATTGCCGATGTCGCCTTCTATGTGCGCCCCGGCTCCGCGCTCGACCGTGATGCGCTGACCCGCGGCAACTCGGTCTATTTCCCGGACCGCGTGGTGCCGATGCTGCCCGAGCGCATCTCCAACAACCTCTGCTCGCTCGTGCCGGGCGAGCCGCGCGGCGCGCTCGCCGTGCGCATGGTGATCGGCGCCGACGGCCGCAAGCGCTCGCACAGTTTTCATCGTGTCTTGATGCGCTCTGCCGCCAAGCTCAATTACGCGCAGGCGCAGGCCGCGATCGATGGACGACCCGACGACACCACGGGTCCCCTGCTCGATCCCGTTCTGAAGCCGCTTTATGCGGCCTATGCGACAGTCAAGCGTGCGCGCGAGGAACGAGATCCGCTCGATCTCGACATCCCCGAGCGAAAGATCCTCTTGAAATCCGACGGCACGGTCGATCGCGTCATCGTCCCGCAGCGGCTGGAAGCGCACAAATTGATCGAGGAGTTCATGATCCTCGCCAACGTCGCAGCCGCCGAAATGCTGGAGAAGAAGGCGCTGCCTTTGATTTACCGCGTGCATGACGAGCCGAGCGTCGAGAAAGTGCAGGCGCTGCAGGAGTTCCTGCGCACGCTCGATCTGCCCTTTGCCAAAGGCGGCCCGCTGCGGCCCTCGCTGTTCAACGGCGTGCTGGCGCAGGTCGCGGGGCAGGACTATGAGCAGCTCGTCAACGAGGTGGTGCTGCGCTCGCAGGCGCAGGCCGAATACTCCGCCGAGAACTATGGTCATTTTGGGCTCAATCTGCGCCGCTATGCGCATTTCACCTCGCCGATCCGCCGCTACGCCGATCTGATCGTGCACCGTGCGCTGGTCCGCGGGCTCGGCCTCGGCGAAGGCGCCCTGCCCGACGGCGAATCCCTGGAAACATTGAGCGAGATCGCAGCCCAGATTTCCGCAACCGAGCGCCGCGCCATGAAGGCCGAGCGCGAAACCGCGGACCGGCTGATCGCCCATCACCTCGCCGACCGCATCGGGGCGACCTTCCAGGGCCGCATTTCCGGCGTCACCCGCGCCGGCCTGTTCGTGAAGTTGGATGATACCGGCGCCGACGGTTTTATTCCGATTCGCTCGCTCGGCAGCGAGTACTATAATTACGACGAGACGCGGCATGCCCTGATCGGCTCGCGCAGCGGTGCCATGCACCGGCTGGGGGACGTCGTCGATGTCCGTCTGGTAGAAGCTCAGCCGATCGCCGGCGCCTTGCGCTTTGAGCTGCTCTCCAAGGGCGAATTTGCGCCCCGCGAGCGGAGGCGCAATGTCGGCAAGATGCGCGACGCGCAGCCGCATCGCGATGCGCGCAAGAAGGACCGGAAAAAATCCGGCAAGAGATCGGACAAGAGCAAGCGGGGAAGCGGCAAGCGAGGCTAACCATGGAAAGCGCAAAGCCCCCCACGCAAGTGTGGACTCGCGAGACCGACGCGGCTGCTCCGGTCGAGAAGCGCGACCTGTGGCTGGCGATGAAGCGCGGCTTCCGTGGCTGCTGCCCGCGCTGCGGTGAGGGCAAGCTGTTTTGCGCCTACCTGAAAGTTGCCAACAATTGTTCGGCCTGCGGCCTCGACTTCACACCTCATCGCGCCGACGACCTGCCGGCCTATCTCGTCATCGTCATTGTCGGCCATCTCGTAGTGCCGCTCGCGCTCTTCATCGAAACCCAATATTCGCCGCCCGTCGCGCTGCAGCTTGCGATCTATCTGCCGCTCACGCTCGTGCTGTCGCTCGTGCTGCTGCAGCCGGTCAAGGGCACCGTGGTGGGTCTGCAATGGGCGTTGCGCATGCATGGCTTTGACGAAAGCGGCTATAACGACGATCCGCCGGAATGGCCAAATCCAACGATAAGAGAAGGAACATCACGGGGTGGAAATGACTGAGAGCGCGCAGGCAGCCCAAACAGAAAACCCTGAGGAGAAGGAAGCCGACCACCATCCCTATTATCGGCCGAAGGATGCCGCGACGCTGATTTTAGTCGATCGCACCGGTGCCATTCCGAAAGTGCTGGTCGGCCGGCGTCACGACAAGGTCGTGTTCATGCCGGGCAAATTCGTCTTCCCCGGAGGCCGTGTCGACAAGACAGATCATCGCGTGCCGGTCGCTGCACCCATCACGCCGGAGCTCGAGGCCAATCTACTCAAGGGCAGCCCGAAGATATCAGCCTCGCGCGCGAAATCGCTTGCCATTGCAGCGATCCGCGAGGCCTGCGAGGAGACCGGCCTCTGCCTTGGGCGCAAGACGGATGGCGCTCTACCGAAATTCGACGGCGCCTGGAAGCCGTTTTCCGATGCGAGCCTGCTGCCCGATCCGTCCAGCCTGTTCCTGATCGCGCGCGCGATCACGCCGCCCGGCCGGGTACGCCGTTTCGACACGCGCTTCTTCACCGCCGATGCGTCGGCCATCACCCATCGCGTCGAAGGTGTGGTGCATGCGGACGCAGAGCTGGTCGAGCTCGTCTGGGTCGAGCTCGGCTCGCAGCCGCTCGCCGATCTGCATCCCATGACCAAGAGCGTGCTCGGCGAATTGCAGAAACGGCTGGCCACAGGTCCCCTGCGCCATGATGCGCAAGTGCCGTTCTTCCATTTCTATGGCGGCCGGATGCACAGGGATGTGTTGGGCGTGAATGCCTAAAGCGGAGAAGCCGCTGCTACTCCTCCGTCATTCCGGGGCGCACGCAGCGCGAACCCGGAATCTCGCGCGACAACCTCTGGATTCCGGGTTCGCGACTTCGTCGTGCCCCGGAATGACGTGCGTTTTGGAAAGGCGCCCAAAAACAAAATAATCTTCTGCCGCCTCGCGATGGCGCCGCCTCGCGCTATGCCTATCTCTTTGCCACCAGCAACTATCGCAGGGACAACGGGCCCATGGCAAAACGTCAACTCAAGCTCGGCGCCTTCATGCGTCCAGTCAGCATTCACACCGGCGCGTGGCGCTATCCCGGGGCCTGGCCGGACGCCAATTTCAACTTTGCCCACCTGAAAGACCTGATCAAAAAGCTGGAAGCGGGGAAGTTCGACGCCTTCTTCATGGCCGATCATCTGGCCGTTTTGAACATGCCGGTCAATGCGCTCAAGCGCAGCCACACGGTGACCTCCTTCGAGCCGTTCACGCTTCTGTCAGCGCTCGCCGCCGTCACCGAGAATATCGGCCTGATCGCGACCGGCTCGACCACGTTCGACGCGCCCTATCACGTCGCCCGCCGCTTTGCCTCCCTCGACCACATCTCCGGCGGCCGCGCGGGCTGGAATATCGTCACCACCTCAAATCCCGATGCCGCGCTCAATTTCGGTCTCGACGATCACATGGAGCATGCCGAGCGCTATCGCCGCGCCCGCGAGTTCTATGATGTCGTCACCGGCCTGTGGGACTCCTTCGCCGACGACGCGTTCGTGAAAGATGTCGAGAGCGGCCTTTATTTCGATCCCGACCGCATGCATGTGCTCGACCATAATGGCGAATATCTGAAGGTACGCGGTCCGCTGAACATCGCCCGCCCCGTGCAGGGCTGGCCCGTGATCGTGCAGGCCGGCGCGTCCGAGGACGGCAGGCAGCTTGCGGCGGAGACCGCGGAAGCCGTGTTCACCGGCGGCGGCAGCCTTAGCGATGGACAAAAACTCTATGCCGACATCAAGGGTCGCATGGATAAGATCGGCCGCAATCCCGAGCATTTGAAAATTTTGCCAGGCGCGTTTGTCGTGGTCGGCGACAGCGTCGAGGAGGCGAAAGAGAAGCGCGCGCTGCTCGACAGCCGGGTGCATTACGACAGTGCCATCGCCTCGCTCTCGGTGATGCTCGGCACCGACGCCTCAGGCTTCGATCCCGATGGGCAGCTCCCCGAGATACCCGAGACCAATGCGTCCAAGAGCGGCCGCCAGCGGCTGGTCGATCTCGCCGCGCGTGAGAAACTCACCGTGCGCCAGCTCGCGCAGCGCGTCGGCGGCTATGGCGGGCTATCGTTTGTCGGCACGCCAAAGACAATCGCCGACCAGATGGAGGAATGGCTGACGGGCCGCGGCTCTGACGGTTTCAACATCATGTTCCCCTACTTGCCGCAGGGCTTGACCGACTTTGTCGACAAGGTGATCCCTGAGCTGCAGCGGCGGGAGATTTTCCGCAAAGAGTACGAGGGCAAGACCTTGCGGGAGAATCTGGGGCTGCCGCGGCCGAAAAACCGGTTTTTCGAGGGTTAATCACCTCGAATCATCAGGTTTTCGAGCCTGAAAACCTTGACTTCCGGGCTTTTCTGGCTAGGTTGCGCACCAACCACGCGTCCGGTTTGGCGGGCGCCTTGCCCCAATCGCGGGCGCTAGCCCTCAAACCGAAAAGCTTATCGAAGGTTTTAAGACAATGGCCAAAGCGGTCACCATCAAGGTCAAGCTCGTGTCGACGGCCGACACCGGCTACTTTTACGTCGCCAAGAAGAACTCGCGCACCATGACCGAGAAGCTGGTCAAGAAGAAGTATGACCCGGTCGCGCGCAAGCACGTCGAGTTCCGCGAAGCCAAGATCAAGTAAGATCGCGGGAATGCTGTTGACTGAACGGGGCCCCAGCGGCCCCGTTTTTATTTCGTGGGCTCTCGCGTCGCCGGCCTTTGTCATACGGCCCTCTCGTTCGGGCACGATCCTTGCGTCGAGACTGCGTCCGGAGCCGCAAGGGTTCGCCATGGTCGCAACCTCAGACGAAAGCAATGCCGGGGGCTACTCGGTCGCCTATGGCCGCGACGACAGCTATTTTCCGGTCTACATCACGGCCGCACTTGCGCTGATCTTTCTTGCCGCGAGCTGGATCACCGGCGCGCTCTACTGGCTTCCGCTCGCGCTCACCGCTGCCGCCTTCACCTATTACAACATTCCGCTGCTCGAGACGGGACGGCCGACCATCGGTGCCAATCAATACGGCATCTTCATCCAGGCTTTCGGACTTATCCGCTGGCGTGCCATCGAGCGCATTGATCTTGTCGAGATAGCCGAGCGCGCCATGACCGTGCACGAGCTGCAGATCAATCTGAACGCGCCACTCTCGAGCGCGCTCGTCGCCGACTGGCGCAAGCAGCCAAACTGGCGCCGCTTCATGCGCCTGCCCTGGCGCATGAGCCACAACAACATGGTGCGGATCGACGTGGAGCCGTTCGACCAGCCGCCGGACGCGATCCACCGCACGTTCCTGCGGATGTGGCGGTTTTACAGGAGTTAGCAGACTCCAAACCTTCCCCGTCACCCTGAGAGCGCCTGAAACATTTCAATCCGCCACCCTGAGGCGCCACCGCAAAGCGGCGGCCTCGAAGGGCGACGGCCCGGCTAGCAGCAGCGGGGGCCGTTCATCCTTCGAGGCTCGCTCCGCTCGCACCTCAGGATGACGGGACGAGAGTTTCGCTCGCCGTCAGGTCCGCACCACAAGCTTCGAATACTCATCCGGCTGCATGCCGTAGGTCCAGGCCACTGCCTCGCGCGCGGAGTTGATGTTGGCGGGCACCTGCAGGAAATAATGCCTGTGCGTGCCATCGGGCTCGGGCGTTGCGTTGATCACCTCGACCGCGGTCCAGATGTCGTAGTTGAGCCAGATCTTGCGCCACAGCACGCCGGTCTCGTCCTCGGCAACTTTACGCGCGCCGCCAAGCGCCACGTAGCGCGCCGGCGTCATGATCTCGATCATGCAGCGCCGCACTTGCACATTGGATTCCGCGTCGATCGTGGCGAGCGTGATCGCTCCCCTCTGTTCGATCAGCCAGGCGGGAATCTCGACCCCCTTCCATGCAAAGGTCGACCAGCCATCGCCAAAGCGCAGCGCCGGCCCGCGCGCCTCATGCAGTCGCCCTTCCGCATCGCCTCGCAACAGGCAGGGCCGCTCCGACAGCCAGCAGGTGTGCTCATGCGGCTGCAGCCAGCCGGCATTGGCCGCGACCTGCATAAGGCCGAGCAGCGGCGCGGTTTCGGCCTTCAGCCCGAGCACGCTGCGGAGAAACTCAAAGGGTCCGAGCCAGGAGAGTTCAGCGGGCCCCGCCACGCTGTCACCAAAACTCTGCGGAGCGAGCAGTGCGCTCAGCACGCGCCACGGCGATAGCGGGCGCGAGCGGCGCAGCCGCGCCACGAGCGAGATCTCCTCGTGGTTGGCATGCTGCAGCACCGTCTCGGAGACCCCGGCGGTCAGCGTGTCAGTCGGATTCACCGCGCTTGCGACCTCAGCCATCAGGCGACGGCCGAGGCGCTTGCGCAACTGGCGCGTGACGCGCCTACGCATGCGATCGATCAGAGCTATTCTGACATTCACCCCGTCGGCGCCCGCCGCCACCGCCGCACTGCGATGCGACAGCGCGATCGGGCTGTCGCACCAGACAAAGCGCGCCGGCGGCTTTAGCCCCGCAGCCTGATAGGCCAGGCGCAGCCCCTCCTCCGCCGCGCCGCGATCGGCTGGCTCAGTCGAACGCCGGATCGCAAGCCAGCGCGCGCGGTAGCGATCGAGCGCAGCCGCCTGGTCGGCGGTCAGCGTCGCCCTAGTCCGCAAGGACGCGCGCGTCCAGCGGGCCCAGCTCGCGCTGCCGGCGCACGCGATAGGTTCCGCGCGGCAATGTGACGGGTGCATGCTCCTCGTGCGTCACCCGTGCGTAGTCCGAGGATACCTTCACATGGCCGATATAGAGTCCCTTCGGGATATCGGTCGCGAGCGCCTCGTCATGAAACAGGGTGACGCGCTCCTTGATCGCATGGCGGTGGCCGGTCTCCTCGCCCTCCGCCAGCACCATCGCGACACCGTCGAGATTTTCCGCGATTTTTCCCGACGTCGGAACGTCGGCAACGCGCTCGAGCAGCAGGTCGCCTTGTGCGAAGATCTCTGCCATCGCCATCTCCTTGTGCTTACAGAGCACCCGGTGATGTCTTGGGTGCTCTCAGTTCCACCCAATTTCTCATTTTTGGACAGCCTCTCTGACATTTGCGCTTCGAGGCCGTCCTTGAACAGCGATCAGTATAGCACGACTCGCCAAAACGCGATGCGATTAGGTTGCATCATCATCGCGCTTTGGTTTTTTGATTGCGCGTGATCTTTTCCGGATCATGCTTCAGTGCACCACCTCCCCATGCAGGGAGAGATCGAGGCCCTCCTGCTCGGCCATCTCGGAGACGCGCAGGCCCACGAACATCTTGACCACGAACAGGATGATCAGACTGGCCACCGCATCATAGACGAACACCGTGGCAACGCCGATGCACTGATTGACGAACTGGCCGGGATTCCCCTCCAGGAGGCCCGCGGTGCCGCCAAATTGCTTCACCGCGAAAATCCCCGTCAGCAGCGCGCCGACGATACCGCCGACCGCATGTACGCCGAAGCAGTCCAGCGCATCGTCATAGCTGAACATATGCTTCAAGCCGGTGCAGCCCCAATAGCAGGCGACGCCCGCGGCAACGCCGATGGCAAAGGCGCCGACTGGCCCGACAAAGCCTGACGCCGGCGTGATCGCAACAAGCCCTGCGACCGCGCCTGAACAGAGGCCGACCACGGTCGGCTTGCCCTTCAGTGCCCATTCCACCAGCATCCAGGTGAAGCCTGCGACGGCCGTGGCGATCTGCGTCACCAGCATGGCCATGCCGGCCTGCATGCCTGCGGTGACGGCGGAGCCGGCGTTGAAGCCGAACCAGCCGACCCACAGCAGCGAAGCACCGATGAAGGTGAGCACCATGTTATGGGCCGGCGCAGTGTCGACGCGCTTGCCCAGCATGATCGCGCACATCAAGCCCGCGACGCCGGCATTGATGTGCACCACCGTGCCGCCGGCGAAATCGAGCACCTTGACCCAGGCGTCGTCATTGCCGGACGAGAAGATACCATCGGGCCCCCACACCCAGTGCGCGATCGGAGCATAAACGAAGATCGCCCACAATCCGATGAACCAGAGCATGGCCGAGAACTTCATGCGCTCGGCAAAGGCGCCGGCAATCAGCGCCGGCGTGATGATGGCAAACGTCATCTGGAAGCAGATGTAGACGCTTTCAGGGATCGTCGCCGCGAGCGGATTGGGATTGCCGATGCCGCCGGCGCCGATATCGCTCAAGATGTCCTTCAAGAACATGCGGTCGAGCCCGCCGACAAAGGGCGAGCCGGCGCGGAAGGCCATGCTGTAGGTCACGACGGCAAAGAGAATTGTGACGAGGCAGGTCACCGCAAAGCTCGTCATCACGGTGTCGCCGACATTCTTCTTGCGCACCATGCCGCCATAGAACAGGCCAAGGCCGGGGATGGTCATCATCAGGACCAGCGCGACTGATGTCAGCATCCACGCGGTGTCGCCGGAATTTGGCGTGCATTTCTCCAGGATCTTGCCGCCACACGCTGGCGGCGTGTCATCGGCAAGTGCTGCGCCCGACATCGCGAGCCAGACGAGCGCGATCCCCACCAACGCCATCAGGCAGGTCAAGAGCCTACTGCGCGTGAATTTCCCCGAGTCCATTGTCGTCCTCCTTGTCCCAAGTTGCTTGCGAGTTGTCTTGTCGGTTGCGTTTTCAGTGCACTCTTTCGGGCTCCTTCATGACTCGATGCAGCGACGCGCGACGGCCGCGCCCCACCGATGTGAGCCGTCGCGCTGTCGTTCTCTGCTTTGTGTCGTCTGCGAATTGTCGAGGCGGCCCACGGCTGGCCTCTCGCACAGAGACCACCGTGCCCGGCGCCACGATGGGCGGTCGAGCCGAACAGACCTAGGATTGGCGGCGACGAGCCTCATGGCTGACCTGCCTTCCCCTGGATCCTTCCCTCGGGTTCTCCCAAGGCGGGGAAACGTCAGCGACGATTCCCAAATCCAATTCTTAGCCATGATCAGTCAAGATTCGTGCCATACCGCGCGTGCGACTAAAGGCTTGATCTGCCGTGAATTTGGCAACATCCGCTCAGGGAATGGGCCGATGTTGCTAATTTCATAAGCAGACTGCCGTCTAAAAATGCACCATCCGCTCAAGGCAACCGCGGCGTCGCACCATGACGTCGTCGTCATCCGCGAAAGCGATGATCCAGTATTCCAGAGACGGGACTTATGCGGCGGAGCCCCAGCGTACTGGACATCCCGGCGGAGCCTGTCATCGGGCGGCGCTTCGCGCCGACCCGTTGGCGGGGCATTACCCCGACAAGTTGGTACACCGCAAACGACGCCGCGCGTCACGCCGGCGGCGCGCGCAAATGCCAGTCGGTTACCTGCTGATAGGCCTGGCCGATGCGCAGCGCCATGGCCTCCTCATAGCCACGGCACACGATCTGCAGCGACAGCGGCAATCCGCCCGCGGTGGCGCCGTTGGGCAGCGCCAGCGCGCACATTTCCAAGAGATTGGCGGGGCGAGTGAAGCGCGACGGCAATCTGTCCTGATTCACCTCGGTCAGCTTGAGAGCGGCGGTCTCCGTCGTCGGCGTCAGCAGCGCGTCCACGCCGTCGAGTGCCCCATACATCTGCTGTTTGAGATCGGCGAGCCGCTTGCGCGCGGCAAGATAATCCTGCGCGGACACGCGCGCGCCACCGAGCAGGCGCCGGCGCACCGCATCGTCGAGCTGCGTCGTCGGATCCTCGGCCAGATGGCCGGCGTTGAAATAGGCCTCCGCCTGCACCAGCGCCTGCACGGCGAGGCAGTCGGCAAAGCGGAACGGTAGCGCGATGTCGACGATCGCGGCGCCGAGGCTGGCCAGCACGTCGAGCGAGCGGTCGTAAGCTTCCAGCACATCGGCCGCAACACCCTCGCGCTCGGCCGCCGGCATCCGCCCCAGACGAAGACCGCGCACGCCGCGCTTGAGCGTCGGCAAGGGATCATCAGGCAGGATGCCGCGCGTGTTCAGATCGAGCGGATCGGGACCCTGCAACAGGTTGTACAGCAAGGCCGCGTCCTCGACCGAGCGCGCCATCGGTCCTGGCGTGTCGAGCGTCTGGCTGAGCGGCAGAATGCCATGGGTGCTGATGCGCCCGATCGTGACCTTGAGCCCGGTCAGGCCGCAAAAGGACGACGGCAGCCGCACCGAGCCGCCGGTGTCGGTGCCGATCGCCCACGGCGCCATGCGCGCAGCGACAGCAACTCCCGATCCGCTACTCGAACCTCCAGGCGTACGTGCCGTTGCCATGTCCCACGGATTTAGCGGCGTGCCCATGTGCTGGTTGGTGCCCCAGCCGCCATAGGCGAATTCGACCGTATGGGTCTTGCCGAGCACGATCATGCCCGCGGCAATCATGCGGCGGGCGATGGTCGCCGTCTCGACCGAGCGGCGCTGGCGCCAGTTGGCGGAGCCGCCGGTGGTGATCAAACCATCGAGCTCGATCAGGTCCTTCAGCGCAACGGGAACGCCATGCAATGGCCCGACCGCATGCCCGGCCCTGATAGCCTTGTGCGCGCCCTCCGCCGCCAGCCGCGCGCGCGCGCCGTAAACCTCGACATAAGCATGCAGCTTCGGCTCCAGCCTCTCGATCCGCCCAAGCAGCGCATCCACGACGTCGACGGGCGAGAGTTTCTTGGCGGCGATCGCTTCCGCGAGGGCGGAGGCGGACAGCAGGGCGGGATCGGCGGCGGTGAGGCTGACGTCGTTCATTTCAATTCCAATTCGCTTCATTGAAAGCTGACGAGGGTCACAATGGAACCTTTCATCAGCGGAAGTGACGGTCAACCTCTTGGATCGCAGCATCGGCATGCGCCCACGCAGGGCACGTACCCGCGCGCCATCATTGCGAGCGAAGCGAAGCAATCCAGAGCCACGCACACGGATTGCTTCGTCGCTTTGCTCCTCGCAATGACAGCGTATTGCTCCTTCGTCATGCCCCGCGTATGCGGGGCATCCAGTACTCCTCGGCCTCTCGGCTCAAACACAACCGTCTCTGGAATACTGGGTCGTCCGCCTTCGCGGACGATGACAGCGGATTGATTAGGTTGTTTGAAAATTGAAATCGGAAAGCTTCAGCACTCTGTCCCGACCTTCGCTAAGGGATGACAGCAGGCAAAACCTACGCCGCCTGCGACACCACGCGGTTGCGGCCGTCGTGCTTGGCGCGGTAGAGGGCCTTGTCGGCGCGCTTCAAGACGTCGACGACCGCTTCGCCCTTGCTCTCGAGCGTGGAGAGCCCGATCGAGATGGTGACGTCGATGCCCATCGCGCCCTTGTTGATGGCGAAGGCCTCGCCGGCAATCGCCCGGCGCAGCCGCTCGGCCACCATGCCGGCGACATGCAGATCGGTTTCCGGCATCACGATCACGAACTCCTCGCCGCCATAGCGGCAGGCGAGATCGATGCCGCGGATCGACTTGCGGATGCGGACAGCAAATTCGCGCAAGACGTCGTCGCCGGCGTCGTGGCCGTAGCTGTCGTTGATCGACTTGAAATAGTCGATGTCGAGCATCATCAGCGCGAGCGGCTTGCCGCGGGATGCCGCCTGCTCGGCGAGCGTCGCCAGATGGCTTTCCATGTAGCGGCGGTTGTGCAGGCCGGTCAACGCGTCCGTGATCGCCATTTCGATCGAGTTCTGCACATTGTCGCGCAGATGATCGGTGTAGCGGCGGCGGCGAACTTGCGTGCGGGCGCGCGCCAACAGCTCGTTCTTGTCGATCGGGCGCAGCAGATAGTCGTTGACCCCGATCTCGAGCCCGCGGAGCAGCCGCGTGTTGCTTTCGGGATCGGCGATCGCGAGGATCGGCACATGGCGGGTGCGCTCCAGCGAGCGCGCCTGGCTCGCGAGCCTGAGCCCATCGAAACTATCGAGGTCGAGCGAGACGATCAGAAGGTCGTAGTTGCCTTCGGCGGCATGAAACAGGGCTTCCGCTGCATTGGTTTCGACATCGACCGTATGCTCGGCCGCAAGCGGCGGCGCAATCCGCTCATAGGACGACGGACGATCGTCGACGAGCAGGATGCGCCCGCCCTTGCCGGTATCCGCAACGGCGCTCCGCTCCGGCGCCTGCACGCCGATCTCGCGCGAGGTGAGCGCGCGCATGCGCAATTCGTCGGTCATCATCTTCAGCCGCGTCAGCGAGCGCACGCGCGTGAGCAGCACGAGGTCGGAGACCGGCTTGGTGAGGAAATCGTCGGCGCCGGCCTCGAGCCCGCGCACGCGGTCGGCGGGGCTGTCGAGCGCGGTCACTATGACGACGGGAATGTGGTGGGTCGTGGGATCCGATTTCAGGCGGCGACAGACCTCAAAACCGTCCATGTCAGGCATCATCACGTCGAGCAGGATGATGTCACATTCGGCGCGCTGGCAGATCTTCAGCGCCTCGGTGCCGCTATTTGCGGTCAGCACATCGAAGTATTCGGCCGAGAGGCGGGCTTCCAACAGCTTGACGTTGGCGGGGACATCGTCGACCACCAGGATACGCGCGGACACTGAAACTCACTCCCTACCCGATAAAACGTCGAACCGTCTCAATGAATTTGCCGACCGAGATCGGCTTGGAAAGATAGGCTTCACAGCCGCCTTCGCGGATGCGTTCTTCGTCGCCCTTCATGGCAAAAGCAGTGACGGCCACGACGGGAATTGAACGGAGCTCCGGATCGTCCTTGATCCAGCGCGTGACTTCGAGACCCGACACCTGCGGCAATTGGATGTCCATCAGGATCAGGTCGGGGCGCATCTTGCGCACGAGGTTGAGCGCCTCGAAGCCGTTGCTGGTTCCGGAGGTCTGATAGCCGTGCGCCTCGAGGAGGTCACGGAAGAGCTTCATGTTGAGCTCGTTGTCCTCGACGATCAGGACGGTCTTGGCCATCCCGTCCTCCCTATCCATCTTCAAGAGCAGGTCCATTTCACGTTCGACCACGCTCGGGCGCCATTTCCGAGATCTAATTCAAAATAGCGGCAGTTTCGCTCCAACCCGTTAAGCCCGCGCGCCTTCTTCATCGTCTTGGTTTCCACTTGCTTGAACAGCTTCACAAGACTCGGGCATGATCGTTTTGGAATTAGAGACCATAAGTTGAGGGAAAGGCAAACGATTCAATTGAAAAAGCCTGTTCAAAACCCCCGGGAAGTGGCTGAAATCGTTGCCATTCAGGCGCTAAGCTTCATTGCGGGCGACCCGGAGCGGCTGGGAAGCTTCCTGGCCGAGACGGGAATCGGCCCGGACACCCTGCGCAAGTCCGCCGCCGATCCGAGGTTCCTGGCCAGCGTGCTCGATTTCGTGCTCCGCGATGACAGAACCGTGACGGCCTTCGCCAAGGCGTCGGAATTGCACCCGACCAATATTGCAGCAGCCCGCGAGGTGCTCGGCGATCCAAAATGGGAGCGCGATGTCCCGTGAGCGAGAGTGCGCCAGCGTCGCGCGAGCCGACCTGCTTCTGCCGGGACTGCCTCGCCGAACTGGACGCGCGGGCGCGGCGCTGCAGCGCCTGCGGTTCGCCTCGCCTCGTCCGCCATCGCGCGTTACCGGCCCTGTCGCTCGCCCATATCGACTGCGACGCGTTCTATGCGACCGTCGAAAAGCGCGACAACCCTGATATCGCCGACAGGCCCGTGATCATCGGTGGCGGCAAACGCGGCGTGGTGTCGGCGGCCTGCTACATCGCGCGCACCTATGGCGTGCGCTCGGCGATGCCGATGTTCAAGGCGCTGGAGCTTTGTCCCGATGCCACCGTGGTGCGGCCCGACATGGCCAAATATGTCCGGGTCGGACGCGAGGTGCGCGAGGCCATGCAGGCGCTGACGCCTCTGGTCGAGCCGCTCTCGATCGACGAAGCCTTTCTTGATCTATCCGGCACCCAGCGTGTGCACGGCATGATCCCTGCAAAAGTGCTGGCGCGCTTTGCCCGCGATGTCGAACGCAACATCGGCATCACGGTGTCGGTCGGGCTGTCCTGCAACAAGTTCCTGGCCAAGATCGCCTCCGATCTCGACAAGCCGCGCGGCTTTGCCGCGCTCGATCAGGACGAAGCGCGCATGCTACTTGCAGACAAGCCCGTCGGCTTCATCTTTGGCGTCGGTCCCGCGACGCAGGAAAAACTCGCCAACCGCGGCTTCCGCACCATCGCCGATCTGCAGCGCGGCGACGAGATCGAGTTGATGAAGCAGTTTCCGTCCGACGGCCGCAGGCTGTGGCGCCTTGCGCGCGGCATCGACGACCGCAAGGTGGTGGCTGATCGCGGCGCCAAAACCATCTCCGGCGAAACCACCTTCGAGACCGACATCCGCGATTTTGCCACGCTGGAAAAGCTGCTGTGGCGGCTGTCGGAAAAAGTCTCCTCGCGCCTGAAGAACGCTTCGCTCGCAGGCTCGACCGTCACGTTGAAACTGAAGACCGCTGACTTCCGCCAGCGCACCCGCTCCCAATCGATCACCGCGCCTACTCAGCTGGCAGCCAAGATCTTTGCAATATCGCGCGAGCTGCTCGCGAAAGAGATCGACGGCACCGCCTTCCGCCTGATAGGCACCGGCGTCAGCGCGCTGCGGCCGGGCTCGCAAGGCGACGATGCCGACATGCTCGATCGCCGCGCCGCGCATGCCGAGCGTGCGATGGACAGCTTACGCAAGAAATTCGGACAAAGCGCGGTGATCCGCGGCATCGCCTATGACGGGCCGGAGAAGGCCGAGTAGTCATGCGCCCGGTTATTGCGACGCGCGACGCGACGACCGCGCCACGCGGTAGCGTGCTTACCAAGGCGGAAGCAGTCCAGAGTCGTGAACGTGACCCTGGATTGCTTCACCTAACCCTCGCAATAGCGACGAGATCGGACTCAGTAATAGCCCTGCGACGGCACGAAGGCGGGCTCGCACGGAGTCTCGTTCTCCCAAGGCGCGGTCGCAAATGCGCCGACGCGTGGCGCCGGAACGCAGCGGTAGCCGTAGGGGTAAACCGGGCCGGCATAGGCATCGGGCACAACGGCGGCATATGCATCCGCTGCGACATAGCGCGAGGCCTTGTGGTGCTCGCGCGCCATCGCGGGGGCGGCGATTACGGCCGTAGCCAACAGAGCAGCCGATAAGAGTTTCAGGCTAGCCATTTTGGATTCTCCATTATTTGTAGGAAGCCGACACAGGGCTCAGCTTCATGAACGGAGATGAGAGGGACTACCGACGGTTTAAAGACCACAACCGCTCACGTTATTTCAAGGACGCGCGAGCGACATCTAACTCAGATGCGTCATTCAACTGACATGCAGCAAGGCACATCAATTACATGGCTTCAATTACAGGGCTTCAATTACAAGGCTTGGCGTCCTTGTTGTCCTTGACGTCGAACTTGCCCATCGCGCCCGAAATCACGAAATCGTTGTAGTCGAGAACCAGCGCGCGAGAGACGCCATTTTCATACAATTCGAACGACATTGCATAGACCGGCGTTTGCTCGCCTTCCTTCGCCTTGGCGTCGCGATCGTAATAACTCACGGTGACAGGCCATCGCGTCAGCGACTTCATCTGGTCGTTTTCGGTCGCGGGATCTGGCTCGGCCACCGCCTTGTCGGCGGGCACCGGCTGACCAATCACGGTCAGCGTATTGTAGACCTTCTCGCCATTGTCGGACCCATCATAGACGGACAATTCCAGCAGCGATTTGCCTTCCTTGGCGGCAGCGATGATGCGCTGGATCTGCTCGGTCGGGAACACGGTCTCGCCGTCGATGGTGAACGTCTTGTTCTCCGGCTGCTTGAGCTTGACCGTGATGTGATCACCGGTGCGCTCGGCAATGCCATCAATCGGCGCGGGATCGGAATCATTGGTCCGCGTCTCGATCTTGAAGCGGTAGCTCTTGCCCGCGCCGTCCTCCCATGACGTCGAGCGCAGGTCGGACAGCATCGTCTTGCCCTCGCCGATCTCGAGCTCCGAGACCTGGCGGAATTCGGAGGTGTAGCCCTCGCAGGCATTGCCGGAGAAATTGTAGAGGATGCGGCCACGCGCGCTGTTGACGGGGTTCGAGCCGCGCGACCTCACGAGGCTCAAATCATAGAGGGCCTGATGCGGCAAAAACGGCATGGCGCCCGCGGCGAGCGCCGTCCCCATGGCCGGCCCACAAGCGAGAGCGGCGACCGCCAGCACGGCGAGCGAAGTCCTGAACCGATGAACCATGGCAGATCCTTTACGGGAAGATTCGGCACTCTACTGGCCGCCCCATTGCGTCGCAACTGCGGCGCCTTCACGGAAAAGTGCAAATTTCGCGCGCAGGTCTCTGTTTTCCCGGCCGAAAATCGCCAAGCGCTTACGCGCCCAAGCCTGGCTTGCATGTCATGCCGCAATCGGCGAAACAGGGCTGCGCCCGGCCGCCCCCGGCCGGCACGATGGTATAAAAGAAAAACGAGGACGTCAGATGGCGGGCACGATCGAACAGAAATTGGCATCCCTTGGCATCACTTTGCACGCACCTGCCGCGCCGGTGGCGAACTATGTCGGCTTCGTGCGCACCGGCAACCTGTTGTTCGTGTCCGGCCAGGTCTGCTTCGATGCCGCCGGCAAGCTGATCGCCAAGGGGAAGCTGGGTGCGGGCGTCACCGTCGAACAGGGCAATGCCGCAGCACGCGGCTGCGCCATCAACCTTTTGGCGCAGATCAAGGCCGCGGTCGGCGATCTCGACAAGGTGGTGCGCGTGGTGCGCCTCGGCGGGTTCGTCAATTCAGCGCCGGATTTTCTCGACGGGCCCAAGGTGCTCAACGGCGCATCCGACCTGATGGTCGAGGTATTCGGCGACAAGGGCCGCCATGCCCGCACCACTGTCGGCGTAGCCTCGCTGCCAGCGGATGCGTCGGTGGAGGTCGAGGGTCTGTTCGAGGTCGCCTGAGCCTTGAGCGCACCCGATTGGTTGACGGCGCGGCCGGTCGCGCATCGCGGCCTGCATGATGCCGCGCGCGGCATCATCGAGAACATGCCGGCGGCGGCGCGAGCCGCCGTGGACGGCAATTTCGCCATTGAATGCGACATCCAGCTCTCTGCCGACGGCGAAGCCATGGTGCATCACGACGGCGCGCTCGGCCGTCTCACCGAGGGAAGCGGCCGGCTGCGGGAGAAGGCCGCTGCCGAACTGAAGGCTGTCCCATTCAAGGCGACAGCCGAGCGAATGATGACGCTCACCGACCTCTGCGATCTCGTCGCCGGCCGCGTGCCGCTGGTGATCGAGGTGAAGAGCTTCTTCGACGGCGACCGCAAGCTCGTGAAACGGATGGCGGAAGTGCTGTCGTCTTATAGTGGCCCCGTGGTCGGCATGTCCTTCGATCCCGACCAGGTGGTCGCGCTGCACGAGCTGATCCCGACGCGCCCGCGCGGCATCGTCGCCGAGCGGCACTACAGGGAGCAAGACTGGCCCGAAGCCTCGCCCGCGCAGCGGCGCGACATGACGCATCTGCGTCACTTCTTCCGCACCAGGCCGGATTTCGTCGCTTATTATGTCGACGAACTCCCGTCACTTGCGCCCTGGCTCGCACGACATGTATTCCGCTGCCCGCTGCTCACCTGGACAGTGCGCACGCCAGCCCAGCGCGCAGCTGCCGCGCAATATGCGGACCAGATGATTTTTGAGGGGTTTTTGCCCTGACATTATCAGTCATTCCGGGGCGGTGCGCAGCACCGAACTCTGGTGTGCTGTTGCACACCTGAGAATCTCGAGATTCCGGGTCTGATCCATCCAAGTCGACTACAGCCGACTTGGACATAAATGGAGCTGACCTCGGGTAAACCCGAGTTCAGTGGACCATCCCGGAATGACTCGGTCGTTGCGGCGTGAATCGAGCCCCCTTGAAGTCCGTGCTGCAATGCACGATCTTTGGGACAGATGGCGTCGTCCGAAATCACCCTCGAAGCAGTTCCCTCTGTCGCCGAAGTGTCGGCGGAGGAATGGGATGCGTGCGCGAATCCCCGCGCCAAAAGCGGCCAAAGTAACGGCCTTGATGGCTCGGCCTCGATCGGCGCCCTCGCCAGCTCCTGCGCCACCACAAAACCCGCCTACAACCCGTTCGTTTCCCATGCGTTTTTCGCAGCGCTGGAGGCCTCCGGCTCGGCCGCGCCGCGCACCGGCTGGGGACCGCGGCATCTCCTGGCGAAGATCGACGGCAAGATCGCAGGCATCGTGCCCTGCTATCTGAAATCGCATTCGCAGGGCGAATACGTGTTCGACCGCGGCTGGGCCGATGCCTATGAGCGCGCCGGCGGGCGATATTACCCGAAGCTGCAAGCCTCGGTTCCCTTCACGCCCGCGACCGGCCCGCGCCTCCTGATCCGCGGAGGCGTGAACCATGATAAGATCGGGACTGCGCTGGCGAGCGGGCTGATCGCGCTGACCGGCGTCAGCAAGGCGTCATCGGCGCATGTGACGTTTGCGCACGAAGAGGAATGGCGGCTGCTTGCAGAGCACGGTTTCCTGCAGCGCACCGACCAGCAGTTCCACTGGCAAAACCAGGGTTTTGCCAATTTCGACGATTTTCTCGCTACGCTCAATTCGCGTCATCGCAAGGCGATCAAGCGCGAGCGGCGCGAAGCGGTCGCAAGCAACATCACCATCCATTGGCTGAGCGGCGCTGACATCACCGAGGACGCCTGGGATTCGTTCTTCGAATTCTACATGGAGACCGGCTCGCGCAAATGGGGCCGGCCGTATCTCAACCGGTCATTCTATTCGCTCATCAGCGAAAGCATGGCGAACGACGTGCTGCTCGTGATGGCGCGGCGCAATCACCGCTGGATCGCGGGTGCTATAAATTTCATCGGTTCGGACACGCTGTTCGGCCGGCACTGGGGCGCGATCGAGCATCATCCGTTCCTGCATTTCGAGGTCTGCTACTATCAGGCGATCGACTACGCCATCAAGCATCGCCTGAAGGTCGTCGAGGCCGGCGCGCAAGGCGAGCACAAGCTCGCGCGCGGCTATGAGCCACGCACGACGTTTTCAGCACATTACATCGCCGATCCCGGCTTGCGCCGCGCCATCGACGAATACTTGAAACGCGAGCGCGCCTATGTTGCCGAGGCCGGCCGCGAGCTCATGGAAGTCGTGCCGTTCCGCAAAAGCCCCGACGACGCACCTTGACCGCGCGTTCGCGCGCGGCGAAATTGGCGTCGATTTTCTGAGGAGCCGCCGTCATGACCGCATACGACAACAACAACGTCTTCGCCAAAATCCTGCGCGGCGAGTTTCCCTGCCACAAAGTCTATGAGAACGAGCATGTGCTCGCCTTCCTCGACATCATGCCGCGCTCGCCGGGCCACACACTGGTGATTCCCAAGGCACCGGCCCGTAACATCCTCGACATCAAGGAGGAGGACTATCTCCACGTCGCCCGCGCCACCCGTATCATCGCGCGCGCGGCGAAAGAGGCATTCAAGGCCGAGGGTCTCACCATCCAGCAATTCAACGAATCTGCCGGCGGCCAGGTGGTGTTTCACCTGCACGTCCATGTCATGCCCCGCCACCACGGCATCGCGCTACTGCCGCCGGCGAGCCGGAAGGAGGACGTCAAGGTGCTGGAGGACCACGCGGCGAAGCTCATTGCGGCGTTGAAGGGGATCTAGGCGCGCGCGACACACGCCGTCATTGCGAGGAGCCAACGGGTCCGCGCGAAGCGCGGCCCGATGACAGGCTCCGCGACGAAGCAATCCAGAGTGGTGGGCGCGGCCCTGGATTGCTTCGCTTCGCTCGCAATGACGGCGAATTGTAGCTGACTTGACGGGCCGCAATTGCGATGTCGCCATAATCCGTTAGAGTCGTAGGCAAATTGCGAGACCGACTCCATGGTACGAGAGAACGAAATTCGCGAAGGTGAGCTCGCGGTCGAAATGCCAGAGGCAACGGATGCCAGGCTTGTCTTCATCGGCCGCATTCGCACGCCCTGGACTTCGCGGTTGGAGACGCCACGGCAGGGGCGGCATGACGGGCCGATCTGCCGGCTGGAGATTTTCGAGCCCTGGGTGCCCGCGATCAAGGGCGTGGATTTCTACTCCAACCTTGAAGTGATCTACTGGCTGGACCAGTCGCGCCGCGACCTCGTGCTGCAGAGCCCGAAGAACAACAAGTCGACACGCGGCACCTTCTCGCTGCGCTCGCCCGTGCGCCCCAACCCGATCGGGACCTCGATTGTGAAGCTGGAGCGCGTTGAGGGCAACACGATCCTGGTGCGCGGGCTCGACTGCCTCGACGGCACGCCGCTGCTCGACGTCAAGCCGGACCGCTGCGAGTTCACCCCGCTGGCCGCCCCGCAGCCCGGGGATTTTCAGACGGAATAGGTGCTCTCTCCGTCATTGCGAGGAGCAAAGCGACGAAGCAATCCAGGGTGGTAGGCGTGGCCCTGGATTGCTTCGCTTCGCTCGCAATGACGTAAGGTGGTATATGGCGGGCATGAAACAACCCTGCGTTTATATCGCGGCGAACCGGCGCAACGGCACCATTTACGTTGGCGTCACATCAAACCTTCCTCGTCGTGCGTTCGAACATCGGGAGGGATTGGTGAAAGGATTTTCGTCGAAATACGGCCGCAAGATTCTGGTCTGGTACGAATTGCACGAGACGATGGCTGATGGCATTGCCCGCGAAAAGCAGATCAAGGCGGGTAGCCGCGCAAAGAAGCTGGCCCTGATAGAGGCTCTAAATCCTCAGTGGAAGGATCTGTTCGAAACGCTCGCGTAGTACTCTCGTCATTGCGAGCGGAGCGAAGCAATCCAGGGCCACACCCACCACTCTGGATTGCTTTGCTTCGCTCCGCTCGCAGTGACGGCGAGAGCAGCCTACCCCCTCACCCCCATATTCTTCAGCACAAAGCACGCCCCGCCCGCGCGGCGGATGCGGTTGCAGAGATCGTCCGCCTCTGGCCTCGTGTCGGCGCCGATGCGCACCTGGTAGAACGCGTGCGTGCCGCGGTTTCGGAGCACCGAGGAGAGCAAGCTCGGATCGCGATTGCCGATGATGGCGGAAAGGCCCTTGATGGCGCGGGCATACATGGCGAGCGCCCTGTCGCGGTCAAAGCCGGCGGCGAGCTGCACGCCCCAGAGTTTGGCCGCCGCAAGCTCGACATGCTGTTCGAGCTGGGTAACGAAGGGATTCGGCGCGCGCTTCAACAACGCTATCAATTCGTGGCAGCTGGTCGGTGGCGAACTCGGCGGCGGCTTGGCGCCCTTGCCGACTTTCGCCCATTCGTCGACGGACGAGCCGGTGATCGCCGAAACATAATTGCGGGTTTCCTGGGGCATCGAGCCTGAGCCCGCGAGCCATTCCTGCACCCGCCGCGGACCGGCATTGTAGGCGGCTGCGGCCAGGCCGAGATTGCCGAATTGCTCACGCAGCTCGTTCAAAAACTCCGCCGATTTCGGCAGTGCCTGCACAGGATCGAAGGGATCGAGCAGCCGTCGCTCGCTCGCCGTGCCCGGCATGAACTGCGCAATGCCTTGCGCGCGTTCGCCGCTGCGCGTCACGGGTCCCACCGCATCGGACTGAAAGCGGCTCTCCTGCCAGATCACGCGGGCGAAAAATTCCAGCGGCAGGCCATTGGCGCGCGCGGCCGATTCCACCATCAGACAGATCGCCTCGCGTGTTGCGCTCTCGATCTCGGCCGGCTTCGGCGGCTCTGTCGGGACCGCCAGTTCCTCGATGCTCGGAACCGCGATGCCGGTCCTGTCACGGGGTTGGCCCGGCAGGTCGTCGGCCGAGGCCGCGCGACAGAGCGGCAGCAACAGCACAACAACGAGGCGGGACGCGACGCGCATCCCGACAGAAGTCCGCAGGGCCATGCTGGTTCCCGGGAGCCGGTTCGGACGGACGACAGTCTAGCAATCCCGGAAGATCGTGCCAGACCTTGCGCAGGTCACGAGAACGCGAGAGCCGAGCCTTGGATCGGGCCTTGAATCGAGCCCTGAATCGAGCCTGGATCGAGCCCTGGATTATGCGGCCGCCTTCGCGTCGATGGCAGCGAGCATGCCGGTCCCGGGATGACAGTCGCGATATTCAAAGAACTGCTCGTTCGCAGTTGCCACCGTCACCTCATGGTACAGCCTGAGCTTCGCCGCCGGCCCAAGTGTCGATAGATATTTCATGGCCGCACCAAATATCCTGACATGGGTTGGATGCGATTCCGCCCAGCGCTCCAGCGCGGCAAGACTATGCCACCAGCTCTGCCCGTAGGATTTTTCGGTCGGTGTCCCGTCGGGGCCAAGCACGCGCATATAGCGGTTGGCGTAGCAGCCAATGCCGAGACCGTCGTCGCGCAGGAAGTCCATGCCCTCGCGCAGAACCGGCTCGACGTCTTCGAGATAGAGCTTGCGCTCGGCAGCCTCCGTGTCGCTCCAGTCCTGGCCGGAGCGGATCAGGCAGAGATTGTCATGGGCGATCACGCGCAGGCGCGAGCCATCGCGCTTTAAGGTCGGCTTTCCGCCTGGTGCCATCTCGTCCGTCTGCGACAGCGGGATGCGGTCGCGCATGCCGCCCCAATAAGCGTGCTCCTGCACCTCCCCGCTCATCCCCTCGGCAAGGACCGCAACGCCCTCGGCACGATCCGGCGAGGAGAACAGCGTCTCGTAGCGTGCCACGGCCGGCCGCAGCACCTCGATGTAGCGGCCGATCGCTTCCTCACTGCTGCCCGTCCAAGCCTCGCGTGCAGGCGCAAACCAGGCGTCGAACCTGGCGACATCGTCCCAGTAAGCCACCGAGACCAGGTTCGAAAAGCCGGCCCGGTCAACATATTGCGCCCGATCCCAATGCGAGGGGCCATTTGCGGCGGCAAACCGCGCGGCGATTTCGCCAAGCGCACTTGCCGCACTGGTCGGCGCGTCGCCGCGATATTGCAGACCGAAATAGGCCATCACGACCTGGGTCACCGCAGGCTTGTGGCGCGCCACAAAGGATGGATACGGCGGACTGTAGTCATCGGGAACGCGGCGATGCCGCGAGCGGGCTGTCTTCAGATGCTCGGGAATGGCGGATTCCATGGTGTACCTCCTCACGCGGCCTGGGTGGACCTCGCAGGCGCCGGCTCAGCCTCCTCCGGCGCGACAGCATCAAGCGGCAGCGCGAACGGCTCGACCCGCTTCTGCGGCTTCTTGTTCAGGAGCAGGCGCGTCACGTCGGGACGCGAATAATGCCCGGCCGGATCGGCCGCGTTCTTGGCAACCCCGATGGCGCCGAGATCAATCTCGGCCATCAAGAGCCCCTCGGCGTCCGGCGGCAATTTCTCGGCGAGGGAGCTGCCGTCGGGGCCATAGAGCGTGGCGTGGCCACCGCCGACATGCAGCAGCGCATGCTTGTCGGGACGGTCGCAGAGCTCATCGATCATGGCCTGGGAGACGGTGGCGCAGGGCGCCAACACGAAGCAGGAGCCCTCCACCGCATAGACGCGGGAGGCGGCGTTGTTCACCTCGGCGCCCAAGGCCGGCGCAAAGGGATCATAAAGCGAAAAACTCGGCCATGAGGCAACATGGACCTGCTCGTTCTGGGAGTACATGGCATATTTCGACAACGGCTGCAGATGCTCCCAGCAGCACAATGCCCCGAGACGCCCGATGTCCGGGCGGTCATGCACCGCCAGGTCGCTGCCATCGCCTTCGCCATAGACTGTGCGCTCGGCATGGGTCGGGCGCAGCTTGCGCCGCCTGGCGATAGTCTCGCCGTCAGGTCCGATCAGCCATTGCGCGATGTAGAGGCTGCCGCCATCGCGCTCGGATAAGCCGATTACGGCAGTCAGCTTGGCTTTCTTTACGGCCGCGCGCAGCTTCTCGGCCTGCGGGCTGTCATAGGCCAGCGAGTTGTCGAAGTAGCGCTGCACAAAGCCGCGACCGATTGCCCAGGCCGGAGAGTCCAGCCAGATGTGCCAGGGATAGCCGGGGATGAACACTTCCGGGAAGGCGATCAGCTTGGCGCCCTTCTCGGCGGCCTCCTCGATCAGCGAGATGGTCTTCTTGATCGAGCCATCGAGATCGAGAAACGCCGGCGCCGCCTGCACCACTGCGACCTTATATTTGGGATGCGAAATGCCCATCGCTGCCTCCATTGCTACCGGCCGGCCCCACCCGACAGGCGGTTTCCCGTTGATCGGAGCCGGCGTCCGTTGCAGTCTGTTTTGCCTGCGCACGCGGTCGCAGGCTCGTCTGCCGAGGAACAAGAATTCGACTGCTGAGGCAGCGGTCCAGGCGGCGAAGCAGTACAGATGAAGCAGTACAGATATTGCCTTCAGCCGACGTGAAGGGAGATGGCCGCATGTCAGTCCAGTTCACCACCGATAGCGCGCCCGGATACCGTCGTCTGGCGCTCTGGCAGGACATCGTCTGCGACGTCTATGTCGGGCTCGACTGCACCTCTTCGCTTGGCAGCGCATTTCGCGGCACCGTGACGCGGGCCCCGCTCGGCCGAGCCATTTGCTCGGAAGTGTCGTCACAACAGCAGCGGGTCTCCCGCACGCCTTCGCGGATCAGTCGTGCGCACGAGGAGTACTTCCTGATCGCGCTGGGCAAGCACGGCGTCGGAGGCGTCGTGCAGGACGGCCGCGAGACGGTGATCCATCCCGGCGAATTCGCGATCTACGACACGACCCGCCCTTATGAGCTGCAGTTCGATGGCGCCTTCACGCAGACCATCTTCCAGATACCACGCGACATGCTTAGGCGACGCATCGCCGGCACGGAAGCACTGACCGCGATCAGCTTCGGCTCGGACCGCCCGCTTTCCAGGCTCGCGCATGATTTTGTCTATCAGCTTTGTCGAAGCGCCGATCAGATCGAGACTGAGCAGGCACAGCGCCTGTCCGAACAGGCAGTGGATCTGATTTCGATGGCGCTTGCCGAGCGGCTGCCGACGCAACCCTTGGCCTCGACCCATCGCGCGGCGCTGCTCTACCGGCTCAAGGCCCATATCCGCGCTCACCTCGCCGACCCCGAGCTTTCCCTTGCCGAGACCGCCGCGGCGCTGGGCATCTCGCCGCGCTATGTCAACGACCTTTTCTCCGACGAGGAAACGTCATTTCAGCGCTACGTGCTGCGAGAGCGGCTTTCACAATGCGCGCGCGATCTCGCGTCGCCGACGCTCGCGCATCGTCAGGTCGGCGAAATCGCCTTCGCCTGGGGTTTTAACGACCTGTCCCATTTCGGGCGGGTCTTCCGCGAGCACTACGGCGCCTCGCCGCGCGAATGGCGGCAGAGCAAGCTGCCGCATTAAGCTAAACTGCGGCGGGATTGTGCCGACTTTCGCCTCAAATTTGCAGCCAGCCGGTTTACGTTAACGCAAGCAAGGCAGCCAGCTGCTCTTCTCACAGCGAAAACTCTCTGCATAGAATCCATCGCATATTGCCGGAGGAGACGGATGCAGGATCGGCGGGCAAATGCGCGCGACAAGGTGCTTTTCGGCGGACGCGCCGAGATCGACGCGCGGTCGAGCATGAACTGCGTGGTGCGCAATCTCAGCGAGAACGGCGCCTGCGTCGAGGTGGAAGGTCATGCGCGCGTGCCTGAAGAGATCAACCTCACGATCCCCCGAAAGGGCCGCTCCTACCTCGCGCGCGTGATCTGGCGCCAGGCCAACCGGCTGGGGCTCGCCTTCCGCGTCATGGTCACCGATCCCGGCGCCTCCGATCTCGACGCGCGGCTTCGCGCCAGCGAAAAGAAGAAGCGCGAGCTACAGCGCCGCATCAAGGAATTGATCGGCGAAGATTGAAGCCCTCGGGCGCTTGCCTGCGAGAGCTTGCGTCAACGGCTATGGCTCCGCGGTGGTGAGTCCCCGCCCTAAGCCCGCACGCTTGAAGCACCGGAACTGATCTTCGCGCGCACGGCCTTGCGCCATTCATCCCAGGGCGGCTCGGGTCCGAAACGCTCAGCGAGAAAGTCGATCAAGGTCCGGACTTTCGCAGAGGGCCTCTTCCCTGGCGGATAGATCGCCGAGAGCTCGCTCTCGACGGGTCGGTAATCCGGCATCAGCGCGATCAGGCGACCTTCCGCCAGGTCTCTGCCGACGACAAACGTCGGAGCCAGGCCGATACCAGCGCCCGCGAGCATCGCCTCATATAGCATGTTCCCGCTGTTGGACCGAAAACGCCCGCTGATACGGAGGGCGATTTCGCCCCCCGGCCCCATGAAACGCCACTCCCCTGGAATCGCGCGCAGACTGTAGAAGAGGCATTGATGGTTTGAGAGATCATCGGGCCGCTGCGGCGCACCATGCTGCTTGATAGCCGGGGGACGCGCAGAGCGCGAAACGGACCGGTGCCAGGCGCCGCGCAATCAGGCTCGTATCCTTCAGCGAGCCGACGCGGAGCGCAAGATCAAACCCTTCTTCGACCAAGTCGATGAAGCGGTCATCGAGCGTGGCATCGACCACGACCTCGGGGTAGCGGGAGAGATAGTCAGCCAGCGCGGGACCCAACTGCGTGATGCCGAAAGAGATCGGTGCCGCCAGGTGCAGCACGCCGCGCGGCGCGGTTTGCAGCGCGCTCGTGCTTTGCTGGACCTCGTCGATCTCATCGAGGATGCGTTCACATCGTTCATAAACCAGCGCCCCGATCTCAGTGACGTTGAGTCGGCGCGTCGTGCGGTTCAGCAGCTGCGCCCCCAGCCAATCCTCAAGCGCGCGCACATGCTTGCTCACCGCCGCTTGCGACAAACGCAGCTCCCGCGCGGCGCCGGAAAAACTCTGTTTCGCGACAACCTTCGCGAAGACCCCCATGCTTTCGATCCGATCCATGCGTGCCTCCCGCGATTTTTCACGGTTCGTGATTAATCATATGCCGATCTGCGGGCTTATTGCAGCCGCTTGTCGACAGCACCTCCGCATCACCAAGCGCAACGCACAGCGGCCAACGCCGCTCCGATGTGATCAGGAGAACGTCGATGACCACCTCTATCGTCAATACCGCCATCATTGGCGCAGGACAGGCTGGCCTTGCGGTCAGCTACTATCTGACCAGGCACTCCCTGGACCATGTGGTGCTTGAACAGGCGGATCGGCCCGCCGAAGCCTGGCGCAACCACCGCTGGGATTCATTCATGCTCAATACGCCGAGGTGGCAATCGCGTCTGCCCGGCGTCCAGGACGGCAGACAGGATCCCGACGGCTTCATGCCTCGCGACGAGATCGTCGCGCGGCTCGAGGAGCTCGCGCGGCCGCTGCCGGTTCGCCATCGCGCGCATGTTGGCGAGGTCGAGCACAATGCTCTCGGCTACTATGTTCTGAAACTCGACAGCGGCGAGAGGATCAGGGCACGCAACGTTGTTGTCGCAACGGGGCTGTATCAAACTCCGAAAATTCCTGCGATCAGCGCCGCATTTCCAGCCGATATCAAGCAGCTTCACTCCGACAGCTACCGAAATCCCGAGCAGCTTCTGCCCGGGGCAGTGCTGGTGGTGGGGAGCGCCCAATCCGGAGCCCAGATCGCCGAAGACCTCCATGAGAGCGGACGCAAGGTCTATCTCGCTGTCAGCCGCGCGGGGCGGACGCCGCGGCGCTACCGCGGCAAGGATGCGAATTGGTGGTCGGCCAAGCTCGGCCATTATGACCGCAAGGTCGGCGAATTGCCCTCGCCGAAAGCGAAATTCGCGAGCAAGCCGCATATTTCGGGAACGCGCGGCGGCCACACCATCAACCTGCATCAATTCGCGCGACAGGGGATCGCACTGCTCGGTCGGCTGGAAGGCGTTGAGCAAGGCGTGGTCACGCTCGCGGCGGACCTGCACGCCAACCTCGCCGCGGCCGACCGCTTTGAGGCCGATTTCACAAGGGCGATCGACGTCTATGTCGACGCCACGGGAATGGCGGCGCCGCCCGAAAGTCTGCCGGCACTCACTGACGGATTCGCACAGCCGACGCTGAGCAAGCTTGACCTGCGCACGGCTGATATCACCAACGTGATCTGGGCAACCGGATACGCGTTTGATTTTTCCATGATCCGATTGCCGATCCTCGACGAGGATGGATATCCGATCCAGACGCGGGGCGTGACGGCCTATCCGGGATTGTTCTTCGTCGGTCTGCCCTGGCCACACGATGCCAAGTCCGGCCTGATCTACGGCGTTGGCACAGACGCAGCCTACATCGCAGATCAAATCGCGGCGCGGCAGACATCGGAAACAGCACAGCTCGGCCAGGCCAATTTCGTCAGCGCGAACCCTCTTCCAACGATCAGGACGACCAGACGCCGGCTCTTCAACGCGTTCGCGTCCTCCGTACTCGCTTTCATACTGGAAGGCTTTGCGGTTCACGCCGCCGAGCTTCACCAGGCTGTCGCCTCATCCACTGCCTCTTGCGCGGCCGATACGGTGGCCGAGCCGGCCGAGTCTACGTTCTCGCCGAGATAGACATCCTCTTCGAAACCTCTTGCCGATGGAGCATAAAATGCAATGGAAACTCTCTTTCATCGCGATTGTCGCGGTCTTGTTCGACATGTCGATGTCTTTGGCCGCTGCAGGACAAATCGACACACCGAGGCCGCCACAGGTCGACATCGCGACAATCCCCGCCGGCCAACTTCGCCTGGGCATGACCGAGCAGGACGTGATGCGCATTATGGGTGAGCCCGCCAAAGTGACGGACTATGTTGCAGGCGGCATCGACAAGCGCAGGCTTGACTATAAAGGATCGATTCCTGGTAAGGTCACCATCTCTGCCGGCAAGATAACGAGCGTTGCGCTCGATGTCTTTAGAGTGGAAAAGGGTGACCTTCCCTCATTCAGCCGCAAGGCATGGTCTGGCATGGCCAGCGTCGCCGTGCGGCAGGTACTCGGCGAGCCCAGCGACATCTGCCATCACGGCTTCTTTAGCATCAAGCTGGATCAATGGGTGTACGACCGCCCCGGCCAAGGGGAAGTGAGCCTGTTCTTTGCCGATGATCGCGTGGTCGCGAAGGCGGCCGGGCGGCGCGTTCCGCAAGACATCTTTGAGGTCCGCCTGCCCGCCCGACCTGAACCAACCGACACGACCGCGCCGGCCGGACCATCGATAGGCATGACGATCGATGACGTGCGCAAACTCTACGGCGACGTCAGACTGCGTGTCGATTATGTCCTCAACAGCCAGGACGCATCGCGAATGATCATCGAGACGCGCGCCAAGGGATCGTTCCTCACCTTCACCTTTGTGGACGATCGCCTGATCGCGTTCGAGGATTTGGGGCCGTTGCCTGACGAGGTGTTCCGCGCATTCTAGGTCTAGGGCACCAAACGGGATCTCGGAATAGGGAAATCGAACAGCAGCAGTCCGCCCCCATCGGGCGGACTGGGCCGTGCCGGGCCGTCGCATGCGCGCCAGCGGTGCCAGTATCATCGAACCGGCGCCAGTTGGCCTGATCGCAGTGCTGGGCGATGCAGCCCAAGAGCCGATTGCTGCATGGAAGGCCAAAACCTCGCCGGAGGCCGTCGAGATAGCGGATTGGGCGATCAAGCAATAGGGACCACGCATAGCTGGGAAACCATGGCCACCCTGCCCGGTTGGCCGTGGGACGGCTATTTTGCCGCAACGAATCCAGGGTTATTTTCCCCAGAACATGTCATCCACTCTCGTTGAACACGCCGACGGCCTGCCGCTGCCACAGCGCTATTGGGCGATCCTCACCATTGCGCTCGGCATCGTCATGGCGGTGGTCGACGGCTCCATCGCCAATGTCGCACTGCCGACCATTGCGGCCGATCTGGATGCGGAACCCGCATTCTCGATCTGGATCGTCAACGGCTACCAGCTCGCCGTCACGATCTCGCTTCTGCCCTTGGCCTCGCTTGGCGAAATCATCGGCTATCGCCGCGTCTATCTCGCAGGGCTTGTGCTGTTCACGCTGGCGTCGCTGTTCTGCGCGTTGTCGCATACGCTCTTGCTGTTGACCGTCGCACGCATCATACAAGGCTTTGGCGCCGCCGGCATCCTGAGCGTCAACTCCGCTTTGGTGCGCTACACCTATCCGCATGACCAGCTCGGCCGCGGCATCGGCATCAACGCCATGGTGGTCGCAACCTCAGCCGCGATCGGCCCGACACTGGCAGCAGGCATTCTCGCGTTCCTGAGCTGGCCCTATCTGTTCGCCGTGAACGTGCCGATCGGCGTGGTCACGCTGGCGCTGGCTGTGCGCTCCCTGCCGCATACGCGGCCCGCCGAGCACGACTTCGACTGGCAGAGCGCGGCACTGAGCGCCGTGACCTTCGGCGTGGGCATCGCCGCCATCGACAGTGTCGGCCATGGCGAGCCGCTCGCCACCTGCCTCCTGCAATTCGTCATCGCGGCGGCGGCCGGCGGCGCCTTGCTCTATCGCGGGACGCATATGACGACCCCGCCGCTATTGCCGGTGGACCTGTTGCGCATCCCGATCTTTGCGCTGTCGATTGCGACCTCGATCGCCTCGTTCTGCGGCCAGATGCTGGCGTTCACGGCGCTGCCCTTCTATCTGCAAAGCCGCTTCGGCTATTCTGCAGTGCAGATGGGCCTATTGATCACGCCCTGGCCGCTTGCGGTCGGCGTCGCTGCCCCGCTCGCCGGCCGTCTGGTGGAGCGTTACCCCGCTGGCCTGCTCGGCGGTATCGGCCTGCTCATATTTGCGCTGGGGCTCGCGGCACTGGCGTTTCTTCCCGACCATCCGCCCGCGAGCGATGTGGTCTGGCGCATGGCACTCGCGGGCTTCGGCTTCGGCCTGTTCCAAACCCCCAATAACCGCACCATGCTTGCGGCTGCGCCGCGCGAGCGCTCGGGCGGCGCCAGCGGCATGTTGGGCACCGCGCGTCTGCTCGGACAAACCACCGGTGCGGCGCTGGTCGCGCTGTTCCTGGCGCGCTATCCGGCGGAGGGCACGCAGATCTCGCTGCTCGCAGCCGTCGGCGCGGCGTTGCTTGGCGCCATGCTGAGCACGCTGCGGCTGTCGGAGGCCGGCGCTCGCGGCGCCGAGCATGTGCGGGTGCAGGAGGGCCAGCGGCTGAGGGGCGAGTGAGCCGGCCTCGCCTTCATCTGCAGAATCTGCAGACGCAAAAAAGGCCGGCTTTTCAGCCGGCCATTTTCAATTCTTCAATCCGAACCGCGTCATGCCTTGACTAGAGGCCCCTTCGAGGTCGGGCCCTTGGCGCCGCCGCCACCGGGACCGGACTTCGGCGGCTTGCGTTTGCGCGCACCGGGAAGCTTTTCGGGCTTGGGCGTGACCGGGCCTTCGACGAACTCGAAGCCGATCTTGTCCAAAGACGTCGCCTCGTCCTTGACGAGGACCACGCGCACATGGCCGCCACCCTTGAGCTTGCCGAACAAGACCTCGTCGGCCAACGGCTTCTTGATGTGCTCCTGGATCACACGCGCCATGGGACGCGCGCCCATCTGTTGGTCGTAGCCATGCTCGATCAGCCAGGCCTTGGCCGGCTCCGACAGCTCGATGGTGACGTCGCGGTCGGCTAGCTGGGCTTCCAGCTGCAGCACGAACTTCTCCACCACCATGCCGATCACGTCGACATTGAGATGGGCGAAGGAGATGATGGCATCGAGGCGGTTGCGGAACTCGGGCGCAAACTGCCGGTTGATCGCCTCGTGGTCATCACCTTCCCGCTTGGAGCGGGTGAAGCCGAAGGCCTGCTTGGCGAGGTCCGCCGCGCCGGCATTCGTGGTCATGATCAGGATCACGTTGCG
>Ga0307474_10000260_pt1 | contig 38972 bp, 35 predicted proteins | sample atmos_gasesECM1C_2_FD_203312 | JGI IMG/M metagenome (GOLD analysis project Ga0307474, IMG submission 203312) | Hardwood forest soil microbial communities from Morgan-Monroe State Forest, Indiana, United States - atmos_gasesECM1C_05 | ecosystem: Environmental > Terrestrial > Soil > Temperate... | reverse complement strand
ACCGAATACCCTTGTTGAGCGCCGCGCGGCGGTGCTCCTTGCTCCAATATGCCTGATCGCCGAAGACCGCCCGTTCACTGCCGTGCAGCAGGTGCGACATCTGGCTGATGTCGGAGGTGTTGGCCGCAGTGGTGACCAAGCTGTGCACGATGCCGCGGGGGTCCGTTCCCACGTGCGCCTTCATGCCGAAGTGCCAGTCCTTGCCCTTAAAGGTCTGATGCATCTCAGGGTCTCGCGACTGATCGGCGTTCTTCGTCGAGGTGGGCGCTGCAATGATGGTCGCATCCACGATCGTGCCGGACTTCAGCAGCAGCCGCTTGCTCTCAAGCAGGCCACGGATGCGTGCGAAAATCGCCTCGCCCAACTTGTGACGCTCCAGAAGATGGCGAAAGCGCAGTATCGTGCTCTCATCCGGCACCGCATCTTCGGCAAGCTCTATCCCCGCAAATCGGCGCATCGACTCGGAGTCGTACAGCGCATCCTCCATCGAAGGATCGGACAGGTTGAACCAGTGCTGCATGAAGTGAATCCTCAGCATCCTCCCCAACGGCATCGGCTGGGTGCCATTGCCGGCCTTCGGGTAATGTGGCTCGATCAACTCGGTCAGCTCAGCCCACGGGATCACCGCTTCCATCTCGGCGAGAAACCGCTCTCGCCGGGTCACTCGTCCCTTGTTCTGCCAGGCCAGCGACTCAAAGCTCGTCTGCTTCATCGGTTCTCCGACTCTCTTCCCTGCACACAGTATCGGGCATTAATGATCACCTGTGCAGAGCTTCCCTAGTATGCGGCGCGATCGAACCCCGGCGCCACTTGCGGCGTCCATTTAGCATGATGCACGCTGAGGATCGGGAGCGGACCATACTCGCAATGCTGAAGAAGCGAGGATTCGTTTCTATGCGCGAGCTAGACAGACGATTGACAGCCAGTTCTGCAACCGTCCGGCGCGATCTTGATCGACTCGAATCGGCCGGAAGGATCGTGCGTGTGCATGGCGGCGCCAAGATGCCCGATGCTGCGATGAGCAGTCCTCAGGCCTTTCCCTTTCACGAAAATATTCAGAAAAATACGGCTAAAGCGGCAATTGGCGCGGCGGCTGCGCGCCTTTGCGTGCCGGGTGAGTCGATCATAATCGATGGGGGGTCTACGACGTTGCAGATGTGTCCTCATTTGGACGGTCTGCACCTCGAGGTGGTCACCAATGCTCTGCGCATTGTCTCCGCACTGCTGTCGCAATCGAGCACGCGTGTATATATGCCGGCCGGAGCGTTGTACCGCGAGCAAAGCATCGTGCTCTCGCCGTTCAATGATGATGGTACGAGCCACTATTTCGCATCGAAAATGTTCATTGGTGCTGCAAGTGTGGGCCCTTGCGGATTGATGCAAACAGACTTGATCCTGTTGCAAGCCCAGCGCCGATTGATCGCCAGAGCACGCCAGCTCATATTGTTGGTGGATAGTACCAAGTTTGCCAGCCCGATCGGCGAGGCGGTTTGCCCGCTCAGTGAAGTCACGACTGTCATCACTGACGATGGAATTGACGGCGCTCACGCGAAGCTCGTGGAGCGCAGCGGCGCTAAATTGATCCTTGTGAATGTGAACCGCCAGCCTGAAGAATGAATTCGCAGCTTCGATTTGCCGCGGCGTCGATCATGCGCTCAAGGTGAAAGCAGGTATCCGCAAAACCGAATTCCCGCTTGGGTGACGTCTCGATATCCTCCGGGCATCTGAAAACAAGGTCGGCGCGATGCAATCGATCAGGGGGACGGTATCCACGTGCAGCCAGTAAAGGCAACGCGAGTCGCGAGGCTCGCTGCAGGAACGGGGGCGGCGCTCCTCGTTGCGGTTTGCGGATTATTAGCTGCTACCCGCCAAGCAGCGCATGCCGCGGTTCCCACACCTCCCGCCTTACGCGGCCAAACCTGGGATTCCATCAAGCGCTTGCCCGATTGGTCTGGCGTCTGGGCTCCGAGTCGGCCGTTGTTGCCGCGGAACCCCGGGTCCGGGACGGGCTTTGTATTTGGCGGGGATGTGCCGTTGAAGCCCAAATATGCGGCGATGCGCGACGAGCGCATGGCTGCCGTCCGCGGCGAAAGAGGCAGAGACAAAATTCCGCTCAGCAACAGCGGTCTTTGCCTGCCCAACGGTACGCCGGCGAATATGGGGCCTGTCGCCCATGAATACCTGTTCTCGCCCGGTCGCGTAACGATTTTGCTGGAAAACTCCGAGATTCGCAGAATTTGGACCGACGGGCGGCCTCACGTCCCGGCAGAGCTTTCCAATCCCAGTTTCAGCGGCGACTCCATCGGGCACTGGGAGGGCGACACCTTGGTCGTCGATACCATCAATATTTTCCCCGAAGCCGAGTTGTACATCGGCGGGCGAGTGACTGAGCAAACCCACGTTTCAGAGCGCATTACTCGGGTGGGAAACAGGATGCGCATCGACACAGTGGTGGAGGATCCGGAGCTGTTCGAAAAGCCCTGGGTTTATACCCGCTGGTATGACCATGAAGATGGTCCGCCCATCGATTACAACAGTTGCACCGAAGGGGACCGAGCCAAGAAGGGCGAGGAAACGTTGCTCGACATCAACTTTGCCGCGCCGAAAGAAGGACAGCAGAAATGAGACCGATTCGATCGATAGGCACCGCCGCTGCGCTCGCTGCCGCATTGTCCTTTGGCGTGGGTATCGCGCCGGTGTTTGCGCATCATTCCTTCGGTCTGTTCGACATGAGCAAGACAGCCGAGATCCAAGGCACTGTCGTTAAATTAGAATGGAGCAATCCGCATTGTTGGCTGTTTATCGAGTCTGGTCCTTCTACGGACGCGGCGGCGGTTAATTATGGGTTCGAATTGACCAGCGTTGGGGAGATGATTCGACGCGGCTGGACCAAGATCTCCGTGAAGCCGGGCGACAAGGTGAAAGTGACCTTCCACCCGGTGAGGGACGGCAGGCCCGCTGGTTACATGATGAGTGTCATGACCGAAGACGGTCGGTATATCGGCCGACCGCCCGAAAAGCAGACCCCGCCCCCAGCGCGTGCGGCAGGCACCGGTTGACGAAGTACCGCGCATCTCGAGATCGAGTCTGTCTCAGCCTGTGGCTGCACGGCACGGCACGGCGCGGAATTGCCTTCCTAAGCACGGTCGCGCCTCCCGCCCGGTGACGCATTTCCTAAAATTGTGAGATAAAACAGGCGCTTGATTTACAATAGCGCCTATGATGGCTGGGCTCGACCGAAGAATTACAAAGACGCATGACGGCCCTGGTTTCCCATGAATTTGCATCGTCTCGACTTGAATCTGCTGGTTGCGCTCGATGTCCTGTTGACTGAGCGCAGCATCACGCATGCGGCCGAACGGTTGAATCTGAGTCCGTCGGCGACCAGCGGCGCCTTGGCGCGCCTTCGAACTTACTTCGATGATGAGCTGCTGACGCAAATTGGCCGGCGCATGGCGCCGACGCCGCTGGGTGAAAGCCTGCAGGCGAGCGTGCGCGATTGCTTGCTGCACGTGCAGGCCACCATCGATATCAAGCCGCAGTTCGATCCGCTAAATTCCAAGCGCAACTTTAAATTGATGATGTCGGACTATGTGTCGACTGTCCTGATGCCCGCGGCGCTGCGGCGTCTCCAAGCGGAGGCGCCCGGCATCACGATCGAGTTGCTGGGCAATGAGAATGAGCCCTGGGAGGCCTTGAGCCGCGGCGAAATCGATTTTCTCGTGCTGCCCAAAAACTTCATCCGCGAAGGGCACCCGGCGGAGGTGTTGTTTGAAGATGAATACGTGTGCGTGTGCTGGGATGAGAATCCGCTCATCGGCGATGAGATCAGCCTGGAGCAATGCCTGCAGATCGGCCATGTGGTCGCACGCATCGGCACGCTGCGGCCCCCGACCATCGATGCCTGGTTCTTCGAGCGCTTTGGGCATGCGCGCCGCGTCGAGGTGATCGCGACGAATTTCAATAGCGTTCCGCATCTATTGGTGGGAACCAACCGCATCTCCATCATGCATCGACGCCTGGCCCTCACTTATGGCAAATCTCTGCCCCTGAAGGTCTTGCCGTCGCCGGTCACCATGCCGCCGCTCATCGAAATGATTCAGTGGCATAAATACCGCGACCGCGATCCGGGCAGAATATGGCTCTTCGACGTGCTGAAATCGGTGCTGGAAAACCCTCCTTAAAGCAAAGCGCCGACCATTCGGCATCGCCGAATGCAGGTATCCATAGAAACGCCTTCCCGACGAATTAGCCGCAATTTAACCTGCGGGCACTGTGCTGTGAGCAATCGCGCGGACGCGCGTTTGCGTGCAGCCTCATAAATCAATGAATGCGGCGTGGGGGAGGAATCATGAGCTGGAACAATTATGCTGTCTGGTGCGGGGCGAGCCTCTTTGCCCTATTCGGTTCGAACGGCGTGGCCTTCGCGCAACAGGCCAACACGGCCAACGCGGCCAATGCAAACGAAGGTGCGCTGGCGGAGATCGTGGTCACGGCGGAAAAGCGCTCCGAAAAGATTCAAGATGTTCCCGTCGCGGTCACCGTCGTGACGGGCCAGCAGCTTGCCGACCAGCATATCTACAGCATTGCGGATTTGGCTCGGACGACGCCGGCGCTGGAAATGGTGCAGGCATTTGGCGGCCCCGGCGGCGGTGGACAAATCCGCGGCATCGGCACCAACTCCTTCAGTCCCACTGCAGAAGGTGCGGTAGGCATTGTGGTGGACCAGGTGCCGCAAGGGAACGTCAACATCACCAATCTCTTTGACCTGCAGCGGGTGGAAGTATTGAAAGGTCCGCAAGGAACCTTGTTCGGACTCACTTCCTCCGCCGGTGTCATCAATATGGTGACGGCAGCGCCCGATCCCACCAAGTACATGGTCAGCGCGCATGTCGATTACTCCGATGACGGACGATTCGGCTCAAACTTCGGCGAGGAAACGGAGCGAGTCGTTCTCAATGCGCCGATTTCGAGCAATGCAGCCATCCGGTTGGCCATCTCGGACGATCGTATCAAGGGTGTGCAAGTCAATAACTTTACCGGCACGCCCAACGTGTCCACGGAGTGGGGCGGGCGGCTGCGCTTTCTGTATCAGCCGACCGACGAGCTCGAAATCAATTTAAGCGCCGACTATGACCGGCGCGGTCAGAACTACTCCGATCCGCAGTTCAACTACGTGTCGGCGAATCCGATGTTGACCGCTGAGTTGGCTGCCTGCGGCATCACGCCCTCATACTCAAATCAGGCGCGCTGCTGGAGCAACGCCAACGATACCAACTATCGAAACTACGGCGCATCCGCGCAATTCGACTATCACTTGAGCGGGTTTACGCTCACCTCCATCACTGGATACCGAAAACAAATCAGCGCACCGGGCGACTTCGATGCTCAGGGCTTAAGCTCAGCCATTCCGCAGATTTTCAACACCGGAGAGACAGCCGGAGCAAACCAGTTCTCGCAAGAGTTGCGCATCGCTTCAACCGGGCAGCAAACGATCGATTATGTCGCCGGGCTTTTCTACTCCAACTATTCGGCGGATACCGCTTACGTTGGGAACGGTTCCTTCAACGTCGGTATCTTTCCGGCTCCTGGCTTCTTTTTCCCGTTCGTGCAAACGGCGACATCGACCAACACCACCAACAAGTCGGAGGCCGCTTTCGGCCAGATGACGTACCACCTCACCGATCAGCTTGGCTTGATCGGGGGCATACGGTACACACACCAATCGCTCTCGGCCTTCACCTCAGCGGACAGGGATGCGAATCCGGCGCTTCCCCCCTCGTTGCCGCAATTCGGCTCGCTGGACGAGAATAATGTCTCGGGCCGCGTCGGTGTCCAATACAAGATCGACCCGGATCTGACCAGCTATTTCACCGTCGTGCGCGGTTACAAAGGTCCCCAAGTCACGCCGGCCGCTGAAGGCACGGCGCAATCGGTGATCGGCGCGGAAATCCCGACGGCATTCGAACTGGGCATCAAAGGCAGCACCTTGAATCACCAGCTCGGCTGGGACAGCGATATCTTTTATTCGCGGGTCCACGATTATCAGGGTCAAGCCTGCAGCCTCAACCCCGTGGGCGCCTTGGTATGCATCGGTCAATCCGTTCCCCAGGTCATCACCAAGGGGTTCGAATTGAACGCCTATGGACAGGTCGCCCCCGGACTGACCATCACCGCCGGGTATATCTACGATGTAGCGAAGTACCCGAATGGCTACACGGGTTATGACCCCAATAACTTGACTCCAGGCGGACATACCGATCTTTCAAATCTACAAATCGTGGGCGTTCCCAAGAACAAAATATCGCTGTCGGCTCTCTACGACATCCCGTTGAGCGAGGCGATCCACGGTTTTGTGAATGCGGATACCGTGTACAAATCGGCCATGCGCTTAGGCCCCACCGCAGATCCGCGTTTCGTCTACCCGGGCAACTGGAATACTGGGCTTCGCATAGGGGTGAAGTCTCCTACCGATACATGGAGCGTAGCTTTGTTCGCGCGCAACTTAGGTCAAGACCACGAGCCCGTTGTTCTATTCGGAGGTCCCTCTTTTACGCCGCCCGGCGTGGTTCCTTTTCTTCCGCTTGGCGCCGTCAATGGCGTCTCAGGCTGGCAAACGGTGAACTCGTTGCGGCAAGTGGGTATTACACTTGAAGCCAAGTTTTAGAAGCCAGGACTGCCGCTCCTAATCTCGCTGTTACACCACTGGGCATCGTGACCGAATGATTCTTTTCGTCAATACGCGCGTCTTCGATGGCAGCGGCACCGCGCCCTTTGCCGCGGAAGTGTTGGTCGACGGCAATCGCATCGCGGCAGTTGCGCGGCCGCCCGGCGCTTCTTTGCCGCGCGATAATGCATTGGTCGTCGATGGCGCGGGCGCGACGCTCATGCCTGGTTTGACCGAGGCGCACGCGCATTTGAGTTGGCCGAGCTCGGTGGAGCGGTTCGTACCCGGCATGAGCCTGCCTGCCGAAGACCTGCTTCTGAACACGGCGCGCAATGCGCGGATTCTCCTCGATCATGGATTCACCAGCGCCTATTCGGCGGGAGCGTTGGGAAAAACGCTCGAGGTGTCCCTCAAAGCACAGATTGATTCCGGCGGGATGCCGGGGCCGCGCCTCGTGCCTTCATCGCTCGAGCGCGAACCGCCCAATGAAACCGCTTATTTGCAAGCGGGTAGTGTCGCCGACCACGGCAAGGGACCTGAGGCCGTACGCGCATTCATCAAGGATTGCGCGGCAAGCGGTGCCAAGATCGTCAAATTCCTGCTTTCCGGTGAAAGCGCGCTGAAGCCCGGCGCCTCCATGGAAATTCTCTACAGCGAGGAAGAGGTGCGCGCCGCCGGCGAGCAGGCGCGTGAATCCAATGTATGGCTGACCGGGCACGCGCATGCGGCCGCGGCAATCAAGATGGGGCTTCGAAACGGCTTTCGCGTTCTTTACCACTGTACTTATGCTGATCAAGAAGCCATTGACATGCTGGCCGAGCGCAAGCACGAAATCTTCATAGGACCCACGCTCGGAATCGTCCAGGCCACATTGGATGCGGCACCGCCGCCCCACATGGACATGAGTCATATGAAGGCCGATGCGGCAGTCGTGCTGCAACACCAGCAAAAGCTGGGTCCCGAACTGAAGAAAAGAGGCGTGCGATTGTTACCGGGCGGCGACTATGGATTTCCGTTCAATCCCAACGGCCGTAACGCGCGGGATTTGGAACTCTTCGTGCGCTATTTGGGCTTTACACCGACGGAGGCGTTGGTGGCCGCCACCAAGCTGGGCGGCGAAATCATGGGGATGGAAAAGGAACTGGGGCAGGTCAGGCCCGGATTCCTCGCGGACTTACTCTTGGTCTCGGGAGACCCAACTCAAAATGTCGCGATCCTGCAAGACAAGAAAAATCTCCGCGCCATCATGCAGGACGGAAAATTTCACAAAGCGCCGGCTGCAATCGGCTGAATCAAATGAAGTGGTGGCTTAGGGAAAATGCAAGAGGCTGAGGCACACCGGGGAAGCGACGATGCTGCGCGGGAGAACCGCATCCGCGCGCGCGGTCCCGTGCTCGATCTGCATTTCGCGCAATCGATGTACAAGCCCCTGCTCAAAGAGCAGCGCCGCGATGGCGTCGAGGTCAGCCGCGACATGGCTTACGGCAATGACCCTCGCCACCGCTTGGACATTTATAAGCCCATGCACCCGGTCGAAGGGCCTCACCCGGTCATGATATTCATCCCCGGCGGCGGCTTTATTCGTGGCGACAAGGCCGATCGCGAGAATATCGGTCAGCGCTTTGCCCGAGAAGGCACTGCCGTCGTCGTCGCAAACTACCGTCTTGCGCCGGCTCACGTCTGGCCTGCCGGCGCGGAAGACGTGACGCGCGTGTATCAGTGGGTTCGAGACAACGCGGCGCGTTTGGGATTCGATCCAAAGAGAATCCTTCTGGGCGGTGAATCCGCCGGCGCCGCTCACATCGCGGCGGCCACGTTAATACGCCGCTTTCACCCGCCGCAAGGCTTCGATATCGCCGGAACGATTCTCATTTCGGGACCCTACAATCCTGTCTTGGAGAATCTCGCACGCGAGCAATTCGGCGTTGCGACGCCGGATCCGCGCAATGAAGCGTATTTCGGCTCCGATTTCGCGCGCTACCGGCAGATGTCCACTATGGCGCTCATCGACGCACCGCCGACCGCACCCCTTTTGATCACCTTCGCTGAACTGGATCTTTTGCAGATGCAGGTGCAGGCCGCGGAGCTATTCGCCAAACTGGTGACCGAACATGATGTAAAGCCTCAATTGCGGGTCATTCGCGGTCACAATCATCTGACGCAAGTCTATTCGGTGAACACCGGCGACGAATCCTTGAGTGCTCCGGTGCTTGAATTTATTCGAGAGTGCGCCTCCAAGCGCCAGAGCAACTCGGGCCGCGGCTAGGAAACGCCGACCTCAAAGATTTGCTTCGGCGTACCGTGAAGACATTGCGAAGGCCCCAGTGCCTCGATCAAGTACACGTCGGTGTTGTGCACGAACATCCGCTCATTGAGGATCCCCGGATGACAGACGATGGCCATGTGCTCCTCGATCGTCATGTCTTCATCGTCGCGGATCAGAGGCCGCTCGACCATGTCGTAACCCATGCCGTGGACGCTGAGGCGCCGCTCCTCCGGTAGTTGGCGCTGTCTTAGATAGGCATTGTGTTGGGCGTATATATCCCTGGCATGGCTTCCGGGCTTTAGCAGCGACAGCGCAAATCGTTGTGCGTCCAGCACCGCCGCGTGAGCATCGATCAGCTCGGGCCGCGCCGTGCCCAAAACGAATATCCGCGAAAGCTCCGTGTAGTAGCCGCCCGCGCCGTTGTTCTCGACCAAGAGAGAATAAACATCGCCGCGCTCGAGCGTGCGCCCTTGCATGGATCGCGGCCGAAAACTGGCCGCCTGCCCCCATGGGGCCGAAGAGCACAAAAATATGCCCTGTTCGCTGCCGAGCTGCTGGCCAACATATTGCGCATACGCGGCAATCTCGAAGTCCTTGAGTCCGGGCCGGATGAATTCCCTGACGCGCCGCATCACTTCGTCCTGCATCGCAGCGACTTGGCGGATGAGAGATCGTTCCTCGGCGCTCTTGATTGCCTTGATTCGATCGATGGTATCGGTGGTGTCGACCACCTCGATACCTGTCAGCGCTTCGCTCAAGGCGCGGCCGAAACTATGATACATCGCTGCGGGCGCCACAAATCCCACGACCTTTGCGCCCAGACGTTTCAGCTCCGCGGCGGCAATTTCGGCGTCGTAGGCCCCCGAATATCCCACGGAGGGATAACTCGGAGTCGTCAAGCGACGCGCGATGCCGCTCGCAGCGAACTCATCCGGGCTCGATTGTTTCAAGCCGCCGAAAGGGCCCTGTTCGATGAAGGACATGCCGCCCTCCAAGGGAAACACGACGCTGCTGGGGTATCCGTTGGTCGCCGGCTGATTGCTGAACCAGCGGATATAGCCGCCCACCCAGTCGCTGGAATTCTGCACCACCAAGGCATCGATACGGCGCGCGCGCATGGCGCCGCGGACCGCTGCCCAGCGGCGCTGCATCTCGTCCGCGGAAACACTATTCACTGAGCGGCTCGATCGGGTCTGCATGATGTTGAAGGTGTCCTATGGTCAATCAATGCGCAACGATATTCTTCATCCCGGTCAGGTCGCCGGCGAGAAACTTCTCGATATTCTCGCGAACAATCGGGTATGCCTGTTCCAGATACACATCGCTCATACCGCCAATGTGCGGAGTGATGATGATCTTCTCCTCGCGCCACAAAGGATGATCGGCCGGCAGCGGCCGCTCGCGAAATACATCGAGCGCCGCACCGGCCAGGCGTCTCTCACGCAGCGCAGCGATTAAGGCCTCTTCATCCAGCACGCCGCCGCGGGCGACGTTGATCAAATAAGCACTGGGTTTCATGCAGGAGAGCACCGCGGCATCAATCAGATTCTCCGTTTGCGCGCTATGCGGAACGATCAGCACGAGAAAATCCGCCGCGGCGGCGCCGCGCTGCAACTCGCTGCGCGACAGTATTTCATCGAAGCCGGCCGGCCGGCGGCTGGAATTGGAAATCCCGTAGACCGTCATGCCGAATGCCTTGCATCGGGGCGCCAGCACTTCGGCGATGGCCCCCACGCCGACAATTACCACAGTCTTGCCTGCCAACAAGGGCTGCGGCCAGCGATCCCACCGGTGTGCGGTTTGGTTGCGCTGCATGCGGGGAAAATTGCGCAGCAGGGCGAGCATTTGCAGGAACACCAGTTCCGACATTTGCGGCCCGTGCATGCCGCGAGTTGAAGTGACCGTCACCTCGGCGCGCAGCGCCGCCAACTGCAGGATGGCGTCGGTGCCCGTGGTCAGGGATTGAATCCAGCGCAGCGCCTGCGCCCGCCGCAGCATGTCCTCATCGAATTGAAAATGATGCCCAATCAGCGCTTCGGTGCCGTCGAGATGCGCGAATACACTGCTTCGATCGTTGCTGGCATACAAATCGAGGCCGGGAAAATCCGCTCGCGCTCGCGCCTCGAATTGGCCGGCATCCGCATCGGCAGCACCGATGAAAATAAGTCGGTTACTCATCGGTCTGATTGCGCCATGTCAATGCGAAGGCCGCGCTGCCGCCCAGTAACACGAACGGTATGATCCCGAGCAGGACCGCCGCGCTGCTGCTGCCGCCGGCCAAGAGCACGCCTGCAAATATCGGGCCGACGACCGTTCCCAAGCGTCCGACGGCGACGGCGGCGCCGACGCCCGTGCCGCGTATTGGCTTTCCATAGTATAGCGGCGCCAGCGCAAACAAAATCAGCTGTGCGCCGACGATGAACACGCCGGCAAAAGCGCACGCCAGTAGGGCAACGGCGAACACCTTGTTAATCGAGGCTACCGCGGTGAGCGCGACCGCCATTCCTGCATAGGTCGTTAGCACCCATTGCCGGCGATGGTTCCCGGCGTGCAGTTTACCCAGAAATCCCGCACCCGCGGCCCCACCCAAATTGAAGCAAACAGAGGTCCAACTCGCCTGGCTGCGCGTGAAACCCAAACCGATTACCAGGCTGGGCAGCCAATTAAGCATGAGGTAGAGCACGAGTTGGGTAAAGAAGAATCCCGCCCAGAGCAGCGCCGTCGTCGCGGCCCGATCGCGCCCGAACAAAGTGGAAGCGAGGCCTTCAATTTGAATCGGCCCTGTTGGCGTTGCCACATCGGCTTTTCGGGGGTCCGCCAACAGGCGCAGCATCAACATTGCGGTGACAATGGGTACCAATCCGCCAATGTAGAAAATGAGGCGCCAGTTCCAGCCGACCAGAGCACCCAACGACACCGCGGCCGCCATTGCACCGCCGAGGGGCATCGCTGCCATAATCAGGGTCACCACGCTGATGCGGCGAGCTGCGGGCGTCGATTCTGAGGAAAGCGATATGAAGTTCGGCATGGCGCCGCCCAAACCCAACCCCGTGAGAAATCGCATGGTCAATAAGCTCTTCGGACCAACGGCGAGTGCCGTCAACAAAGAACAAACCCCGAATAGCAGCAACGTCGTGATGAGGGTGCGTTTACGGCCGATGAGGTCTGCGCAACGGCCGCCGATGCCGGCGCCGAGAAATAGCCCGATGGTCGCCGCCGTGAAAATAAAGGTTGCCTGCGTGGTCGACAACGCGAACTCCGCGATGACCCGCGGCGCCGCCACGCCCATGGATTGATTGTCGAAACCCTCAAATAGCGCGGCTGCGGCGCACAGTGCCAGCGTCATGCGCGCCCTCTGAGGCGGCAGCTCACTCATAAGCAACGTGCTGTTGACCCTTGAGCCCGAGCATTTGACGCGCCTCAGCCGGCGTTGCGGCCTCGCGGCCCATTTCAGCCAAAATGCGCTTGATCTTGTGGACTTGCTGGGCATTGGACTCGGCCAGCTTGCGGTGTTCGATGAAGAGACTGTCCTCGAGACCGACGCGCACGTTTCCGCCCAGGAGCGCCGCCTGCGTCAAAAAGGGCATTTGATGACGGCCGGCGGCCAGTACCGACCACTGGAAGTTGGCGGATCCAAACAGACGGTCGGCGGTTTGCTTCATGAACATGAGGTTGTCGAGTTCCGCGCCGATGCCGCCGAGGATGCCGAAGATGAGCTGCACGAAGAAGGGGGGGTTGACGAGCCCGTTGTCGAGAAAGTGTCCGAGATTGTACAGATGACCCACGTCGTAGCATTCGTGTTCGAATTTCGTGCCGGCGTCCGTCATGGTCTCCAGGATGTATTTGATGTCGCGAAAGGTATTGCGAAATATGAAGTCATCACTGTTACGCACATAACCTTCTTCCCAGGAGTATTTCCACTTCTTGATACGGTTGGCCGCCGGGAAAATGGCGAAATTCATCGACCCCATGTTGAGTGAACACATTTCCGGTTTGAAGCGGATGGCGGCCGCAAGCCTGTCCGCCACCGTCATCGTGGGGCTGCCGCCGGTGGTCAAGTTGATCACGGCGGCGGTATGCCGGTGAATCTGCGGAAGAAATTGCGAATATACGTCCGGTCTGCCGGTGGGCTCGCCGTCGGCGGGGTTGCGTGCATGCAGATGGATGATGGCCGCACCGGCTTCGGCAGCCTCAATGGATTGCGCCGCAATTTGTGCCGGTGTGACCGGCAACGCGTCCGACATGGTCGGCGTGTGCATGGCGCCTGTGATTGCGCACGAGATGATGACTTTGTTGTTCATGAGTTATGCCTGCTCCGAAGCCAGCGGCGCACCGAGCTGACTGTTCTTGATCGCCAAACAGAGAAGAAATCCCGCGCCCATCACCACGATGGGCAGCCAAAGCACATGTTCTATCCCGAAGCGCTGCGCGACGCGTCCGACGATGACGGGAGCCAAGCCGCCGCCGAATAGCTCCCCGACCGCGATGACCAACCCCGAGGCCGTGGCCATCAGCGATGCGGGTACCGCTTCTATGCACAGGGGGCCCACCGTCAAGGCAATGAGCGCATTGTTGAAGAAATGCACGAAAAATAGAAAAGTGAACAGGATGACCACGCTGTCGCCCGTATTCGCAAGAAGCAACAACGACACCAGCACGCCAATGCTGGAAAGCGCCATCACGGGTTTGCGTCCAACCTTGTCCGACAGCCAGGGAAGCAGCAAGGTGCCGGCGCTTGCACCAAGACCAATGGCAGACATCACAAGGCCCATTCGTCCGGGCGCAAGTCTCAGGTGATCGACGAGATAGTTCGGCATGAAGGCGCTGGTGGTGATCAGGCACGTCAGCCAACACAGCATCAACAAGGCGGCCACTCTCACATTGGAATAGCTCAAGACTGTTTTCCAATCCGACCAGCTTTGGCGAGGTTTCGAATTGCTGGGCGTCGCAACGTTCGGAATAGTCCTCCACACCCAGAAAGCCAGTAACAATCCGGGAATGACAAAGATCAGAAACACCAGGCGCCACTCGATGAAGCGCAATACGCCCGCGACGAACAGGGGCGCGAGCCCCAGCCCAAACAGCGGCAGCATCATCTGTTGGATCCCAATATTCAGGCCGCGCCGGCCGGCCGGTGATGCGGCCAGGGTGCCGGCGATGCTAACTGGAGTGTACGCACCATCTGCAAAGCCCATCACCACGCGCACGGCAATCAAGGTGAGAAGTCCGGTCGCCAGGCCGCTCGCGCCGATGAGGAGGGAGAACACGATCAGAGAAATGGTGAGCACGCGCCGGCGGCCGATCCTGTCCGACAGATTGCCCATGATTAGCGCGGAAATTCCCCAGGCGATCGCCAGCGCGCCGGTAATGAGGCCGATGTCGCTATAATTCAAATGCAAGTCGCGGGCGATCACCGGGTACATGGTGCTGATCAAAAAGCGGTCGATGCCGACCAGACCGAAGCCCAATGACAGCAGGACCACGGTACGCACTTCGGCGGACTGAGGTCTCATGTGCGGGAAACCGGTCGTTGAGCCAACACGCGTTGCGCCAACAAATGCGCGGCCAGCCTGCGACGCAGAGCCTTCATTTCATCATCGGTCCAGGCGCGAAAACCCTCGCCGGACTTGAATCCCAGCCGGCCCGCGGCTACTTGCGCTTCGAGGTACGGACTCGGGCCCTCCGAGCGGTCCAATTCCGGAATGATCGTTCTGTGCACATCGAGCGTGAGGTCGAGGCCTACCAAGTCAGCGTTTTCCAACGGACCCAAAACTGCCAGACGCAGACCAAAACTGTTCTTCACGCAGGCATCGAGTGTGGCGGCATCGCAAATACCTGCGGCAACCATCGCGATGGCTTCGCGCCATAGCGCGTGCTGCAGGCGATTGGCCACAAATCCTGGGACATCCTTGGTCACGTGAGCGGGGGCTTTGCCGGCCGAAGCGAGCAGTTCCATGGTGGCTTGAATCGTGGCATCCGACGTCTTTTCGGACCGAATCACTTCGACCAGGGGAATGAGTCCTGGCGGATTCCACCAGTGGGTTCCGACGATTCGCTCGGCCGTCGCGAGTCCGGCAGCGATACGATGAATGGGAATCACCGAGGTGTTGGATGCCAGAATCGTTGCGACGGGACACGCCGCCACCAGATCGGCGAATATCTTCTGTTTGAGTTCGAGTTTTTCCGGCGCAGCTTCGGTGACGTAGTCGGCGCGCTCGACTGCCTGCGTGAAATTGTCCGTGACGGCAACGGTTTCGGCCACGCTCTCATCGAGGCCATACAGGCTCAAGGTCTCCGAAATGCGCGAGCGCACCGTCGCCCGTATGGCATCCGCGGGTTCGAAAACGGTCACCGAATGCCCCGCAACGGCGAAGACCTGCGCGATGCCCGCACCCATCAGGCCGCCGCCGACGATCGCGATTGACCGCGGTCGCATCATGTCCTATCCCGCGGTATACCCGCCGTCCGCGTAGACGACGTGTCCGGTGTGGAAATCCGACGCGCGGGAACACAGGAACAACAACGGGCCGGCCAGATCTTCAGGCTCGCCCAGACGGCCGATGGGAACTCGCGCCAGAAATCCGGCCCGTACGGTGTTCGCCTTGTCATTATCTTCGAACATCCACGCCGTGAGCGGGGAGCGGAACACGGTCGGCGCGATGGCATTGACGGTGATGCCGTACTTGCCCCATTCGCACCCCAGCGCCTTGGTCATGCCATCGACCGCGGATTTGGAAGCGCAGTAGGCTGAGTATCCGGCAGGGTGCCCGAGCTTGCCGCGCGCAGAGGAGGTGAACACCACTTTTCCGCCGCGAGCCTGCGCGATCATCTGCCGTCCGACTGCACGCGCAATGAGCCACGCTCCTTCAACATTGGCCTGCATGACCCGGCCGAAGCGCTCGGGCGACATATCGACGATGGGAGATACGTCATTCATGCCGGAAGCCACGACCAGAATGTCCACGCCGCCATGCGCACTGACGGCAGCTTCGACGATGGCTGCAGCGTCGGCTTCGCTGTTTGAGCGCTTGGCCACGGCTGTCGATTGGCAGCCGGCGGAATTAAGTTCCTGCGTCAGCTTCGCGAGCTCTGTGGCGTTACCGGCCGCTACGGTCAATAAGGCGCCGGCTGCGCCGAGCGTGGCGCAAGCCACCTTGCCGAAGGCGCCTGTGGCGCCGACCACGAGTGCGGATTTGCCGCGCACATCGAACAGCCCGGCTGGATTGATGGCGGGCAGGGTCATCCCTTGGGTTCCGGGTGCGGCATGACGACCAACATCGTGGCGATCTCGTTTCTCAGATTGCGGATCGAGCGTGCTTCGCCGCCGGGGATGTGACAGCTGTCGAGCGGCCTTAGAACATGGACGGTTCCATCGCCCAGCTCGATCGTCACTTCGCCCGCCAATACCACATAGATTTTCTCCAGCGGGCCGGCATCCATTTCCGCGCCCCCCTGGGGTAGAAAGTGCGACAGTCCCACCCAGGCAAACTTGGACGCGGAGACGTCGAATCCCTGCAGGCGCAGGGAACGCATATCGAAGTGTTTTGGAGCGTCGTAACGGCGCGCCTCGGCAAAGCGAGTGATCTGCATGGCGGCCTAGCCTACTCGGAACTACCGGTCTCGATCCTGAATTTCCCGCTCGGATCCGTGATCGCGACCAAGCGGACGATGCAGCCGTCGCCTTTCTTCCAGCGCCAGGGGAAGGCCGCGAACGTCACGCGCTTTCCGGTGACCTTATCGATATCGCCGCCGATATTTTCAAAGCCGCAAATGCCGGCGGACAAGATTGCATTGTGGCAGGGCTCCCACTCGGGGAAATCCTCGATCACCTTGCGCCCCGTAGTGCGCTCGTATTCTTCATTGAGCCTTGGCAAGAGGCCAAAAGGCGCCCCCGGTCCATGCGGGCCAATGGCGGTGCCGAATGGATGGTCCAGTGCCTGCGTGTCGTTGCCGCACATTTTGACTTTGCGGTCGACGAACCATTCACCCGCTTCCTTATAGAACCCCGGTGAATAGCCATAATAGTGCTGGTTGTCGCCGTAGTATTTATGCCAGCCGGTATTGACGATGGCGATGTCGCCGGGCCGTATCTTCGGGCGCGCATCCTCCAGATCCTTGGCGGTGATCACTTCCCATTTCTTCTTGGGTATCGATACCACGACGCCGGTGCCGAAGAAGTAGGGGAGAGGCACTTCGTCCATGAAGGGCGTTCCCGGCACCACATGCGCGGGGGCGTCGATGTGCGTGCCCGAATGCATGACCGTCGTGATCCTCTGAGTGAGCACGCCGGATCTGGACATATTATGCAGCCGCTCGATCTTGACGTCTTCGAAATAGGGCCAACACGGTTGACCCAGCCCCCAGGGATGGCTCAAATCATAGAACTCGAGCCCCATCTTGTTGAGCATGTTCGACTCTTCGAACCTGCATAACTCTTCGTTGCGCCAATCGCCTTCCTGCCACCCGGGCATACGCTTCTCCTGCTACTTGAGTCTGTTCTGAATCTTGACCAAACCGGCGGCCGCACACAGCTCATCCTGATGACCGAAGGGCATGCCTGCCGCTCCGCTCACGCCAATCGCGCCGATGGTCTCGCCGTTGACGATGATCGGCAGCGCGCCTCCCATGACAAACATGTTCGGTTTAATGCGCGCGAGCAGCGCCTTGTCGTGGGCAACCAGATCGGCGGCTTTGGCACTCGGCATTTCCGTGGCCAATGCCGTCAGCGCTTTGCGCATCGCCACGAAGACATGGCTGCCGTCAGCCCCGTCCGCGGTGATCATCGCGCGAGCCTCGCCGACCGAGTCGATGACGCTCACGCCGATCCGATAGCCATTGGTGTGGCAAGTCTCGATCGCAGTTTGCGCAGCTTCCAGCGCCAGGGCCAGCGATGGGCCCCGCGCGGTCGATTCGGGTGCTCCGCCTGGCTCGTGGTGCAAACCGCCTGGCGGCAGAGGGGGGAGGGGCACCAGATTGCCCTGCGCATCCAACATGCGAAACGGCGGCAAATTGTCGGCGGGCAGACTGCGCGCCGAATCGGGTTTGTCGCCGAAGGGGCCGACCGCAGCGTGCGAGGAGCTGAACAGGCCGGCCGTGGCGGCTAAGAGAAGCAGCGAAATGATTGCGGTGGTCTTCATGTCTAAATCCCGCTTGTAGGCAAAGGGGCCGTCGGTGCCGTGCCCACAACGATTACAGCCGTCCGAATGATTATTTTGGTGATTCACCTATACCGTATCGCGGTACAGCAGCTTTGGATCATAAGCCACTGAACGCGGCTTTGTACAGCGGCCCCGGTCGGGCACAAGAAACAAACACAAGGTCGATCAGCTGCTGGGTTGCTCACAGGCAAAGCTCTCGGCGCGATTCAAATCGCCCGACCGGTAGCGAGCGATCTTCGGAAAGGAGCAGAGCGGGCGGGTGCGCCCGGGCCATGGCGACATCGGACCCGCGCTGGCGTCAATCTGGTCGGGCGCGGTTCCTTTTTCGACCCAATCGACCACGGCGCCCAGTGCGTCGTACTGATCGGTGGCCGGCCCACCGGCGCAGTGATTCATGCCGGGCACCGGGAAAACTCTCACGAAGCCCGCGGCCGCGCCGTGATTTGCAGCGTCGACCTGGCGCCACCAGTCGATCGTGTCGTTGATTGAAAAGATGGGATCGGAACCGCCGTGTGGAACGATGAGCTTGCCGCCGTGCTCCCGAAAGCGCGTCAGATCGGTCGACTGCGCCCCCACGAGTTCCCACCCCGACCGCGGAAACTCCGCAGAGTGAGCGAATATCTTGGGAGCATCGCGGTCGAAGTTGAAATCCAGCTGATAGCGCAGACCCGCTTCCGGGCTGCCCGCCACATTGACCGGCGGGGTGATGAAGAGCGCCGAAAGTGCTGGTGAGCCGAGCATGACATTGATCGAATCCATGCCCCCGGGAACCCCAATCTTCCAGATGCGCCAGCCGGTGCTGCCGATGCCGATGTCCCAAGGCCATGCGGCGTAAAGCGCGCGCCCCTTTGAGTCGTTGGGTCCGCCGAGCGAACGAACCAGGGTGTCGACCTGCTCCCCGCTAAGGCAGGAGGCTTCCTTGGCGGCAGCGCAGGTTCTCGCCTTCAAGGCTGGGCGAACCCGGCTTGTCGTGCACTGCGCCAGATCTTGAACCATCCCATCGACTGCGCCATCCAAGGCGTCGCAGGCCTTGGCAACCGCCGCGGCGACGATGGCAAAGTCCGCATCGGAAAAGGTCCGCACCAGATCCGGCAGTCCATTCTTTTGCTTCAGTCCTTCACGTACCGCGAGCGCGGCGAATGCCTGGGTGTCCCACGCTTCGGCGATCGCCGCCTTCGGCACGGCAAAGGCGGGAGCGGCCGCCACGATGCCGTCGAACTGATCCGGAAAGCGTTGTGCGAAGACCATGCCTTCGCGCCCGCCGTTGGAGCAGCCGGAAAAAAAATTGCGGCGCGCGGCTTGCCCATAGAAATTCTTCACGATCCGCTTGGCCGTGGTCGCGACGCTGTCGAGCGCCTTCTCGGAATATTCCAAGCGCGCCAAATAATCATGCCCGAAAGCGACCGAGCCTTGTTTCGCCGCGTCGCTGTTGGTCGCATTGTCGTGGCCGGTATCGGTACTCACGACGGCAAAGCCTTTTTCCAGCGCCGTGGGCATCCCGGGTTGCAGGGCGCCGTTCGCCAGGCCCAGCATGCCATTGGTGCCTCCGCCACCCTGAAAAAGAAATCGCCCATTCCAGTCGAGCGGCAGGCGTAAGTGATACTTGACCGCATAGTGCTGCCCGTCGTCTCCCGTACGCTCGCGCATGATACCGATCACTTCGCAGTGTTCGGGCATCGCGGCAATCGGCCCCATCCATGGCGGTGCCGCCGGATCGATGTGCGCTTCGGATCGCGCATTGAGCGTCGCCGACAGAATGCGGGCGGTGGGTTCGCCCAGTGCAGTACCCAATTCTTGCGTCAACGCGGCGCAACGCTGCGCCGCATCCGATTTTGCAGGCGATGCCGCGGATTGGGCCCACGTCGGCTGAGCGATCAACAGCGAAGCGGCAAAGTATCCGCCAAAGTGCATCCATTTAGGCATGAGCAGGCACAGATTAGAGAGCAACCCAACGCTTGGGAACTCCGTTTTGCCGACTACAGCTTTCTGTGCAGCCGAACGTTAAACAGCCGCGGATTAAGGACGGGTGCCGGGACCGAGCGTTTCGATGATCGAGGTGCGCGCGTTCAGCAGCTCCTTGACCAGGGTGTTTTTCATTCGCTTGAATCGGGGGGTAGGGACCGGAATGGATAACGCGATGCTTCGCCCCAAAGGGTCCAGGAACGCCGTGCCGACCGCGCAAATGCCTTCGGTGTGTTCTTCGTCATCAAACGCTATGCCCGTCCTGCGACTGGAGTCGATGGCGGCGCGCAGCTCGTTGGACTTGATGATGGTGGAGGGGGTCAATCTGGCCAGCGGCTCGCGCAAGAATCGCTCTAGATGGTTTTCGGGCATGAGGCCGAGCAACGCCTTGCCATTGGCCGTGCAGTGCAAAGGGAATGATTCCCCTACTGCCGACACCGCGCGAAGACGGTGCGCACCCTGAACCTGATCCGTGAAAATGGCGGAAAACCCCTTCAAAACCGACAGATCGACGGTCTCGCCGAGCTTTTGCGACAAGCCAACCATGAGCGGCCGCGTGATGAGGTCGAAGTCGACGCTCGCGGACGCGGCGAGCCGGATTAGCGCCGGACCCAATCGCACGCCCGATGTCGGCGTGGCCGCAATGACGAACTGCTCGGCACGCAAGGCATCGACAATTCTTTGCACCGTGGAGCGAGCCAGATTTACGCGCTGAGCGATCTGCGCCAGGCTCAATCCGGATTGCTCACCCTCGAGCGCACGCAGAACGCTCGCGGCCCGGGCGATGACTTGTATGCTCTGTCCGCTGGGGCGGCCTTCAGAAGGGATCGTTTCGGCCCTGGTTTTTTTTCGCATTAAGTGAATTCTAGCGCGTCCCGCACTCAGCGCTCACCTTCCGCCTCGGCTCGTTGATACTTTTTTGCGGATCCTTCCATTCCCGCCGCCAGCGCGCCGCTCGTTGGCGGATGCATCTCGAACACTTCGCTGACGGCGGTGTACTCACAGTATCCCAACCGTGCCAGGGGACGAAGACGGGCGATATCAATCCGCCCGTTGGTGAGCGCGGCATCGTCGATGTGGATCGCCAACACTCGGCCAAATACGATATCGACCGTTCCCGCGTCGCTGTTGCCGGGAAGGCGCACGGTCTGCAAGTAAGCGCATTCGAACTGTACGGGCGATCGCGCTACGCGGGGTGGACGCACGATTCGCGACGGGGCCTTCGCAAGGCCGGCCCGCTCGAACTCGTCGACGGCCGGTGCAAATTCCTCGGAAGTTATGTTGACTGCCTCACGAAGCGCAGCAGTAGCCATATTCCACACGAATTCTCCCCGCTGCTCCGCATTGACCACCGAGTCCTTGCGGCCGCCTCCGGCGCGTTGATTGGCGATAAAGAGCACGGTGGGAGGGTCGAACGTCACATTTTGGAATTGACTGAAGGGAGCGAGATTGTCGATTCCGCCGGCGCTCGTCGTTGAAATCCAGCCGATCGGCCGGGGTACGACACAGGACTTGAAGGGATCGAAGGGAAGCTGATGGTCGGTGCGTCCCGGCTCAAAGTACATAAGGACTCCTACTACACCTGTATCAACCCGTCATATTCCCGATGGATCATCTCCGAGCCGGTGCCGTCGATCAACACCAGATCCTCGATATGGGTGGTGCCGTTGACGCCGGCGTTGAGCAGCGGGCAGTCGACGCTCAAGATCATCCCCGGCTCCAGCGTCAGGTCGAGCGCGCCTCCCTGGACATCCTTCAGGGGCTGGTCCCAGTGCTGCAATCCCACCGAGTGAGGATGAAAGGCGTATGAAAATTTCGCGGCCAACGCCTTAACCGTGCGTTCGCCAATTGCGTGAATCTCGGAGAATTTGAGTCCCGGCTTGAGCCGCTCCCGAATCTCGTGCCAGGCGGTAATGCCGATATCGACGGCTTTGCGCATTTGCGGGTCGGCTTCGCCATAGCTGACGGTCCGGCCAAAGTCCCCCTGGTAGAACCCATATTGGCTCACGAAATCGATCATAAAGCATTGGCCCTCACGAAATGCACCGTCGGCCAGCTCGCTCATCACCAAGTCGATGCTTCCATATACGCCGAGATTGCCCCGGGCCGCCGCCTCTTGGTAGAAGCGCTGCCGTAACGCCCAAATCCCTTCGACCTCTCGTGATGCCGCGGCCGCGGCAATCGAGGCCTCGACGTTGTTCGCGGCGGCTTTCCGCACCAACTGTAGCTCCGCCGGCGTTTTCACCAAGCGGATATGCAGCATCAGATCACTGGCCGGGCGGCTCGCGGCGCGCGGAGCGATCTGTCGGAGCAACGCGGCTCCATACGCGGTATCCACACCGATCACACCGCGCGATAGGCGAAGATCCAGCAGGGCTTGGGATGCGGCTTTGGAGACGCTCTCTTGAAATGGAGCCGCGCGTTCCAACGATTCGCGCCGCAGGCGTTCGCGTGCATCGAACGCGTAATTGCCGATGTAGGGAAACGCGGGACTGGCGTGAGGGTCGCTCGAGGCGAAACCGCCGCCCGCGAGATAGGGTTTCACGTCTTGCGCCAGCGCCGAATCCGATGACCCTGCGTAATATTCGAAACCGTCGGTGACGTACGCAATGGGCCGAGCAGGATCGGCCGGCACGACTGCGAACGCAGTATTGTCGGTGCTGAATCGACTCAATACCGGCACCGCATTCGTGGCGTAGTAGACATTCAGCGGGGAAGTGAGGAACAACGCATCCAGGCCCGCTTGCCGCATGATCCGAATGGCTCGTTCGCGGTTCAGTAGCGCACCGAGCGGCTCGGGAGGCGCTGCGCTCGGATGACGCCGCGCGCCACCGAGCGCTGCGCTGGAGGCGGCACCGATGGAAGCCGCCAAAAATCCTCGCCGATTCATGCCCTGCCTCCCGGCGCCGGCGCGGCGCCCCGATCATTCCAGCGCCGACATCGCAGCCGTCGCGCCTCCTCTGCGCGCGCGCCGCGCGCTACAACTTCGCTTCCAGCCTTATGCCGTAGTAGCGGTTGAAATCACGGGCGGGTTGCCCCACCACGGTGTTGCTGTTCCAGGGGCCCGACCAGAAGTCTTCCATGTCGACATAGTAGTGGTGATTGGTGACGTTGTTTGAGAACGCCGTGACCGACCATTTTCCGGATTTGTCGCGTAGACCGACATTCAGGTTCAGGATTCCGAAAGACCCCTGGATCGTTTCCGGATTTTGATCGGGCTGAAACTGTGTCTTGGATCGATAGGCGTAGTTGCCACCGAGGACGGCCTCCAATCGGCTGCCACCGAGCGGCAGGCGTTGTTCGGCGAACAACGTTCCTTTGAATCTCGGCGCGTCCGGCATGGTGTCCCCCGATACGTTCTGAGAGGTGCTGCTCGTCCCGGGCACCGGGTTGCAGCCGAGCGCCGGTGTTTGCGTCACACCGTTGCCCCAGCAGGGAGCTTGCTGGTAATCGACGAACTCCGCGTTGATGAACGCGAGATCGAGGCTGATGCGCAGCAGCTGCGTCGCCGCGAAGATGCTGTCGATTTCCAGACCCTCGGTGCGCGCCTTGCCGGCCGTGGTGAGACCCTCGATCGGCGCAACATTTCCCGGTATCGATTCGGTGTTCTGGACCTGATAGTCCTTGTACAGCGTGTAGAAGGCTGCGGCGTTCACTTGCAGGCGGTGATCGAAATATTCGCCCTTCGAGCCGATCTCATAATGATCGACGTGCTCCTGGCCGGTCGCCGGCACGGGTACCGTCGGCGCGACGGCGTTGCCTCCGCTGTAGATGCCCGTGTTGAACACTTTCGGCGCATAGCCACGCGCATAGGTGGCATAGCCCATCCAGTTGGGCGTGAATTTCTGCTGAAGGCTGATGTCGCCCACCACGATGTTGGAGTTGTCGCTGTTCGAAGTATAGATGTTGCCGTTCCCCCCGAGTTGTTGGTAGGAATAGCCGAGTTCGTCCTTGTTGTAGCGCAGGCCCACGACCAGCGAAGTGGTCTCCAGGAACTTCCACGTCGCGCGGCCGTAGACATCGTAGGTTTTGGTGTCCGTATCGACATAGTAGTCGGTTTCAGCCGGCGTGAATGTACGGCCCGTGCTCATGCCGACCGTTTGGTCCGAATAGAACAGGCCGGCGACGAAACTGACCGGCTGATCGAGCGAGGACACAACCTTGAATTCCTGGCTGGTCTGATTGACGAGAATATCCTGGAATTGCTCGTTGTAGAAAGTTGCCCAGGTGCCGGGCGACCCCGGCGGCGGCGGTCCCGGCAAGAAAAGCGAGGAGAACGCGGCGCGTAAATTGTTGGAGTAGAAGCTCGAATTCACGAAAATATCTTGGTAATTGAACTGATGCTCGTGCAGGAACGCCGAGGTTGAGCTGAACGTCAGCCCGCCGATGCGATAGTCCACATTGACCGAATAGATCTGGTCGGAAACATTGGCGCTCTGCGTGACTACGCTATTGACCGTATCGTTGGTCATGCTGGGGGTTATTCCGGTGAGTACCGCGGCTTGACTGACGGTTCCCGTGACGAACGGCGGCAGCGGCGGCGGACTGGTGCCGAACAGCAGGTAGGCGCCCGGAGTCACGTAGGTGTAAACGAAATTGTCGCCCTCGGATTTTGATTTCTGGTAATCCGCCATCAACGTAATGTCGAGTGCGTCGTTTGGCTTGATCACCAATTTGGCGCGAATACCGCTGTTTTGCTGGTCAGAATCCGTGCCGGTGGCAATATTGTTGATCGGAAAATCGCGCTTATTGCCGTACACCGAGACACTGCCGAGGACATTCTCGGCAATCGGGCCGCCGACAAACGCGTTGAATCGATATTCGTGATCGTTGGTCGCCGTCGTGCTGAAGTCGGCCGTGAGCTGATCGGTCGGACTGCGCGATACCATGTTGATGAGTCCGGCGGCGGCGGTGCGGCCGCCCAAGGTTGCTTGCGGGCCCTTGAGGACCTCGATGTCCTTGATGTCCTCCATCTGGTTCGCCATGTCGGCGTCGGAGGGAATGGGAATCCCGTCGATCATGATGCCGACGCCGGAAGCCAGGCCGACGGTCGCCTCGTTGGCGTTGCTGGAGATACCGCGAATGCCGTAGGGCACCCGGCCATTGAATGAGCCAACCAGGTCCACCGACGGCACCAGCTTGTCCAGGTCGACGATGTCGCCGGCATTCATGCTGGCGAGATCATTGGCCGATACCACCGATGCCGCGACCGGAACGTCGGACAATCTTTCGCTGCGCTTTTGCGCGGTGATCACGATTTCTTCCAACACCGGGCTGGAACCAGTGTCGGCAGGAGCTGGCGCCGTGCTGTCGGCGGCGCTCGCCGACAACGCCAAAGGAGCGCTTGACAGGGCGATGAGGCCGGCAAGCAGCAGCTCATTCTTGTAGAACATGTTTCCCCCAATCGTTGTTTATGCGGAGTTGCTGCCAGATGGTTTCACGATCTAGTGATTCACCATTACCACATTGTGGTACACCAGTTTCGGATGATAAGCCACGAAAAGGACCCGTGTACAGCGTAGCGTGGCCGCCGCGTGTCTCTTGGGCACCACATCAACCCGGGGGAAAGGAAAATACCGCCCCGAACCTAGGGCATCCGCGTTAGTGCGAACCGGCAGTTTTGAGGACTAGACTGAGGAGATCGCAATAGGCGTATTGCGCTTCGCAGACAGCGCCGCGGCCTCTGCGAGCACGAGCGACGCGACGCCATCATCGTAGCCCGCCGCGGGCGTCACGCCGTCCCGCAAGATATCGACAAAATGCTGCATTTCTCGGCGGTAGGCTTGCGCATAGCGCTCGAGGAAAAAGTTCTGCAACGCATCGCTTGCCGAGCCGCTGTCGGTGCACGTCGTCACGGTGCTCATGAGCACGTTGTCGGCTCGCACGGTGCCGGCCGAGCCATAGGCCTCAATGCGCTGGTCGTAGCCATATCCCGATCGGCGGGTGTTGCTGATGACGCAGAGTCGGCCGGTTTCGGTGCGCAGCAGCGTTCGTGCGGTGTCGACATCACCGGCCGCGCCGATTGCCGGGTCGACGAGGCAGCTGGCGCTCGCGAAGACCTCTACGGGCTCCTCGCTCAGCAACCAGCGCGCCATATCGAAGTCATGAATGGCCATGTCTTTGAACAGGCCGCCGGACGTGCGGATATAGGACACCGGCGGCGGGGCCGGGTCGTGACTGACGATGTTCAAGCTCTCGAGCTTGCCGATGGCGTTCGAGTCGATCCTGGCCTTGAGCGCGGCGAAATGTGGGTCAAAGCGGCGGTTGAAACCCACCAGCATCTTTGCGCGCGATAATTGCGGCGCGGCACTTCGCGCGCGCGAGAGATCAAGATCCAAGGGCTTCTCGCAAAAAATCGCTTTGCTAGTGGCTGCCGCCGATAGCGCCTGATCCAAATGCGCATTGGTCGCGCTCGCGATGATGACCCCGGAAATGGAGCCGTCGCCCAGGGCCGCATCCAGGTCCACGACCGCGGCGCCGGTTTGGCGCGCCAGCGCATCCGCTGCCGCGCGGTTCGGATCAACCACATACTTGAGCGTCAACTCAGGCTGCGCCGCCGCGTTGCGCGCATGAATTTGCCCGATCCGGCCCGCCCCAAATATCGCAACGTTGAACATTGCCGCTCCCTTAAATTGGATCATTCGGCGCTCGATCGAACGATCATTCCCGCGCGAGTATAATCAAACGCTCACTTCTCGTTGCGTGAGTTCCTTGCATCCGACCGATAAAACCATTGATCTGATTGCCGTCGGCCGCTCCAGCGTGGACCTGTACGGCGAGCAGATCGGCGGCCGACTGGAAGACATGGGCTCATTCGCCAAATACGTCGGCGGCAGTCCGACCAACACGGCAATTGCGGCGGCCAGACTTGGACTGAGAGCGGGACTGTTGACGCGGGTCGGCGCCGATCATATGGGGCGCTTTATTCGCGAGGAACTGGTGCGCGAGGGCGTGGATGTGCGCGGCGTGCACACCGACCCGACGCGCTTGACGGCCCTGGTCGTGCTCGGCATCCGCAATCGGGAATCTTTTCCGCTGATTTTTTATCGCGAAAACTGTGCCGATATGGCGCTTCGCGAACAGGATCTCGATGATGCCTATCTCGCATCGGCCCGCGCGGTTCTGATCAACGGCACGCACCTCTCCGCGCCCGGCGTGTTCGCGGCGAGTCTGGGGGCAGCACGGCGGGTCAAAGCGAACGGCGGGCGGGTCGTGTTCGATGTGGACTACCGGCCGGTCCTGTGGGGATTGACGGCGAAGGATTTGGGTGAGAATCGTTTCGTATTCGATGCGGGAGTGACCGAACGCCTGCAGGCGGCATTGCCCTGGTGCGATTTGATCGTCGGTACGGAAGAGGAGCTTTGCATCTTGGGCGGATCGGAACATCTGATCGCCGCCATCCAAAATATAAGAGCGCAAACGACGGCAACCTTGGTTTGCAAGCGCGGCGCGCGGGGCTGCGTCGCTTTTGCCGGCGATATCCCCGATGATATTGAATTGGGCTTGGTCGTACCCGGATTCAAGATCAAGGTGCTCAATGTACTGGGCGCCGGTGACGCATTTATGGGCGGCTTTCTGCGCGGCTGGCTGCGCGATGAAACTCTCGGGGAAAGCTGCCGAATGGGCAACGCCTGCGGCGCGATTGTGGTATCGCGCCACGGCTGCGCTCCGGCCATGCCAACTTGGGTTGAGCTGCAGTCAGTCCTGCGCGCAGGAGGGGAGCCGCAGGCGGAATCGTTCACCCGCGAATTGGATCATGTGCACTGGGCGTCTACGCGCGGACACGACTATCCTGAGTTGATGGTGCTGGCCATTGATCATCGCAGTCAGTTTGAAGACCCCGAGAATTTCGGCTCTGCCGACAAAGAGCGGATCGCCACCTTCAAGATCTTAGGGCTGCGGGCGTTGCACGCCGCCGCCCGTCAAGACCGGCGTTTTGGCGTGCTGCTCGACGGACGCTACGGCGTCGAAGCTCTGAGCGAGGCGGCGGATTTACCTTATTGGATAGGCCGCCCCATCGAGATCCCCCAATCGCGTCCGCTCGAATTCGAAGGCTGCGCCGATGTCGCCGTTGAACTATTGAGCTGGCCGCTCACTCAGGTGGTCAAATGTCTCGTGAGCTACCATCCGGACGATACGGCGGAGCTCAAGGGGCGGCAAGAGCGGCAGCTGCAGCGCCTGTTCGATGCATGCCGCAAGACACGCCACGAGTTGCTGATCGAAGTCATTCTACCGCGCGAGATGCCGGTGGATTCCCAGACCATGTCGCGCGCCTTATCGCGGATCTATGCCCTGGACGTGCGGCCGGACTGGTGGAAACTCCCGGCGGGCGGCAGCGCGGCGCACTGGCAGGCCATTCAAGATACGATTAGACAAGAGGATCCGCTGTGTCGAGGGGTCCTGCTTCTGGGGCTGGCGCAGCCTGAGACCGAACTCGTCGCGTGTTTCGGCAACGTGGCGCCGTTCGGAATCGTTAAGGGTTTCGCGATCGGCCGGACCATTTTCCAAGACGTGGCGCGCGCCTGGTTTGCAGACTCGATGAGCGACGCCGACGCCGTCAAGACGATGGCCGCGACATTCTCGCGCTTGGCGAATGCGTGGCAGAGTGCGCGCACGGCGGTGGCAGTATGAAGACGATTCGATGCACCGCGGCGCAGGCGGCGGTTCGCTATCTGGCCAGTCAGTTCGTCGATTCCGCGCCGGCAGAGGTGCGCTATTTCGCGGGCGTGTGGGCCATCTTCGGCCACGGGAATGTTGCCGGTCTCGGCGAGGCGCTCTACGCGGCCCGGCTCCAACTTCCCACCTTTCGGGCGCATAACGAGCAGGCGATGGCCCACGCCGCCATCGCCTATGCGAAGCAGCTGCGGCGACGGCGCGCCATGATTTGTACCAGCTCCATCGGGCCGGGGGCGACCAACATGGTGACCGCGGCGGCATTGGCGCATGCCAATCGATTGCCCGTGCTATTTCTTCCGGGCGACATCTTCGCCACTCGCCGCCCCGATCCGGTGCTGCAGCAGATCGAGAGCTTTGCCGACGGCACCGTCTCGGCCAATGACTGCTTTAGACCGGTCTCGCGCTACTTCGACCGCATGACTCGCGCCGAACAATTGATCGACGCGCTGCCGCGCGTCATGAACACATTGCTGGATCCAGTCTCATGCGGTCCGGTGACGTTGGCATTCTGTCAGGACGTGCAAGCCGAGGCGTATGACTATCCGGCAGAGTTTTTTCGCCGCCGCGTCTGGAGCATTCGCCGTCCACAGGCGGATCGGCGCGAGATTGAGCAACTCGCGACCTCACTGAAAGCGGCACGCGCGCCGTTGATCATCGCCGGCGGCGGTGTCCACTACAGCGGCGCGGAAGAACTGCTGGCCGCTTTCGCGAGCAACTTTGGGATTCCCGTGGGCGAAACTCAAGCGGGCAAGGGCGCGTTGCCGTGGGATCATCCCTTCAATCTCGGCGCCATCGGCGTTACCGGCACCAGTTGCGCCAACGCGGCGGCGGCCAAAGCGGATTTGATCCTAGGCATCGGCACGCGGCTGCAGGACTTTACGACCGGCTCACGCGCGCTGTTTAGCACGACGAATTGCCGCATGGTGCAAATCAACGTTGCACCTTATGACGCGGGCAAGCACGAAGCGGCGACGGTGGTGGGCGATGTCAGCGAGGTGCTCGCGGCGCTCACGGAGTCTCTCGGCGGTTGGCGGTCCGATCGAGACGCGGCAATGCTCAATGCGGATGTGGCGCGCTGGAATCTGGCGTGGCAGGACGTCACCAGCACACCGAGCGCAGGCTTGCCTTCCGATGCGCAAGTCATCGGCGCCTTATGGCGAAGCAGTTCGGAAAACGCGGTGGTCGTCTGTGCGGCCGGCGGATTGCCGGGAGAGCTTCACAAGCTCTGGCGCGCCCGAGCGCCGGATGACTATCACGTCGAGTACGGTTACTCCTGCATGGGCTATGAAATTGCCGGGGGCCTGGGCGTCAAAATGGCGCAGCCACTGCGCGATGTTTACGTGCTGGTGGGCGATGGCAGTTATTTGATGCTCAATTCCGAACTGGCCACCTCGGTGGCCTTGGGGTACCGATTGGTGGTCGTGGTGCTCAACAACCGGGGATTTGGCTGCATCAATCGCCTGCAACGCGCGACCGGCGGCGCGGCCTTCAACACGCTGTGGGAGGATTCGACGCACACAGTGCTGCCGGACATCGATTTCGTCGCGCACGCGGCAAGTTTAGGGGCCATCGCCGAAAAGGCCGGCTCGATTGAAGCGTTGGAACAGGCACTGCGACGCGCGCAGCAATCCGAGCGTACCCACGTCATCGTGATCGACACCGATCCTGCCCTCAGTACCGCGGCGGGAGGTGCCTGGTGGGATGTGGCCATCCCTGAGGTCTCGTCCCGGGCCGAAGTCGATGCCGCTCGCGCGGCATCCTTGAGCCAGCGCCAGAACCGCCGGCCGGGGGACTAAGGCATGATCATCCGCTTTGGCGTCAGTCCCATCGCCTGGATCAACGATGATCTGCCGGCGCTCGGGGGGAATACACCGCTGGAATCCGTTCTCGACGAGGCCCGCGAGGTGGGATTTGCGGGCATCGAACTCGGCGGCAAATTTCCGCGCGACCCCAACGAGCTTCGGGCCTTGTTGAACCGGCATCACTTGGCGTTAGTCGGCGGCTGGTACAGCGCCAACCTATTGACCCGTTCCGCCGCTGCGGAAATCCAGGCGCTGCAACCTCACTTGGGGCTGCTCAAGGCGATGGGTTGCGGCGTGTTCATTATCGCCGAGACCAGCAACGCGATTCATTGCGATCAAACCAGCGCGCTGTCCGCGACGCCGCGGCTCCCGGAGTCGGCCTGGGATGAGTTTGGCCGAAAATTGACCGACGTCGCCGACTACCTCGCCGCCGCGGGGTTGCGCATGGCCTATCACCACCATCTCGGCACCGTGGTGGAGTCGCAGCAGGATCTCGATCGTTTCTTAAAGGCCACCGGCCCATCGGTCGGTCTGACCGTCGATACCGGTCACGCGGCGCTCGGCGGCGTCGATACCTTGGCGCTGATTCGCGATCATCCGCTTCGGGTCGCGCACGTGCATTGCAAGGACATCCGCTCGCGTGTCTTTCAGCGGGTCAGGTCTGAGGGCAGGAGCTTTTTGAGCGGCGTGATCGGCGGAATGTTTACCGTGCCTGGCGACGGGGACCTCGAATTCGCAGGCGTGATGCAGGCGCTCGCGAAAATTGGCTATGCTGGATGGATTATCGTGGAAGCGGAGCAGGATCCGGCCGTTGCGAACCCGAAGACCTACGCGGCCCTCGGCCTGAAAACGCTGCGCCGCGAGGCATCGGCGGCCAAATTGCATGAGGGGGAGTCTTCATGAGCAAGCTTCTGATTCGGTCCGGCACACCGGATGCGACTGGCTGTGTGCTTAACATCACACCGGAGAGTGCCGGCTGGCGGCACATTGGATTTCAGGTGCATCGCCTTGCGCCCACGCAAATCGTGCGGGGCGGTACGGGAGAGCGCGAGACCTGCCTGGTAGTGCTCGCGGGAACTGCCGACATCAGCGTCGATGACCAACACTTTAAAGACATCGGGCACCGAGGCTCGGTGTTCGACGATGCGGCGCCGGGCGCGGTGTATGCGCCGGCCGGCCGGCGCTATTCAGTGACAGCGAGGAGCGAAGTCGAATTGGCGGTATGCTCTGCGCCGGGCAAGCCGGGACGCTCACCGCGTGCAATTGCCGCCGCCGAAATGAGCAAAGAGATTCGGGGCAACGGCACGAATACCCGCTATGTTAGAAATATCCTTCCGCAAACCAAGGAGGCCGACAGCTTATTGGTGGTGGAGGTCATCACGCCGGGAGGTCATTGGTCGAGCTATCCGCCGCACAAGCACGACACGGCGACTTTGGGAAAAGAAACCGTGCTGGAAGAGACGTACTATCATCGGCTAAAGCCCCCGCAGGGCTTTGCTTTCCAGCGTGTCTATACCGATGAACGTGATCTCGACGAAACCGTTTGCGTGCACGATGGAGATGTCGTCCTGGTGCCGCGGGGCTACCATCCGGTCGGCGCAGCTCACGGTTATGACTTGTATTATCTGAATGTCATGGCGGGTCCGGAGCGCAATTGGGTTTTTCGCAACGATCCTGAGCATGCGTGGCTTGCGCTGCAGCCCAATTCCAAAGCACCGCATTGATGCGAAACCGCTGCGCAAAACTGCTGCGAATCGACCGCCAAAGACTCAGCTGCGCCGGGCTTTCACTGCTTTTGGCGAGCGTGCTGCTCGCCGCCGGGTGCTCGGGCAAGTCGAGCGGAAATTCAGTCCAGGTTGTCGCCAGTCTGCACGACATGACCGAACCTTTCTTCGTCGCCGTGAAGCGCGAACTGGACGCCGAGGCTGGACGGCTGGGTGTCAGCATTTCGGTGGAAGACGGTCAGTCAAACTCAGCCAAACAAACGGCAGACATCGAGGCCGCCATTACGGGCGGCGCCCAGGGCATCATTCTGGCGCCGAACGATGTGAACGCACTGACGCCGGGGGTCGAAGAGCTGATCAAGGCGGGGATTCCCGTCGTGACCTTGGATCGCAGGGTCGACAACACAAGCACGAAGGTCCCGCATGTCGGGGCGGACAATGTCGCGGGTGGTCGCGTTATGGCGCAGTGGGTGGTCGATTCCTTCCCGAACGGCGCGCGGGTGCTGTTGATCACCGGACAGCTGGGATCCAGCCCGTCCATCGACCGCACGCGCGGCATCAAGGAAGCCTTGTCTGCCGCGGGGGCGAAATATCAAATCGTGGCGGAGCAATCTGCGACGTGGAAGCGCGAGCAAGGCCTGACCGTGACCCAAAACGTCTTGACCTCGCTCGGCGGGCAGTCCCTGCAGGCGGTTGTGGCGGAGAGCGACGAGATGGCCCTGGGAGCCCTGGAAGCCTTGCGCTCGAGCGGTGTTTCCGGCGTCAAAGTCATCGGATTTGACGCCACCCCCGAGGCACTGAAATTGGTGCGCAGTGGCGAGATGGCAGCCACCGTTGAGCAATCGCCGAAGAGTCAAGCGCGAACCGCGCTTCAGCAGCTGGTCGCGCAGATTCGCCAGCACACGCCGATGCCGGGCGCGAGCATCGCGCCGATCCTGATTACGCAAGCCAACATCAATCAGGCCGAGCGCATCGGCGAAGTTCGGTAGCGGCGTGAATTCTGCGCCGAACCTGTTGGATGTACGCGGCGTTTGCAAGCAATTTCCCGGGGTCAAGGCCTTGGATGGCGTCGATCTGCAAGTGCGCAAAGGAGAAATACACGCGCTGCTGGGCGAAAACGGCGCGGGCAAATCAACGCTCTTGAAAATACTGTCGGGCGCGCTGCGCGCGGATCGGGGCGAGGCCGTGCTCGATGGAGAGACGCTTGCGCCGAACGAGACGCCGCGCGAACGGCAACGCGCAGGCCTCGTCACCATTTATCAAGAATTCAATTTGCTGCCATTCCTGTCGATCGCCGAGAACCTTTACCTGGGACGCGAACCCGTGCGCCGCGGTTTCATCGATTGGGCCACGATGTACGACGATTCGCGCGCGTTGCTGGAGAGCTTAGGCCTTAGCGCCGATCCGAGGCGGGAAGTGCGCCATTTGAGCGTTGCCCATCAACAAATGGTGGAAATCGGCCGTGCCGTCGCGCAAAAAGCCAAGCTCATCGTCATGGATGAGCCGACTGCGGCCTTAGGTCGGCGCGAAGTTCAAATCCTGCACGCCGTCATCGCAGAGCTCAAGACGCGCGGTGTGAGCTTTATCTACGTTACGCACCGGTTGGATGAAGTAAAGATGGCTTGCGACAGTTTCACGGTGTTGCGCGACGGGCGCTACGTTGCGCGGGGCGAGGTAGGAAGCGTCGAGACTTCCGATTTGGTGCGTCTCATGGTCGGTCGGGATGTGGAGTTCTCGAAACGTGCGCGCAACGCACGCGCGGGCGAAACAGTTCTTGCCGTCAATGGCGTTTCGCGCGCCTGCGACTTGAGCGGCCGGCACGCCATTGCGCTCAACGATCTGTCGGTCGAGGTCAAAGCCGGGGAGATTTTAGGCTTTGCCGGCCTGGTGGGCGCCGGGCGTACGGAACTGGCGCGCATCATTTTCGGGGCTGATCATTGCGATCGCGGCGTGATGTACCTCAACGGGTCGGAACTGCGGCCGTTGCGCTCGCCCAAAGACGCCATTCGCGCCGGGATTGCGCTGGTGCCTGAGGATCGAAAACAGCAGGGCTGTTTTTTAGAGCAATCGATCAGTCAGAACATAACGCTGCCGAGTTTGAAGCGCATCGCGCGATGGCGCATCTTCGTCGACGAAATGCAGGAGCGCCAATTGGTCGAGAAATACCGGACGGCGCTGCGCATCAAGATGGCCAGCTCGGCCGTCGCGGTCGGCACCTTGTCGGGCGGCAATCAGCAGAAGGTCCTGCTGGCGCGCTGCATGGCCCTGCAACCCAAAGTCTTGATCGTCGATGAGCCGACCCGAGGAATCGATGTTGGTGCGAAGGCCGAAGTTCACCAGTTGCTATGTGAAATGGCGCAGAGCGGCATGGCATTGATCGTCATCACCTCCGAAATGCCCGAGGTTCTTGCGCTCAGCGACCGGATCGCGGTGTTTCGCGAGGGCTGCATTAGCGGCGTTCTCGACGGGCGAGAGGCGACGGAAAATAACCTGATGGAACTGATGGCCATTTCAAGCGCCGCAGCCCTCAAGCGAAGCGCCGCGCTATGAAGGACCCCACCGTACCGGAGCAGGGTACGGCCAGCCGGCGTTTTGACGCGGTGGCGTGGCTGCGGCGCTACGGAACGTCGTTGTTCCTCTGCGCGCTGATTGTGTTCTTCGCACTCGAAAACTCTCGCTTTCTGTCGCTGCGCAACGTCACCAACATTCTGACCGAGGTTTCGATCTACGGCATCATCGCGGTCGGCATGACTTTCGTTATTTTGACGGCCGGCGTCGACCTGGCCGTCGGCTCACTGCTCGCCTTCGCGGGCATGTCGGGAGCCTTTGTCATGAAGGCGCTGGGAATGGATTCCCCTTCAGGCTGGATCGTGGCGCTGGCCGCCGCGACAGCGGTCGGGACGCTGGTGGGATATTTGCAGGGCAAGGCGGTGACCTTCTTCAGTGTCCCGCCCTTCATCGTGACCTTGGGCGGCATGACCGTTTGGCGCGGTGCCACGCTGATTCTCAATGATGGCTCGCCCATCTCAGGCTTCGATGCGAGTTATCGCTGGTGGGGAACCGGATCGATCGCCGGCATACCCGTGCCCATCGTGCTGTTTGGCTTGATCGCGGCGGTAGGCCTGGTCACGGAACGCTACACGCGTTACGGACGTTATGTTTATGCGGTCGGCGGCAATCCGGAGGCGGCGCGCCTCAACGGCTTGGACGTGCCGGCGATCATCACCAGTGTGTATGTGATCATCGGTGCGCTGTCGGGATTGGCGGGATTTTTATTGTCCGCCAGGCTCGGCGCCGCCGAAGCGGTCGGCGGGATTGGTTACGAGCTGCGCGTGATTGCCTCGGTGGTGATCGGCGGCACCAGCCTTGCCGGCGGACGCGGTGGAATCGGCGGCACCATCGTTGGTGCGCTATTGATCGGCGTACTCACCAATGGCCTGGTCATCATGCACGTGTCGTCATATTGGCAACAGGTGGTGATTGGGCTGATTATTGTCGCTGCGGTGGCATTCGACACGTACGCCAAATCGCATCGCTAGGCTCGCCAGAGCATTTTTCAGATGCACGTGACGAATGAACAGGGCAACGCGGTACTCAGCAAAGTCTTGCGCCGCGCGCGCGGGTAAAGTGGTTGCGCTGAGAAATATCTTAGGGTCCCAGGTTTGCGTTTTGGGGTGCTGATAGATATTTCTTCTGTCCCCATCTCAAGAGCAGACCCAATAAGAGGGCCACACCGGGCTGCCAGACAAAATAAACGGAAGCACCGAAGTTGCCGGGCTGGTGCGGTCCGATTGAACGATCCAACGTTCCTCCGAGTAAACCTAGAATACTCCCGCCAAGGCCGCCAAAGAACGCCAAGCCCAACGCGTCGCCGCGCATTTCCGCAGGGCCAAATAGGAACATTCCGGCCAGCAAAACGAAGAAGGCGCCTAGACCTCCGCCAACGAAAATCTGAGGAAGAGTCACATCAAGACTGTCGCCGCCCACGCCGCTCGCTCCTACGATGAGCCAAGACAACAGGTATGCGATGACGCAGATAACTATAAAGGCGATGAACCTTGCGAAACTACGTAAGTCTCCGAATACACCCAAGTACAGGCCCACCATGGCGCCGAAGATTGCGGCGCTGAGAAACATCTCATGACCCTTGAACGAAACCGATATCAAAGCCGAGATGAAGCCTGCTGCCGCAAGTCCGAGCGGCGAGGTTTTTGCAGGTTTATCCAAAGCCAGTGCCTCCATGCCATGCACGCGAGGATTAAATCATAAACGTTTTAGCCTACCGCTGGCAGTGACGGGCCGCTCAGAGGCTTCAGCTCGCGTGCTGAGGGCCACGGTATTGAGGGCTTCGGCTCAGCGCACGAAGAATGCTTATCGTTGACGTCGGAGCAGTATGCGCATAGTATGCGCATACGAGGTGTGCGATGAAATCAGACTATGATGTGGCGGCGCGAAAGCGTCCGGTCAATCTGACTTTGAATGAGGATTTGGTCAATCAGGCAAAAGGCTTGACTGACAATTTGTCGCAAGTGGTGGAGTCGCTGCTTTCAGGGTATCTCGCGAAATCCCGGGAGGAGCGACTGGCGAAGCACCAAGCGGTGGAAGCCACTGTGAAGTTGTGGAACGACTTTAATGCGAAGTCGGGTTCGATCGCTGATGAGTACTCGTCGCTCTGATGGCGCAATTCGATGTCCATCGAAACTTAGGGATTCACAAAGACAGCATTCCTTTCGTGGTGATTGTCCAGTCGGCGCAGTTCGATAACTATCGGCGCCGAGTTGTCGTTCCGCTGGTGCGATCGAGCGCGATCGGCAAGATTATCCATACGTCCTTCAATCCCACCTTCAAAATTCGCGGCACGTCGGTCATTTTGCATCCGCTGGAAATCGTGTCGATCCCGGTCGACAAGTTGGGTGCTTTGGTCGGGTCGTTAAGCGACCACGGCCAGCTGATTGTGGCAGCACTAGACGAGTTGTTGACGCGGGCGTGGAAATAAGTTGACTTTAGGCCGAAGGGACTTGCGCTAATCGCCGACCCTATGTAGACTTGCTACTATGGGTAAAGAAGATCGTGAAGTCAGGATGTCGCTGCAAACGCTGAAGGTGTTGGAGGCGTTTCTCGAGAATCCCACGGACCAGCTTTCAGGCGCCGAAGTGCATCAGCGCTGCAAGCTCGCCTCCGGAACTTTATACCCCATTCTGCTGCGACTCGAGGCGGCCGGGTGGTTCGTCAGTCGATGGGAGTCGATTAACCCGTCGAGTGCCGGTCGGCCACGCCGCCGCCTTTATCGGCTGACGCCGACGGGCCTCAAGCGCGCCAGCGAAGTGTTCGCAAGCTTTAACCGCGGTGTTCTTGCATAGACCGGCGTGACCGCCGGTGCCAGGAGGGGCTATGACTTCTGAGCGAATGGTGGATTGGATGGATAAGGCGGCCAACTGCTTGGTTCAGCACGCGGCGCGGCGCACCCCCGAACCCTTGTCAGCAAGACTCGAGGAGGAATGGCTGGCAGACCTGGCGGAGCGGCGTTCGGGATTTTCGCGCTTGCGCTTGGGAATCGGTTGCTACTGGGCCACGTACAGCATCGCCCGCGAACAGCGCGCCGCGACCGTTGCGCTGGCGCGCTCACAGTTGGCGCACACAAGCGTTGCGGGCTTTACGACCGAGAACGCCACGCTTTTCTCGCGTCGCACGGTTACCTTTCTATTGGTGGCTTCGTTGCACGCGGCCGTGCTGCTCGGACTCGCGGTTGGTGTGAGTTCCAAATTCATCAAAAAAACGCCGCCGGAATTTGTGGTTGACCGCATCGACAAGCCGCTCCCACCGCCTATCGTTCTGCCGACGCCCCCGACGCCGAATTGGAACACAACCCTGATCATCCCTCCGCAACCGGACGACAAACTGACGTTTGAGCCGGATCCGCCAGCCGTGGCCGGCGATGTGAAGGAAGCACCGCCTGAAACGCAGGGCGGCACCGGACCTGCGCTGCCTCCCGCGGTGACGATCAACCGTGTGCAAGGAGGGCCGGGAATCGGATTCCCCAGTGCACATGATTTCTATCCTCCCAGTGCGATTCGCCGGGAGGAGCAGGGCATCGCGACGGTGAGTGCCTGTGTCGATGCGCGCGGCCGCCTCACTTCCGATCCGAAGATCATTCAATCCACCGGCAGTCAGAGGCTCGATGAGGGCGCGCTGACTCTGGCAAGCGCCGGCTCCGGGCACTATCGTGCCACGACCGAAAATGGCAAGCCGGTCGATTCCTGCTACGCTTTCCGCATTCGCTTCGACCTTAAGAATTGAGGCCTATGAAGCTCTACTACTCTGCCACTTCGCCCTATGTGCGCAAATGCCTGGTGAGCGCACACGAGTTAGGATTGCGTGAGCAAATCGAACTCCTGCCCGCCACGCCTCATCCGGTCAATCGCGATCGCGCGCTCGTGGTTTGCAACCCGTTGGGAAAGGTGCCCACGCTCCTTACCGATGACGGCACCGTGCTCTATGACAGTCGCGTGATCTGTGAGTATCTGAACGCGCTGGGCGATGGTCACTTGATTCCGAAGCAGCCCGCGGCGCGATGGTCAATTTATCGGGATGAGGCTCTGGCGGATGGAATATTGGACGCCGCAGTGCTGGTGCGGTACGAGACTTTTGCGCGTCCCGAGTCCTTGCGCTGGAAAGACTGGATCGACGGGCAATTGGACAAAGTGACTTGCAGCCTGG
>Ga0307474_10000259_pt1 | contig 39009 bp, 37 predicted proteins | sample atmos_gasesECM1C_2_FD_203312 | JGI IMG/M metagenome (GOLD analysis project Ga0307474, IMG submission 203312) | Hardwood forest soil microbial communities from Morgan-Monroe State Forest, Indiana, United States - atmos_gasesECM1C_05 | ecosystem: Environmental > Terrestrial > Soil > Temperate... | reverse complement strand
AGCGCTAAAGCGTGATGAAATTAGGTTGAATCGTTATCGCGCTTTAGGTCTTTGATTGAGCATGATCTTTTCGGAAAACCGCTACACACTTTTCCGGATCATGCTCTAGCGCTTCGCCTCGGCCGGCTCCTTGCCGGTGCAGGTGATGAGCAGGGTAAAGGCGCGTGCCTTTTCCGCGATTTCGGGCGTCTTGATCTCGCCGCCCGGTGCTGCGGTTTCATATGGCACCACGCTGTTGTCGAGGAAGTCGCGGATGGCGCCGGTTTTGACGGCAAAATTGATGTTTTCCGGGATGTCGCCAGTGGAGCGGATCATGTACAGGCCGTCGAGCTTTCCTGTCACTACACCGGTCACCAGACCATTGGTGTCGAACAATGGTCCGCCGCTGTTTCCAGGCTGAACCGCCGCGCTGATCTGCAGAAATCGCGTGTCGTTCCGGATGCCGCTGAGCGAGCTGACGATGCCCGTGGTCACCGTGAAATCGGATGTAAGCAGGCCATGGAAGGGATAGCCGATCACGACCACGGAGTCGCCGGAGTGAACGGACCGATCGCGGATCTTTGCATAGTCCTTGAACGATCCCGTCGGTCCCTGCAGCAGCGCAAGATCGTTCTGCGCGTCGCTCGAGACCACGCGTAGCGTGGTCTCCGGCTGGCCGTTGAGATTGCCGCGAATGTCGGTGCAGCCATCGATGACATGATTGTTGGTAAGGATATGCCCGCTGGCACTGATCACAAAGCCGGTGCCAGTCTTGCCGACGCTCTTCTCGGCATTCTTGTCGGCGTTTCTGCCCGCCTTGGGCGAGGCGGGCGCGCCGTTGCCGGCGTCCGCTGCTGCGGACGGCTTTGCTGCCAGCTTGGCGAAATCGCCGGCGCTGTTCAGTCCGTCCGCCTTCACCTTGGCGACGCAGGTCGCGATCACGTTCAACAGCGGCCCGGTCGAGCTCAAATTGAACTGCAGCGTTGCCTGTCCGGCCTGCGCCACCATCAGGCTCGCCCTCTGGAAACTGCGCGCGACGCCCACCGGCAGTATCGCCGTCAACATGTTGCCCGAACTGGCCGTCGCGAACAGCCTCGCTTGGGACTGGCCGTCGAACGTGACGTCGATCGGCGCCGTGTCGCCCTTGTTCAGCTTGAAAGCGGGGCTGGCAAAGCCGAGCAGCCAGGCATTGGCGGCATTCTGTCCGACCACGAGGCTGACCCCGCTGGCATACGACGACATCGCCGAGCAGTGCGAAAACGCGCCCGTAGAGTCATCGCTGAAGGCGCCGCCGATCCAGTTTCCGACATGGATGGTGCCGTATGGTCCGGCGGCCAAGGCAGAGGTGGCGGAGGCGATCGCAGTCAGCAGCCCGCACGCAACGAAAAGTCTCTTGAACATCAACGTCCCCCAACCCCAATTTCCGGACATTTTATGTGCGTCAAGCTTATGTGCGTCAAGCGCGCGAGGCAATCTTGAGTAGAGTTGTGTATTTGAGACCTCACAAGTGTTAACCTTTTTGGGGACCGCCTTAAGGTCGCCGTAAACTGCGCCTTGCATTCACTTTGCGGGTCAATATACTTTGCAATGCAAAGTGGAGCAGGAGATGAGCGATCTCGATAAAGCGCTGGCAGATATCATCACCATTCGCAGCCAGATTGCTGCAGGTACCGCCTTTCGCGGCTACGGCCCGGCTGCAATTGCCGCCACCGGCGGCGTGGCGCTGCTGACGGCCATTCTGCAGTATCTTTGGCTCGACGATCCGACCGGCCATCCGCTCGCCTTCCTGTTCGGCTGGGCTCTTGCCGCGGCCGTCTCCGCCCTGATGATCTGGATCGAGATGCAGGCGCGTTCGCGACGGCATCATTCCGGCCTCGCGGATGCCATGATCCACCAGGCGGTCGAGCATTTTCTCCCATCCGGGATCGCCGGCGTGCTGCTCGCGGTGGTGCTCTGGAAATTCGCGCCGGAAACGTTGTGGACACTGCCGGGACTCTGGCAGGTGCTGGTGAGCCTCGGCGTCTTCGCTTCAGTACGGTCGCTACCACGCAGCGTGGCGCTCGCGGGAGGCTGGTATTTCGTCGCGGGCTTTGTCGTCCTGGTGCTGGCGAGCCAAAGCCACTCGCTCTCGCCATGGACCATGGGATTGCCCTTCGTCATCGGTCAATGGCTGATGGCGGCCATACTGTATTTTGCGTCCGAGGAAACCGATGTCGAAGACTGACGTCAATCACGCGCCGTTCTCCTATGACGGCCTCGACCGGGTCATTCATGAAAAAGCGCGGCTTGGACTGATGACCTCCCTGATGGCTCATCCCAGGGGGCTCGCCTTTGCCGATCTCAAGCAGCTCTGCGGGCTGACCGACGGCAACCTGTCGCGCCACCTGCAGGTGCTGCAGGAGGCCGGCCTGGTCGAGGTCACCAAGGGCTATGAGGGCAACCGTCCCCATACGTCCTGCCGCCTCACCAAGGCCGGCCGTCGCCGCTTTCTCGACTACCTCGCCGTGCTCGAACGGCTGGTGCGCGACGCCGCCAAGGCGGAGGGCGCGCTGTCGCGGCTCGGCATTTTGCCAACCTGATTTCATTTTTTTTGCAAGGGAACTTTGTAATGCAAAGTAATCTCTCTTTTAGGCTGCCGGACAGGCTGCGCGAGAAACTGCATGTCGGCATTATCATGGACGGCAACGGCCGCTGGGCGACGCGGCGCGGCCTGTCGCGCCTGCGCGGGCATGAAGCGGGTGTGGAGGCGATACGACGCATCGTCGAGGCCGCGCCCGACCACGGCGTCGGCACGCTGACGCTCTACGCCTTCTCCACCGACAACTGGCGCCGGCCACGGGTCGAGGTCTCGGCGCTGATGAGGCTGTTGCGCTTCTATCTCGCCAATGAGGTCGAAAGCCTGGTCAGGAACGGCGTTCGTTTGCACGTGATCGGCCGGCGCGATCGGTTACCCGACGGCATCCCGGACGCGATTGCGCGCGCCGAGGCGGCGACTGCGGCGGGCGAGACACTGCATCTGCGTATCGCCGTCGACTATTCTGCGCGCGATTCCATCCTGAATGCGGCCGCGAAGCTCGCCGGCATCGCCGCGCCAACGCGCGAACTGTTCTCCGATCTCGTCACCGGCGAGAAGGGCCTGCGGGACGTTGATCTGATCATCCGAACCTCTGGCGAGAAGCGGCTCTCGGACTTCCTGCTCTGGGAGGGCGCCTACGCCGAACTCCATTTCACCGAGCGCATGTGGCCCGAATTCGATGCAGCCGATCTTGCCGAGGCGCTGGCCTCCTTCCACCGTCGTGAACGTCGCTTCGGCGGCCTGCAACCGCTGCCGCTGGAGCCTGCGCCGAGCCTGTAGGTGACAGGCGCCGCAAGCGCGCGCGCCCGCCTTTTCGCTCGTGGAGGAATCATCTACTGCTGCGTCACTGGCCATCCCTACAGGCGCCAATGAACCGCAAGCAGAGACGAGCTTCCGCCAAGCAATCCGGCAAGACTCCGATAAGCCCGCAACAGACGTCGGCCGCCGCCTTCTTCGAGAAGGCGCTGAGGCTGTCGCGTGCCGGTCAACTGGCGGAAGCACAAATAAGTTGCCGCCAGGCGCTTTCCGTCGATGCCGACCACGCCGATGCGCTGCATTTGATGGGGCTCATTTGTCAGGCCGCCAAACAGTATGACCTGGCGGTGGAATGGTTCGCGCAGGCGATTCGCAGGAATCCCGGTGTTGCCGATTATTTCTTCGATCTCGCCACCGTCCTGCAGCACCAGGGTCGCCTCGACGACGCGATCAAGAGCTATGACCGCGGCCTGGTGCTGAAACCCGATTTCGCCGAGGGCTGGTACCGACTCGGCGAGCTCCTGACGCAGCGGGAGCGTCGCGATGAGGCGCGGCTGAGCTTCGACAAGGCGCTCGGCGTCAACCCGCGTTACTTTGAGGCAGCCAGCAGCAGTGCGCTGCTCCATTTCGACGCCGGCGACTATGAATCCGCGATCGAGCGGTTTGATCAATCGTTTCAGATCAAGCCGAATCCGGACGCTCTGTATCTGAAGGGAATCTGTCAGATCCACCTCAAGCGGTTCGATGAGGCGCTTGTGATTATCGGGCGGACGCTTGCCCAACTGCCCGATCATCCCGAAGTGATCAACAATTACGGCGTCGTGCTGCACAAGCTCGGGCGCAATGAGGAGGCGATCGTTCATTTCGACCGGGCGCTTGGGCTCAAGCCCGACTTCCTCGAGGCGCTCAACCATCGCGGCTCCGCTCTCGCCGAGCTGCATCGCTTTGACGAGGCGCTTGCAAGTTTCGACCGCGCGGTCGCACTCAAGTCGGACTTTGCCGGTGCGCATTGGAATGCCGCGCTGCTGCGGCTCTTGCTCGGCGACTTCGCGAATGGCTGGGCGGGGCGCGAATGGGGCCGCAGGTCCAGGGCGATCGGCTTTGTCGAGCGATCGTTCGCACAGCCGCTGTGGCTCGGTGAGGCGCCGCTCGCGGGCAAGACGATCCTGCTGCACAGCGACGAGGGGCTGGGTGACACCATCCAGTTTGCCCGCTATGCGCCGCTGCTTGCCGCGCGCGGGGCGCGGGTGGTTCTTGAAGTCGACGCCGCCCTGCATCCCCTATTGTCCGGCATGGATGGCGTCGCGCTTTGCGTGCCGAGAGGCGGCAATGAGGTGTATGATTTCGATGTGCACTGTCCGCTGTCGAGCGTGCCGCTCGCCTGCAGCACTCGGCTGGAGGATATCCCCGCCTCTCCCTACCTGCCCCTGCCACCCCAAGCTCTGGTCGACGCGTGGCAGGCGCGGCTCGGCCCGCATGATGGTCTGCGGGTGGGGCTGGTGTGGTCCGGAAATCCCGGGCATGGTAATGATCGCAACCGCTCGATATCGCTGCGCGCCCTTGCGCCGCTGCTTGATTGTGATGCAACCTTTGTCAGCCTGCAGAAGGAGCCGCGCCCCGATGACAAGGCGTATCTCCAGGAGCGGAGCGAGATCGTCGATCTCACCGCGCGTCTTGCCAATTTTGTCGAGACCGCCGCGCTGATTTCCTGCCTCGACCTCGTCATCACGGTCGACACCAGCGTCGCCCATCTCGCCGGTGCGCTGTTCCGCCCGACCTGGGTCCTGCTGCCTCGCACGCCGGACTATCGCTGGCTGCTCGATCGCACCGATAGTCCCTGGTATCCGACTGTGCGCTTGTTCCGACAGGACGCGACGCGCGATTATGCACGCGTGGTCGAGAGTGTGCGTGCCGAGCTGTTGGCGCTCATCGCCGCAACGCGCGCATCGCAATAGCGTCACATCGCTTCGCAATCGACTCGCATTTCTCGTAACCATTTGCGGACTAGGTTCCTGCCCTCCGGGGCAGCAACCCCCGTTGCTGTCCGGGAGCTGACGGCCCCGACGTGTTCTCAGCGCGTCGGGGCCGTTTGTGCTTGGCGGGTTGGGTAAAGAGAGAATTAAGAGGACCCGCGGATTCCGGGCTATGAGGCTAAAAACATTCTAACAGCTGTCCGCTACATCAAGAGGGACGGATGAAGCTCTATCGGCTCTATCGATCTGGGGTACTCTTGTGAATATGCTGGCAGCCAATCGACGCAGAAGTGAACGTCGCCTGTGCAGGCGCATTGCGAAAATTCAGACCGGGGCCGGCTCGCTGCCGCGCGACTGCACGATCACGGATATTTCCGACGGGGGCGTGAAGGTGGTGGCCGAGTATCTCGAGGTCCCGCCGCATTTCACCATCATCTTCGCCCACGACCATGCGAGGCAATGCCGGCTGGTGTGGCGGATCGGCTGTGAGTTCGGCGCCGAGTTCATCGACTGAGACCGACGCGGCGCCGCGGGGCGCCGCTTCCGCATCCATATGCGGAGCCCGCGCGCGAGATCGCCGTCAAATGCCTCCCGCGGCCGCGCGCTTGGGTTTGCGGCGCAGCTTGTCCAGCACAGGCGAGAGCAGGGAGCGCGGCTTCTTCGGCTCGGCGCGGCCGGTCAGCTGGCGGGCGATCTGCTGGAAGATCAGCGAAGCGCGGTGACTCCTCGACAATTCCGCGATCATCTGGCCGTTATTGGCCGCCGTGCCGAACACCTTCGAATCGAACGGGATGGTCGCGACCGGTGCGCTTTCGATTGCCTTCGAAAAGCTCTTGACGTCGATCTCCGGCCGCTTGTGCATGCCGACCTGGTTGATGCAATAAAGCGGCGGCCGGTCGTTGGGCCGCGCTGCCTTCAACACGCTCATCAGGTTCTTGGCGTTGCGCAGGTTCGCAAGATCGGGCTCGGCGACAACGAGGATATCGTCGGCGCCGATCAGCGTGCGTCTCGTCCAGGCCGACCATTGATGCGGGACGTCGAGCACGATGCATGGCGTCGTCATGCGCATGGTGTCGAAGATCGCGTCGAATGCCTCCGCGCCGAAATCGTAGACCCGGTCGAGCGTCGCTGGCGCCGCGAGCAGGCTCAAATGCTCGCTGCATTTCGCGAGCAGCCGCTCCATCAGCGCGGTATCGGGCCGCTCAGGCTGGAACACGGCGTTGGCGAGGTTCTGCATCGGGTCCTGATTGTAGTCGAGGCTTGCAGTGCCGAAGGCCATATCGAGGTCGATCACGACCGAATCGAGAGCGAGATCACGCGCAATCGTCCAGGCCAAATTGTGCGCCACCGTGGAGGCGCCGACGCCGCCCTTGGCGCCGATGACGGCGATGATGCGCCCGGTGACCACGGCGTCGGAGGCCGAGAACAGGCTGCAGATCGCGCGCACGATGTCGAGGATCTCGATCGGCCCGAGAATGTAGTCGTTGACGCCACGACGCACCAGGTCGCGATAGGGCACCTCATCCTGCTCGCTGCCGATCACGACCACGCGCGTGCCGGGATCGCAGACGCTGGCGAGTTCATCGAGCCCGTCGACGATGTCGCTGCCCGCCGATTCCAGGATGATCACGTTCGGCGTCGGCATCGCGTGATAGGTCTCGATCGCGGCCCCAACACCGCCCATCTTCACCGTGACATGCGCCTTGCCGAGGCGGCGGTCTTGGCCCGCCGCCTTGACGATGTCGAACGTCGTCTCGCTTTCGCAGAACGCCTGCACCGAAATGCGTGGCACCGGGGCGATATATTCGTCGGCGGGCGGCGGCGTTGCGCCGTCGGCGGCGTCGTCTTGCTTGTGATGGGCGGACCTGATCATTTGCCGGTATCGCTGAGCTTGGCCTTGTCGGATTCTGGATAATTGGTCGTGGTCGGCTCGCCCTTGCGGTACTTCTCGAAGCCTTCGTTACGGCGCGCCGTGTAGGCCGGCGCCTCCGCACGCGGCTGTTCGAGATCGGCCGGGTTGTCGATCATCGCGGCCATGTTGTGCTGGGTGGAGCAGCCGAAATTGTAATAGGACTTGTTGTCGTTGTAGCTCGGATCGAGCACGGACGGGCCGAGATCCTCGGGCCACAAGCCGCAGGGGCCGGCGGTTGCCTTGATCTTGGGGTAGCTCAACCGGATTGCGGGAAAGAATTGCGGATCGCCCGGCGCGTAATTGTGCAGCACCACGCCGTTTGGCGGCACGCCGCTCGCCAGGAGCACGGCCCTTATTTCATGGTAGGCGGACGCTGCGGCGCGTGCGTTGGGCGTGCCGACCGGCACCTCGGCCACGATCGCGCCGGTGCCCTCATGCACCCAGCTCCGCCCCAAACCCGCGACATCGCTGCGCTGCTCCGGCGAAAGACCGCCACGGCCTCTGCCTACGAACACGACGATGGAATGCGTGCCTTCCTCAATCGCGATCGGGTGCCGCGCGCGAACGTCTTCCGGCACGCCGCCGGTGATGATCTGGTCGGAGGTCGTGTTGCAGCCGGCAAGCCCCAGCGCGAGGCCAAGCAGCAAACCCGATAGCAACGGCTTCCGGTAGCGGGCGCTTGCCCTCGTCATTCTCATGTTCTGTTCCCATCCCCGTCTTTTCAGGCCCTCGGGGCTCAATCGATGATGAACCCGAAGCTGCACCTGCAGCTTGCGACCGGCGTGCGCGCGGCGACGCCGTAAATCTTGTTGATCTGCGCGAGCAGCGTGGACTCGGAGTCGGAGGCCGGCGCGAACCCGTCATCGGGCCGCGACAGCTCCTTCTCGGCCACCGCGCGCACCACATAGGGCGTCACCATGACCACGAGCTCGGACTCGTCATTGACGTAGTCCTGGCTGCGAAACAGCTGGCCCAGCACCGGTATCTGGTCGAGGCCAGGCAGGCCGTTGACCGCGCGCTTGGTCTGCTCCTGGATCAGTCCGGCCATCGCCATGCTGCCGCCGGAAGGAATTTCCAGCGTCGTGTCGGCGCGGCGGGTACGGATCGAGGGAATGGTGATGGAGTTCGTCGTCGTCGAGGTCAGCGCCTGCGACACGGTGATGGCGTTGTCGTTGGAGAGCTCCGACACTTCGGTCATGACGTGCAGGCTGATGCGCCCTTCCGACAACACGACCGGCGTGAAGTTCAAGGAGATGCCGAACTTCTTGTAGGAGATCTGGGTGGTACAGACATGTGTGGTCGGGTCGCAGGAATAGCCTGCGGGAATAGGAAATTCGCCGCCGGCGATGAAGGTCGCGGCTTCGCCGGAGATCGCCGTCAGATTGGGCTCGGCCAGCGTCCGCATCACGCCCGCGTTTTCCATGGCGCGCATGGTGGCGGTGAAGGTGGGCAGGCCTTTGACGACCGAGGAGGCGCTGAAAGAATTGCCCGAAACCAGGGGGCCGCCAGAAGCGGTGAACGGATTCGAGTTGTTGAAATTCACCACCGCGGTGCCGTAGTTCATGCTGGCGGAGAGGTCGATGCCCATCTGCTTGACGATGTCGCGCCGCACTTCGGCCACATGCACCTTCAGCATCACCTGGTCGCGGCCGCGCACCACGACCGAGTTGACGACCTTGTCGGCGCCGCCGACCAGTCTCGCTGCGATGTCGCCGGCCTGCTGCGCTTCGAGCGGGGAATTCACCGTGCCGGTCAGGATCACGCTGTCGCCGACGCCCTCGATGGAGACGCCGGGCAGGCTCTGGTGCAGTGCGGCTCGAACGCCGTTGAGGTCGCGCTTCACCGCGATGTCATAGGAGCCGATCTGCTGGCCGTCGGCGTCGAAGAACACGACATTGGTCTGCCCGACGCCGACGCCGATGATGAAGGCGCGCTGCGCGGAACGGATCACGGCATTGGCAATCTTGGGGTCGGCCACCAGCACGTCCTTGGCCTCGCGCGGCAGATCAACGACCACCGACTTGCCGACGCCGAGCGGCATGAAGCGCGTCTTCACCACGAGCGGGGGCAGATGCGGAGCTGCAGACGGCAGCGCTTCCGGCGTCGCGGTCGACCCTGTCGTGGCCGGCGCGGTGACGGCCGGCGCTGCGATCATCGGCGGTGCATCGCCCACTGCGGGTTGGTCCTCCGCGCGCAATGGTGCGACCGCGAATATCAATGCGGCAGCCGCCGCCAGCGACAGGGCGCGAACCAGCGAGGTCCGATAGGCCTTGTTCTGTGCCCTGTATGTCATCTTGCTTTCCTTTCGGTCACTTCTGTGCCGTGGCTTCGCTTAAAACGCCGTGACGGACGATCTGCACATCCTGGCGATGCGTCCTGGCGGCCTCGACTACTTCGACTGCATTCGCGTCGGCGATGCTGCGCAACGCCAGCGACAGCGTGCCGGCCTGGCGCGAGCTGGCGAGCACAGTGTCCTGCTCCGGCTTCAATTCCAGCGTCACGGTCCTGCCGATCAGGGTGTTCTGGTTGTCCTTCTCCTTTGGAGCCTGATCAATCGCCAGCACGCGCACATTGCGGAGCACGACCTCGGTCAGGACGATGTCCGGCGTGCCGCCGCTCGGATCCGGGTTATGGATATGCCGGGTCAACAACACGTCGACGCGGTCGTTCGGCAGGATGAAGCCGCCGGCGCCGGTCTCCGGCGCGATCTCGGTCGAGACCGCGCGCATGCCGGATGGCAGGATCGCCGCCATGAAGCCCGAGCCGTCGGCCTTGACGAGCTTCTGGTCGCGGATCGGCTCGCCCGCCATCATCGCGGTCCGCACGATTGCGCCGGTGAGCTCCTTGACGGCGTCCGGGCGATCGCTCTTGCGAATGAAGCTGTTGCTGGCGGTCGAAGCCGGCCAGACCTGCCACTGCAGGTCTTCCGCCTTCACCGTCTTGCCGAGATCGATGTCGTTTTTCGCGACCAGCACCTCGACGGTCGGCAGCTGGGCGACCGGCGCTGGCGGCGGCGGTTTGTTGCTGTCGGCGCCGCTGGCGAGATAGGCCGCGACGCCACCGGCGCCGAGAGCGATGGCCAGGACGACGATGCGTGCGGTGTTCATACGCTTTTACTGCTTACCACGCGCCGGAGGACATAAGGGAACCGGCATCCCGTGAGCACGATTAGGGAGCAATGGTATAAGCATGGTTGGGATGGGGGCGGATTCGCCGCCCGGTTCCCCCGGCTCTGTCCGGATGGTGAACGAAGCGTTTCGGCGGCCTCCGGACATTTCCGGATGGTCTTTATTCGCGCCGTGCCGGCTCATAGTGGCGCGCAGGCGATGCGTCCCGCGTAGGATGGTCAACCCGGTTCGGCTCCATGTCGCGCGTGCGCTCGATTGCGCGATTGGTCCTCAAGGGTTGCGGCATCGGCCGGCGCGCGCCCTGGGCTTCTTCCGGCTTTGCAAATCTGTTCATCGCTTGGGTGATGCTCCTTAAGACCGTGTTCGTCTGCGTCTACGTCTACGTCTCGTTCACTCTGCCGGCTCGATGTGTGGGCGCTGCATGCTGTTGAGGATTGGCGCCTGCGGCACGGTCTCGGTCTCGGCATCGAGATCGGCGATGACATCCTCGAAAGCCGAGATCGCCTGCTGGATCGCAGCGATCTGCATCAGCTCCCAGCCGCTGACGGGCCCGGTCCGATTCTGAAAGGCGACGATCAGCTCGCGACGTTGCTCCTTGAGCTGGACAAGAGGCAGGCCGTGGTCGGGTAGGTCTCGCAGCATGAGGTGGCTCCTTAGGGCTCGGAAGAATTGTTAGCCACGCCCTCGTGCCATCGGCTTACTGGAAAGCGGCAAATTTGATTTTGATTTGCGGAAGCGGGAGGCGAGGGCATCTTCGAGCCTGTCGTCCCGGCCTAGTGCGCAATTGCGCACGGGGGCCGGGACCCATAACCCCAGGACGCCATTGCTGGGAAGAGCGTCTGCCACAGGGGCCCATAGATGGATTCCGCGGTATGGGTCGTGGCTTCCACCAGGACGACATCGTTGAGACATTCCGATTCAATTTTCAAACAGGGCGTGCTGTCATTGCGAGCGTAGGCGAAGCAATCCAGAGTCACGCGTGCGGCTCTGGATTGCCGCGTCGCGGTCGCTCCTCGCAATGACGTGTCCATGAGCCATCGTTCCAGCGGCGCCTTTCGAGCATCGGGGCTCCGGCCGATTCAGCATGTCAATGCATCGCCTTTGAACTGTCACTTTCGAGGCAAATTAGAGCCAAACATCACGGGCTCCATGGTCGCTTGTGACAACGAAGGGTGGTGCAATAGTGCCGTACAAGATCGTCGCCACCAGAGGTGATGAAGTGCTGCGCTCGGAGCGGGAAAGCCTCTTGATCGCAGCGGCCAAGGCCCGCGTATGGGCAAGCGTCGGCTGGGACGTCGTCGTGACGGATCCGGATGGGAAAACCGTCGATCCCGCCGAGTTCGAGAGACTCTTCGCGCCGCCGGACCCAAGGCGCGCCAGGCTCAGGGAAGTCAGCGCGCGCTTCCGCCTCGCTGCCGCCGGCTAAGCGTCGATAATGTCAGACGTCGAATACGCCGCCGCGCACGACAATCGGCTGCAACATTTGACACTGGAGCGCGTCATTTCGCTGCGCTGGGCGCTGCGCGATGTCCTCGCCGGCCGGACGAAATTCCTGCCGCTTGCCGACGCCGATCGGCAATTGCTGGTCGAGATGGGCCTGGTCGAAATGCATGACGACGAGCCCAAACTCACCGAAGCCGGCTTCGCAGTGATCGAGTAGATGCGGCTGTGGCTCGGCTTGCGCTGGTGGGCTTCGCCTGCGCGCGACCCACCTTGCGGCCGCAACCGGTCAGCACGCCACGATCGATGCGAGATAGACCATGCCGCGCAGCCTGAAGCGCAGGCGATCGACGATCGGCTGCAGCGGCTTCAGGATGATGGGCAGCACCGGCCGCGAGTTGCGGCCTTCGATATAGGGCCCGTGCAGAACGTCCATCTGGCGCTCATAGGCAAAACGCCCAAGTGATGCCGCCGCGAATACAAGCCCGACCACTATAACAGTTTCGATATTCATATGAGGCCCCCGCCCGTTTGAAATCCCATGCGGCCTTTCATACAGCTAAAATTCTAAGCTTCGGATCAGCCGCGCCACTGCAATTTAAGCGTGGCATCAGTCTCCCCTTAACCGAGTTGGCCGGTTGGCTTGTCCTTGCGGGCAAGGAGCGGTGAGAGGGCCTGCACTGCTCAAGTCTTGAGGACGCTGACCCTGGCTTTGGCTTTGGCGAATGCAGAGCAAGGGTTCGCAAACCATCCGACTCGTCTCTCTCGCCCGCTAACCAATTCGCAAAGCGTTGCGGGGAAAGTTGCAATTGACCGAACGACAGTTGCGACGTGTTAGGCATTGGGGAGTGTCAAGCAAATGAACGGGAACGCCGTCCTGGAAAATGTGCGCCGCTATCGCACCATTGCCTCTCTCTATCGCCAGACCGCGGCCTTCCGCCCCTTGCAGCGAGGATCGCTGTTGGGGCAGGCCGAGGAATGGGAGTATCGCGCGGTGGCGGAACTCGAGGCCTATTTCAGGAGCTATGACGGTCCTGTCTTTGGCCTGCAGCAGCTGGCCTCGCCCTATGGCGGAATGATCGCGGCGTAAAGCATTCATTGCGGGGTGAGTGGCCGCTTCCAACGCAAAGCGAGTGACAGACTCGGTCCGAGCGGTTTAAAAACTGTGACCAATTCGTCGCAGATCCATCACATGGTGCTGCTAAATGCAGTCATGAAGACGCTCGGCCGGATGTACGTCGAAAGTCTTTCGAGACCCTGGCCATCCGCGCCGGGGTCTTTGGCTTTTGGCAGCCATTACAGGAACCGTTTCACGAACCATGGAGAACGGAATGGAGAACGTGCGACGTTACCGTGCCATGGCATCGAGCTGTCGACAGCAGGCGGCGCTGGATCCGGAGAATTTCGGCATCTGGATTGCGCGCGCCGATCAGTGGGAGAGCCTGGTCGAAGCCGAGATCGAAGAGCACTATCGCGCGTGCAATTCTGAGCGCGATGCGCTGGCGGCTGCGTGACGCGTTCAGCGTTGATGACCCAGGCCGATTCCGAGCTTCAGGGCCTTTTGTCGCAAAGAGCCGACGGAGCGCTTCATGACCTTGGCGACCTTCGATACGGGCGTCCTCGCCTTTGAATGCTGCTTGAGCAGCTTGACGTCAGCGGCCGTGTATGGCTTGCGCACCGTTTGCTTCTTTTTCGATTTAGCCAATTTAATCCCCTCAAGTTAGTGAACCAACATAGCATTTGCGGTCTGGTCAGCAAGTGATCCGCGGCGCTATCGCCGTCGCGAACCGGCGTCATCAACAGCTCGGAAACCAATTCCTTTCTTCGGCTCTCCCGGTAACAAAATCGAAAATCATGCCGCCCAGAGTCCGCGCAGACCAAACAAGAATAGCGGGTTGATCTTATGGGTGGCGAAGCTGGCTTGGATACAGCCGTTTTGGAAAATGTGCGCAGGTATCGCGCTATTGCGTCCCTGTGCCGTCAGACGGCAGCATTTCGTCCCGACCAGAGATTGTCTCTGCTGCAGCAGGCTGAGGATTGGGAACGTCTGGCGATCGGGGAACTTGAATCTCACCGCGATCCCGTCGAGCCAGATGACGAGGATCCGGAGCCACAGGAGCCGCTGGTGGACACGCGGTGGTGGTTGCCGCGGCGAGAGGGCTTGTTTGCCGGACTGCAGGCTTAGCCGGCTGATCGTCCAGCTACCGTCACGCAACAGTGCAGTGGGACGCTAACCGAAGCGTTCACGGCAATGCTGCTCGCGACCGCTTGACAGGCGGACCTCGATCGAGGAATGATATGTTATAACATTACATTTAGCGGACCTCCATGCCTCGTCGCGGGTATGGATGTCGTCGAATGAGCAACGTATTTCTTTCGTTTCGCTCGTAGGTCTGTGATGCAAACGTCCGACTTTGCTCAGGGAAATAGACGAAATGTCTCGGCATGCGTCGCATAGACGCCCAATTTCGGCAGTCATTCGCTTGACATGCAGACGATTGCGCGGATACGGCGAAGTCGCTGCTCGCTCAATCGCATTCGACCAGCTCCAGTAGCCTTAACGCCGCCGCGGCCGATGAAGATGGGCACGATGGCTTCGCCATGGCGCGATGATATTCTTGCGCTTGGCCCGCACGGGTGGCCGCAAGCATCCAAGGCTCGCCAAGGCCACTGCGACCAATTGTGGATCACTCGGTAGTTACGGCGAATACAGCCCGTCGCGGGGGCAAGACAGGTCGGGGGTATCGCAGTGAGTCTGGATAGCATCCACAACTTCGACTACGCCATCCTTTTGTGCAACAGGATGGAGGAAACACGCGCGTTTTACCGCGACATCATGAAGTTTCCAATCGAGACCGATCGCGAGAATTGGGTCAGTTTTCGCGTTGGTGCCACGCTGCTGACGCTCCGACCGCGCGGAGGGCGGACCTTCTGCGACGATGGAAAGTCAGTACCCGGATCAGCGGCAATCCAACTTGCCTTTCGAGTGCCGCCCCCAGCGGTAGGTGCCTGCCACGAGGAATTGGTCGCAAGGGGTGTGCCAATCCTCAGGGGGCCAACCGATCTGCCGGACTGGCGCCATCGCACTCTGTTCTTTCGTGACCCCGAGGACAACATCATCGAAATCTACGCTGAGTACTGACCCGTGGCGCTATGACGCCGTGCGCGAGTCCGCGCTATCGTATCCGACAACTTGCTCATACTTGCGCGCACACCCCGACGGGCGTGTTATTCGCTTTCGATGTCGTCGAGCCTGGTCCCACGTCCCGCGCGTAGGCTGTTTCGCGCTTGTTCGATGCGACGCAGAAAGCGCGGGTCATGTTCGAGGCGGTACTCGAACCAGTCCTCTTCCGACTCGAAGCCGATCAACACGCCTGCGGGCTTGCCATGGCGCGTGATGACGATCTCCTGCGTCTCCGCCTCTCGAAGAAAGCGAGACAGATCATCCTTGATCTCGGATAGAGGAACTTCCTTCATTCCGGATCTGCGAACTGTGCGAGCCATGACTCAGCCTCGGATTTGGCCACGATCGCCAAAATCTCGACGGTCGCGCCGGAAACATCGTAGAACACCCGGATTTCGCCCACGCGGAGCCGATACTGTGGACGGAGCAGTCCTCGCGACCTCAAAAGGCTCACGGCAATTGTTCGGGCGACCGTGCGGACTGCTGGCTGACCCCTGTACGAAATGGCGCACCCGACACGATTCGAACGTGTGACCTTTGCCTTCGGAGGGCAACGCTCTATCCAGCTGAGCTACGGGTGCATCGAAGCGATCCTTTAGCCGATTGGCCCTGCATCGGCAATGGTCTCTCGGCGATGGGAACTGCCACTGCGCCGTCGGTGAGGCCGCCTCTGCCGGGCGGCTTCAAGGCCGGCGCGACAGGTCGAACGCGTTGCCGCCAAGTCACAACCAACTTCCGGCGTAGAACACATCGCGGCCCGCTGACGGGCTCCGCGGCGGCCTCGAAGGGCGACGGTCCGGCTGGCTGCAGCGCTGCCGTTCATCCTTCGAGACTCGCGTGCGCTCGCTCCTCCAGCGACAAACGGCAAGGCCATTTGCTCGGGATGACGGGGTCTTCTACGCCGGCACGATCACCTTGCCGATCGGCCACAGCGCGATGCCGGCGAGCTTCAGATGCGCCCAGGCGAACGGGATGCCGATGATGGTGATTGCCAGGATCACCGCGGTGATGAGGTGGCCGAGCGCCAGCCACCAGCCGGCGAGCACGAGCCAGATGATATTGCCGATCACCCCGAGCGGGCCGGTGCCGATATCGCTCGCGCCGGTGAGCTCATCGCGTCGCACCGCTTTCGAGCCGAACGGCAGCAGGGTGTAGACGGCGATGTTGAACGCCGCCCGCGCCCAGGGCAGGCCGATGATGGTGACGGCCATGATGACGGAAGCCACCAGCCAGCCAAACGCCATCCAGGCCCCGCCGATGAGAATCCAGAGCAGGTTCAGCAGAATCGAAACAGGGGCCATGGCATCACCAGCGCCGTCTATGACAGTGCCTATATAAGCTCGAATGCTGTCAATGCGAAGACGGCGTCCAGAGCATGACCGGAAAAGTGTTTGGCGGTTTTCCGAAGGATCACGCCCAATCAGAAACCAAAAGCGCGATGACGATGCGACCTGAGCTGATCGCGCTTTTGCCCTTTGGCGCCTTACCGCCGGGCGGTGCGCGAACGCCCAGGCATGGCCGGCCTGCGGCGGTCCAGCGTTGCGAACTCGGCCAGCATGGTGTCGGCGCAGGTGACGCGGTTGCGGCCCAGGCGTTTGGCCGCATAAAGCGCCTGGTCGGCCTGGCTAAGCAGCCAGTCGGGGCCGCCGACGTCTTCGCCGGTTATGAGCGCCACGCCGACGCTGATGGTGACATGGGCACCTGCGCTCGCCGCGCCATGTGCGATGCGCATCTCGATCACCCCGGCGCGGATGCGTTCCGCGACTTCGAGTGCCCCGTCGCGATCGGTCTCTGGCAGCACGATCGCGAATTCCTCGCCGCCATAGCGCGCCGCGAGATCGGTCGGCCGGAATGCTTTCTCGCCGACGACATTGGCGATGAGGCGCAGGCATTCGTCGCCGCCTTGATGGCCGTGGCGGTCGTTGAACAGCTTGAAATGATCGACGTCGGCGAACAACAGCGCCAGTGGGCTTTTCGTCTGCTGCGCGCGCTGCCATTCGGCCTGCAAGGCCTGGTCGAATGAGCGGCGGTTGAACAGGCCGGTCAGGCCGTCCTTGGCGGCGAGCGTCCTCAACGCGGCTTCGGCGCGCTTCTGGTCGGTGATGTCGCGCAAGGTCTCGACCACCGCGATCAGGCGGCCATCATCGTCGAGGATCGGGCCGGCGTCGATTGCGAGATGGAGATGATTGCCAAGTCTGGGCATCACGCACCAGTTCTCGGCCCTGATGCCGCTCGTACCGTCGACGCGGACGGTGAACTGGGAATAGAGTTTCGCGAGCTTGTCGGGGCGGTTCAGCGCAACAAGATCGGCCAGGCAATGGCGGCGCTCCTGGTAGAAGGCGCGCCAATGGTGCCTGGTGCCGAGCACCTCCGAGGCGGCGACGCCGGTCAGCCGCTCGCAGGCGTGGTTCCACACGACGACGCGCCGCTTCGGATCGATCACGAAGGTCGGCACCACGAGATGCTGCAAGAGACGCACGGCATAGCCGTGTGCGACATCATCCCCGCCTAGACGCGACATCCTTAAGCTCCCTCGACCCCCGAGCCACCGACCTGGGCTTTGCCCCGGCGGCATCCTCTCGTCGCCCGCGGCCCTCGAAATTCCCGGGCGCCCAAACTGCTTCACGCCACCGCCGTCGCTTCACGTGCGGCAGTACCGAACAAATCCTTCACCTCGGCGCCGGGCTTCGGCGCGCTGAACAGATAGCCCTGCATCTCGGTGCAGCCGAGCTTGCGCAGCAATTCCCGCTGTGCCGTGGTCTCGACCCCTTCGGCCACCGTCGTCATATGAAGCGCGGCCGCGATGTTCACCACCGCCTGCACGATCGAGGAGGAGCCGTCTTCCTCCGAAATGTCGCTGACAAAACAGCGGTCGATCTTGATCTTGTCGAACGGAAAGCGCTTCAAGTAACTGAGCGAGGAGAAGCCTGTGCCGAAATCGTCGAGAGCAATGCGCACGCCGACGGCGCGCAGCTGGTGCAGAATGGCTAGCGCCGCCTCGTCGTCGCGGATCAGCACGGCTTCGGTGATCTCGAGCTCGAGCCGGCTTGGCTTCAAGCCCGAATCGGCGAGGGCGCCTGCGATCCGAAGCGTCAGCGTCTGGGATTTCAGCTGCACCGGCGAGACGTTGACCGCAAGGCGTATGCGATCGGGCCAGCTTGCCGCCTCCTGGCAGGCTGTGCGCAGCACCCAGTCGCCGAGCTCGTTGATCAGCCCGGTATCTTCGGCGACCGGAATGAACTCGGCAGGCGAGACCATGCCGCGCTCGGGATGGCGGAAGCGCAAGAGCGCTTCGCAAGCGGAAACTTCGCCCGAGCGCAAATCGACCAGCGGCTGGTAGTGGAGCTCGAAGCCCCCGTCGGCCATCGCCTGGCGCAGATCCTGCTCCATGGACAGCCGCGCCTTGGCGCTTGCGTCCATCGACGGCTCGAAGAAGCGGTAGGTGCGTCGGCCGCCGGCCTTGGCAGCGTACATCGCGAGATCCGCGTTCTTGATCAGCTGATCAAGCTCGGTGCCGTCCTGCGGCGCACGCGCAATGCCGATTGAGGCGTCGGTCGACAGCTGGTGGCCGAGGCACTGGTAGGGCCTGCGGATCGTCTCGTGCAGGCGCGTGACGAAGTCGACGACGTCGGCGCTGGAGTTGACCGCGGTCTGGATCACCGCAAACTCGTCGCCGCCGAGGCGGGCGATCAGGTCGTCCTGCTTGATGCAAGCGCGGATGCGGCTTGCCACCGACTTCAAAAGCTCGTCGCCGACGTGATGACCGAGCGAGTCGTTGATACCCTTGAACTCGTCGATGTCGATATAGAACAGCGCGAATTGCCCGCCTTGCTTGACGCGATCGAGTTCGCGCTCGATCTGTTCGCGGAACAGCACGCGGTTGGGCAGGTCGGTCAGCGCGTCGTAATGGGCGAGATGCGCGATCTTCTCTGCGGCTTTCCGCCGCTCGGTGACGTCCTCGACCACATTGATGATGTAGCGCGGCTCGCCGGCCGGGTCGCGAATATTGATGCGCCGGCAGGTGATATATCGATGTCCGTTGTCGACGGTATGCTCGTCGCGAAACCAGCCGTCGCCGGAGGCCAATGCCGTGTCGTCATCGGCGGCAACGAATTCGGCCTCCTCCTTCGCGAGGACGTCGAACGCCGTCTTGCCGATAACCTCCGCGCTCGACATGGCGAACTGATGCTCGGCGACCCTGTTGACGAGGAGATACCGCCGCGTGCGAGCGTCCTTCACCATGATCTGGGACGGAATGTGATCGATGATCTGGCGCAGGAAGGTGTAGTTGCGGTCGAGCTCCTGCTCCAGCCTGCGCCGCTCGGTGATATCCTCGATGGTCGCGACCCAGCCGCCCTGCGGCAGCGGCTTGTTGACGATCTCGAACGAGCGCCCGTCGCCGATCTCCATGATGTGGACATTGACCTTTCCAGCTGCGACGTCGCGCATGATCGGGTCGCAGAAGGCGCGGATGTCGCCATCGAAGGAGCCTGTATCCTTGCGGTGCTGGATCAGGTCGTAATAGTGCAGGCCGGGCTTCACCACCTCGCGCGACAGCTTGTACATGTCGATGTAGCGCTGGTTGAAGATGACGACGCGAGCGGACGCGTCGTACATCAGAAGCCCCTGGGTCATGTTGTTCAGCGCCGTGTCGAGCTTGAGCCGCTCGGCCTCCAGTTTCTCTTGCACCTCGCGGTTCTGGGCGTTCATCTGCCGGATGATCAGGAAGAGGATGCAGGCGATCACGGTGGCCGCCAGCGCCGCAGCCATGAGCAGGAAACGGGTCTGTTCGCGCCAGTCCGCAAGCGCGGAGGCCTTGGTCGTGGTCGCGATCATCACGATCGGGAAATGGCTCAGAGCGCTGCCGGCGCCGAGCCGGGCCTGGCCGTCGATCGGGCTTTCCATCTGCAGCGTCTGTTTGCCACCAATCGCCAATATCCGTTGTAGGAGCGGCGCCTGCGGCAGTTTCTTGCCGATCAGCCCGTCGATATGGGGAAAGCGCGCCAGCATCGTCCCGTCGATATGGAACATGGCGATTGCCGACCCCTCGCCGAGGGCCAGCGACGCGAAGAACATTTCGTAATTGACGGGATCGATGCGGCGCGACATCACGCCCAGCAGAGTGCCGTCGGGCGCGTTCAGCCGGTGCGCGATGATGGTGGTCCAACTTCCATCGATATAGCTTCGTACCGCCTCGACCGCGATCGGATCGGCTTTCGAATCGGATTTGAACGTCCTGAAATAGGCTCGCTGGGCGATGCTGATGTCGCTGATCGGATCCGGCCGCGACCAGTTGAGTAACCTGCCATCGGCATCGAAGATTGCGAGATCGCCGATATAGGAGAGGGCCGAGACCTTGGAAAGCAGCATCCGACGCGCGTCCACGGTCGACATTTGCTGCCTGAAGGCTTCCGGCGTTGACGCGCCGAACGTCTGCATCTGCGCGATGAGTTCGGAGGCGACCGTCTCGGAGTCCTCGAACTGTTGGTCGAAGTGCCGCGTCAGCAGCGTCACGGTGTTCTGCAGCTCGCGCTCGGCGTTGTGGATCGCGCGGTCACGGAATTCGTCGACCATCATGATGGTGCCGACGAAGATTGCGATCACCAGGAGCGTGCCGCACAGCATCAGCCAAAGCACCGGCGCGCTGCGAACGCGCGCAAGCCGGTTCGCGAAGCCGCCGGTCGTGCCGACCGAGACATTGGCCCAGATCCTGGAAATCACACCGCGCATTTCCGCCACTCCGAGGCTGCATGCATACGATGCAGAAGTGACATAAGCCGTTAGGAAATCCGGTTACCCAAATTTTAATCGCTCAATTCTTACGCATGTGACGCGCGACGCGGCCGCATTAATCGGCTCTTAACTGCAGCATGATGCAGACCGCAGCGCCGCGTCAGCGTCGCGAGCCGCGGTCGCGCGAAGAGTAGCCGGGACGGCTGGCCTCGATCGGGCGACTGGCAAGGCTCACGCGCGCCTCGCTCGCGAGCGGGGCGGCGCGCTTGAGCTCCTCGAGGAAGATCGGGCGGGAGAAGTAATAGCCCTGGGCGTAGCGGATCTTGGTCGCGGCTTGCAGGTAGGCGAGTTCCTCGAAGGATTCGAGACCCTCCGCGATCACCGTCATGCCGAGCGCTTCGCTCAAGGATTCGATCGCGCGCAAAATGCCCTGGCTGCGCGGACGCCTATGAATATCGGTGATGAAGGAACGGTCGATCTTGATCTCGTCCGCGGTGATGTCGGCGAGCGCCGAAAGCGAGGAATAGCCGGTGCCGAAATCGTCGATCGAGATGCCGACCCCGATCTCGCGCAAGAGCGGCAGGATGTGCTCCTGGAAATGACTCTTGGCGACGAAGGCATCTTCCGTCACCTCCATCATGAATCGCTTCGGAAAGCCGGTCGCGGCAAGTGCCTGCGCAAAGGAGTGCATGAAATCGAGGTTGCAGGCCTGCTTGGCCGCGACATTGATGCTGATCGTGGTCTCATGGCCGAACGTGTCGTTGATCAGGTCGATCGACTTGACGATTTCCGCCAGGACAAGATGGGTGAGCTCGTCGATCAGCCCGAGCTCGACGGCGAGGTTGATGAAGGAGCCGGGCGCCTGGATCACGTCCTCGTCGTCGCGCAGCCGCACCAGCGCCTCGATGCCCTTGACTGCTTGACTGCGGATATCGACCTTGGCCTGGAACGCGCAGCAGAAACGCTTGTCCAGGATCGCAAGCCGCAGCGACTGCTCGAGCTTCGTGCGCGCGAGCGCCTCGCGCTCCATCCGCGCGTCGAAGAAGGCGGCCGCGCCCTTGCCTTCGTTCTTCACTCGGTACAGCGCGATATCTGCGTTCTGGCGCAGCACCTCGTAGCTTCGGCCATGCTCCGGATAAAGGCTGACGCCGACCGAGGTGGAGGCGAAGATCTCGGAGCCTTCAATGAAGAAGGGCGCGCTCAGCTGCTCCAGCGTCGATTGCAGGAAGTCCGCGACTTCCTGCGCATTCTCGACCGGCGATAGCAAAAGCAGGAATTCGTCGCCGGAGATGCGCGACAGCATGTCGGTGGCGCGCAAGCCTCGGCTCAAGCGCTTGGCGAGCTCGACCAGCAGCGTGTCGCCGATGCCGTGGCCGTAGTAGTCGTTGATGTGCTTGAAATTGTCGAGGTCGAGAAAGGCGAGCGCGAATTTTTCGTCGGCGTTTTTGGCGAGCAGGCTGTTGGCACGATGCTCGACCACGCGGCGCGACGGCAGGCCGGTCAGTTCGTCATAGTAAGCGGAACGGAACAGCTGGTCCTCGAACGCCTTCTGCTCGCTGATGTCCGCCGAGCTCGAGATCAGGAGCTTGCGGTCGCCGATCAGCGCGGGGCGATGGGTGGTAAGCCACACCTGGCGGGAGGCGCCCTCGCCGACCGTCTCCTCCGTGAAAGCTGCGCGATTGTCGCGCAGCAGCTCGAGACCGGCCTCGCGGCGGCTCTGCAGTCCGCCTGCCGCATCAGTCGGGCTCAGCTGCCTTGTGGCGGCATCGTTTATCAGGATGAACCGGCCCTGCTCGTCCAGAACAGTGACGCCGGCAGGTAGCTGCGCGAGCACGTCCTTCAGAAGGCCGAGCTCGGCCTCGCAGGTGCGAGGGGCATCGGCCTCCGGCGCAGCGGTCGGGAGCGGATGGGCGACACGATGTTGCATGCGCGCCGATCTTGCTGCCTCTCCCTCTTAGGTTTGGTTAAGGGCCATGCAGAAATCGGCTGTCGGCGGTGCAAGAAGCCGCTGCATGTCATGACCTCGTGCGGCGTCATTAACAGACCATCAACACAGGAAAGGAGGCAGTCGTCACTCTTTGGGGACGCGGCATTGCATGGTGCAATGGACGCCGGTTTTCAGATAGGAGATCTCGGTTTTGCCGTCGAACGGCGTGAGCGCCGATTTCAACAGCTTGGTGCCGAAGCCGGCCGGTCCCACCTGGTTGATGGTCGGGCCCTCGGTCTCGTCCCAGGTCACGTTGAGACGATCGTCCGACATGGTCCATGACACCACGAGGAAGCCGCGGGCGGCGGAGAATGCGCCATACTTGGCGGCATTGGTGGCGAGCTCGTGGAAGATCAGGGACAGGCTCACCGCGAGCTTGGCAGGCAGGAACAGGGACTCGCCGTTCAGGTTGAAGCGGACATGGCCGTAGGGCCCGAGCTCGGAGAGCAGCAAATCCTTGATGTCGCAGCCGGCATTGTCGACCCGCGCGATCAAATCGTCGACCGTCGACAGCGCGCGCAGGCGGTGGTCGATGCTGGCCCAGACCTGCGGCTCCCGCTCCAGCACCTGGTGCAGCACCGCATGGACGGTCGACACTTTGTTCTTCAGCCGGTGCTGCAATTCGGCGACCACGAGCTTGCGGTATTCCTCCTCCTCGATCAGGCGCCTGGTGGTGCGCCGCTCCCGCGCGACGATCGAGCGGTAATGCTCGACGCCCCAGATCGCCAGCGCGCAGACCGCCCAGTAGATCAAGAGCAGGATCACGCGCGCCGAATCCGCGTGTGCGTCGCCGAAATTCACGATGAGGCCGAGGACGCCGCTGGCGAACGCGGCGAAAATCCCGGCCCGCAAACCTGCCACAGCGGCGGCAAAGAACACCGCCGGCATATAAGGCGTGAAGTAGAGGTCGGGTCGGATCAACGAGAAGCCCCAGCGCGCGGCGGTGCCGAGCGTGAGGCAGATGATCGCAAAGCCGATGCCAAACAGGGGGGCGGGTTGTGCGATCCCCTGCCAACCGCGCCGGAACTCTTCGAACAGCTTCATCTTCCTCCAATTCCGATAGGCCCATGGAGCCGGAACGTGGCCGCGCTTGGCGCGTCGCAGGATACGCGCTTCACGGTTGCGCGCATAGCTTGTGTTTCGCTGCTACCCGACGGGAATATTGATTCCAGCGGACATAAGATTTCAGCTAGCATCAGTTCGGTTCAACGTGGAAATAAGAGGAACGCCATGGGACGTCTCAGCGGCAAGGTCGCGATCATCACGGGGGCGACGAGCGGCATCGGCCTGCGCACCGCAGAAATCTTCGTCGCCGAGGGCGCCAGGGTGGTCATCGCCGGCCGTCGCATCGCCGAAGGCGAGGCGCTGACCAAACAGCTCGGCGCGGACTGCATCTTCCGCCAGACCGATGTCACGGTGGAAGATCAGGTCAAGGCGCTGACCGCGCTTGCGGTGGAGAAATTCGGCCGGCTCGATTGCGTCTTCAACAATGCCGGCGGGCCGGCGCAGACCGGCGGCATCGAGGGGCTCGAGGTCGAGCGCTTCGATCTCGCCATGGCCACGCTGGTCCGTAGCGTGATGCTCGGCATGAAGCATGCCGCACCCATCATGAAGAAGCAGGGCTTTGGCAGCATCATCAACAATGGCAGCATTGCCGGACGGCTCGCGGGCTTCTCCTCCTCGATGGTCTATAGCGCCGCCAAAGCCGCGGTGATCCATCTCACCAAATGCGTCGCCATGGAGCTTGGGGAAGCTGGCGTCCGCGTCAACTCGATCTCGCCCGGCGCGATCGCGACCGGCATTTTTGCCAAGGCGCTGGGCCTCACGGTAGAGGCCGCGGAAAACACCCCGCCCGTGATGCGCGAGGCCTACAAGAGCGCGCAGCCGATCCCGCGCGCCGGCCTCCCCGACGACATTGCGCATGCAGCGGTGTTCCTGGCGAGCGACGAATCCACCTTCATCAACGGCCACGATCTCGTGGTGGACGGCGCGATCACCGGCGGGCGCAACTGGACCCAGCAGCAACAGGGCTATGTCGCGCTACGCAAGGCGTTCGAAGCGAATAAGGGGTAGGCTATAAGATCGTCATTCCGGGGCGCCTCGCAGAGGCGAACCCGGAATGACGCGTCCCTGTTACACCGGCTTCACCACAACGCGCAGGCCATCGCGTGGCTTTGGGATCGGCCACATCTGCCAATCCGGCTTGTAGCCCTCCGGCAGCGTGACGGTGAGGTTCTGCAGGAAGTGCCGAGCGAAGCATTTCGCCTGCATATAGGCGAAGTGCAAGCCCAAGCACATATGCGCGCCGCCGCCGAACGGTACAAACGCAAAGCGATGACGGTTGCGCTGCGCCTTGTCGGCAAAGCGCGTAGGATCGAAGGTGTCAGGCTCGATCCAGATTTCCGGCATGTGATGGGTGAACAGCTGGTTGACGCCGACCAGGGTACCGGCCGGGATCGCATAGCCCATGAAGGTGAAATCGCGCACCGCGCGGCGGGGCATCGAGGGTACCGGCGGCTTCTTCCGCAGCGCCTCCTTGAATGCCATCTCGGTGAGCGGCAGCCCATCGAGATGGTCGAGGCCGGTCGGCTCGTCCGGCGCAAGGTGGAGGTCTGCGATTTCGTTGCGCAGCCTGTTCTGCCACTCCGGATGAGCTGCAAGCTCGCCGACGAAGGAGGTCAGCGACGAGGTCAGCGTGTCATGCGCGGCCATCATCAGGAAACTCATGTGGTCGATGATGTCCTGCTCGGACAGCAGCGCGCCGTCCTCGTGGGTCGCCCGGCACAGCTGCGAGAACAGATCCTCGCCGCCGGCTTTTCTGCGGCGGATCGGAATCTGTTCGGAAAAATAAGCGACGATGCGCTTGCGCCCCGCTACGCCGCGCGCCATCTGCGTGCCTGGCAGGGGGTAACGGATCGGCGCAACCGACGCTGCCACCATGTCGATGAAGGCCTTGTTGATCTCGGTAACCTCGGATCCGATGTCGGCGCCGAGAAAGGAGGTCGCGGCGAGATCGAGCGTGAGCTGTTTCACAGCCGGATAAAGCAGCATCTCGCCCGGCTTTTGCCTCCATTTGGCGATGCGTGCGGCGATGCCCTTGTCGAGCTCGGCGAGATAGGACTTCATCGGCCCCGATTTGAAGGCGACCGACAGCGCCTTGCGGTGCGCCCGGTGCTCGTCGAAATCCAGAAGCATCAGTCCGCGCGGAAACAACCGCCCGAGGATGCGGCCCCAGCCGAGCTCGGACGAGAACTGCTTGGCCTGGTCGAACATCACGAGCTCATTGGCCTCCGGCCCGAGCAGCGAGATCGAGGTCTCGCCGAACATGTGGCTGCGATAGACCGGGCCGTATTTTCTGGCATTCTCTTCGACGTGCCCTTTGGGATCGGCCAGCGCCGTCAGTGTCTTGCCGATGATCGGCCAGCCCTCATCGCCGGGAATATGCGTCAGCGAATTGCGCTTGGGCGGGGTGAGGCTCGTGGACGCATGAACCATCGACATGGGCAATCGCTCCAGCGCGGACATGGCTGACGTGCATCTTAGCCCGGATCGCAGCTTGTCGTGGCCAATCTTCCGGGCGCTAACCGCAGGGGGCTGGCGGTTGGTCACGGTTTCATCCTCCCCTGGAGGGGGCCTGGGGGGAGGATCGCTCGCATTGAGCAAAGCGAAATGCGAGCGAGGTGGGGTGAAGCCACGAAAAGGGTCTCACCCTGAAGCTCATCAGGCCTTGCCCTCCGCCGATGGACCGACGTCGTGGATGGACTGCCACCCCATCCCGCCCGCAACGGCGATGCTTCGCATCGCCGTTGCCGACGACCTTCCCCCTTCCAGGGGAAGGTGGCACCAATCGCGTCGCCTGGTTCGATAGAACTGACGCCGCCTTCACGCCTTCTGCTTCGCCGCTTCCTTCTGCAGATCAGGCGCGTTCACGGCGGGGATCGCGACACGGCCCGGGCCAGTGTGGGCGAGTGCGGCGGCCGCCTTGTCGTTTTCCATGATCTTGGCCATCACCGCTTGGCCTGCGCGCTCGAAGATCGCGCGGTTCTCGATCACGAATTTCTGCGACTTGCGCAGGCCGTCGATATAGCCGTTGATCTCCGGCACCACATAGCGCGCGACCATGTCCCAGCTGCGGCGGGTGTTTTCAGGGTTGGCCCAGTCATGGACAAAGCCGATGATGGCGCCTACGCCGCCGGAGACCTGCATCACGTTCTTGATCGTCTTTACAAGATCATCAGGCGTGCCGATGGTGGAGGCCGCGCCCTCGACAAAGGCGGTCTTGTCCACGGCTTCATCGGGCGATGCAAATGCCGTCAGACCGGGGCGCTGCAACGTGCCGACATTATATTCGTTGTGCCAGCGCATCAGCCCGGCGCCGGCCTCGCGCCGCGCCTGCTCGCGCGTCTCGGCGATGTGCCAGGTGAGCAGCACGCGCCAGTCGGCGCGGCTCACCGTCCTACCGTGCTTCTTCGCGGAATCTTCCGCGAATTCCCATTGCTGGGCCAGCGACATCAGGCCTTGTGTCGACATCGAGCCAAGCGAGATGATGCCGATGCCGTATTTGCCGGCGAGCGTCATGCCGGAGGGCGAGATTTGCGAGGCCACCGCGAAGGGCATCTCCTCCTGCAGCGGCAGGATCTGCAGCGCCGCGTCGTTCATGCTGAACCAGTCGCTCTTGGCCGTCACGCGCTCGCCGTTGAACAGGCGGCGGATCACGCCGATCGCCTCGTCCTGGCGGTCACGCTGAGTCATCGGGTCGATGCCGAGCGTATGCGCGTCGGATGCGAGCGCGCCGGGGCCCGAGCCGAAGATCGCGCGCCCGCCGGTCATGTGGTCGAGCTGCACCATGCGCTGCGCGACATTGAAGGGATGATGATAGGGCAGCGAGATCACGCCCGTGCCGAGCTTGATGCGCTTTGTCCGTTCGCCGGCGGCCGCCAAAAACATCTCGGGGGAGGCGATCATCTCCCAGCCGCTGGAGTGATGCTCGCCGCACCAGAACTCGTCATAACCGAGGTCGTCGAGCTGCTGGACGAGGTCGAGATCCCTGCGGAATTGCAGCATCGGATGCTCGCCAATCGGGTGGTGCGGGGCGAGAAAGGCTCCGAACTTCAGGCGCGCCATGTTTCCTCCGGGCGGAATTTCTTGTTCTCGGGGTCTCTGGCAAGCTACGTGGTGGTCCCGCCCAAGGCAATCGCGGCTGGGCGGATGCCAGCTACGCGCGTTCCGCCCGGCGAAACCTTCCGTATCCAGCTTTTTCGAGCCGCTGACCTAGGTCTAAACCGGGTTCTGTTCGGCAAAACTTCGGTCTAAAAGGCGCCCGCGCTGACCCCCGGGGTCCCTCTGCAGGCCGCGGCTTGCAGCTGTCCTGGCCGCCAAAGCGCGTTCCGATCATTCGAGGCAGTTCATGACTTTGTTGCAACCCTCCGCAGCGCCGCAAATTGCAAATCCGCGGAAGCGGCAATTGATGCAGGAGATCGATTCTTTCCTCGACGAGCAGGAAAGCTGGCGCAAGTTCAACGCCGCCTATCACGAGGACGATTTCAAATTCATGGGCTTTTTGATCCCGCCGGGCAAGCGGGTGCTCGAGCTCGGCTGCGGCACCGGTGACCTGCTTGCGGCGCTTCAGCCGTCCTATGGCGTCGGCATCGATTTCGGTCCGCAGTCGCTGGCGCGGGCGAGAGCCCGCCATCCGCACCTCGATTTCGTGCTCGGCGATGCCGAGGATCCGGAGACGCTGAAGTCGATCCAGGGCCCGTTCGACTATATCGTGATCGCCGACACCATCGGCATGTTCGAGGATATCGACGGCACGCTGCGACTGATCCACCAGCTCTGCGAGCCCTCGACCAGAATCGTGATCTCCTATTATTCCCATCTCTGGGAGCCGATCCTGATGACGGCGGAAGCGATCGGGCTGCGGCGCAAGCAGCCGAAGATCAACTACATCGCCAACGCCGACTTCCTCAATCTGATGGACCTCGCCGATTTCGAGGTGATCTCCGCCGAGCAGCGGCAACTCTTGCCGCAGCGCTGGTTCGGCCTGGGGCCGCTGATCAACCGCTACGTGGCGCCGCTGCCGGGTATCCGCAAGCTCTGCCTGCGCACCTACCTCGTCGGGCGTCCGGTGCGGCAATTCCCGGATCGAAAACTCTCCGTCAGCATCGTCATTCCCTGCCGCAACGAGCGCGGCAATGTCGAGAGCGCGATTACACGCATGCCGCGCTTTGCAAGCGAGCAGGAGATCATCTTCGTCGAGGGCAATTCGAGCGATGACACTTTTGCCGAATGCGAGCGCGTCCGCGACGCCTATCAGGGGCAGTGGGACATCAAGGTCATGAAACAGGATGGCAAGGGCAAGGGCGACGCAGTGCGCAAAGGCTTTGCCGCGGCCAAGAACGATGTGCTGATGATCCTCGACGCCGATCTTACCATGCCGCCCGAGGTGCTACCGAAGTATCACGCGATCATCGAGAGCGGGAAGGCGGAGTTCGTCAACGGCACGCGCCTGGTCTATCCGATGGAGCAGGAGGCGATGCGGCCGCTCAACTTCGTCGCCAACCGCTGCTTCGCCTATCTGTTCAGCTATCTCGTCAACACGCGTCTGACGGATACGCTCTGCGGTACCAAGGTGCTGCTGCGGCGGGATTACGAGGTGCTGGCGCGGGAGCGAGGCTATTTCGGCAATTTCGATCCCTTCGGCGATTTCGACCTGATCTTCGGCGCGGCCAAGCAGAACCTGAAGATCATCGAGACTCCCATTCATTATAAAGCGCGCACCTTCGGCGAGACCCAGATCTCCCGCTTCCGCGATGGCTGGCTGCTGTTGAAGATGGTCTGGTTCGCCTATCGCAAGCTAAAGGCTGTGTGAATCGGGGGCGGTCGCTCCAAGCAAGTGCGCGGCGCTCCGCACGCATTTCGCGCAAAAGAAGCTTCCAGGGGGGGGCCTTTCACCGCATTTCCAACTGGTACCCTGTTTTGGTATCCCAGAACGGCATTTTCCGGTATCCCAGTCAGATGATATCGTTTCGGGCTCAGATTAGATTCGCCCGAAAAGCGCCATGTCGCAGATGCTCCAGATTCATGACCAATTGCGCGAGATGATCCTCTCACTCGATCTCGGGCCCGGCGAGCGGCTGACCGAGCGCTGGCTCGAAAGTCGGTTCGCCGGTTCTCGCACGCCGATCCGGGCGGCGCTGGCGCGGCTGGAAGGGGAGGAACTTGTTCGGCGCGATGGCCGTAACTGGGTCGTTGCCCCGATCGATCTCGGCGAGTTGGAATCGCTGTCCGAATTTCGCGAGCCGCTGGAGACGACGGCCGTCCGTTTGGCGTGTTCGCGCGCAAGCGAGGCGGATCTCGCTGCGATCGAGGAGATGCTGGACGCCTGTCAGTCCGGCGCGCCGCGCGAGGAGTGGCATCGCGTCGGCACCGAATTCCATGTCGAGATCGCGCGTCTGTCAGGCAATCCGTTCATCGTCAAGGCGATCGAGAGCGTGATGGCACGGCTGTCCCGGGCGCGCTGGCTGGAGGTCTGGACCGAACCGTCGCGCGAGCAGGCCTGGGCCGAGCACCGGCGCATTCTTGACAGCATTCGTCGCAACCAGCCTGACGAAGCGGCGGGCCTCGCTGCCGAACACATCCGCGACACGCGCAATCGGCTGCTTCGTTCGCTCAACGATGACCGCCGGGGCTTGCGTGCGCGCGGCTTTGCCGTGATCGGGACGCGCTAGGAATGGACGCGACATCCCTGCAGAAAGCAAATCTCGACGCCGCCCATTGGGAGCGGAATCTGATCGTCTGCGTGTTCGGCTCCTTCACCACCATCGTGGCGATGACGCTGCTGTTGCCGTTCCTGCCGCTCTATGTCGAGCAGCTCGGGGTGAGCAATCACGCCGCCATCGTTCAGTGGTCCGGCATCGCCTATGGCGCGACCTTCTTCACCGCGGCTCTTACCGCGCCGTTGTGGGGACGATTGGGCGATCGCTACGGCCGCAAGCTGATGCTGATCCGCGCGAGTCTGGGCATGGCCGTCGCAATGTCGTTGATCGGCATGGCGCACAGCGTCTGGGAGCTGGTAGGCTTGCGGCTGCTGACGGGGCTATTGGGCGGCTATGCCTCGGGCTCGATGGTGCTGGTCGCAGCCCAAACGCCGAAAGCGCGTTCGGGCTGGGCGCTTGGCGTGATGTCATCAGGCATCATGGCCGGCAATGTCGTGGGGCCCTTGATCGGCGGGGCGCTGCCGCCGCTGATCGGCATCCGGTCAACCTTTCTCCTGGCGGGCGCCGTCATCTTCGTTACCTTTCTGGGTACGACCTTCTTCATCCGTGAAGAAAAACGGCCACCGCAGGCGAAGGGCAAGTCGCGGGGCGGATGGGCCGCCATACCCGACAAGCGCCCGATCGTGGCGATGTTCGCCACCGGCGTGCTCTTGATGGTTGCCAACATGTCGATCGAGCCGATCATCACCGTCTATGTGGCGCAGTTCGTCGTGCCCGCGCAGGTGACGTTCATTGCCGGCATCGTGATGTCGGCGGCGGCGCTCGGCAGCATCCTGTCGTCGTCGCAGCTTGGCAAGCTGGCCGACCGGGTCGGGCACTGGACGATCATCATCGTCTGCCTTGCGGTGTCGGCCGTGCTACTGATCCCGCAGGCCTTCGTCGCCGATGGCTGGCAGCTCATCGTACTGCGCTTCCTGATGGGTGTTGCGCTTGGCGGGCTTTTGCCGTGTATCGCGAGTGTCATCCGCCACAACGTGCCGGAGACGATCGCCGGCGGCATCCTCGGTTATTCCGTGTCGGCGCAATATGTCGGCCAGGTGGTCGGCCCCCTCGCCGGCGGCTATGTCGGCGGCCATATCGGCATGCGGGCGGTGTTTCTCGGCACCTGTGTCCTGATGGCGGTAGGCGCCATCGGAAATTTCGTCGTGGAGCGGGACGCGCGCCGTCCCTGACAAAACCGTGAAGCCCTGCTTACCTCCGAGGTAATCGCGCCGATGAGGTTGCGGCGCCATCCTGTGCCCAATCGTATTTCGGGCAGGGTTTGCTTCCCATGCATCAGATGGTCTCAGCCGGCGTCGATACGTCGCGCCGGTGGCGGGTGCTCGCGATCGTGGTTGCGGCACAATTCATGTTTGGCGTCGACGCCTTTGTCGTCAATGTCGCGATTCCGACCATTGCGGCCGATCTCCATGCGAGTCCGGCGCAGATCGAATCCGTCATCTCGCTCTATCTCATCGCCTATGCGACCTTGATCGTAACCGGTGGCCGCTTGGGGGACATCTATGGCACCAGGCCGGTGTTCTTGCTCGGCGTCATCGGCTTCACGGCGGCCTCGCTGTGGTGCGGGCTGGCGCAGTCGAGCGCCGAGCTGATCGCTGCAAGGCTCGCGCAAGGCGCGACGGCAGCGCTGATGGTGCCGCAAGTCTTGGCGACGCTGCATCTTCTGTTCGCCGATTCGGCGCGCAGCCGTGCCTTCGGCATTTACGGCATCACACTCGGGCTTGCCGGCGCGGCCGGCTTTGCACTCGGCGGCATTCTGGTGACGCTCGATCTTGGCCATCTTGGCTGGCGCACGGTGTTCTTCGTCAATGTGCCGTTCGGGCTTGCCATCATTGCTGCAGGTCTGCGCCTGATACCGCAAGCGCCGCGCCGTCCGGGCATGCGGCTCGATATTCCCGGCGCCGTCGTGCTGTTTACGGGGCTATCGTGCCTGATTGGCCCTTTGCTGTTCGGTCATGACGTCGCGTGGGCGCCGTTTGTGTGGCTGATCATGGCCGCAGGCATTGTGATTCTCGCGGCCTTCCTGAAGCTCGAGCGGCGCGTGGCGAAACGCGGCGGCATGCCGCTGATCGATCTCACGCTGCTTGCGGACAAGCGGTTCATGCGCGGGCTTGGCGCGGCGTTCTTCTTCTTCTTTGCCAACCTGTCATTTTATTTCGTGATGACGGTCTTCATGCAAAGAACATTGCAACTGCCGCCGCTACAGGGCGGCCTTGCATTTGTGCCGCTAGCGTTAACCTTTGTGGTCGCATCGCGTCATGCGAGTGCACGCGCGAATCATCGTGGTACCCTAGTGCTCACGGAAGGTTGCGCCATTCAGATTGCGGGACTTGCAGCAATTGCGGCCCTTGTATTCACAAGCAAAACGCCATCGGCACTTGTGCTTGCGCTCGTGCTCGCGATTTTCGGCTACGGCCAGGGGCTGGTGATGGCGCCGCTCTCGAGCGTCGTGCTGGCAAGTGTGAAGCCAACCTCTGCCGGTGCAGGTTCGGGGATGTATGGCACAACTGTGCAAATCGCCAATGCCGCGGGCGTTGCCGCCATCGGCGCGGTGTTCTTTGCCGTCGAATCAGTGCGTGCGGCGCAACACGCATTGTTTGCAGCGCTGATCACCTTCGCGTTTTCAATCATTATTTGCGCCGCATTTCTGTCGCGGATGCGTCGCGCTGCCTGAAACTTTGGCGAGACTGTTGCGTCAATCGCACTTCTGTCCAAATTCTGTTGATCGACAGCACACGCCCTTTTGTTTTGCGCTGCAGCAACCATCTGTTCTTGGTAGCATTGATGATGTCTACCAAGGAAGCTGCGATTGTCTCTCGCTGAAAATATCGAATTCCTGAGCCGCCTTCCGAAGCCGGGCGATTGGCCGATCTATGGCCGCGGCTTGCACGGCGAGCCGTCGAGCCCGCTTCACGAGATGCGCGGCTTCGGCAGCAATCCCGGGAATTTACGGATGTTCATGTTCGCACCGGCCAGGCTGCAACAGCCGCGCGCGCTCGTCGTCGTGCTGCATGGCTGCGGTCAGACGGCTGCCTCTTACGATCTCGGCGCCGGCTGGTCGACGCTTGCCAAACACTATGGCTTCGCGTTGCTGCTGCCTCAGCAGCAGTCCGCCAACAATGCCAATGGCTGCTTCAACTGGTTCAACACGGACGACATCGCGCGCGGGCATGGCGAAGCCTGCTCCATCCGGCAGATGATTGCGCGCATGGTGCACGACTACAACATCGATCCGCGCCGCATCTTCGTTACCGGCTTGTCGGCCGGCGGTGCCATGACGTCGGTGATGCTTGCGACCTACCCCGAAGTGTTCGCGGGGGGCGCCATCATCGCCGGCCTGCCGTTCGGCGTGGCGTCAAGCTTCCGCGAAGCCTTGGGCGCGATGCGCGGCTTCGGTCCGCGGCCTGCTGCCGAACTCGGCGACCTCGTGCGCGCCGCCTCCAAGCATCGCGGCCATTTCCCGCGCATATCGGTGTGGCACGGCAGCGCCGATCGCACCGTCAGCCCATCCAATGCCGGCGAGATCGTCAAGCAATGGCTCGACGTGCATCATCTCCCGGAAGTGCCGATGTCGGAGACCGTGGTCGACGGCCATCCGCGCCAGGTCTGGTGGAACGGCGACGGCGACACCATGGTGGAGTCCTATACCGTCACCGACATGGCGCATGGCACGCCGCTTGGCCGCGCCGACGACGACAGGCGCTATGGCAGGAAGGGCATGTTTCAGCTCGAGGCCGGCATCTCCTCCACCTATCACATTGCGAAATTCTTTGGGCTCACGCACTGGATCCGCGACGCCAGGCCCGCGATCCCGCAGACGCCGAGCACGCGGCTGATCCCACAGGTCTCGCTGACGGCGCCGGTCGCGTCTGCTGTGCGCCCCAAGGCAGAGCGTCCGCAAGTCGTCGAACCAGAACCCGCTTCGCGCGCGCAGGCCCCGGTACAAGCTACGCCTGAGCGTGCGAAGGTGCAGCCGGTGGCGCGACGCGATGCCGGCGAGCCCAGCAAGCTCGGCAAGCCGAAACTCGCGCCGAAGAAGCGGCGTCGCGTGCTCGAAGATATCAGCGGTGCGGTCGTCCGCGCTATGGTCAGTGCCGGCTTGCTGCAGAGGCGCTAGCGCGCCGACGTTGTCGGCGCGCCTCTCCCGAAGGGAGAGGTGAACTCATCTGCGGAGCCGGCCTGGACTTCTCGAAAGAGTGCCAGAAAGCGGAGCGAGGGAGGGCTACATCTCCCCCGTCAAGAACGGATTCGTCAGCCGCTCCTGGCCAAAGCTCGAGCCGGCGCCGTGGCCGCAGATGAAGCCGACATCGTCGCCGAGCGGCAACAGCTTGTTCTTGATTGAGGAGATCAGCGTGGCGTGGCTGCCGCCGGGAAGGTCGGTGCGGCCGACGGAGCCGTTGAAGAGCACGTCGCCGACGTGGGCAAAGCGCATCTCTTTGTTGAAATAGACCACGCTGCCCGGCGAATGGCCGGGGCAATGCAGGATGTCGAAGGTGAGCGCGCCGATCTGAACCTTCTCGCCCTCTTCGAGCCAGCGGTCGGGCGCGAAATTGCGCACGCCGCTCATGCCGAACTGTGCGCCTGAGCTCACGACATTGTCGAGCAGGAATTTGTCCGCCTGGTGCGGGCCTTCGATCGGCACACCCAGCGCGTCGCGCAATTCGGCCGCGCCGCCGACATGGTCGATATGGCCGTGGGTCAGCCAGATCTTTTCCACCTTGACAGCGGTCTTCTCGATCGCGGCCAGTATCCTGGGAACGTCGCCGCCGGGATCGAACACCACGGCCTGCTTGGTCTCCGCATCCCACAGGATGGTGCAGTTCTGCTCGAACAGCGTCACCGGCACGATGATCGCGCCGGCCTTCGCCTTGGTCTCGTTTTCGTTACTCATAACTACACATTGCCGATTTTTCGGCGCGCGCGAAAGCGAAAGATTCGTGCAGCAGGGCGGCGGAATCGGATAAGCTCGCCGGTCATGGAACAGTGCGCCCGCCAGATCGGCCTCGTGCCGCCGCCGGACCGCCGTCAATCGGAGACGGCGCTTGCGGTTGCGCGCGGAACGGCGCGGCTATTGCGTTCGCTCGGCTTCTCCTGCATCAGTGAGCTGCCGCTGCCCTCAGGGAGGCGCGCCGACCTGGTGGCGCTGAACGAGCGCGGTGAGATATGGATCATCGAAATCAAGTCCTCGGTGGAGGATTTGCGCGCCGACCATAAATGGGAAGACTACCGCGCTCATTGCGACCGGCTGTTCTTCGCCTTCACGCAAGATGTGCCGTGTGAGATCTTTCCCAAGGACACCGGCCTGATCGTCGCCGACGCCTATGGCGCCCATATGCTCTGCGAAGCGCCGGAGCACCGCCTGCCCGCGCCGACGCGCAAGCTGATGACGGTGCGGTTTGCTCTCGTCGCCGGCCAGCGCATGAACCGCCTGCTCGACCCGCAGGGACACGCGGAAATTCCGGAGTAGGCTGTAGGGTGGGTAGAGCCAAGCGAAACCCACCATTCACGATTCGCGGTGCTGGAAGCAGTATTCGCGGTGCTAGAAGCGGCGGGTTTCGCGGAGCCTGTCATCGGGCGCGCGTTCGCGCGACCCGTTGGCTCTACCCACCCTACGATTCTTTGCTCTTACCGCGGCGCGCGTTTTGCGAGAATCCGCTGCAAGGTGCGGCGGTGCATGTTCAGCCTTCGCGCGGTTTCGGAGACGTTGCGGTTGCACATCTCGTAGATGCGCTGGATGTGCTCCCAGCGCACGCGGTCGGCCGACATGGGATTCTGCGGCGGCTCGGATTTTTCGGTGCCGGTCGCCAGCAGGGCGGCAATGACGTCGTCGGCATCCGCGGGTTTCGCGAGATAATCCACCGCGCCCATCTTCACCGCGGTGACGGCAGTGGCGATGTTGCCGTAGCCGGTGAGCACGATAACGCGCGCGTCGGGCCGCTTGCGCTTCAAGGCCGAGACCACGTCAAGTCCGTTGCCGTCGCCAAGGCGTAAGTCCACCACCGCAAAGGCTGGAGCTGCTTTGGCGATCTGCGCCAATCCGTCGGCGACGTTGTCGCTCGAGGTCACGGCAAAGCCGCGTGTCTCCATGGCGCGGGCAAGGCGCTCCAGAAACGGCTTGTCGTCCTCGACGATCAATAGCGATCGGTCGGGATAATCGGAAAGCTGCGCGGGGGCGGCCAAGGTGGAGGTCTCTGTCATAGCTTTGCTATATATGGCGCTGCTTGCACGCTCTGCCAAGACCACCAAAAGCCGCCGTCGGAAATGCGGCCTTACGTCGCGTTAACTTTTGTTTGAGCGGGATATTTTCGGAAAACCGATGCCCACCTTCGCCGGATCATGCTCCCGGTTTTTCGCCACTTTCATCCGCCTCGAAACGGTCGCGCGGCCACACCAGTGTCACCACCGCGCCGTGATCGGGAAAGGTGCGGTTGGTAAACGCGACCTTGGCGCCGGTCCGCTCAAGCAGCGTGCGCGCGATGAACACGCCAAGTCCAAGGCCAGAATGTTCGCCGGAATGTTCACCTTGGAGGTCCTCGGTCCCGCGGCGCCGCGACAGATAGGGTTCGCCGATCCGCTTCAGGATGTCGGGCGCAAAGCCCGGGCCGTCGTCGGAAATCACGATCTCCACGGTCTCGCCATTCCACCAGGCATTCACCTCCACCGCCTCGCGCGCGAAATCGACCGCGTTCTCCAGGATGTTGCCGATGCCGTAGAGAATCGCCGGATTGCGCCAGCCGACCGGCTCCTTGGAGCCGGCGACCGCGATGCGCACCTTGATGGCGACGCCAAAGTCGCGATGCGGCGCCACGATCTCCTCGATCAAGGTCGAGAGCTGCATGCGGTCGAAGGGCGCGCCGGTCGAGGAGAGCTGGGTGATCTTGGCCAGAATGTCGCGGCAGCGCTGTGCCTGCTCGCGCAAGGTCTTGATGTCTGCTGCAACCTGCGGATGGTCCTGCAGCGCCTTCTCCAGCTCGCGCGAGATCAGCACGATGGTCGAGAGCGGTGTGCCGAGCTCATGCGCGGCCGCGGCCGCAAGGCCGTCGAGCTGCGTCAGATGCTGCTCGCGCGTCAGCACGAGCTCGGTGGCGGCCAGCGCATCCGCGAGCTTGCGTGCCTCCTCGGTGACCTGGAACGCGTAGAGGCTGGTGACACCGATCGCCAGCACGATCGAGAGCCAGACGCCGAGCAGATAGATCGGCGGCAGGATCAACGGCTCCTCGGGATCCCAGGGTAGCGGCATGTAGAAGAACACCAGCACCGAGGCGCAGGCCACCGCGAGGCCGCCGAGGGCAATGGTGAGACGAACCGGCAGCGCCGTCGCCGAGATCAGGACCGGTGCGAGAAACAGGAACGAGAACGGGTTCTGCAGGCCGCCGGTGAGAAAGAGCAGCGCCGCGAGCTCGATGATGTTGAGGGCAAGCAGCGCGGCAGCATTGGCGGGCTCCAGTCGCTGCATCGGGTTGAAGGCGATCTGCAAGGCCAGATTGAGCAGCGCCGACAGGCCGATGATGGTGAGGCAGGGAATAACGGGCAGGTCGAATTCCAGCCCCTGCAGCACGATGAAAATGGCCGCGAGCTGTCCCAGCACGGCAAGCCAGCGCAGCCGCAGAATCGTGTCGAGGCGCACAGGGCGCCGTGGGTGGCGGAAATCGGAGGCGGCGATGTCGGTCATTTTCTCAAGCCTATCCGCGCGTTTGACCGATCACAAATTGCACGCTTTGGGGGCGCAATGGAGTTGCGCTTATCGCCGCAATGGCCCAATGAACGGTCGCCATGAACGTCATCGACCAGGTTTCGCACTCGGTTCTCCCCGTTGACGCCAACCTGCCCGCGGCGATCGAGGTTTCGCGTCTGACCAAGGTCTATAAGCAGACGCGCGCCGTCGACGATATCTCCTTTGCAATTGCGCGCGGCAGCACCACCGGGCTTCTGGGTGGCAACGGCGCCGGCAAGACCACGACCATTGCCATGATCATGGGGCTGGTGCTGCCGACCGCCGGCCGGGTCCGGGTGCTGGGCCACGAAATGCCGCGCGAGGCAGCCTGCGTGCTCGGTCGGATGAATTTCGAGAGTCCATATGTGGATATGCCGATGCGGCTCACGGTGCGGCAGAACCTGACCATCTTCGGCCGGCTCTATGCGGTGGAGCATTTGCGCGAGCGCATCGCGCAATTGGCCGCCGATCTCGATCTCAATGATTTCATCGACCGCCCCAATGGAAAACTCTCGGCCGGTCAGAAGACCCGCGTGGCCCTGGCGAAGGCCCTGATCAACCAGCCCGAGCTGCTCCTGCTCGACGAGCCGACCGCCTCGCTTGATCCCGATACGGCCGACTGGGTGCGCGAGCATCTGGAGAATTATCGCAAAACGCACCAGGCGACGATCCTGCTCGCCTCCCACAACATGTTGGAGGTGGAGCGGCTGTGCGACCGCGTCATCATCTTGAAACGCGGCCGCATCGAGGATGACGACAGTCCTGACGGCATCATGGCGCGCTACAACCGCACGACGCTGGAGGAGGTGTTCCTCGACGTCGCACGCGGCCGCAACAGGGAAAGCGCGTC
>Ga0307474_10000258_pt1 | contig 39024 bp, 27 predicted proteins | sample atmos_gasesECM1C_2_FD_203312 | JGI IMG/M metagenome (GOLD analysis project Ga0307474, IMG submission 203312) | Hardwood forest soil microbial communities from Morgan-Monroe State Forest, Indiana, United States - atmos_gasesECM1C_05 | ecosystem: Environmental > Terrestrial > Soil > Temperate... | reverse complement strand
AGTTGAAGGTCTGGGCCCTGAACAAGAGAAAACCCTGGTTCTATCTGCTGTTTGAAGCCATAAGGGGATTCTTGCCGCCGGCTCTTGTGGGGATACCGAAACGGCTACGCCCCGCACCTTGGGTGTATACGGACTTTGTCAAGCGCCAGCAGGCAGCGCTCACGGGCTACGCCGCCAGAGTGAAACTGTTCGGACCCAGACCAAGCTTTCAGGGGAACGTTGCAACCTTGGAGGCATTGCGGCGGCAGCTGACATGTACGGTCTTGCCGCTGGGAACCCCATATGAAAAACGCTATCCGTATCTGGACCGGGATCTACTGGAGTGTCTCTATGCTATGCCGCCGGAACAGTTCAGCCGTCCAGGGCAGCGCAGGTCGCTGATGCGGCGCGCTCTCGTCGGCATCGTCCCGGAGGCACTTCTAAATAGACGAAGGAAAGCGTTTGCGGCCCGAGCGCCGATGACGGTCTTTTCTTCGGACTGGAGTGCACTGGTAGAGATTAGCCAAGCAATGAAATGCGCCTCTCGAGGCATCGTCGATGCCGTGGCCCTCCGCGAAGCGGTACAGCGCATTCGCGCGGGCCGAGAGCTCCACATGGTGGCCTTGTTTCGAACTCTGGGCTTGGAATCCTGGCTCAGAACCATTGAAGAGCAAAGGGCCCCCAGCGAAAACCAGCCCATGACCCTCAACGGCACCGTTCTGCCCCTTGAAAAGAGATGCAGGACGGGCCACTCCCAGATCGCGAGTTCTGCCAGCTAACTGTGCAGGTGAAAGCTAAAAGCGAAAGGAGGTGATCCGCATGAGATACCAGAAACCAGACGTCGTCGCGGTTGCTTCTGCCTTGGATGCCGTTCAGGGAGGCCAGAAAGGGCCGGGCCCGCGCGACTTTCCACAGGACGAGCCTTCCATAGGCGCGTACGAAGCCGACGAATAATCAAGTGCCGGGGCGCTTGGATTCTCAGGTGCTCCGGCTCAAATCTTAGAATCCGCCGGTTTAAGCCCGTGCGTCGCTCTGTTTCATCGGAGGATTAGCACACCGCCGTCATCGTTTGCCCAGAAGCGTATCGAAAAAGATTGTCTGTCTGCCGGTTCAAGAACTGATTGCGATGCTAATGGAAGGAGGTGATAAGATCATGAAATATCAAAAGCCGGAAGTCATCAGGCTCCCATCCGCCGCGGATGCCATCCAAGGCGGTCTGAAGGGAACTGATGCGATGCTCGATCTGTCCAAGCAAGAGCCGACAATCAGCGCGTACGAAGCTGACGAGTAAACTCGATCCGGAGTACGAGATCTTCTGCGTGCTCCGGCTTTCACGCATTCACGCCGATGAGACTCATTCTGCCAACCGCGTGAGATGTGCGGCGCCCTCACAACGAGCGCACTTCAGATGCAGGTCAAACCATGCAAGCATTCGATGACAAAAATCCATTTGATTCTGGAAACTCCAATCCAGCGGCGAATGCGCTTCTCCCTGGTAATTCGCATATTCGACTTCCTTCCCCAGACGCCTGAGACCCACAAACAGTTCGTCAGCGAGAAATGGCGGCACGAATGTATCGTTTGACCCATGAACAATGAGAAGCGGCGTTTCAACTTTGTCGAGATAAAAGATCGGCGAGTTTTCGATATACCTGCTCCGAAACTCCCAAGGAGTTCCACCCATCAACCCCTGTCCTAGTTCCACGACCGGTACGCCGAACGTCGCTCCGTTTCTGTTCATCTCACCGTACAACCCCAAAAGGTTCCCGAATCCGCCAATCTCAATTGCCGCTCTGAAGCGTGTGGTCTCGGCGATCAGAGCTAGCGTGCTGTAACCACCGTAGCTATGCCCCATGATTCCAAGCCGATGTGGGTCTGCGATCCCCAACTGTATTGCCTTGTCGACACCGGGCAGAACTGTTTTTGCCAGGTCCAACATCGGTGTAGCGAGACGAAGTGGCGCATCCGGCAACAAGACAGCATAGCCCCGAGTGGCCAACAACTGCATGTTGAACGGTCCATCCGAAGCCAAACCGAAATGGTCAAGGTTGTTTGAGAGCAGACTTCCTCCGTAAACCCAGACAATTAGCGGGTAGCGCAATCCTTCCTTGTAGTCAGCAGGCAACAGAAGCGCTCCGCGCAACTCATCTCCGTCATTACTCAACCAATGAAGCAATCGGACAGCGCCAGTCTTATAACTGCCGAGCCGTTCGTTAAGTTCCACCAGCACCTTGGGTCTATGAAAGGTTGCGTCGCTGATTCGCAGACTTTCATCGTGTTGGGCATCTTCAGCAAAATAAAGCACGTGCTGCCCATCCCCGGTCACTGTAAATGGCCGGAATAATTGGGCACACGTGTAACATTCCCCGTTTTCGAGCAGTTTGATGCTTTGTCCGTTCGACAAATTGATCTTGTATATTCCGTCTTGTTTTTCACGATCGTCGTGCGTCAGGACGATCGTCGAATCTGTATCGCCCGGGGCCCACAACACGTTCGCAGGTGACGCGACTATTTGCGTGATTTGCCGGTCAGGGATCGATCCCAGGCTCCCGGCGCTGGACCCGGTTGCGGATGCCCGCCACACCGCTCCCTCGCGACAGAAAAATACTGCCTCACCTGCTCGGTCCCAGACAGGCGCATCGGACTTCTGACGTGGAGCAATTCGCAGTACAGGCAGGTTGGATACATTGCGTGGCATCCCGTCGGCAAGGCTAACCACATAACAATCATAGTTCCTCTCATCCATCCCACCGGCATGGAAGCCAATTCTTTGACTATCGGGCGACCAACTGAATGCTGCTCCGTCGTAGTCGAGCCGTATCCCCGAAGCGAGAACTCGATCTTGGGCGGTTGTAAGTTCCGTGGACACAAGGTCGAAGACGAGCTGCTGCGATCCTGGTCTCTCAAATCGTTGGGGAGCTGTGTATGCAAGGTGCAGCCCGTCCGGTGAGAGGGAATACGAGAAAATTTTCTTGTTTCGCACGATCGGGGTTGCGCTTCCTCTCGCCAAATCGATAGCGACCAAATCACGCGAATCTTCACTTAAATCCCGAGGATCAGATTTTTGCTTATTCTTTTCGCTATCCGAACTGTCGTTAGTTTTGTACAAAAGTACAGTGGAACCCGGCACGCTGTCATCGGCACGATTTTTTGGCTTCATTGTTGACGGGGGCGCCGGGGGACCAGGAGTTGCGGAAACCTCTCCGGGGAGAGTTGTGACCAACAAACTGCGGCTATCATGCGTCCACTCAATCTCATGCCCGAGCACAGCGATCTCCGACACTCTCCGGAGCTCACCAGTTTCGACATCAAGAACCCACACCCGCGCGTGCCCGCTGCCATCGCGGTTAGACAAAAACGCCAGATAGCGATCGTCCCGGGACCAAGCAGGTAGCCAGTTGTCCCCTTGCCCCCCTGTCAGATTCTTAGTCTCACCTGTGGCTAGATTCCTCACCCAAACGTCGGTTCCTGTGCCCCAGAATGGAACGCCAGTTTTGCGAGACAACTCCGGGTCCGAGGATTTCATTCTCTGATTATCCCGAGTTACATACGCGAGCCAGCGGCCCTTTGGCGACAAGGCGATCGGAATCCCCTCGCCGAATCTCCGCATGGTCAAAGCCTCTTCCACCGGCCAAGGCTCCGCATCTGGGGATCTTGCTTCTTTGCTGTCGGCGGCATTAAGCGATGCCAGGGCCGCCACGCTCAAGACGAGACTCTGGGCGTACCTATTCATGACCAGGCTCTACTCCGAGACCGATAGGCGCGAAGTCATTGGACTCTGGAACAACCAGCCAGTAAGCAGCCAACTGGGCGTGCTCCATCGCGAGCCACCACATTTTCTTAGCGTGTTCAGAAAATCAGCTTCAGCGCAAGCTGGACGGAGCGCGGCCCTCCGAGCTGATAGAGGGCGCTGAAACTTCCACCACCTATGTTGCTGCTACCCAAGTACTGTCCAAGCGTTTGAGTGGACACGCCGAAAAGGGGATTAATTGCCTGGGAATTTTGCAGGTCTCCGATTGGCGGAGCAAAATTCGGATGATTCAAGAGGTTGAACATTTCCGCCCGGAACTGCAGCTTAAGTGAATCGTGAAATGGGAAATCGCGATGAACGGCAAAATCCCATTGGGCAACACCGAACCCTCTGAGGGCATTTCTTCCCAGGTCGCCTTGCCGAAGAGGATTGCCCCTCGAGTCGGTTGGGGGAGGCGTGAACGCCGCAGAATTTATCGCTTTTCCCCCAGGGTACTGCGACCCGTACAGGTATAGAGGCTGGCCGGCGACAACATCAGGTCGAATCTGGACTTGCGCGTTAAGCAGACCAATAAAATCCGAGTAATAAACGTTCAGCGCAGGTGCGGACCAGGCTTGGATGATACTTTCAACGGACCAATCACGCAGAATCACCTTCGTAAGCACATCGCCCTTGACAGAGGGAACGTCATAAGTCAGGCCCGCCGAAAACGCATTGCGAATATCGAAATCAGAAGGGCCACGGTTCAAGTTCGCACTGAGCCCTGGTGCAAATGAATTCGAGCCGATCCCGTAGCTGCCGTTCGAGCCGTCATCAATGGAGTGGGACCATGAATAGGAAGCGAGGGCTTGAAGACCATGCGACAGGCGGCGTTGACACTGCACTTGAAGAGCGGCGAGTTCTGAAGTAGCAGTATTGCCAATCAAATCGGCGCTGGAGAAATTCTGATTCGGTGCAAAGATCTTCGCTGACTGTATGAGCCGCCTTCCGATGGAACCCACATAAGAGACAGACAGACTTTGTTGACTGCCCAATTGTTGCTGTACGGATAAGTTCCATTCTAGGCTATAGGGGAGACGAAGGTGAGGATCCAAGGCGGATAGAGTGGCGCCAGGTGAACTCAATTGCGCCGACGTGATCAGAGGTGGCGTGGAGTCAGCACTGCTCAGGGGAAACGTCGCAGTGCCGCCGTAGGCCGGACCATAAACGATCTTTGTCGCCCCGAAAGGATAGCTCTCGCCAAGAGTATCGCCAATTTGTGAGGTGGCCAAATCGTAAAACACACCAAAGCCGCCCCTGAGCACCCGGCCCCAATCCGCATCCGGCGAAATCTGATAGGCCAAGCCGAGCCTGGGTGCGACATTTCCATAAGTGGTCGCAAATGGAGGTGTTCCAGTTGGGGCGAGAGCTAAATTGGCTAGATCGGTCAGGTTGTAGCCAATCACCGCAGGTATCGCAGGCCCGTTGATTGAAGAGGGCGCAAAGTCCAAATCCCATCGAAGGCCATACGTGAGCGTTAGTCGGGGCGCCAAACGCCATGTGTCCTGAGCAAAGATGCCCAGGTTTTGAAGTAGGAGCGTTGAGTTGCGCGCGGAAACGACGAACGCCCCAAGCGGATTGTTCGCCGCAGCTGTCGCCACATCCAAAAAGACCGGCTGCTGCGTATAGAGAGCAGGGTCGAAAGATGGCGTAAGCCGACGGTAGTCAACGCCGAACTTCAAATTGTGAGCACCTGTCTGCAGCGACAGGCTATCAACCAGATTGATTTGGCGCTGAGTGTTCCGAGTGCTGCTGCCTACGGTGAGATAAGGGTGAGAAAGCGCATAAATTGTAAATTCAAGAGTTGCATTCTGAGCGGAATATGGACTGGGAAATGGCAAGCTTGCGACTGGCGTCGCACCCCCAAAATCATCCAGGTTGTACCTGCTGAAAGCACTCGTATTGCTGAAGTTGAATCGAAAATCGTTTACTACGAAAGGAGCAGCAGCCCACATGAGCCCCGCTGTAGCCGTGTGCGTCGTGATACTGGCGACTAGGATGTCGCTGAGTGGGAAGAGAGTACTTGCTCCTCGATCATCAGCATTAGAAGGCGAGTAATTGTATCTCCCGAAGAAATTCAACTTCCCGCTCAATTTATGGTCAATTCGAAGACTGTAAGCGTCCAGCGCCGTCGGATTTGAATAGCTGGAATTGAACTGAGCTATTCCTGTGACCGTGTTGTCTAGCCCGTTCGGCATCGGAAATGCGTCCAAAAAGGGCCTGACCGCCGGCGCCGCGCTCTGACGGGCGCCCGCATCGGGAACGGTTGTAAAGGTAGTCTGCGGCACGCGGACACGGAGGCCTTCGTACGAGAAGAAGAAGAAAGTGCGATCCTTGAGTACCCGGCCACTCAGCGTCCCTCCGAAATCATTTTGTCTCTCGGCGGGCTTGGGCAAACCAGCCTCGTCGGCAAACCAGTTGTTGGCGTCGAAATCCGAGTTGCGCAAGTAATCGAAAGCGGTGCCGTGAAACTGATTCGAACCCGACCGTGTCACGATTGAAATCTGCGCTCCTGGCATCCGTCCGAATTCAGGCGCGTACGTGGAGGTCTGAATGCGGAACTCTTGCATAGCGTCCACGGACACCAGACTGTTGGTGCCCCCGAGGACAGAGAAGGATCCAACTGCTCCTGCCACCCCATTTCCCCCACTAAAGTTTGCGCCAATACCTATGTCAGCGCTGACACCATCCACCATCCAATTATTCGACGTGGTGCGCTGGCCATTCACACTGAACTGGCCTTCGTCGCCCTGTCTGCTCGGAGTTAAAACTACCCCGGGCGTTAGCTGAATCAGTGTTTGGAAGCTTCTGCCGTTCATCGGCAGATTTTCCGCGAATTGACGATCTACCACCGTACTTACGGCTGCGGATTCGGTATTCACTAGAGGCGTTCCCCCGGTGACCGTCACAACTTCCGATGCGGCCCCAATCGGGAGAGTAAAATTGATCGCGAGCGCGTCCTGAACATGAATGACAATATTGGGCTTGATGAGGGTCTTAAAGCCAACCTTTGACACTTGCAGGCGATACGAGCCCGGAGGAAGATTCGGCACAACATAGAGCCCATCACTGTTCGTTTTTGAGGAATACTGCACACCTGTTGCATCGTTTGCGATGAGAATATCCGCACCCGGAACTGTCGCCCCGGAAGGATCGAGCACGATTCCGCTGATTGTCCCGTTGGGAGACTGCCCTTTGACGGAGCCAACGACAAGAAGACTGAGGACGATAAGGAAAGCGATTCGAACCAGTCGCACGTTCTTTCTCCTTAGGGGCGAGGAAATCGGGACAGACATTCTCGACCTACGCAGGAGAAGTCGAAGTTGTACCACTCGGAGTTCATTGAAGAACGCAAGCGGAGGGAAGCCCGAACTACGGGTGATTTGGCTCGATTTTTAGGGAAGCGAAAAGCAGGGGCTTACCGCTCGGCCTTTGACTCCCACCGTTTGGTTCCACCGTCACGAAGACGGTCTGAATCTGTTCGAGCGTCCTTGGGTCGTCGAACTTGAGGACCCAACGCTTCTTGGCAGCGCCGTCTTGAAAGAATATTCCAAGATTCAACGCTTGCTGATTGTCCGACCCGCTCCGCCCCCAAGCCTGAAACGTGCTGGCATTCTTCGCGCCCGGCTGCTTATCCAGGTCATACGCATAGAAGACGAGAGATTTTCCCCTTGTATAGAAGACGCGGCCGTAGGGTTTCTGCGTCGCTCCATCACGGGCAACGTCGTAGACTTCCGCGATATAGAGGTCGCGTGCGCCCATCAATTCACGGATGTCGTGATCGTGAGCGAGCAAGTCGTCTTGCCTGTTAATCGTCAACTCCCGGTCGCGAAGCTGACCATGTAGATCCCTAATCTGAGCTTCCAGGCTCTCGGCCAGCGACTGATCCGGCGAGCGCTGCTGTCTAAGCAAATCCAGTTCCGCCTGAGTCTTCTGTAGTGAAGTCTGAGCGGCATCGAGCTTCTGAGTGAAATTGCTCCATTCCTGAGCCACCTGCTGCTTCTCAGTCTGATCATTCTGTAGAGTCTGCTCCAGACTGGCCTGAGCCCTCTTCGCTTCACCCAAGGCTGTCGACTGGTCTTCGACTTGGCGTCGCAAGTCGCGAATCATGCGATCCCGTTCCGTCACTTGCGCTTTCAGAACCTCGCGTTCGTGCCCCATGTCGCTCATTTGTTGTTCAAGGGCATCCACTTTGGTGTCGGCGGAGTTGGGTCTTGCTTGAGTCACTTCAATGCTTCGGCGCCAGCCTACCTGATAGGAGTAGATGCCCAACGCGACTGTCAGCAGCACGGCAGCCGCAAACGGCATCCACACATAGTTCCAATTCACAGGCGCGCGGCCATTGCCGTTTCGATGTGTGAAGATGAGGCCTTTGCGCCACTTTGTCGGGACCGAACTCAGGGCTGCCGTTTCAATTTGCGCCTGCCCGTGCGCCAGCGTAGCTTCGGGCGTTTTGCGCGGACCCAAGCTTGGTTCATTCAGCGTGGGAGGAGCACACAACTCAGAAGACAAAAGAGGCACACCAACATCAGCGACTGCCTCAAATTCTTTCAGAGCCTGTCGGCAATCAGCGCACGTTGCGAGGTGGTCTTGCAGCTTCTTCTGTTCTTGCTCGGACAGTTCGCCCGAGGTCGAAAGGGCAGAGAGCTTGAGGAATTCCTCGTGCGGTCGCCCGCCGGGCCTCTTTTCGTTCTCCCGCTTGTGCCCGCTTTCCCTCATACCGTTCAACTACCCCGCACCTTACGCCCAAACATTTGCTTCCGCAACCCGTCGAGACCCCGGTAGTAATGATGCCTCACGTTCCCCAGGGGCTGGCCCAGTTTCTCGCTGATTTCCGCCAGCGTGTATCCTTCAAAAAAGTGAAGGCGCAAAGTCTCTCGCTGGTCTTCGGACAGGGCGGTGAGCACCTTCTGTAGACCATTACGCCCAAACACCACCTCTGCGGAATAATCGTTCTCGACGGTCGGATTACCGACCACGTGACGAGCATTGTCTTGAATCTCTGTACGTGTATAGAAATGTCGAGTGGCGAGATATCGGCGCCGCTCAATTGACCTCTGGTAAGCCATTTGGACAATCCAAGACCCCGCCGAGCTTTTCGAGCTATCAAAGATCGAGCACTTGCGCTGAACGAAGAGAAATAGGTCTTGGACGAGATCGTCTGCCTCTGCAGAGTCTCTCAGGATGCGGGCTGCTATGCTGCGAACGACCCGCGCGTAGCGCTGGAATAAGCAGCCTAGTGCTTCCTGCTCACCGGCCTGCAGGCGACTGAATAAGACTTCGTCCTGCAGTTCGTTTGCGGCCGAGCATGCTCCATCCCCTGAGCTCTTGTCGATTAGAGGCAGCGCGGGCGCGCGGGCTGTAAATGAAGAGCTCACGCCTCCTCTACCTCGCTGACGATGCAGGCGATTCTCCGCGTCTTGAAAGGCGACGGACTCGCCTGACCGCACTTGAGCTGGTCGCAGATGTCGGTAACCGCCCGTTGGCCTATTACCAGCAGGCGTGCACGATATAGCAGAGCATGGCGAAACGCCGTAAACAAATTCAGCCTCGATCTGGTCCGGAGAGAGCGTTCGGGCAGGTAATGAGGGACGTTCGTGTAAGAGCATCAATGTCCCAAATGGATCTCCACAAAAAGAGCGGGTTGGATCGTACTTTCATTAGCGACCTAGAACGAGGCATTCAGTGTCCTAGCCTCAGGACCATTTTGAGAGTTGCCATCGCTCTCGATATTGCTCCGTGGAATCTGATTCGACGAACCGTTGAGTCCCTAGTCTTCTCGTTTCCTGCGCCAGAGGAAGACCTGTGAGCGTCAATATACAGCTATAAGCCGTCACAATCAACACTAATACCAGCTTATAGCTTATGTCGTTCCGCTCTCGTGATCTGTACCGTGTTTTCCGAGAAACGGAATGAACGAGCAGATTCTGTTTGGTAGGAAAATTCGGGCTATCCGCAAAACAGCCAAGCTATCGAGGGAGAAGCTCGCTGAACGAGCGGGGATAAACTCCAACTACCTCGGCGAGATTGAGAGAGGAGAGAAATGGCCCTCACTAGAAATCCTCAGCTCCATGGCTAAGGTGCTAAATGTACCAGTGGCCGACTTTTTTGATTACGAGTCTCAGGAACCAAACGTCAACCTGTTAAAAACACAATGTCGGCATCTCCTTGAAGACCGCGGGATCGCGGAAACTCAGCGTGCTCATCGCGTCTTGAGAGCTCTCTTCAAACCTTAGTTTAGCCGGACGGTTGTTGGAGACCGTAGCGGGCAATACTTCGCCATGTATCGCTACTCGCCCCCTCGACTTTCACAACATTTCGCAGCCTGCGGTCCTTTAGGTCCTTGCACGAGCTCAAAGCTGACCCGGTCTCCCTCTTGCAGTGTTCGATATCCATTTCCCACAATCGCAGAGTAGTGGACGAATACATCAGGTCCGTTTTCACAGCCGATAAAGCCATAGCCTTGGAATTGTTGAACCACTTGATCCTGCCCTCCGTCTTGCCTACCCTCCGAAATTCTTGGGCCAATGCCGCCCGGTTCAAAGACGAACCGAGAACTCCATTGGACTCGAGCACGCTGCCAACACTCTCATGAATCGTATGCGTATCCCTTCCCCTTCAAAGAGAAGGGTCCAGGCACACAACAGCGACCAAGCGAACTGGCCCCACGGCACGAACCGCCCCCACGACTAGCCTATGCAGCAAGCTTCAATTTTGTACCGCGCTCCTTTAGGAAGTGTTTGTACTCGAATCTTCTCCTTTGGAATTGGCCGCCGCACCGCTCATTGCTTTAGCATGGGCATAGCCACAGGGCGTGCGGTCCAGTTTGTGAGTGCAGAGAAGAAAGGAGCTGAGGAATGATTTCCCGTTTCCCGGACTTGATGAACTACATCCTCGATGAGGCACCGAGTGGACTTGCTATTTGGGCGGAGGTGCTGTTCACGGTTTTAGGATTTTGTCTCGCCATAGCTTTAATGTGCTGGCTCGTCTTATTCACACCTAAACGCTGGCGTAAGCGGTTCTTGCTGCTGTTAAGTTCATTTCTCTACATGTCTATTGCTTTCGGATTCGTATACCACTTGTTATTCCAGCGCAAACCCACGAATTTTAAGCTAAACGCACCTATCGAGATTTCGGGTATGTTCATCCCCATAGGCGAGCATCAGGAGCTTCTCGACAAAATCCGTGTCCACCGTGAAATCATCGCGTGGACGCTCGCTGGGCTACGAAGCCCGCAGGGCGAGCGACGGCTGGAGTACTTGGCAAGGCACATATCAGGCGATGTTAGATCCGCTTACATTGCGACACTCTCTCTCGCAGTGGTTGCCCCAGTTGAGCCGCTCAGTACGGAAGACGCCAAGACCCTTTCCCTTCTGCGGGGTGAATCGAGGGCGGAAGTCGAGAGACACCTTAAAGCACAAGAGCACACTTTGGGGACAAGGCCTGGATTACTGGCACCGATTCCTGCGTGGGATCACGCGATGGGTTTGCCTGTTGAGACGTTGGTGGACATGAGGCTGTTGCTGAAGAAGTTTTTAGGAGGCCCCGAGCCGGCGGTCACTTCTGCCGCTGAACTCAGCACATATCTTACTCCCGAGGACAGCATCATGCTCCAAAAATACATGATTGAAGACTTAGAAATGCAGCTGGCAGATGGAGGGAGAGTCGATCTCCAGCAGGCAAATGACCAGGCCGATGTGATTGAAGTCGCAAATTGGGCCGCGATGAGAGTGGCAGCTGCGGATTGGAGACGTTTGGTAGACTTTCAGTATTTCAGCTGGACGACTATCACTCTCGTTGGATATGGCGATATCCTCCCAAACTCAACACTCGCTCGGGCGTGCGTCGCAATTCAGATACTGTGTGGCACTCTCATGCTTGTCTTTGCTGTTGGTAGGCTCCTTGAGGACAAGGACGAAGTGACCAAAACAACGTAGTGCCGAGAAACCGAAGATGAGGTGACAACGGTTCACCTCGGCGACTGGTCGACGTGAGGTCGATGGGCAAACCTGGACCACTCACGTTCCTCACGTTCCTCACGTTGTATTGACTCTCTCCACGTCTGGGCATAGCATCCTGCCAGAGCGGTGAAGGTATTGGAGCGGAGCCGCCTGATGTCGTTTGTTTCGCCCAAGGCTCGCCACGGGCCAGTGGTCTACCGTCCCCTAAAGCGGCAGTGCCATGCGAATGCGTTATACAGCCTTCTCTAAAACTCAGCAGCAACGCTGGATGCGTGCCGGGTCCATTCTTATCTCATTGGCCGCGATTACCCTACTCGGCACTGCGTTCGGGGCGCATTTCTATAGCGGGTCTTTGTCTTCCGTCTTGCTCACGCTCAGCCTCATCGCTCTCTGCGTAGCCATTGGCCTGCATGTTCGCTTTCTGCTTCTAGCACGTCGCGAGCACCGGGAAACCGTGAGCGTTCTCGATGCCACAGAACAGGAATACAAATCCGTATTCGACAGTACGCTGGATGGGATTCTACTTCTCGATGACCAGGCAGTTTGCCTTGAAGCGAATCCGGCAGCACTGACTTTGTTTGGGACCGACCGCGACGAACTCGTGGGTCAGCCGCTTGAGAAGTTCTTTCCAGGCGCAGGGGGGTTCAAGGAGGCTTGGAATCGTTTTCTCGATCGCAGGAGCGAACACAGAGAGACACGGGTTTTGCGAGGTGATGGAGAGGCAGTCTTTGTTGAATATACGGCGAAGGCCCACTACCTTCCAGGCCGGCACGTGGCCGTGCTCCGTAACATCACCCGGAGGAAGCAGGCAGAAGCGGCCTTGCGCGACAGTGAAGAGCGGTTTCAGGAGATGGCCAGGAATATCGAAGAGATTTTCTGGACGCTGGACGCTAAGAATATGAAGGTTCTCTATGTCAACCCGGCATATGAGACGATCACCGGTCGATCCTGCGGGTCACTAGAGGAAGATCCCAAGTCCTACAAAGAGGTCATACACCCCGAGGACCGCGTCCGCGTTCTCTCTCGGTTGGGCGAATCAGTTCAAACCGGCCAGCTCGACGAGGAGTTCCGCATTACTAAACCGGACGGCGCAATTCGCTGGGTGTGGGTCCGTGGATTTCCTGTCCGGGATTCGGGCGGGATTGTCCGGCGGCTTGTAGGCACCGCCCAGGACATTTCAGCGCGAAAATCCGCCGAAGAGGAGATAGCTCGAAACCTCGACAGGGCAGAGTCTGCCGGCGCCGAGGCCGACGCGTTTCGCCAGACAACTCTTGCCCTTACCGAGAACCTCAGGATGGACTACGTCTTGGACACGTTGCTCCAGTCCCTCTTGAAACTGGTTCCTTGTGAATCGGCTCGTATCCTATTAGTGGAGGCCGGCACCCGTCTGTTCCTTGCACGCGAGGTCCAAGGGTGGGAAGGGAATCAGCGAATTCCGAAGTCACCGGCAACTTTTGACGCACAGGATAGCGAGTTTCTGATCCACGTTCTCGCCGGCAGGAACAATCTGTTGATTCCGAATACGGAGGTAGAGGAAGGATGGGCCGCCTTCAAGGGTTTTTCCCATCTGCGCTCGTGGCTGTGTGTGCCGCTGGTTGCATCGCAACAGGTACTCGGACTTCTTTCGCTCGGCGATAGTAGCGCCCGGGCGTTTAGCCAGGAGCATTTGCGGCTTGCCAAATCCCTTGCGATCCCGGCTGCGGTTGCAATTCAGAATGCCCGGTTATACGAGCAAGCAGAGATCTTTCGTGCCGAACTCGAACAACGCCTAGTCGATTTGGAGCAGGCACAGAAAGAGCTTCGAGAAGTACAGCAGAGTAGAGATTTATCTTAGAAATTGCGTACTAGTGTACTGTAACAGCTGAAACGGTAGTATGAAGGTGTTCATGGAGAACACCATCGTGCTGACGGATTCGGAACGTCTGGAACTCAACCAGCGAGCGGCGAGCCGTAGCGGGCGTGCCGATGACGCGCGGCGGGCGCGGCTGATGTTGTTGCTGGAGGCAAACCATACCTGGGCCGCGATTCGCGACAAACTGGACTGCAATGATGCGTTTATCAATCGCTGGAGCAAACGATTTCGGGAAGAGCGGCTGGCCGGGCTGTTCAGCAGGCACGCTGGCCAAGAAGCCAGCACGCTGACCCCTGCCCTGGAGGCGCGCATTTTGCAATGGACGCTCAAGCGTACGCCGCCGGACGGGACGACGCAGTGGAGCACGCGCAGGCTGGGAACGCAGCTCAAGGTCAGTCACATGATGGTGGCGCGGGTGTGGGCCAAGCACGGACTCAAGCCCCAGCGGCTGGACCGCTACATGGCCACCAACGATCCGGATTTTGAGCAGAAGGCCGCCGACTTCATTGGGCTGTATCTGAACCCACCAGCGCATGCGGCGGTGTTCTGTGTGGATGAAAAGACGGCGATTCAGGCACTCGACCGCAAAGATCCGGTGTTGCCACTCTCGCCGGGACGCGCCAAGCGGCATGGCTTTGAGTACTTCCGGCACGGCACGCTGTCCCTGTACGCGGCGTTCAACACCAAGACCGGCGAGGTGCTCGGCAAAACGGCTGTGCGTCACACTTCTGCGGAGTTCGTCGCCTTCCTGGCCGACATCGTCGTCAACCAGCCGCGCGGCAAAGAGATCCACGTGATTGCCGACAACCTCTCCGCCCATAAGACCGGGCAAGTCGACGACTTTCTGGCTCGACATCCGAAGGTTCACCTGCATTTCACTCCGACCTATTCCTCCTGGCTCAACCAGATCGAACTCTGGTTTTCCAAGATCGAGCGCGACGTCATTGCGCGCGGTGTATTCACGTCGGTGCCCGACTTGCGCAGAAAGCTCATGAAGTACATCCGGCACTACAACAACGCGCCCAAGACTGTGAAGTGGCGCTACTTTGACCCTACACGTCGCATTACTCCCAGTTCAGCTGTTACAGTCCACTAGTCGCAACCTGGAGGCGAAAAAGCTACTTTAGCATGGACTTGAGCTCGGGCGATTTAATTCCCAGCGTTTTGGCGGCGGAAGCGTACCGCCCATCGAAAGTGTGGAGGACTTCGCGGGCGTAGAACTTCAGGAAGTCTTCTCAGGCGGCCCTTTTCCTGTTCGATCTCTTGAAAAGCGATCTGCACCTTCTCTTCGGATTCCGCAACTTCTGGGTTGTCAAGGAACTCGACCCGGTACCTCTTCCCCCCGGGTGCCAGCTTGGCCATGGCACGCATGTGCTGCCCGCGCCAGCTGAACACTTCGGCTCCAGGTTCGGGATGATGCGTTCGCCCATGCGTTATGAAAGCGTCCATCTGCTCGCCAAGGGATCGCCCGACGGACTTCGGCAAGCGTAGTTGTGCTTTCTTATCAGAAGTCCTGCTCTCGATCTGGACCTGGTCGCCGGATGGCTCTATGACTACGGCGTTCGCACCTCGCAATGCGCCGAGAGTAAATATTCCGCTTGCGAAATCGCTGGTATTATCCATACGAACCACTGTTACAGGACACTAGGTGAAGGCGGCTTAATTAAAGGTGTTCCATCTTGATATCTTCCTCGGACCTTAACTGAAGGTGAAACGCGAGCCCTCTTGGCTCCGACACGTCGGAATCATCTAACAAGGGGTGCCTCGCCTGGAAAGGGGAATTCTTTGGGGGGCAGGAAACCGTCGTCACCTCAATACCTCATGCGTCGGAATCTGGCGTTGGTCGATTTACTCTTCGCCATGGGTATGCGAGTGGGGGAGGTCTCAGGCTTGGACGTAGGCGACTTTGGAGCTCAGGATGCTGTTTTCAAAGTGCATGGCAAATGCGGCAGAACTCGGCTCGCGTTTGCGACTGACAGGAGAACATTGGAAATTCAGCGCGAACATTTCAAAGCAAGAACAAGAATTGACGTTGGGAGCCCGGCTCTTTTCTTGAATGCAGCCGGCAAGAGATTGTCAACGCAAGGCATTGCAAACGTCATTGCGACTCTACGCCAGCGGGCGGGAATAGAACGCCACGTCACTCCCCATTATGCTTCGACAAACAGTCGCAACATTGCTCCTTCGTAATGGCGCTGACGTGCGGGTACTGCAAGAATTTCTAGGGCATGCCTCCATCGTCACAACACAGAGGTTTACGCACATAACGAAGGACCACTTGATCGGTGTTCTGCGAAAACATCACCATTCGCTCCGCTTTCGAACAAGAGGGTAGAGTTCCTGGGGTTTTCACCGCGCTGGCCTACTTGTCTTGAGCAGAAGGCCACGACCCCTTGGTCGCAATACCTGCCAAATTGCACGCTCGTCGGAGGACCCGTTGTGGACGGTACGTAGGTAGCATGTACGTAATTCCTCTAGTCTTTCCGAAGGTTCGTTTTCTGCTGGACGATGTTCCGACCACAGGAAAGGTATTTCATCGTTCCCACGTCGACTCGCAGCAGTATCTGACCCTCGCGCACTGGCTGCTTTTCCGAAGGTTGTCGGTGGTTTCAAATTGTCTGGCGGAAATAGACCTGATGGAAAGCGAGGCGAGAGCAGGCGAGGCTTTGCTAGGGCGGTCTAAGGAATAAGTAGCTTTGAATTAAACCTTTAGCGCTGCCTTGGTATCGGCCAGTGATCTGGAGAACCTCCGAGTCGTTTAGCTTGGCTAGGTCCATGTCGTCGCGTCCTATTTGATTTTTGAGATGAGCGTGCAAGGGCACGGAAGTGCGGGTCCTACGGCCAAATGTTCAGACCACTGCATTTGCGTCCTTCGAAGGGTCGGCGAGCAGTTTTGCTCTCGATGTCCGTGGTTCTCGTCGTCGGCGTGGTTTCCCGCAAGTACATTTGGCTGTACGTCTCACGAAAGACTGACCCAAAGCCAGCAGTCGCTGACCTCTTGCACGACCTGCAAGCGTCCAAGAACCCGCAGGTCCTCCTCGCAGAAGCAAACCGACTCGCCTGGCTTTTCAATTGGCCGAAGGCGGAACCCTTCTATCTCCGCGCAGAGCAACTCTTCGGAGAGACGGGCGACATCCCAAACGAAATTTACGCACGCGTGGGCAGGATTCGAGCGCAAGCAGAAACAATGTCTTGGGTCGACGTGTCCGAAATGCTTGGACAGCAACTGGACATTCCCGTTGTAAAGAGTAACCCGAGACTCAAGCTGTGGTGTCTCGTGGCAAAGGGTTACACAGACCTTGAGATCAATCCAGCTTCGGCGAAGCGCGAGTGGACGGAAGCTCGAACAATCGCTCACGAGTTGGGAGAGACGCAATGGGAAGCCAGGGCGAACGGAGAACTCGGGATCATTGCTTTTCTGGAGGGTGATAGCCGGGGTGCGGCAACCATGGTCGGCGACGCAGTCTTAACTGCGATGGCGAGTGGCGATGTGGGCGGCCAAGTTCGATATCTTGAAATGCTCGGGAATGGCTTCAACGAAGCGAAGCGATTTGGAGAGGCTCTCGCCTTCTTCGAGCGAGCTGTAAAAGTAAGCGGGGCGAACTCCGACGCAGGTTTTCCCTTCATGGCATATGAAGGCGAATCCGCGACGCTTGTCAGCCAGGGTAAAGTATTAGAAGCGAAGAGCAAATTGGAACGGGCTTTAATCGTAGCAGCAGAAAATCAAAAGCTCGGCCATGAAACCATGATTCTTCAGCTGTTGGGAGAACTCGCCATCCAAACCGGAGACCGCCAATCGGCCCTGAAGTACCTTCAGCAATCAGCTGGTCTCGCGGAAAAGTACAAGTTTTATCGGACAGTGGGTCAATCAATGATCGATCTGGCGGGGCTTTATCGAGATGCGGGCGATCTAAAATCCGCCGAGGAACGTGCTTCCGTTGGGGTTGATGCCAGCAGGCACGTCGGAGACAGGTATTACCTCCCTCGAGATCTCACGGTTTTGGCGGACATCAAAGCCCGGCGCGGAGCGACCGCGGACGCAGAGGCACTCTATCAAAATGCCGAGGATGTCATTGACGGGATGCTGATCAACTTGGATGAAGCGTACTGGAGCAGCTCGCTGGCCGGGGCGATGAGCGACACATACCTGCAACACTTCGAACTGGAGGCGCGGGAGGGGAAGGTCGAGCGCGCACTCAACGTATTGGAGCGCGTCAGAGGACGAACAGCCGCAGCGCTTCTTGAAAACAGAGTTACGTTCAGCAAAAACGAGTCCGAAAGTGAGCGAGTGCTCGAAGAGAATGTTTCTGAGGTGCAACTTCAATTGATGCGCTCGAAGGACGCCAAGGAACGAGCTGGCCTGCTCGATCAACTCGTTGAGGACGAGCGTCGCCTGGAGTGGACACGGACTAAACACGAAGAACCGAACCCCGGATGGTTTGAGAAGCCAGCGAGCCTGACAGCAATCCAGGCGATCCTACTGCCCAACGAGGTCGTGCTGGAATACGTGCTCAGCGAACCGCGCGCGTATTGCGTTTGGATATCCAAGAAACGCGTGGGCTTGCAAGTGTTGCCCGCAGGACGGCAACGGATTGAGGAGTTGACACGAAAATACTTGGAGGAAATACGAGGGAAAAGCGATGACATTGATGTTGCGAAACAACTCTACGGCCTCCTCCTGAGTTCGCTCCCCGAGGAGGCCATCGGCGACCGCTTGATAGTGGTACCAGACGGAATACTGCATCTCTTGCCTTTCGACACTCTGCGCGAACCGGGCGGCTCCCTTTTACTGGAGACGCGAACAATTAGCTATGTACCGGCGTCCACAGTGCTGAGCGTTCTCAGGAATACGAAAGAAGCGCAGTCGGCCCGACGCACCTTTCTTGGAGTAGGCGACGTGTCCTATCAGAATCAGGGTGGCGTTTCGCGCAAGCTCGATAAGCCGACGGCACTTAAGCAGAGGCTCATGCGCGGATTGTCCGACAACTTCGGCGCGTCTCTCAATGATTTGCCACATACCCGCGAAGAAATCACCGAAGTGAATAAAATTGTCGGCAATGACGGAGCTGTTTTGTTGGGCACTGAAGCGACCGAGACGGCTTTCAAAACTCAGCCTCTCCAGGATTTCAAAATTATTCATATTGCCGCGCATGCGTTTGCGGACACCCAGTTCCCAGAGCGGTCAGGGCTTGTGTTGGGTGTCGACCCGACTTCTCACGATGACGGTTTATTGCAAATTCGCGAAATCATCCGTCTTCGTTTTAATGCTGATCTCGTGACACTGTCTGCTTGCAACACAGGAGTTGGTAAACTCCAAGGCGAGGAAGGAATGACAAACCTGGTCGAGGCATTCCTTGTGAGCGGCGCAAACGCTGTCGTTGCCAGTCTATGGAGTGCCGACGATACATACGCGTTCGATCTTATGGAACGGTTTTACACTCACATCGCGGAGGGGCAAGACAAGTCCGCCGCGCTGCGACAGGCTAAACTTGACTTGCTTGCGAAATTCGGCAGGCAAGTACCGCCCTATTATTGGGGCGCTTTTGTCATGTTCGGCGACGGCGGATCGCCGATTTCCTTGAAGGTCCAATGAGCCTCGACATTCAAACCCGAGAGAAGATTTATTCACGTGTACGTGAACTGGTAACGCGGAAGCATTTCGATCCCGGCATGAACGGGGCGAATTGGGAAGAGTTGTCGAAAGCAAGGAGAGACCAAATCCTGAGAAGCACCAGCGATGAAGAATTCGAGAAGCAGATACAAGACCTCCTGGCCGAACTGAAGACCAGCCACACCGGTTTTCGCCACTCTAAGAGTGCGAAGATCCCCGGCCGCCACGCTGTCGCCGCAACTTTCATGCGTTGCAAGTTTGATGCGGAACAGCGTTGGATGTTCCAAGACGTTCACGAAGGCGGCCCAGCTCATGCCGCAGGACTGCGTCCAGGCGACATTCTTCTTCAAGTCCGAAATAAAGAATTGATGCCGCCCGAACCTCCGATTTTCGCGGTTGGTGAGGAATCACAATATGCAGTCCAAAAACCTGATGGCAAACGTATCGTAGGGAACTTGATCGTTCCGTCGCCAAGGTCGAAAAGTCATCCAGTGATCGTACCCAAAGCGGTTTTGTGTTCGCAGCTACCCGATGGGATCGGTTGGCTCAAGGTGACCATGTTTCCCGGTGCGGTTGGAATTGACCTTGCCAAGATGTTCGACACGGCTATCGCACACTTGAAAGACTCGACTCGCCTCATTGTGGATTTACGCGGAAACACGGGTGGAGGCATTGGTGGATTGCGCCTTATGGGCTATTTGACTCCTGGCAAGAAAGAGGTCGGATACAGCCTCACACGAGCAAGAAAGGAGAAGGGGTATTCTAGAGAAAAATTGCCACGATTTGGCCGTATACCATCACATAAGGCCACTCTCTTCTGGCTCGCATTGCGCTACGGATTCATAGACAAATCAATTCTCGTAGTCACTGAAGGACTCGGTCCTCAGAAATTTCACGGTCGCGTGGCGATCCTTGTCAACGAGCACACTGCCAGCGCCGGGGAGATGCTGGCTGCATTTGCCGAGGAAAATGGGCTTGCCACAATTTTCGGGACAAAGACGGCTGCTCGATTGCTGAGTGGCTCTACGTTTAAGGCTGGTTCCGGCTACATCGTGGGATTGCCGGTCGCTGCGTATCTCACTTGGCAGGGAAAACTCATCGAAGGTAAGGGCGTGACGCCGAGTGTTCCAGTCGAACTATTGCCGGACGACCTTCTAGCAGGACAGGACCCTCAGATGCAGAAGGCTTTTGAGATTGTAAGGGGGATGTAGCGTGGTACCTGTTCTACCTCGCGAACGCCGATGCCGGACAAACTGGTACTAGTGTTCTGTCCCATAGGATTGCCGCGCTGCGCAGATTGGCGGGCGGGAGCTTCGGGCGAGGGTTCAGCTAGATGCGTCTCGGTCGCGGGAGGAGGAGTGTTGCCTGGGCCCTCTGTAGCTTCTCGAAGGCGTTGTTGAGGTACTGAGTCACAGAGTTGCATTTGGGATCGAAAAAGGACGGGCCCATGATTCTCCCCGGTGCTATTTCTCTCATGATTTCCAGTTCAAGCCTGGCGGCTTGGAGGTCGTCGAAGGCGGAGGATACATGCTGGGCAGCCGGCAGGTCGATTTTCCTTGCGTGGTTGAGCGCGACAGAGATGTTCTGCGGTGCTAGGTTGTCGGTCGGAGGCAGGCCCCGCATGTTGGCGAGCCTCGGCAGGTCCTGACCTCTCCAAAATTGAATTGCGCTGATCGCGCTTTCGATGGCGCTCTGCAAAACACTCTGGCCGAGGCCGGCTTGCTCTTCGAGTTGCTGACGCATGAGTCGGAGGCTTTCGTGAGCCGCGTTAGCGGACGACGTCGCCGCTCCTGCGGACTTTATTGCAGCCTCAACCTGTTTTTGGGAAGCGGCCAGCTGCGCTGCTGTTTCTTCGTGCTGCTTCTGCCGCTCTTTGCGTTGGTCCTTCCTTTCATGCCAGTCGAGATAAAAGATTGCTACAAGGGCGATTCCCTCCAACCAGATGGCGACGGCTTGATACGTTTCTAGCCAGTTAGCGACGGCTTTCACGAATCCGCGCATACGGGGCAGTGTAATGTGTTGGGTGCCTGGTGTCTATGCTGCGCGTGGTCGCTTCGGTTTCCGGGGTTTTTCAGGAGAAGGGTCCGCAGGTCGCCCTCGATAGCCCCAAGTAGGTTGGACCGAATGAGGGGGAATTTCATCGGCTCGATTGTGTCGACCTCTGGGCAAAGCCTAGCTCTTCTTGGGATCCGAAGGCACCCAGCAAAGGAGTCACCGCAATAAGAGAGGATATGAGTTCCACTCTGAATTAGGCCTTCGGACCTGCAAAACATATCGCCCAGAGGACGCGGAAGAAAGGTCAACGGCGGCTTCGATTGACGTAACACCATCTTTCAGAGAGGCCACACCACTTGTGGTGAAGATCGCGCGTCCCGGAGTAATCGCTATGCGGAGGTCGTATGGGCCCTCAGCACTTCCGAGCGGCAGATAGACATTGAGATTCTTCACCGCCCGACTAAGTTCCAGTGGTTGCTCGCCAGGAGCGGGCTCACCACCACGCGCGATGGACCGATCCCTCAAATCCAGTACGGCCGTCTGAGGCACTAAGCTTTCGATTCGCTTGTGGAGCAAAGCCCAGCCGAGGACTCCGACCGCCAACAGAATGCCGGCTGCAGCGGCGAGCCATCTTTGTCTCCGCTGCCGTTCGAATGCTTCTCGGAATCGCTTGAAATCGGCGTAACACGGGCTGCAGGATCCCAGGTGGTCGAGCCACTTATCCGCTTCCGAGAGAGGCATCTCGTGAGAAGCAATTTTCTTGAGAACATCGGCACCTGGGCAGCCGATACGCTCGGGGTTGGGGAAATCCTTGAGCAGACCACGGCCAAGCACATCAAGGATGCGCCGCTCGTCTCTCCTGGAATATGTCTTGCCGTTCAGACCCGCCTCCCTCTGGTTAGGTGCATCTTGCCGCATGCGAATATACACCTCGCCGAACTCAGTCCGGTTTCTTTGGCGTCCTGCGTTTCAACTCCCGAAGAATAACCTGCCGGATTTTTTCCAGATTGTAGTAGTACTTCATTTTTGCCTGCTGCTCGGCGACGCCAAGCCAACCCGCAATCTGTTTCCACGAGTATTTGTACTGTCGTGCCAGCCAAACCTTTTTTGTCCAAGGATTCATGCGGCTTGTGATTTGCCGGGCGGCAATATCGCGTTCGAGCTGCTCGGCCCATCTTGTGTCCAACGCGGCTTCGAACCGCTCAAGGTCAGCGACGGACGCAACCAACTCAATGGTTTCGGCCCTTCGCTGTTCTTGCCGCAGTAGCCGATTGAAGCGGTGGTGGAAGACCCCAATCAGGTAGGATTCCAAGTCGGATATCGGTGGCCGGGGATTAGTGTTCCTTAGGCGCGTCTTTGCAACTGACCGCAGCACCCGGTCCCAGACCTCGGCTGCCAGCGCCGTCCTCTCGGGGCCTAATTCTCTGTCAAACAGTTCGGCCCGAACGTGTGCCAGAACGCGCGGCCAGGCCTTCCGTGCCGCGGCCAACAAGTCTTCATCGACGGGAAGCGGAGGTCCGTCAGTCCGGTTCTTAATCCCAAACAAGACCCACTCGCCATACGGGTCTGGTTTATCCACTGGGTCCATTGGGTTTACGAGCCGGAGCCTCGACCTGGCTCAGAGACAGCCTGCCATTGGGTTACAGAGTGGGTCAATGGTACCGCGAGGTAGGGGAACACCAGCCGAGGGAAGGAATACCGAAGTTGCGGGCAGACGCCTATGGGACTGGCGTGGCCTTAGCGTTGCGTTTTATTTTCATCGGGGGCTTCTTGATTTAGCTTTCGAATCCTCTCAAGCTGCTGCGCGTGGCAGCCTCCCTCGTACAAAAGCTTGCCAGCGTCGTCGTATACATAGACCCAGGCGTACGACTCTTCATTGCTGTCTGCCAAGTCTCGTGCCTCGGCGAAAGTTTCGCAGTCTTTCCAAAGCGGTCCGCTTGGCCATGTGAGAGTGTCGACTGGATCCAGTCCTATTACCCGATACTGACCTTCCGGGGCTTGCATTTGCATTGTTCACCTCAGACCGGGGATTCCTTTAGGTACCCCAATGCCGGCACCAAAGCAAGCATAAAAGTCCGAGCACACCGGGCCTGCTACTCGTGCACAAAATATTTTCTTACTTTTTGCCTTCTCGATGTTCCCTAGTAAGTGAGGGAGTCCGGCGAATTTCCCCCTCTAGGCTTGGTGGACCCTTCTCAGCCAGGTACATCGCCGAGCGTTGTGAACGGCCGAGCGCCGGACGCGAATCTAGTACCCCACTGGACGGAGCTAACGCTCCAGGTGTGTCTCAGCGCCATGGCAGGTCGATGGTCCAATGCGGCGGGCAACTCTTCTTTCCGGTTCTTCTCTCCGGAACAAATCGATCGAATTCTGCGCGAAGGGGTGAAGCGTGGCCGAACTGGTTCGCACAGCGCGATTGAAAGGATTCTGAAACACGAGCCCGGCCTTGGAAGATCGGAACTATGGCGGCGAATTCGTCAGCTCAAGCGACCTTCGAATGGAAAGCTCTATCAGCGCGCGGCCTGGAGTCCAGAAGACGACCAAATCCTTAGAAAGGGTTATGAGGGAGGGTGGAAAGGGAAGCGAGAGGCGGTGCGCGAGCTTCTTAGGCAGCATCCCGGCTGGCAGCCTCACTCGATTTGGGGGCGGGCCGCCAAGCTCGGACTTGTTCGGAAGAGCTCACAAAAGACCCGGCAGCGCTCGCGCCAACCTTGGACCGAAGATGACGACCGACTCCTTCTCGCCATGGCAGGTTACAAAACCGCGGAATTCATTGCCAAGGCCTTACATCGTTCTGAAAATGCCGTCCGTTTTCGCCTCGCTGTCTTGGGAAAGAGCAGTCGGGTTCATCTAGAAGGATATGCTCGACGGACGCTAGCGCAAGAATTGCATTTGGGCAGTCGGACAGTCCAACACCTCATTGTTCAGGGTTTGCTTGAGGTTCGGGATCCTCGCATTACGCGGAAGTCCCTGGAAGACGCGTGCAAGACAGGACGTCTGACGGCATCGCCGCATGACAAACTGCCTGATGCTAAGGAATCCGCAGCGATCCCGCGGGAAGAAGGGCCTGCCCCAACACCGTCGACCGATTCCTTATCAGTTGCGCCCAGTGGCCCCTCAAAGCCGCCTCGTTCTTGTCGAGCCAAACGAATTTGGGCGGATGTGGCGAGGCAACTAAACGTCGATGCCAGCGGAATTGAACAGCTCATCGTCCGTGGTGTGCTGAAACTCTATGATGCGCGGGTCACCGAAAAGTCTCTAACAAGGTTTTGTGCACGATACGGCGCATTTATCAAGTCCGATTTTCTTGATGCCGAGACACGGAATTGGCTTGCTGGCTCAATGGATCTTGCACCAGGTGCGGGCAAGGATGAGGCCGTTAGCTTGGAGGCTTTTCGCAAACACGCCCTAGTTGTGAGGACCTGTGAACGCTGCGGCAGAACGATTCGTGGCAACGTGTTTTTCCGACATAATAAGAAGTGTCCTCAGCGGAATGTGCGTACTGAATCGAAGGTGTCGCAGCAGATGGAAAACCGGAGGAACTGATCAAAATCGAGCGACGACCGTCGCCCGACGTGTCAGTCGCATTAAACGTGGAGGAATTTAACAAGGCGGTTGACGCGCCTTGCGTTGCTGATCCCTGCATCGCTGTTTTGCGTTTTTCCTGCCACCAGATGAGGGCCAACAACACGCCTGCCGCCGCCCAAGCTATGATCGTCGCCCAATCCTTGGGAACTTGGGGAATGTACATAAACAGCTTCCCGACCAGATTCAGGGAAAATATCACCACGAACAAATCGAAAACGAACTTCCCCAACCGTGCCCATTCGAGCGCGGTTTTCACCCTCTGCCCATTGACCTGCCTCCTAACACTAGGGATGGTAGACGACGCTCGTTAATACTGAAAGGGGCGAAGCCGTCAAGCTAGTAGTTGGCAGGTTTCCACTGGCGGCAAGCGCACTCAGTACATCCAGACTCGCCCTCTGCTCCACCTGAGAAGATGTCGCCTCGCACCACAACGATTGAAGCCTGAGGTGACAACGGCCTCCCGCTTGTCTTGCCAGCGAAACCAAAGCAGCACACTCTTCTTCGCTTCCACTTTCCGCGCGGAGTGTTACCATGTCTTCAGCAAGACGGTTTTTCCGCTTTTGATCCGAGCTCAAGTTATGAGTACGAAGAGCAATCGAGAAAATGCGGGCACCTCGCGGGATGTCCCCGTCCAGGCGCGCAGTTACAAATACAAAGCGTTCATCACGTACAGCCACGCCGACCTGCCGCTGGCGGAAGCCTTGCAGTCGGGCTTGCACTCCTTCGCAAAGCCCTGGAATCAATTGCGAGCGATACGCATTTTCCGCGACAAGACGAATCTCACCGCGAATCCCGATCTCTGGTCTTCCATCGAAACTGCCATCGATGATTCCGAATTCCTGCTCATCATGGCCTCGCCGGAAGCAGCCAAGTCGCAATGGGTGCCGCGAGAGATCGAAGCGTTCCTGCGATTGAATTCTCCCGAGCGCGTGATCCTTCTGCTCTCCGGCGGAGAGCTCGCATGGGACGATGCCAACAACGATTTTGACTGGAAGACCACGACCGCTTTTCCGAAGCTGCCGCAAAAGGTGTTCAGCAGGCTTCCGCTGTATATCGATCTAAGAGGTGCGCGAAAAGAAGAGCACCTTTCGCTTCGCAATCCTGATTTCCGGGCCTCGATTGCGAACCTTTCTTCCGCGTTGCGGGGAATTCCGCTGGATGTGCTGATTGGGCGTGACATCCAGGAGCACCGCAAAACCATGCGGCTGGCCTGGTCAGCGGTTGTCGGACTTTCCGCGCTCACTGTGATTCTGGCCGTTGTTTCCTTTGTCGCTGTGCGAGCCCGCGCGCGTGCGGAGGAGCAGACGCGGATTGCCATCGAGCAGCGCAACATTGCGGTTTCGCGCCAGCTCTCCGTGCAGTCTCAGACTTATCTAGGGGAATCGCTGGACCTCGCGAGTTTGTTGGCGGTCGAAGCTTCGCGCGCCAAGGACACGGTGGAAGCGCGAGCTGCGCTGTTGAATGCCATCCAGAATGCGCCGCAGCTTGTCGCGTACTTGCACGCTCACAATGCGGCGGTCACGTCCGTGTCGTTCAGCCCGGATGGAACTCTGGCGTCGGGCGGCAGGGATGGAGACCCGACGCTTCGTTTGTGGAGCGCGGAAAGTCTTCGGCCTCTCATTGCGCCAATCCACGCGGAAAGATTTCGCGTCGAGCACGTTGCCTTCAGTCCCGACGGCAAAATTCTGGCGTCAGGCGGCGATGGTGGCGTAGTGCGTCTCTGGAACGGCAAAACCGGCGAGCGCCTTGACCGTGAGCTTCACATAAAAGTGCCAAACATCGGGAGTCTTGCGTTCAGTCCAACGGGCATACTCGCTGTGGGAGACGGGTGGGGAGGATTGAGCGTTTGGAACGTGGAGACCGGCAAGCCTGTGTTGCCTCAGGTGCAGGCACACCCGCAGGATTGGGGAGATCCCCACGGGACTGGAGGATCCAATACTATCGACGCCGTGGCGTTCACGAGTGACGGAAAAGTGCTGGCAACCGGAGCGCTGGACGGCACGATTCGGTTCTGGAATCCTGCGACGCTCAAGCCCATTCGAACTCCGATTCGCGCAAGCGAGCCCGGAGAAGGCGTCCGCGCTCTGGCGTTCAGTCCCGATGGACTTTTTCTTGCGTCCAGCAGCCAGGCCGGCGGAACGATCCTTCAATTGTGGAATGCGGCGACCGGGCAAAAGCTGGCGGGCCCCGAGAAGATTGGCAGATGGCATGGGCCGCTGGTTTACGCTCCCGGAGATGTGTTGTTCTCCGCCGGCGATGACGGCTATTTGCGCGCATGGGACGGAAAAAAGCTTACTCCTTTAGCGCAGCCTTTGCCGGCACATCAGTCGGACATTTGGTCCTTAGCGCTTAGCCGGAACAACCTGATTGCCGCGAGCGGCGGCGATGGCTCGATTTTGCTGTGGAATCTTTGGGCGATTAGTCCGATCGCCCGCCCCACGGCGCACCTCTCCGCGCAGATTCTTGGTCTGGCGTTTGGCCCCGAGGGCACCCTGGCGGCGGCCGATGGAGCGTCCGCAAAACTCTTGAACCCGGGCGCCGCTGCCTCCACAGCGCCCAGCTTGCAGAACGCCGAGCCGATCTCGAGCCTTGCGTTCAGCGACGGCGGATTGCTCGCCGCGGGCGGGCAAGAGGGATCCCTGCGTTTGTGGAACGCGAAGAGTCAGACTGTGCTCGGCACGGCGGCGCGCGCTCACAAGACGCTCACCGTGGATGGCGTGCCCATGCAGGACCGGGTGTCCCAGGTGGCGTTCAGTCCCGATGGATCCGTACTCGCGTCGGCGGGTTTTTTGGATGGAAGTTTTTTATTGTGGGATGGAAAGACGCTCGCACCACTCACAGAAAAACCAATCAAGGGAGAAATGGGCTACTTCGATAGCCTTGCTTTCAGCCCGGATGGCGAAACTCTGGCCGCGAGCAGCGAAGAAGGGATGATTCGAATCTGGAATGTGCGCACGCGCCAGCCGCTCACGCCCGCGATCCGGGCTCACGGCACGGGGAGACCGCTGGTTGTGTTTGGCAGCGAAATCGGCGGCAAGCCGGACAAGGTTTTTTCAGAAGGCGCGGGGCCGACGTTCCTTGCGTATAGCCCGGACGGAACGCTCGCCTCCGGCGGTTTCGATAAACAGATTCACTTGTGGAACGGAAAAACTGGAGCGTCGATCGGCGCGCCGATCGCTTTTCCGACGCCGCTCAACGACATTGTCTTCAGTCCGGACGGGCGATTGTTGGCGGGCAGCGGCTGGGATGGCGTCGTGCGGCTCTGGGACGCGAAAACCCTGCAGTACGTTGGCGGGCTGATCGGCGTATCCAGCCGTATCAGCCGGATCGCCTTCAGCAAGGACGATGCCACGGTTGTCGCGGGATATGTGGATGGCCGGATTGTTAGCTGGGACCTGCGACTGGCAACCTGGCAGGCAGCGGCTCAGACTCTCGCGAACCGTTCGCTCACGCCGGAGGAAGAGGCAAGATTCTTGGGCGCGAGGAAATAGCTGGCTGCTCTCCTCCGTTCGAAACCTCCATGCAACAAATCGTGTATTGAACTCGACACACACTCTCCGCCGAGACTTCGCATTGTTTTTCACGTCGCTTTGGCGTGGCAATGCGAATTGACACGCCCCGGCACTCGCGCCTAGCGTGCGGCTGTTCGGTATGTATTTCCCGTGGCCTCTTTCGCGAGCGGCGAACTCTCCTTCTCGAGAATCTCGCTTTGCGTCAACAAACTCGTCGCGCTGAAGTGTCGACATCCTCGCCCGAGCCTCGGCCTCTTCGATAAGGTCTTCTCGGTAATCACTCGGCGGGTTTGGTCGGATTGGAAACATTCTCTCATCCTGGTCACGCCGGAAACCGTCGTCCGCTGGCACCGGAGTGCCCGACCTGGACAATGGGTCGGTTGGAGGTGTAGACGGGATCAGCCACGCCGTCGATCCGCTGCACTCTTGCTGCACTATACGTTGCAAATGAGGGTATCTGGCTGCAACTGAGACGTCGCTAATGCAAACAGAAGACGTGAAAATAGGTGAGTACGAATCGGGCAGGGAGAATTAGCAAATTCCCGATTCCACAGGCTGTTGTTCCGGAATCAACAAGTTACGCTCGGACAAGATGCCCATTCGGATTACCCTAAAGTTGGACGGCGCCATGATGGCTCGGCCCGAAATCATCGGCTATACAACCACCGCGGGTGTCGCTCTCCGCAACGGCTCTGGCGTTCAGCCTTACCTGAAAGCCAGCTTTAAATTGGAGCCTCGATCCGGCTCAGGACTATTCCTGGAATGTCACCTTTGAGAATGGACGGTCGGCCCCTAATTTCGAATACCTAAATAAGGTTACCTCGGGAATTAAATTGATCTACTGAGCTTGTTTGCGACACTTGGACAGTCCATCGTTGTTGCTTCCCGGTAAAGAGGAGACCTGAACTCGAGGTGCACACGGCGGTTGGACTTGCCCACGCTCGAAAGCCACTTCGGTCGCTACGGAGTGCGCCTTTACGAATTGGAGCGCGGTGTCGACGAGAGTAAAGTCGGGCCTGACCGGCCGACACAGTCCATCTGGGCGGAGGACACGGTCGAACGCGATGTGCCGCTTACGGAGACCGAGCCGATGATCCGCAAACTCCTCGTTGCGTTTTCCTTGCTCATATCAAGTCCCATAACCACGTGCGCGATACAACCGACCGGAAATTGATATAGAGCGACGGGAACCCCAGGAGCGTTCATGCAGTCACGATGTGGGCGAAGCAATCTCCATTCTCTCTCGTACGCCCAATCCTCAAACTTGGTGAAAAAAGCGTCATGAATGTAGCTCGACGCATCCACGCCAGTTTGTAGTGCCGGTCGTATCTTCCGATACGCCACCTGTCCCAAGCTAAAAACGGTCGCGAATTCTCGAATTCTTCGTAGTATGACTCCGATGGATGGTAGGAGTCGAAAACAGGATGATCGAAGTCAATCCCCACGCACATACCTCTACTCTGATCCGCATAGTGTGCCCACATGAGACTGTGTGTGCAGGATCGGCGGTTAGCGACAACACGCCAACCTTGTCCCGAAAATGCTCAAGCAACCGTTCTAGCCGCTTGAGCCCCTCGTTTTGCCTAGCTCTCCTTTTGTTTTCTTCAATCTTTGACACCAATTCGTCATAAAGTGACCAACACGTTATTCCACTACGGGCTTGTATGCCAAAGGAGGGAGACGCTCCAACGTCCGTAAACGGCTCAACGCAGATTCGATGGATGACTCGCACGGGTCATTGAGCTGGCTGACGAGAGGAAATGCGAGCGTGCCGCGCTCTGCAATCGACGGAAAGTTTTGGAATCTGGTGTATTTGTACAAAATCATTTCGACATTTCTGTGAACGACTCACTCACCGAAGAAGAAATTGCAGCGGTTTCCTCTGTTCGCTCTTTTGCGAACTTGCTAAGGGATGAGGTTTTCCAAACCGCCTCCCCACAGCGGTCCAGGGAACCTTTGGTTTGAATCGATGCCAAGCACGGAGATCACTTCCTAGGCCTGACGACCAAGGTTTTACGGCAGAAGCTTATCGCGGACGGCGAGGCGATGGGCGAGGCGGAAGCCGGAACTGAGCGCGCCTTCCATGTAGCCCATGAAAGCGTAGGAGGTATGTTCCCCGGCGAAATGGAGCCAGTCTAAATAGCCAGTTTTCCAGAAAGGGCCCCAGGCGCTGACTTCCTTGGGGGCGGGGAAATAGTAAGAACCCTTAGTAAAGAGTTTTCGGGGCCAGTCGAGAAATTTTGAGTTCGTGATTTGTGCGTCGATTCCGGGATAGACGCTCCTGAGTTGCTTCAGAAGAGCCGCCTCGCGAGCCTCGTCCGAGGCAAGATCGACGAGCTCTTGCGAATGACTGGCGCCAGAGAAGCCGACGAAGGTGAAATCCGGCTGCTTATTGATTTTCTTGATTTTAGGATTCTTGATGTCTTCGCTCGTTTCCCAAGTCATGTCGGCCGGGCCGTTGCTATCGGTAAGGGTGGGACTGCTGGAGAAGCTTTGCCAGAAGCGGCTTTTAAGGGCGAAGAGGTTCTTGGTGTTGACGCCGAGGCGGGGAGCTTGCTTGAGTTTTGCGCGTAGGTCCGGGTCTTTGAAATTGATCAGGTGCCAGACGGAGGGAGGGATCGCGAGAATAACCTCGTCGGCCTGGACGCGTTTCAGTTTTTTGCCTTCGTGAGTTTTTGGCGTTCGTGAGTCTGGCTCTGTCTCAAGGTCTTTTTCCGCGTCTTGCTCGGTCGTGTGTGCGAGATCCACAGATACAACGCCGTTTTTTTCGGAGATGGCGGTCACTTTAATTCCGGTATGAACAACTTCACCGCCTAACTCATCCCGAAACCGCTGCGCAAGCTGAGCATTGCCGCCGATGCAACGATAGACTTCGGTATCGGTCCAGTAACGGTCGACTCCGTGTCCTTTAATCATGGCAAGGACGCCGAGAATACTTTGTTTTTCAGCGGAACGACCGTTATCGGCGACAAGTTGTTGCTCGAGCGCAGCGCGACCTTTTTTGGAAATTGTTGTTGGACACTTCAGAGACGCTAGCCAGTCGGCGAGCGAGGTTTTATCGAGCCATTCGGAGTTGGCGTTAGTCCAAGGCTCGAAAGGGTCAACGATGGAGTCGGCGAGATGGTTGAGTCGCTCTATGTGGGGATCCATGGCGTCGGCGAGTGCTTTGGACTCTTCGAAGGTAAGTGTGTGGCCGTTGAAACGGACGGGTGAGTTGCCGTAGTCAAGGACGTCGGAAAATTTCAGATTGAAGTTCTGAGCGTAACCACACCAGAGGGGATGGTTGCGGCCGATCAGTTCACCGCCGCCCTCGACGATTTTGTTGCGGGCGAAGCGAAAGCTATACGCGCGCCCCCCGACGCGATGGCGGGCTTCGTAGACGGAAACGGTATAGCCGAGTTTATTCAGTTCATACGCCGCGCAGAGACCGGCGAGCCCTGCGCCAACGATGATGACGCTTCGGTTCGGTGAGTCGCGGAAGGAAGCGCGCTGAAGCGGTGTGAAGTGCTTTAGGAGAGCTTTTCGCTGTGCATCGAGCGATGTATGACCGGGGTAGCCGTGGGTTGGTGCCCGTTTGCCTTTGTACTTCGAGATGGAAGGGGCATGACGGTGTTGAGCGCGGAGGACGGTATATAGAGTGGGCACGGTAGCTCCGAATAATTCTGCGGTTAGCGTATCATAATGGTGACCTTCTACTAACGACTTACGGGGCGCCATACTACAGTTGCCGACCGGTGTCGAAACTGACTGAGCACTGTAATCATTCACTAGGAACGTACGTCAATTTCCAGTACCCTCGGATTCAGGAGGATATCGATGCCATCGATCAAGCATGTCTTTGTGCTGATGCTGGAAAATCGTTCGTTCGACCACATGCTGGGAGTGAATCCATTCACCGGGATCGATGCGGTTACGCAGAAGCCGACGCAAATCAACGCGCTGCCGCCAGGAGCGAGCAATTCGTGGAATGGCAAGAGCTATCCTGCTGGCCCTCCAGCCGTGGATCCAATCAAAAACGATCCTTACCACGAATTTGAAGACGTACTCGAACAGCTTTGCGGAGCAGGCGTTACCTATCCGAAAGAAGGGCCGTATCCCCCAATCAACAACAACGGCTTCGTTTCTAACTTTGCGGTTGCCGCGAAGTCGCCGAGTCCGGGCGACGTAATGAAAGGTTTTACGCCGGAGCGGCTGCCGGTGCTGTCGACGTTGGCCCGGGCGTATGCGGTGTGCGATTCGTGGTTCTGTTCGCTGCCTGGCCCAACCTGGCCGAACCGGTTCTTCGCGCTAGGAGCATCTTCCGGCGATCTCGACCACAGCCCGACTAGCTTGGAAACAACGGCGTGGGAAACGGTGGACGGATTCCATTTTCAAAACGGAAGCATTTTCGACGTCAAAGGGTTGTCGTGGCGAATCTACGCGGGGAACAAAATTTTCACGCTCGCGCACGCGTTGAAAGGAAGCCACATCTGGGATATCCGGCGTTACGCAAAATTCGCGAAAGACATCAGCAACGCGAGTTATCCGGCGCAATTCACGTGGATCGAGCCCAATTACGGGCATGTAACCACCGACTATCTGAATGGCAACTCGCAACATCCACTGGACGGCGTGACCGGAGGGGAAGCGCTGATCAAGGCGGCCTACGAGGCAATCCTCAATTCGCGGCTCTGGGAGTCGAGCATGTTCATCATCACGTGGGATGAGCACGGAGGATTTTACGATCACGTAGCGGGGTGGAGCAGTTGAACCCGGCGACCAACCGGCGTTCCCGGGAGCGAATCGGTACGGTTTCCGGTTCGATCAGTATGGGCCGCGGGTGTCGGCGGTGGTAATTTCGCCGCTGATTCCGGCGAATACCATCGACCACCGTCCTTACGATCACAGTTCGATCCTGGCGACAATCGAACGTTTGTTCAAACTTACAACCGCTGACAAAACGTGACCGCACAGCTTTGGACCTGAGCGGCCTTGCATCGCTCGCGGCGCCACGCGATGTGCCGGATATTTTCGGTGAGGTCTCTCCGGAGGCGTTGGCAGCGAATCAGCAGGTGAGGCTGGATGGGCTGGAAGATGAAGCTCCACCGGCGACGCGATCCGAAGCGCCTGCCGACGAGCAGCCGAATTTGCCCTGATTTATTTTTGTGGCTCAGCAAACAGACAAGGGCTGCAGCCGACCGAGGTCGCGCGCGAACTGCACCACGCAGGCGTCCGGGAGCGCGTGGCACGAATTCGGACAAAAGGCGATGCGCGTGATTATTTCGAAGAGGTGCGCCGCAAAGCGGTCTCCGCAGAGCCCGAACTTTAATCGACGATGTGACGGACACGGGGCGCAGTCCGCCGTCGCGCGCTCTGCCCTCTCAGTGAGATGGGACCGTTTTTCCAAACCGCCGCCAATCTGTGTACTCGGGCGATTGCATTTCGCGACCTTTTAGCCAGCGGATTGTGGAACTATTGTGCAATCAGAAATGCAACGGGTTTTCTGCACTGCCCAGGCTTTTTCCAGAAATTGTAATTTTAGGATTCTGTTGTATTCGTTATATTCAATATAAATATATGTTAAATTAGCAGAAACATATAAAAAGTAGTAGCAAGGCACCAATACCCGCATATTTACTGGAGATTTTAGCTCTGGCGGAGAGGAGGATTCGAACCCCCTGTACACGTTTTAGCGCCTACAACGGTTTAGCAAATTCCCCGTTTCACAGCCTGATGTTCGGAACAAAAGACTTATGTTCGGGTGAGTTGCCCTATTTTGGTGCAAATAAGCGGTTTTTGGGACCCATTGTGCAACTATTGTGCAACCCGAAAGGTACAACGGTTTAGTTTATGCTGACGTTTTGTCACAACGGAGGGCACGAACCCCTCCCCAAAACGGCATACCCACAAATCTGCCGACGTTCTGTCACATCCGATATGTCTCGAACCCCCTCATTGAATCGTCTCGCTGCCCTCATTGAACGAGCGCCCGTTATTCGTTCGTCCGAGCTGAAGAAATTCGGAATCCATCGTCAGACTCTCAAAAGAGCGGTCGATCGTGGAGTGCTCAAGAGGATCGACTGGGGACTCTATGTGAGGCCAGAAGTCCCCGTCGATCTGAAACATCGCGTCATCCTCGCGTGTAAACGCGTGCCCCAGGGAGTCGTCTGCCTCGAATCGGCGCTCCGCCTCCATGGGCTTGCTTCAGCAGAATCCGATGTGATCTGGATGGCCATTGACAATACGGCCAGAAGACCTACCCCGACGCAACTCAATATTCGATTCGTCAGGTTTTCCGGCCAAGCTTTGACGCAGGGCGTGATCAACACGCGAATCGGCGGGGAACCCGTTCGCGTGCACAGCGTCGCTAAGACAGTTGCTGACTGTCTCAAATATCGGCGCAAGCTGGAGAGCGCCGTGCTCTCGAAAGCGGTCGACGAGGCCCTTCGCCAAACGAAGTGCACGCGAGAGCGGCTACTTCACTTTGCGCGAATTTGCCGCGTTGAAAAGCTCTTGCGATTTGCAACCAAGGTCTCTTCTCGGATTTGATCAAGGATTTACGGGGACGTGAAAACTATGGCCCGCGTTTTCCGCAGAAAATGGCTTAGCAAAATCCACCGTTTCACCGTTTCACAGCCTGTCTTCGGAATTACTGACTTACGATTGGCTGAGATGCCCTACTTCGGTGCAGAAAATGGCGATTTCAGACCAATCGTGTGACTAACGTGCAACCCGAAGAAGAGCAATTACTCTAGGAATGAGTCGGATCGCCATCGGCTTTTGTGTGCTCGGCCGATCAAAAACTAAATTTGAGAGCAACTTGTAGCAATCTAGCAGGCGCTAGCGTTCGCACTTCCTGCCCGAACGCGGGAGCTTCCAACAGTCTCTGTGGTATACCAAATTGCGGCGTGTTGAGAACATTGAACGCCTCACCGCGGACCGTGATCTGGCGGGTCTCGCCCAATTCAATAGTCCTAGAGAGTGCCAGGTCTAGATTGGCCATTCCAGGGGCACGAAAGGTGTTTCGTCCGACCGCACCGGCTTGGCCATTTGGGGCTAGTAGTGACCCGTCAGATTTCTCCGCAGTTAGTTGCAGCACACTGACGCCGCCGCTGCCTCGAACAATTCCCGAACTTGTGTTTAGCCGATCGGTAAGATTGCCATCACCGTTAACATCAAAGGTGCTGTTTACTGTAAACGGTTGCCCGCTCTGTACCACACTTACTCCACTAACCTGCCAACCACGAAGCAATGGCCTGCGCTCGCGCGGCGCTACATCCCAGACAAAGCTGGAAACGAACCGCAAAGGAACATCGAAACTGGATCTGCCCCACTCTGATGGCTTTTGGCTGTCTTGCGGAATAGGGACTGCCCCGATAACCTCTGTTACGTCAGAGGCGTCATCGTAGGCTCGGGAGTATGTGAGGGCCGATGAAAACTGGAACCCATGGCTATAGCGTCGTCGAACCTCAAATTGGACAGAATTATAGAGAGAATTAGCTATACTTTCGTATACTGTTGGCGCTAGCGTAAAACTTCCCCCCAGCAGACCCTGCAAACCAGGTGGCAATAACTGGCCCTGGACCGCAGGAATTCCGGAATCGGAAACTGCTATGCCATCCAATCGAACTGAACCCCGGTTAGGGCCCCCATTGGGGGTGTCAAGCCGCACCAACTTCACCCCACGCGTCCCAACATAAGAAAGAACAAAATTAAATCCATACTTCTCCAGTTCTGTGCCGACCGAATACTGTATTGAGTACGGATTTCTCAGCCTTCTCGTAGAATCGATTAACAAGACGGACGGCAACGTTGGCTGGAGACCGATGCCGGAGAGTTGGTACAGGTCTTGCGTCATAAAGACGAACGGATTCACTGTGAGTCCGTTGAGCGTGCCAATCGTCGACGGAAAAACATTCAAACCCGGACTTAGCTGTCGGACACGATTGTTTGCCAAATTGAACAAATAGGTTCCCTGTGCCGATGTGATCGGGAAATTTGTTAGATTTAGGGGCACCGAGGTATTGAAGCCTTGTCGGGAATCATTTACTGCAAAGAACTGAAGGTCACTGCTATAGACTCCGACACCCCCTTTGACCGACCAAATCTTTCCTGGTAAACGCACCCATTGTGATTTCAGTCGCGGTCCCAAACTTAGAGTCTTTCCAGGTAGCGCAAAAGAATTCGGAGTGAACGCGCGAGTAACCGCTGAACTAAGTCCCTGGCAACGGACGCCACAGGTGGTCTCTGCTTCTTGAGCATCGGCCAACAGTAGCGAGTAATTGTACAATGCCGAAAACGTGCGATTCTTCACGTCCAACACTTCGCTTGCATTCGCCAAATCCAACCTCAGGCTTGCAGTAATGCGAAAGCCAGGTCTCAGTTGTCGGGCATGCAGTAAGTAGAAGCTACCTTCCGTAAGATTGAGTGCCTGGGTCGGTACAGATCCCTGCGGTGCTGCTGCCGACTGGGGTCGCAAGTCGAGAAGGGTCTGTGCTACGGCGCTAGGCACGCCAATTGCAGCAAGTGTAGCGCCTGAGAGGCTCGTCAAATCAGGTGTCCCCGTTGGAGTGCTAAGGTCTAATCCATTGCTCGAAGGTGAGTTCCCCAAGCCAGCGAACCTGATCAGTGGTCGAGAATTTTGCACGACCTGGGTATTGACGCGACGCTGACGCCACTCGGCTCCGAAGGAGAACTTACTACTTGCTACGCTATACGATATTTGAGTCGTCGAGTTCACTCGTTTTTGAGGATAGCTAAATGGGTCGAGCCCCACGGGACTGAAACCATTTATCTCTAGTTGCCCGACTTCACCCGTTATTGGTTCGGTGGTCGTGATGCCACCATAACCGAGAGACTCTAGGATTTGCCCCCCGGCTTGCGAACTGCCCGATACATACTGAACGTCGGCCGAGCCCGCGCCAGGTCGTGTTGCGTTTAACAATAGATTTGCATCTTGGGTCAGCGCCCCGACGGGATAAGGGTCCAGGGATGCCCTAGTGCCGTTTAAGGAAAGGAGAAAGGAGTGAGCCGTTCTGCCAGCTATTTCCAGCCGCGCTGTAAATCCAAAATTTTTTATGGTAGGCGTTATTGCTGAACTGATAGCGCCACCCGTAACGCTATGAACGCTTTTTTCCCTCGTGAAGTTGCCGCGAAATCCAACTCGAAGTGACTGCGCAAGTTGACGATCGATCCTCATTGAAGTCTGCAGTCCGTTGCCTTCTGCTGGCAATTGTGAGCTGTAGGTGTTGGGCCCATACGGGCCCTTGGGATCGTTGGGAAAGGGATAAAGACTGAAGATCGCGTCACCTACCGGGGTATCAGGGAAACTCGGCACACCATTCACGATAAGGCCAGTGGAGCCACTATCGAACATGCCACGCTGGTCGACGGTGGGAACCGAAAAATGGGCATCCTCCCTCCCTTTCTGTACATCGCGCTCACCGGCCAAGAAAATGAAATTCTCGTGCAAATTGAACCCGACAGTTGCGCCAGTCTGCAACCTTGAAAAAGGCGCTATGGACGACGAAGGGTTTGACACTTCGAGCGGCCCACCATCTAGGAGGACTGGGCTGCCTCTCTCCGTTGTAACAGGATATTCTGCGGGCAGACTTAGAGTACTGCCGTCGAAATAGTTGCGAGCCGATAGAGCTTGGTCTGTAAAGAAACCATAAGCCGTGCCGTGAAACCCACCAAGCGAAGCTTTAGTCACCACGTTCACCTGACCCGCAGCCGACCGCCCATAGCGCGCGTCAGGCAGGGAGGAAACTATTTGAAAATCCTGTATGGCTTCGACGGCTATGGAGGCAGGAACGACGAAACCTTGGCGCCGGATTCCAACCAATTCGTCGTTGTCATCCCCATCATCCAAAGTAAAATTGTTCTCACGTGGGCGAACTCCGTTCACGGCAAACGACCCTGACGTACCAATTCCTGGAGCAAAATTGGGGCCGACGGCATCGAGAGTTTCCGGTGCTGGCGCGACACCCGCCGCCAATAGCGCTAGAGAGTCAAAACTACGCATGCCGGCAATGGGTATCGCTTCAATTGTTCTTCCCGCTTCTCCGGTGAGCACCTTCTCACGACTTCCTTCCGTGATCGCGATGCCATTTCTCTCACTCGCATCAAGGCGCCGACCTAATTGAACTTCAGAGTTAGCTGGCGAAAACCAATTCCTGAGAGATACTGCGGATTTGAAGCCATATTTCGATATGGTCAGAATATATTGTTGGCTGTGACCACCACTCGCTGGCTCGCGAGTGCAACATTGGCCCGCGTCATCCGTAAAATCATGGAAGACGTCCATCAACCGTTTAGTTTTGGGAGAATACTCGAGGACTGAGACAAACGCTTTGACAACCGGTCGACCAATTGCATCCACCACCTTGACCTCTAAGTGGTGATGTTCTTCCTCCGACGGTGGGCCAAAGGGCACCTCGTACGTCAACAAAACGAAATGCTCACTAGGCTGGCTTACAGGCGGTGTACTGGGCGTAGGCCTGATGACGGATGTTCGAGTGAGCAAAAGCCCAATATCAGCAGTTTGTCTGGTATTAACGCGGGTTAAGGCTCCAGTCCCATAGCCGCCATATTCCTCGTTATACGCGATGAAATACCAATCATCCGCTGGGAGTGGGGATTCCGATGAAGTCGATCAGCATTCCGCTGTGATGCCGATCAATGTTCCGGGACGATCCGATCAGTCCTCGGAGCGAAGCGACGCTGGTTTTTGCATTTTGTTGAAAGTGATCGCGATC
>Ga0307474_10000257_pt1 | contig 39100 bp, 27 predicted proteins | sample atmos_gasesECM1C_2_FD_203312 | JGI IMG/M metagenome (GOLD analysis project Ga0307474, IMG submission 203312) | Hardwood forest soil microbial communities from Morgan-Monroe State Forest, Indiana, United States - atmos_gasesECM1C_05 | ecosystem: Environmental > Terrestrial > Soil > Temperate... | reverse complement strand
GGTCAGCAGCGTACCGCTTCAACAAACACTTCGCAACCAGCAGCGTGCCTTTGTGAACCTGGCTCAGAAGCGTGCCAAGTTCCCCACCTTCAAAAAGAAAAATAATAAGCAGTCTGCGTCATTTGTTAGAACTGCATTCACCTATCGTAATGGTGTTCTGGCTCTAGCTAAAATGGGCGCTCTCCAAGTGGTCTGGTCTCGCAAGTTTAAGGGCCAACCGTCCACGGTCTACGTTAGCAAGACTTCTGCCGGGCGATACTACGTCAGCCTGCAAGTGGACGCACCGCTGAAAAATGCGCCGTTTGCTTTGGGAAAAATTGGTATCGACTTGGGGCTCACGGACTTCGCTGTGACTTCGAACGGTGACCGCTGCAAGGCTGCGAAGCCACTGGTCGCTGCGCTGAAACAACTTAAGCGTGCCCAGCAAACTATTTCCCGTCGTAAGAAAGGCTCGAAAAATCGCATCAAGGCGCGACTTCGAGTCGCTAAGATTTACCAGAAAGTTGCGGACATTCGCTCGGACTGGCTCCACAAACTCAGCACTCAACTCGTTCAGGAAAACCAACTGATAGCAGTTGAGACTCTGGCAGTTCGCAACATGGTTCGCAACCGCTCGCTGGCTCGCAGCATAGCAGATGCCGGCTGGGGAGAATTCGTTCGCATGCTTGAGTACAAGTGTGCGTGGTACGGAAGGAAACTGATGAAAATCAGTACTTTCTTTCCGAGCAGCAAACTCTGCGGTAGTTGCGGTCAGGTCTTGGATTCTCTCCCACTCGGCGTTCGCACCTGGACGTGCGACTGCGGAACAACCCATGACCGAGACCTCAATGCCGCTCGCAATATATTAGCCGAGGGCATTCGGCTAGCAGCCTGTGGAGAGACTGTAAGACCTGAGAGCAATCTTAGGCTCGTCTCTGTGAAGCAGGAACCACTTGTGAGTTGTGCGTGATGCGCACGGCTTTCAAGAATCCCCCGCCTTTAGGCGTGGGGAGGATGTCAACGATGAAACCCAGCTCCATCGCCGAGCCGAGATCCCTCCAACAGTGGCTCCCCGATATTGTCTTCGGGTTCGAAAACCTGACCAGCCACAAGCTGCGCTCGCTGCTGACCATGCTGGGAATGATTTTTGGCGTGGCCGCGGTGGTGGCCATGCTTTCGATCGGAGCCGGAGCGCAGCAGAAGGTCATGGCGTTCATCGAGCAGCTCGGCGTGCGCAATCTGATTGTCGAAGCCAAGGAAGCCCACAATTGGCAAGAACTGCAGAAAGTCCGGAAAAACTCGCCCGGGCTGACGCTTAGCGATTATCAGATCATTCGAAAGAATGTTCCCGACATCCAGGATGGCACGCCGCGAAAACGGTTTAGTCCCGGAAAGCTTCTGCCCAAGCCGCAGCAGGACACTCCTATCGTTTATGGCGTGGAGCCAAGCTATCTGGAGATCAGCCACTTGCGCGTGACCGAGGGCCGCTTCTTTGAGGCCGCGGAAAATGAGGCGGCTGCGCCGGTATGCGTTCTCGGGGCGGCGGCGAAAGAGAGTCTCTTTGGCGCGGCCACGGCGATCGGCGAATACCTCAAGATCAACGAACAATGGTGCCACGTGATTGGAATCGTCGCGCCACAACTGGCCCCGCAATCGGAAGTTTCCGGAGTGCGCACGGAGGATATGAACAATCTGGTGTACGCGCCGTTAAACGCGGTCTTGTATCGTCTGGAAGACTCGCAAAGCGATTTGAAGGACGAAGTCGACGGCTTGTATCTGCATCTGGCCTCGCCGGAGACCAGCACCACCGACGCGGAAGTGGTGCGGGGCATCTTGAACGCTTCGCATCACAGTGCCGGGGACTTCAACGTGATCGTTCCCGCCGAGCTGCTCGCCCAACAAAAACGCACCGAACAGCTTTTCAACACCGTCATGGTGGCCATCGCTTCCATTTCCCTGCTGGTCGGTGGCATCGGCATCATGAACATCATGCTGGCCGCCATTCTGGAGCGCACGCGAGAAATTGGCGTGCGACGCGCCGTGGGCGCCAGGCGCTGGGACATCATCCGGCAATTCGTGATCGAAGCCGTGCTGATCTCCTTCGCCGGAGGGTTGCTGGGCGTCCTGTTTGGTTTCGCCATGTCCCGGCTCATCGCCTTGCTTGCTGGATGGTCAACGATTGTGACCATCAGCTCCATTCTTCTGGCATTCGTGGTTTCCATTTCCGTGGGGCTCATATTCGGGATCTATCCGGCGGTGAAGGCTGCGCGGCTCGATCCCGTTGAAGCCATCCGCTACGAATAAAAGAAATCGTCCGGAAAAGATTCGTTGGGGGGTGATGGATGAGAGGGCGGCGCTTTTTCTTTGTTTTGATCTCTGGGACCCTGCCGTTTAGCTTTTCGGCGCTGGCGCAAGACGCCACACGGGTGGAAAAGCCGCCAGGCATCGGCCAGCACCAGAAGTCGGCGCCGCCGCTCCCTGCGCCCCAGGGGCTCGCCGATCACGTTGCCAACGGGAAGCTGGTGCTCACTTTGGACGATGCGATCCGCCTGGCGCTTTCGAATAACACGGACATCCGGGTGGACCATTCCCAGATTGAGTTCGCCGAAAACAATCTTGCGCGCGCGCATTCGCCGTTCGACCCGGTGGCGACGTCCAGCTTTGCGGATACTCGGGCGAAATCCCTGACCACCTCGACACTTCAAGGCGCTTCGATTCTGAGCAATTTAACGCAAGCCACGCTATTCGGCTACCAAGAAACCTTCATGACCGGCACGAATTTTCAGACCGCCTTTAACGCCAACAAACTTTCTACGAATAGTTCCTTTAACGTCGTGAACCCCGCCCTGGAGACCGCGGTGCAGTTCACGGTTAGCCAGCCCTTGCTTCGCAATTTTGGGCTTTTTCCGAATCGCGCCCCGATTCTTATCGCGCAACGCAACTTGAAACAGGCGCGTTCCAACTTCACAACCCAAGTAAACAACGTCATTCTCGGAATCATCGGGGATTACTGGAGTGTTATTCTGTCCCGGGAAAATCTCTCCGTACAACAGAAGTCCTTAGACGAAGCTCAAAAGAGCTATGATCACGACAAAAAGGCACTTAGTCTAGGGGCTCTCCCGCCGCTGGACATTTACCGCTCGGAGTCTCAAGTCGCTTCTCGCCGGGTTGGTTTAATCCAAGCGGAATATTCCCTCAAACAAGCAGTAGATCAATTTCGCCACGACATCGGCGCCGACCTTGATCCCGCCATTCGCGCGCTCGACGTGGAACTAACCGACCAGCCAGCACCTCTCGGGGACTTGCCGGCCACGGATATCGCCGTGGCTCTCTCGCGCGCGCTCGCCAACCGGCCGGAGTTCGAGACCGTTCGCCAGCAACTCGCCAGCGACGAGCTGAACATTCGCCTGGCCCATAATAATCTGAAGCCGGACCTGGAACTGTCGGGGTTCTATTCCGGAAATGGTCTCAATAATTCACCGGCAGGACTTGACATAGGATTGAGCGGCAGTCTGAACCAAACGTTCCGTTTCGCCTACCCCACCTACGGGGCCTCGCTCTCGCTGAACCTGCCCGTGAGGAGACACTCTGCGGAAGCGAATCTCGCTGATGCCTTGGTCGGCCGCCGCCAGGATCAGTACCAGGAACGCCGCACGGGGCAGAGCATCACCTTGGAAGTCGTAAATGCCGTGCACTCTCTGGAAGAAGCCAAACTTACCATGGAGGCCGCTAGGGTCGCCGTGGACCTGGCCCGAGAAAGTTTACATGCCGATGAACGAAAATATGAATTGGGCGCCGAGCCGGTCTTTTTTGTTCTCGACGCGCAAACGCAACTAGCTCAAGCCGAGCTGAATCTTATCCAGGCGCAGGTCAGTTTTCAGATTGCCGTGGCCCAGTTGGACCATGCGACGGGAGACTTACTGGAACATCATCATGTCCAGATCACCGAACCTATGAAATGACGGCTCCCGGTCCAGTCCTGAAGCCGCCCATACTGGTATGGAATTGGTTACTTTCAGGCTGCTGTCTCTTTGGCTACCAGTACCTAGGTACGCTTGCTTCCTGAAAATCCCATAATCCATAATCACAAGTACTTTGTTTTGTGTTCGGGCGTAACCTTGTGCCTCGCCGCACGAATGTCCTCTCGTGTGCGTCGCGGCGTCGCGGGTAGGTGACAGAAGACGAGGCATTTTCCCGTCCTCGTGACTGCTCCGAATGCCGTCCGCTTGGCGGGCGGAGAATTGAATATTTTCTTGATGCATCAAAGCTTCATCTCCCTGGCGCTGCTGATCGCCACCACTTTGGTGGCGGGGTTCTTCGCGTATATCCACAGCATCAAGCGTCAGACCTACCTGCTGCTATGGACGGCGGCATGGGCGGTGTTCGGACTTCATTACGTCGGGGCCACCCTGGCCCCCAATTGGACGGCCAACCCCTCGGATAGCGCTTTGAACCATTGGCTGTACGCCCTTTCCGGAGTGCTTTTTTTTCTGGGAGCACAACTTTACGCGCAGCGAAAACCGTGGAAAATTCCAGGACTGGCCGTGGCTATCCTCTTGGGCTTCTGGTCCGCGGCCAATGTTAGCAACGCCATTTCCGTCTCCGTGATCATTCCCGCTTCCCTGCTGTATATCGGCGTGGCAGTGGTGTTTTGGCAGGAAAGCCGCCGGCAGGAAACGCTGGCGGACCGGTTGCTGGGTGTTTCCTTCGCTTGCTGGGGAGTTCTGTGGCTCGCTCTTCATATTATGAATGCGACTCCGGAGCTTCAAGGCCCGGGTATGAACGTGGTGGCCGCGGCTCCGTGCGCGTTCGTGGCCATGCTCATGGTCATGGCGCTTTATGAAGAAGAAAAACGCCGCATCGAACGAAACATGCTGGCGCTTTCGAATCTCAATCTGGCGACCTCCAGCTTTTTGGGCGGGGAAATTCAGCGCATGCTGTCGCAAGCACTGGACCGCGTCTTGGGTGTTGTGCGGCTGCCTGCGGGAGCTCTCTTTCTGCACCATGGCGATCCGCAAGGTCCAACGTCGGTGGTGGCCGTGGGCTTGAGCGATGACTTCTGCCGCGCCGCTCAGAACGAAGCCCTGGACGATTATCTCGTCAGCTTGGTGGCGCGCCTTGGCGGCTTGCTGGGTTTTCGCGACCTTCGCGACGATTCGCTATCGGCACTGGAAAAGGAAAAGTCCATCCGCCGGTTCCGTGAGCTGGCGCTGGCGCAAGGCTTGCGCAGCGTGGTGGCCATCAGCCTGCAAGCTAAGGAGCAAGCCTTCGGCGTGCTGCTGCTCGGCACGCCCGACAGCCGGCGGTTTACTCCCGCGGAGTTGCGGCTGCTTCTCGCTCTGGGGCACCAGATTGGCATGGCGGTGGAAAACAGCTACTTGATTCAGCAGACTTCGCGAAGGTCCGAAGAGCTGCATGTATTGAACGAAATCGGGCGCGCGCTTAGCTCCACGCTAAACAAAGAAGATCTCACGAGAAAAGTTTGGGAGGAATTGCGGCGGCTCTTCGACGTCGAGAATTTCTACATCGCGGAGATGGATCCGCTGCGCGACGAAATTCAATTCGACCTCGAGATCGTCGATGGGGCGCGCATGCCAAAGCGCGCGCGTCCGGCCGGGAACCACATCACCGAATACATCATTCGAACCCGGCAGCCGGTGCTCATCCGCGACAATTACGTGCGGGAAATGAAAAAACTGGGCGTCGAGCCCCTGCGCACCATGGGGTGCTTCTGCGGCGTGCCGCTGGTGGCTTACGATCACGCCATCGGCGCGATGGCGGTGTATTCCGACCACGAGCGGGTATTCGACGAAGGCCACCTGGAGCTTCTCCGGGTCCTGGCCAGCGAAGCGAGTATTGCCATTGAAAACGCGCGGCTCTTCAGCGAAGAGCGCACCAAGGCTCGGCACCTCTCGCTGCTCAATACGATTTCGCGCAATGCCATCGCTACTCTTAATCCTGACGAGATGCTCGCCAAAATTACCGAGCAACTCGAAGCCGGCTTGACCTACGATCACATTGGCATCGGCGTCTTGGACTACGCGACACGCGAGGTGGTCATCCAAGCCGAAGCCGGAAAACGCCGCGGGACCCTGGGGCACCGCGTCGCTCTGGGGTCGGGCCTTATCGGCCACGTGGCCCGCAATGGGCATCTGGCGGTCTACCGCGCCACTTCGCCCGCCGATGGCGCTTTGAAGCCGCTATTGCCGGATTCCGTAGCCGCCATCGCCTTGCCAGTTTTTTACGCCGAACAGCTCCACGGCATTCTCTATATCGAGTCGTCCGCGGCGGTGGACTTCTCCGAAGAAGAAGTTCTGCTGTTGCGCACGCTAGCCGACCTCATTGCCGGCGCGCTGCACAACGCTCTTTCTTTTCAAAAGGCGCAGGAGCAGGCCATCACCGATGGCCTCACCGGCGTCAAAACGCATCGCTTTTTCATGGAAGCGCTCTCCGCGGAATGGAAGCGCTCCACGCGAGCCGGCCGCGCCTTTGCGCTCGTCCTCATGGACCTCGATCGCTTCAAGTTCGTGAACGATTTCTACGGGCACCTCGAAGGTGACCTTGTTTTGCAGCGCGTCGGACAGATTCTGGAAACCAATTGCCGGCGCTCCGACGTCGTGGCCCGCTATGGCGGAGACGAGTTTGTCATTCTAATGCCGGAAACGAACATGGAGCACGCGCGCCAGTTGGCCAGCAAGCTTCGCGGCTGGGTCTCTTCGGATCCGCTGCTGCGGGAGAAAAACATCAGCGCCAGCTTCGGCATCGCTTGCTATCCGCTCCACGGTTCGTCGCCGCAAGAACTCATCCAGGTGGCCGACGCTTCGATGTATCTCTCGAAACATCAGGGCGGCAATGCCGTCTCTACCGCCGATCACTTCGATCCTAATGAGGCCAAGAAATGGAAGCGCGACGTCCTCGAAGCCTATCTGGGCGTGACTCTCAAGCGCCTCTTTTCCACGGGGCCCGAGGCGTTTGAAGAAATTTACCAGCGCTTACGGCAATTCACGGAATCGCTGGCGGCCACCGAACCAACGAACGGCCAGCCGGCGGCGCCAACAGCGCACGGCCCCGAAGCTTTGCCGCAAGCGGTGCTGGACACGGTCACTTCGTTGGCCTTCGCCATCGATGCCAAAGATCATTACACCCAAGGCCACTCGCAGAAAGTCTCCGCTTATGCCGCGCTGATCGCGGAAGCCCTGGGCATGAATGACGCCGAAGTCGAAGAGATTCGGCTGGGCGCGGTGCTTCACGACATCGGCAAGGTGGGCATTCCGGAAAGCATCCTGAACAAGAACGGCCCGCTGAATCCCGAAGAGTGGGAGACCATGAAATCACACGTGAAGTTTGGCGCCAAGATCCTCGACCCCTTGACTCCGCTCGCGCGCATTCGCGAAATGGTCTTGCACCACCACGAATTCTTCGACGGCTCAGGCTATCCGGAGGCCCTAAGCGGGGAGAAAATCCCGCTGGGAGCTCGCATCATCGCGGTCGCCGACGCTTTCGATACCATTACCAGCGACCGCACCTACAAAAAAGCGCGCAACGCGAAAGACGCACTCGCCGAATTGGAGCGTTGTTCGAATGCGCAGTTTGACGGCGCCGTCGTGGAAGTCTTTGTCCGCACGATGCGGGCGCTGCCCAACCCGATCATCGAAGTTGCCGCCACACCCTCCTCAAACGAAATATTCACCGCCCGTCAAGGTCCAAATCCTTGATGGGCAGATCCCAGTGCGCTTCCAGGATTTCAAAGCGGCGTTGTTCTTCCTTTTTGTAAGTTTCCTGATCCGGATAGAGTTGCTTGATCAGAGCGGAACTGTCGAAATTGTCGTTGGCGATCGCGGCGTTCTTGAAAACGATGGTGACCCGGTAATCCCATCGACCGTCTTCGGTGGTGTGAAAGCGCGGAACGGTCATGCTCACCTTTAGCATGCGGCCCAGGGCCAGCTCCTTTTTCAGGACCGGGTAATGGTTCTTCTTGAAAAGCGCCAGAAATTCCTCCGCATGGCCCCATTTCGCTTTGTAATAGTACTCGATCACAAACGGCTGCTCTTGGCCTTCCGCGGCCATGGCGCTCTGCCGCGCCCCGGCTCGCATTGCCAATGAGCAAAGCAGCGCCGCCAGCCCGAGCCCGATGATCAGCAGCCAACGCTTGGTCTTTAAAATGGAGATGTTCATTTTTTGCGCTCCTCCGCGAACTCCCTTACAGACTACCGGGCCAGCTCCGCAATCGAAACTAAAAAAGATTGGCACGCGAACCGCGCCGGGCGCGGCTCGTTTCCGGCTCCCGGCCCTGCTATTCTTTCTTCTCCGGAGGCCGCATGCAAACTGGATTAGTGAAGTGGATTGGCGAACAGAAGTTTGTGGCTACCAGCCCGTCTGGACACGCCATGACCATTGATTCCGATCGTGCCTCGAACCAGGCGCCAGGCCCGATGGAACTTGTGTTGCTCGCGCTGGGCGCTTGCACCGCCACCGACATCGTCATCATTCTCGAAAAAAAACGGCAAAAGCTCGAGTCGCTGGAAGTGATTTGTTCGGGAGCGCGCGCGGCGGAGCCGCCCACGGTCTGGACCAAGTTGGAGCTGCTCTATCGTCTCGTTGGCCCCCTCGACGAAGCGGCCGTAAAGCACGCCATCCAGCTGAGCGAAGACAAGTACTGCTCCGTGGCCGCCATGCTCAGGAAAACAGCGGCGCTCTCGTGGCGCTACGAAATTCTTCCGGCTTCCTAGCACCGGCACTTTTCGCGAGCCTCAACCCGCTGGTACTCAACAAAACAATAGCTATACGACTTTGGACACTATACGACTTTGGACTTGCGCAACAGAACATCTACAGCTATATAAAGGGCATCTTGATGGGCGCTCTCAACCGGAGTTCTGTCTTTGGGGTTTTGCTCGTTTTCGCCGTCATCGCCCCGGTTTCCGCTCAAGTTCCGGCAGCGCCACCTCCCGATGCCGCCAAAATTCCGTTGTCCAAAATCCCCCGCGTGCATCGCGCTCCGAAACTCGAAGATTTCCTGGAAAACCATGCCCGCGAAGCCGAGCTAGTGGTCACCGACTTCCGCCAGAATGCTCCCGGCGACGGTACGCCGGCCACCGAGTCCACTACCGCTTATCTCTCCTACGACGAAAAGAATTTCTACGCCGTCTTTCTTTGTCATGATGAAGCGGGCGTGGTTCGCGCGCATCTTGCAAAACGCGAAGAGTCCGATCAAGACGACGGCGTCGGTGTGCTCTTGGACACCTTTCGCGATTTTCACCGTGCTTATTACTTTTTTTCAAACCCCCTGGGGGTGCAAAGCGATGCGATCTACACCGAAGGCCAAGGATACGATTTCAGCTTCGACACCTTGTGGGATAACGCGGGCCGCGTCCTGAACGACGGCTACATGGTTTTCTTTTCGATTCCCTTCAAGAGCCTCCGGTTTTCGCACGCTCCGGAGCAAACCTGGGGAGTGGCGCTTTACCGCATGATCCTGCGGAAAAGCGAATACGACTACTGGCCGTACTTGACGCAGCGCGTCGAAGGATTGACGCAGCAATTCGCGCCGGTTGCCGGCCTGGAAAATGTCTCGCCGGGGCGCAACATTCAGCTCATTCCGTACGGGCTGCTGGCCAGCGATCACTTTTTGAATCAGCCCGCTCCCGGGCCTTCACCGGGCACGACTCCGCCGCCCACCTTCCTGGATCAATTCGAGCACCGCGCCGGCCTCGATGCGAAATTTGTTGCCAAAGATGCGCTCACTTTCGATGTCACCCTCAATCCGGATTTCAGCCAAGTGGAATCAGACGACCCGCAGGTCACCCTCAACCAGCGCTTCGCCGTTTTTTTTCCGGAGAAGCGCCCGTTCTTCATCGAGAATGCCGGATTTTTCATGACTCCAGTCAATCTCTTTTTCTCCCGCCAGATTGCCGACCCTCAGTTCGGCAGCCGCATGACCGGCAAGCTCGGCAACTGGACCTTGGGCGCGCTGGTCATCGACGACCGCCAGCCCGGCTTGGGATTCCCGAGCGGTCCCTACCACACGCGGGCGGCGGACGGGGTGCTGCGCGTAACGCGCGAATTCGGCAAGCAATCCTACGTTGGCGCGTTTTTTTCGAGCCGCGATTTTGCCGACACCAGCAATCGCGTCGCTTCTCTCGATGCGCGCTTGAAAGTTTCCAAGAACTGGGTCGTCGATTTGCAAGCGGTGCACAGTTGGACGCGGCAGGATCTCAACGCCGGACAGCTTTGCTTATCTTTTGCCTCCAGTCATTCCGCCAGCGGTTCCCAACAAGGAAACGCCATGTGGGCCGATGCATCCTACACCGGCCGGCACTTCGCCTTTTCCACCAACTACAACGATTTCTCCCCCAATTTCTGCTCGGAGCTGGGATTCGTCAACCGCATCGACATCCGGCAGAACAATTCCTTCACTGGCTATTTCTGGAGGCCGAATAGCAGCAAGATCGTCGACTTGGGGCCCAGCGTCAGTGAGACGGTGGACTGGAATCACAACAATATTTTGCAGGACTGGAGCGCCGCCGTGGCCTTTCAGGTGGACCTGACCAAACAAACCACCTTCAATATCAGCCGCGGAGAAGCTTACGAATTGTTCGACAATATTGGCTTCCGAAAGCACAGCACTTCCCTACTGGCCGCCACGCAACCCTACAAATGGATCTCTTTCACCGTCCGCTACATCCAGGGCATCGGGGAGAACTTTTTTCCGCCTCCCGGCTTGTCGCCGTTCCTGGCGAATTCCAAGCGCGTGAATTTTGGCTTGACGTTGCGGCCCTCCTCGCGCTTCCGGTTTGATGAGACGCTGATTTATTACCGCCTCGGAACGCGGCCGGGATGGATTACGCCTCCTTTTTCGCCGGGGCAAAGCGTCTTCAACAATTACCTGAACCGCGCCAAACTGAATTACCAGTTCACCAAAGAATTGTCCCTGCGCTTGATTCTCGATTACAACGCGACGCTAGCCAACTCGAGCCTCGTGGATCTGCAGACCAATCTCGGCAGCAGTGACGCCGGTCCCATCGCGCCAACCAAACAATTCACGACGGATTTGCTTTTCACCTATCTGCTTCATCCTGGAACGGCCATCTATGTGGGCTACAACAACGGCTACAGCGATCTCTCTTGGCATCCTGGGGCGCCGCCTTTTGTCACCGCCGAGGGTGCGCCCAGTAATTCCACGAGCCGCCTGTTCTTCGTCAAACTCAGTTATCTGTTCCGGTATTGAAAAGAAACTGTGGATGCCTTGTAACACTACGGCGCTATCGCATAAAATTCAGGTTCTTTTGCTTCCGGAAGCAATTCGCAAGGAGCGTCATGTCCCACCGCATTGCGGCAAAAATTACGGGTGTAGCCGGCTACGTTCCCCCGAAGGTCATGACCAACGCGGACCTGGAAAAAATCGTCTCGACGAATGACGAATGGATCCGCACGCGCACCGGCATCCGTGAACGCCACATCGTCGAAAAGGGTACGGCCACCTCGCACATGGCCGTGGAAGCGGCCAAGGCCCTGCTGGCGCAAACGAAAACAGATCCCGCAGAGATCGAACTCATTGTGCTCGCCAGCGTTACGCCGGACATGTTTTTCCCAGCCACCGCTTGCCTAGTGCAAGAGCGCATCGGTGCGAAAAAAGCTTGGGGCTTTGACCTCTCCGCGGCGTGCTCCGGCTTTGCTTACGCGCTGACCGTGGGCGCGCAGTTCGTCGGCGCGGGTACGCACAAGAAAGTGCTGGTGATCGGTAGCGATACCATGACTTCCGTTCTGGATTATACGGATCGCGCCACTTGTGTGCTGTTCGGCGACGGCGCCGGCGCGGTGCTGCTCGAAGCTGCCGGTTCGCAAGCCGGGATCATTGATTTCGCTCACGACGTGGATGGCTCCGGCGGGGCCTTTCTCTACATGCCCGGCGGCGGATCGCTCCATCCTTCTAGCCAGGAAACCGTCGAGAAGCGCATGCACTTTGTCCATCAGGAAGGGTCGCAGGTCTTCAAGTACGCGGTGCGGCGCATGTCCGAGATGGCGGGGCAGCTGCTAGAAAAAAATGGCTTCACGAAAGACGACCTGAAACTTCTAGTTCCCCACCAAGCCAACCTCCGTATCATTCGCGCGACCCAGGAACGCTTGGGAATCGACGATTCGAAGGTGATGGTAAATATCGACCGCTACGGCAACACCACCGCCGGAACGATTCCGCTAGGTCTATCGGACGCCGTGGAACAGGGCCGCCTCCACCAGGGCGACCTCGTCTTGATTGTTACCGTGGGCGCGGGATACACGACCGGCGCCGTGTTGCTGCGCTGGGCGTATGGATGATTCTGGCTTAGGGTTTTCTAGCGCTTCCCGGAGTTAGCAGGAGCGCAATGAAGCGGCTAGATCGAGATTGGCTTGTAGCCGGCGGTCCACCAGCACTGCCGCGTAACGAGCGCAAATGGAGCGCTCCCGCTCGCTCCACAGGGCGAAGGTGGGAATCTTCTTGCCGATGAGGCCGTCAAGCCCCTCAATCATCCGGTAATAGACGCGCACCAAGCGCAACCCGCCGCGATTGGGATTGAGATCGGGGGTCAAGTCGTGAAGGCCCGCCAAGGTCTGGAAGTGCTGTGGCATGAGGCGACCATTCTCCACATGGGCAGCAACCATCACCCGGTCGGAAACCGGCTGCGCTGCAACTCCTGCCAGGACCGCCCTCCAATAATAGAGGGCGAACTGTGACAGAGCCACAATGGAGATCGCGAGTAGCATTGCGCTATACATCCCTCAGCCTCTAAAGGGATTCTGGGGGAATGGAAAATATATTCCAATAGCTCTGAAGTACTAGGGGGCTGGACCCAAAGGAGGCCGGCCCCTTCTGAACCATTGGACTTATGCGTGGATAAGCGGTGCCCTGGAAGTCGCCCCTGAGAGTTATCTTCAACGCCTATCCTCAATGTATGGAATGACTTAGGAAGGAGAGCAAGTATGCGAGTCGATCGTCGATGGGTTCTGGCTGCTAGGCTAGTTGGAATGGCTGTCTTTCTCTTTGGGCTAGAAAGGAGTTTCGCCATCGCCGCTGATGAACACCGGGCCGACCGGGAGGCGCTCCGGGCGGTCCTCAGCGCGCAGCAGACGGCGTGGAACCGCGGCGATGTGGACGCTTTTCTGGTGGGATATTGGCGGTCGCCAGAGCTGACGTTTTCCGGAAGCAGTGGGTTGGCGCGGGGGTGGGATGGGGTGATGGCGCGCTACAAGAAGAACTATCCCGACCGGGCCGCGATGGGGAAGCTGGATTTTTCGGAATTGGAATTTCGCTTTTTGGGGCCGCACGCCGCGCTGCTCCTGGGACGCTGGCATTTGAAGCGGGAAAATGGCGACCTCGGCGGCGTCTTCACCCTGGTGTGGCAGCGCTTCCCGGAGGGATGGAAAATCGTTCACGACCACACCAGCCAGGTAGCAGACGAGAAGTGAGGAAACGGCGAAATTGCAAAGCGAAAATAGAAATGCAGAAAGGAAGACCCCCCAAGAAAGAAGCAAGCGAAAAGACCGGTCTCGAAAGACCGCAAGGTAGAAAATTACCGGAGCGGGTTTGCCGTTACAGGATTTCGAGAATTTCCTCGTAGCGCTTGAAAGGCGGAATCAAGTACGCGCCGGCTAGTTCGCTGCGGGCCCAAGCCAGCATTTCGCGGGCGACGGCGAAGCCGCGTTCGCGTGCGGCGGCCCCGGCGGCTTCCAGCGATTTCAGCAAAGGCTCGGGGATGACGATGCCGGGAACTTCGTTGTTCAAGCGCAAGGCCTGCTTGTAACTATTCAGCGGCCAGATACCGATCAGCACGGGGATCGCCGGCTTGCCGCCGAGTTTGTCGAGGAAGGCGTGCCAGTGCGCGGGATCGAACAGCGGTTGGGTCATGGCGAAATGCGCGCCGGCTGCGACCTTGGCGTGAAAGCGCTCGATTTCGTTGTCCAGATCGTCGGCGACGGGATTTACTGCCACGCCGATGGTGAAATTCGTCGCGCCGCCCAAAGTCTTTCCCGCCCAGTCGGTTCCTTGATTCAGCCGATAGAGAACTTTGACGAGACCGACGGAATCGACTTCGTAGACGCCGCTGGTTTCCGGATAATCGCCGACCGACGGCGGATCGCCGGTGATGGCCAGAACATTGCGCACGCCGCCGACGGTCCACGCGCCCAGAAGAGCCGCTTGCAAGCCAATGATATTTTGATCGCGCGTGGTGAGGTGCGGAACGGTTTCGACGCCCCGGGCTTCGAGCGCGCCGGCCACGACGAGCGCGTCCATGCCGACGCGCGCCATCGCGCCGCTATTAATGTCGATGGCATCGACTTTCCTGGAGGCCATGACCTTGTCGACCTGCTCGTAGATGCGCTCGAGCGATAGGCCTTTGGGCGGATCGATTTCCACGCACACCATGAATTTCTTGGCTTGCAGATTCTTCCAGAATTTGCTTTCCGGATGGCGCTCGGCAACCGGCACCGGTTTTCGGATCATTTCCGCAGTGGGCGCGGCAGCGCGTGTTTTTGCGGGGCGCAGCAATTTCACGGCTTCGGCCATGGCGCGAATGTGCGCCGGAGTCGTGCCGCAGCAGCCGCCCAGAATCCGCACTCCCAGCCCGGCCGCTTCGCGCGCGAAGAGCGCGAAATATTCCGGTGAAGATTTCGGATAGACGATGCGGTCGCCTTCGCGCTTGGGAAAGCCGGCGTTAGGCATGCCGCTGACGCGAACACCATCGACGGCGGCCAGCTCCTGCAAAATCGGGAGAAGCGCTTGCGGGCCAAGAGTGCAATTCGCGCCGATGACCTGAACGTTTTTGTTTTTCAACTGCCCCGCGGCGTTCGCTGGGCTCACGTCCCCGTAAGTTGTGCCTTCCTCGGCATAGGTAAGCTGGGCAACGATGGGCAAGCCGGAAAACGAGCGAATCGCATCGATGGCCAGGAGCAATTCCTCGATGTAGGAAAACGTTTCGAGGAGGTAGAAGTCCACGCCGCGTTCTTCGAGCGCGAGCGCTTGTTCGTGAAAAATATCCTCGATTTCGTCGTCCTCTGGATGGCGCGACTGCACGCCCAGCCCCAACGGGCCTATGGAGCCGGCAATCAAGACTTCGCGGGCGGCCGATTCGCGCGCTTCGCGGGCGATTTTCACGCCGCGGCTGTTGAGACGCTGGACTTCCTCGGCCAGGCCGAGCGGCGCGAGCTTAAAGCGATTGGCGCCAAACGTATTGGTTTCGATGATCTGCGCGCCGGCTTCGATATACGCCTGGTGGACGCGGAATACCGCTTCCGGCTCAGTAGAATTCAGCTCATCGAAGCAGCGCTGCGGGCCCACCGCTTCGTAGAGCATCGAGCCCATCGCGCCATCGGCGATGAGGATCGCGTCTTTCAGTCGTTCGTTAAAATCGAAGATTTTCAAGGTTCACATTCCCGGTCTGTAAGAAAAAATTTGGCAAGAGGCGAAGCGCTCAGCGCTTTTGTTCCATGAGGCTGGCGACGGTGCTCATGAGGTCGTACTTGGTGAGAATCTCGAAACGCGAGTCAGCCATCAGGACAAACACCGCGGGATTCTCGTGGCTAAGGATCTGGGTGATGCGTTCGACGGGCGCGGTTCTGGGCACCTGCGGGAGCGGCTTGCTCATCATTTCGCGGACCACCAGCTTGCGAAGATCCTTGCCTTGCAGCGCCAGGTTGAGGATTTGATCTTCGTAGATCGTGCCGATGGGAGTGTTTTCCTCGAAAACCGGAATCTGCGAAATGTCCTGCTCCTGCATGGTCTTCAGCGCATGAAAGACGGTTTGATGCGGCCGCGCGATAACCAGTTCACGCACTTTGCCGCTGGCGTGTTTGGCATTGACGACCTCCATCGCGGTGATGGCGGTCGCCGCGTCCACGTAGCCGCGCTCGCGCATCCACAAGTCGTTATAGACTTTGCTGAGATAGCGCGTGCCGGTGTCCGGCAGCAGCGCGACGACGAAATCTCTTGGCCCGAGATCCTTGGCGAGACGCAGCGTCCCGGAAATGCACCCCCCGCCGGAGCCGCCGGTGAAAAGGCCTTCCATCTTGGCTAGGCGCCGGGCCACGACGAAACACTCCTCGTCGTTTACCTGCATGATGTCGTCGAGGATTTTCAAATTCATGGTCGTGGGAAAAAAATCCTCGCCGATGCCTTCGACAACATAGGTCTTGGCTTTGCTGGTTTGCCCGGTTTTGACGAAATCGTAGTACAGCGAGCCGTAGGGATCGACACCGATAATTTTTACGCTGGGATTTTTTTCCTTCAGATATTTTCCCACGCCGCTGATGGTGCCGCCGGTGCCCACGCCGCAAACGAAGTGCGTGACTTGGCCTTCGCTGTCCTCCCAAATCTCGGGACCGGTGGTGCGGTAGTGCGCTTCGGGATTCATGGGATTGTCGTACTGATTCGGGTAGTAGGAATTGGGAATTTCGCGCGCGAGTTTTTTGGCCACCGAATAATAGCTGCGGGGATCTTCCGGCTCGACGGCCGTGGGACAAACGATGACTTCGGCGCCGAGCGCTTTGAGCAAATCCACTTTTTCCTTGGATTGCTTGTCGGTGGTGGTGAAAACGCATTTGTAGCCGCGCACCGCCGCGACCAGCGCCAGACCCATGCCGGTGTTGCCAGAAGTGCCCTCAATAATCGTGCCGCCGGGCTTGAGCAAGCCCTTTTTTTCGGCTTCATCGATCATGCTGATGCCGATGCGGTCTTTCACCGAGCCGCCCGGATTAGTGAATTCCGCTTTGACATAAATTTGCGGTTTCAGGCCCTTGTTGATGCGGTTCAAGCGCACCAACGGCGTGTGCCCAACGGCTTCCAGAATGTTGTCGCATTTCATGGGTCTTCTCGATTTCCCCGCCGAACTGAAATCAGTTTAGCATCTTAGGGAGGAGTTCCCCTACGCTAGCGGCACCAACCATTTTCTTACCTCCAAAAGAGCCGGGAGTGGATTATCCTTTCCGAAGATTTCGCAGATCGGGGGGCCAGCATGACCAGGCAGAATATTTCGAGCGGGACGGCTTGGGAGCCCATTGTGGGCTACTCGCGCGCGGTGCGGATCGGGAATGCGATTACCGTGTCGGGGACGACCGCGACCGGGCCGGACGGAAAGATCGTGGGCGTGGGCGATTTGCGCGCGCAAACGGCGCAAACGATCAAGAACATCGAAGCGGCGCTCGCCAAGGCGGGAGCGAGCTTGAAGGACGTGGTGCGAACACGAATTTTTGTAACCAACATCGCCGAGTGGGAAAAAGTCGGCCGAGTGCATGGAGAATTTTTTGGCGAAATTCGCCCGGCGACGAGCATGGTGGAAGTGAGCAAGCTGATTGCGCCAGAAATGCTGGTGGAGATTGAAGCGGACGCGATCGTGGAATGATGGCTAACGCGCTGTACGATTCGTTTATTGCGGATTATTACGACGAGTCCCCGGTTGTGAAGGGGCGGCGCCAGGACGTGGCGTTTTACCGCGACGCGGCGCGCGAATTCGGCGATCCGGTGCTGGAGCTGGGTTGCGGCACCGGGCGCATCGCCATCGAGCTGGCCGAAGCGGGAAAGCGGGTTACCGGGCTCGATCTTTCCGAGCGCATGCTGGAGGGCGCCGTCAAAAAACGCGCCGCCATGCGGGTGGAAACGCGCGAGCGCTTGCACCTGGTCCAGGGAGACATGACCCGGTTCGAGCTCGGGGAAAAATTCCGGCTGGCCATCATTCCTTTCCGGCCGTTGCAGCACTTGCTGAAGGTGGAACAACAGATGAGCTGCTTGGAATGCGTGCGTCAGCACCTCACCCCAGGGGGGCGGCTGATCCTGGATGTGTTCCAAACGGATGCGGAGCGCATACACGATCCCGTGCATATGCGCGAGACGCTGGTGACGGAATACAGTACCCCGGACGGCCGGCGAGTAAAGATCACCGAGCGAGTCGCTGGCTTTCATCGTGCCGAGCAGATCAATGACGTGGAGATGATCTTCTCCGTGGTATATCCGGGCGGGCGCAAAGAACGCATGGTGTTTGCCTGGCCGTTGCGGTACTTCTTCCGCTATGAGGTCGCCCACCTCCTGGCACGGTGCGGGTTCCGGGTGGCGGCGGAGTACGGTAACTTCGACCGGACGCCGATCCATGATGATTCCCCGGAAATGATCTTTGTGGCGGAGAGGAGTGAGGGAGGTGGCAGGTAGGGTCCCCCCTGTTTTTGGTAAGTGGCCTTTAGTTAGGGCCTGCGGCCCGCGAAACTTTCTGAAAATCCCTCAACGTTAGGCAACCTAGAGCTTTGTCTGCTGAAGCCACCGGTTACCAGTGGGCGCGGACGCGGTACTTTAGAACCGAGGTGCCGTCTTTGGGGACGGGGACTAGGAATTGGGCGGCGAAGGCGGCGGTCTTGGCGTATTTGTAGGTGGAAGAGAGCATTTCCCAATCGCCGCCGATGGGTTCGTTGACCTGGACGACGACGGGGCCGTCTTTGTGGTTGCGCAGGGTAACTTCAAACTCCATTTCCCAAACGTGGGTGTCGATATGCTTGTAGTCGGTCTGCTTGTGTTCGGCGACGACATCGAAGGCGTTGCCGATGTGGATGTTGACATCTTCGTCTTTGGGGGTGTGGTCGATGCGGTCTTCTCCGGCGAAGAGAATGCCGCCCTTTGAATCTTTCTGATAGACGCGGACGTTGCCGGCAGGGAGCGGGATGCCCAAGCCGTTCTTTTCTTCATTTCTGAATTTGTAATAGACCATGACGGGGTCTTTTAGTGGGGCGCCGGGAGTCTGTTGGTTGCGGTAGTAGTAGCTCTGGCCGTTGACCATGAAGATTTTTTCGACCGGAACGCCGGAGCCTTCTAGCAAGCTGATTTGTTTAGTTTCTTTGTCTTCGACGGAAGTCTTGCGACCAAGCGAATAGAGGTGGTATTCGCTGAAGGCTTCCTGCTGGAACTGTGGAGCCGCCTTGGCCACGGCCATTGGTGCCGTCATGTCCCTGGTTCTGAGGCCGCCCTCGGCTACGCGATTCAGTTCTCCCGCGACGAGTTGGAGGCGCGCATTGTGGAAAGCCGTGCCGCTGTTGTTGACGACGGTGACCCAGCCATCGAGGTCGGCGTTCTTGTCATCGCGAGCGACGGTTAAAACGTAATCGGCGTTCCAAGACAAATTGTTCGCCAGATAAGAAGCTTCGACTTGCTGTTTTTTCGCGCCGGAATTCTCGAGGGACATCAGCAACGTGGGACGGTCGTAGAGATTCGCCGGGACTTCCGGGAAGCGATAGCTCTCGGCAAACATTCCGGTGACAATGTCGTTGCCGATCCTCCAGACAGGTCCGTTGTTATCGGAAAGCAGCGTAGCCTTGATTTCTTCGTGCTTGGTGGTGCCGCTGTCCTGATAAGTACGCACCAGGGTGACTTCCTTGCCGACGTATTTATGAAGGAGCTTGGCGGGCTCGAGGAGGTCGTATTCGTAATTCTGTTCGATGACGCTGAGTTTTTCCGGTTCGTTCAGGGAACGGAAATGAACGGTAGCGGGATTGACCGTGGCGGCGATATCCATGAATTTGAGGCGAAACGTGCCGCTGGGAAGCGCAAGATTGCGGACATCGCGAATGAGCGCGATGTTGGAGTTGTAAACAGTAACGTTCAGATCGGTTTGATCGCTGAGGCTGGTGGATGGATCGCCGGCGCTTCGGCGCGCGGACTCTTTTTCCTGTGCCGCATAGACTTTGTTGCCGCGCATGGCCGGATAAAGAATTGCCGCTCCGGTGGCGAAAACGGCAACGGCGGAGATTTTCCATAACCATCGATTGGCTGGCTGGGTTCCGGGGATGTTCATCACTAGCACCTCAATCTGGATTGGCCTTCCCTGTTTAGAACGTGGCAGGAGGAATTTCTTGCAACAGGTAGGAGTGCTTGGCATGGGTGTAGAGAAAAAGCACATCCCGCGCTCCTCTGGAGTTTGACCCATGGGGCAAGGATTCGAGAAATGGAATGATCATGGGCGCGGGCTGGCGGTCCAGGTCAGGCCGCCATCGCTGGTTTCGAAATTTTTCGTATTAAGAGAATTCCAGACCCCGGCGTGCAGCGCATCGGAGGCTTGCACTCCGCCGAGATCGTCCTTCGTGGGGAGAGGGAGCAAATTCCAATGTAAACCTCCGTCGGTGGTACGGAGAACGGTGCCCGAGCGGCCGACGATCCAGCAGACTTTGTCTGAAGGAGCGGAGCCCGAGAAGAGATCGACGCCGACGCCGCTGGCCTGGCGGGACCAGGAGGAGCCGCCATCCTCGGAGAACTCGATCTGGCCGCCACGTCCGGCGCGCCAGACAACGTGGGAACCCGGCGGGGAGATCAGACGCGAATTGTAAATTTCCCTGGCGACTTTCAAGGAAGCGCTGCCGTTATAGCTGGATGTAACGCCACCGACGGCACCTGGGTCTGCCGGAGGAGCAGTTGGAGCCGTCGCGGCAGCAGCGGTTGCTTTCGCCTTCCTCGGAATTTCCGTCTGGGTCGCGGGGTTGGGGCCGGAGACTCTTTGCTGGGGGTAATTATTAGATTGATTTTGCGTCTGGGAGTTCTGTAATGGGGCGATCTTCGCTGGAACGTTAGACGCCGGCGGGGAAACTTCCTGTTTCTTCTGTAACGCTTCGGGAAGATTCTTGCCGAGATCGGAGCGATTTGCGGCCGAGAGCTGATCGGCGGAGGCGTCGCGGGAGCGATCCTTTCCCTCGCTGACTTCCTTATCGTGGAGGGAATTCACGGACCTCGTCCCCGCTGCGCCGCCGAGAGAATGGCTTTCCTGGGCGGCGTCAGAGGTCATGCTGCCGCTAGAGATCGTCTTTTCGTCGACCGCTGGTTGCGGAAGCGTGAGAGTGGGGACGGGTTTCCTAGATGCGGGAGGTTCAAGGACGCGCGTTGTGCCAGAAGGAATGGGCGCAGGAGGTTTATTCTCCGCCATCTTGCTATCGCTTTGACGCCCGCTGGGAAGAGGCCAATGCTGATTTTCGTGCAGGGCCACCCACACGAGAAGTCCAGCGGCGAGTGCGCCAGCCGGAGCGAGCCACTGCCAGCGCGCGCCTCGCAACAGGCGTGCGCGGCGAGACTTCGCGGGAAGGGCGGCGGGCAACGGCGGCAGCCCTTGACGGGCAGCAGAAGCAATGGATGTCGCTGCGGCTGGAGCGAAGATTTGTTCTCGACCGGCGGCTTCGAACGGAATTTCGTCCGTGGTTTCCAAGTGCGCGAGAATAGTCTGGCAGTTGGCGCAGCCGACGATGTGTTCTTTCAAGGAATTCAATTGTTCAGGAAGCAGGGAGCGCTCGTGATAAGCGGCCAGGGTTTCCGAATCGGGACATACGCCGCCCGTCGCAGCCGAGCTAGCGGGTATTCCCGCGGCTTCGCCGGCAGGCGCGGCGGAACGCAGATGGCGCGCCAGCGCCTGGTCAAAAATTCGATCGCGTTCGTCAGGCGCCATAAGCCTCTCCATCCTTAGAACGAAATTCCGCGGCTTCCTTGCATGGCCCGGTCATGGCGTGCGCTTTCCAGCTGCGGGCCCCGGGGATTTTGAGCGCGGCAGCAATTTATCCAAATCGAGAGGGCTGTCTCCGGCACTGTATTCAAAGCAGAGAGAAATCTCCGCGTCGCTCATGGCGGGTTGCCGAGCGAAACCGTTTGCCGCTCCCATACCGCCGCCGAGAAGGTGTTCGACGGCTTGGCGCAATTCGCGCCGCACGCGATCCAAATGACGAGAAACGCTCGATTCGTGCTCGCCTAGGAGCCGACCGATTTCGGCCAGCGTTTTATCCTCGGCGTAATAGAGGCGGAGCCTTTCCTTTTCCTCGGGAGTGAGGCCATCGAGCGCGGTCTCTAAGGCACGAATGAAACAGGCGACATAACGTTCCCGGTGCGGGTCAGTAGGTTGCGCCGGCGGGCCGAGCAAAGTCCTTGGCGATCGATCGCTGGTTTCCTCGGGGAGTTCCTCGAAGCGCCGGCCAGCACGTAGGGAATCAATATGACGCTGGGCCAGGATGGCGCGGAGCCAAGTTTTCAGGGAGCTGCGTCCGTGAAAGTAGCGGAACAGCGAGCGCTGCGCTCCCTGGCCGCCAGTCAAACCGTACAACTCCGAGAAGAGAGAATCCGCCAGATCGCAGGCTTCCGCGGAAGCGGGCGGGGAACGGAGGATAGCGGCGGCTGCCGTCCGCAAGTAAACGCGGTAAGTGGCGACGAAATGCTCCCAAGCGGGCTCCAGTCCCTCAGCGCAAGCGGTGGCGAGGGCCAGGTCTTGCAAATGAAGTGCGCCGAGGTAATCGTGTAGTTTTTGCGATGTGGTCTCTCCAGGTGGCAAAGCCTTCTTGGCGCTCCGTTCGAGGGCGGCAGCAAAACATTCGCGGGGAACTCCCCAGCGGGCTGCCTGGGCCTGGGCATAGAACCAGTCCCCGAGGGCGGTCTGGCCCTCGAAGGGACGGGAGAGATCGACTGCTGGATTCTCATTGGCCCGCTTTGGGAGATCTTCCATTATTAACCTGCCGGGTTACACGGGTAAATCCCGGATAGACCCACACCTGCCCTGCGCCTATCTTGGCATCCTAGAGCATAATCCCGGCAGACGGAAAGTGGTGCGCAAAACTCGAACAACCCAACCAGGATTTGCAGTATCCTATTAAGGCGTTGCGCCCCCAGGCTCGCAACTGAAACTGCCTCTCCGGGTTGGAACCTAAGGGTGCGTGACGATGCGCTCGCGGGAGCATTAGCGACTTCGCGACGCTAGTACGAAAGTCCTATTCGGGCTCCCGCAACCTCGTCGGTACCCTGGTACTGCAGAGCGCACTTCTTTCCCGCAAGCGGACTTGGGAGCGCTAAATCCCGAGACACCTCCAGTTTGCAGGCCGGAAATTTCACGAGGCGGCACGCGGATGACAACCATGATTGCAGATCCACCACGTAAGACGACGATGGGCGTCGGCTTTGAAGGAAGGCACGGCCGTTCGGGCGAGCCGCAAGCCTGGAAGAACGCCATTGGCACCAAGCCCATTCCCGCGCGCCTCGCTTTGCTGCCCGAAGCCAAACCGCGATGGGACCGCATCGGAGTAAGCGCCGGCGTACAACTGGCTTTCTTCGGTTTTTTGCTCCTGCTTCCCCTACTCTTCCCCCAGCAAATGAGAACCGCGCTGAACCTTCGGCCGACGGAGTTGATGCAGCCGGTGACACTAATTCCGGTGGCGCCGCCGCCACCGCCGCCGCCGAAGATCAAACCTAAGGTTGTCCCTCCGGAACCAAAACCGGTGGTGCCGGAACCAGTAAAGCTGAGCCCGAAACAGACGCACGTTTTCCTAGCGCCAAAAGCAGAGCCGCCAAAGGTAAAGACCTTGGAAGCGAAACCGGTGGACGTTAATCCTGTTTTCGAGCAGGCAAAAATTGATACACCGGCCAATCAGCCAAAAAAACCGAAAGATGAAGTGAAAACCGGGCTTATGTCCTCAGGAAGCGCAGCTCCGCCGACGGTGGTGGCTCCGGTAAATAAAGTACAAACTGGAGGCTTTGGCGATCCCAACGGAATAGCTGGCAAGGGCGACCCGAACAAAGCCACCAACGTCAATCGTCTCGGCTCGCCGGCCCTGCCTGGTGGACCGGGATACGGCAATGGCACGGGAGGCGACAAAGGAATTCGCGGCACCGTGGCGAGCACCGGCTTTGGCAATAGCACGGCGAATCCGCCACCAGCCCCCAAGCGAGGCACGTTGCAGTCGACGGGCTTCGCGGATCAAACCGTAGCGGTAGAAGCGCCCAAAAAGAAAGCAGCGTCAAGCGAGGGCGCCACGACACCTGTGGACATATTAGAAAAACCACATCCGGAATACACCGCAGAAGGGCGTAGCCTGAAAATAGAAGGTGACGTGGTTCTGGAGATGGTATTCCTGGCAAACGGGAGCATTCAGGTGAACCAGGTAGTCAGCGGTTTGGGCCATGGTCTCGATGAAGCGGCGACGCGGGCAGCCAAGCAAATCAAGTTCAAGCCCGCGAGACGTGACGGTCAAGCAGTGGATTTTCCGGCGCGCGTTCGAATTGAATTTCGTTTGGCATATTGAGGGGAGAGAGAAAATGCGTAAGGCAGCGACAGCTATTTTCGTCCTGGTTTTCTGCGGGCTCGGGACCATGGCCTCGACAGCGGCCCCCGAGCCGGCAGATCAGGCGCGAACCATGGATCAGGTCATCGACCGGGTGATCACGAATGAGAACCGGGCGAGCCAACAAATCCGGCAGTATTCGCCGCTGGTTGAGACCTACATCCAGAACCTCAAGCCCGACAAGGATCTGGGGTACGCCCCGGCCGGCGACAAGTATTTTCTTGGGCGTGCCGACTTCGCGAAGGGCGTCTCGCTCATCTCCTTGACGGACGTCAACACCAAAGGAAAGAAGCTTTTTGGTTCGATCGGCAACTTCTTTTCGTTTGCGTTGCAATTCGTGCCGGACGGCTTCTTGCAGATGATCTTCCTAGACACGAACGGATTCGACAAGCAGCATTACAAGTTTGATTACGTGCGCCGTGAATTCCTGGGCGAAGTGCGCTGCCTGGTATTCGACGTGACGCCGCAGGAAAAATCCGGGAAGGGGCGGTTCCTGGGGCGCATCTGGGTGGAAGATCAGGATTACAACATCGTGCGATTCAATGGCGCCTATAACGGCAACGGGCACTCCAGCTGGTGGTTCCACTTCGACAGCTGGCGCGCCAATGTGCAGCCGGGAATGTGGATGCCTTCTTTCGTGTACAGCGAAGAGAAGGACATGCACTACAATTTGAACAAGAAACTGGACTTCAAAGCGCAGACGCGGCTATGGGGCTACAATCTGGGCCACGCCAGCCAAGAACAGGAATTGAGCAAGATCCTGGTGGAGACGCCGGTACAAGACGACACCAAGACGGCGAATGACCTCTCCCCCATTCAAGCGCAACGCTCCTGGGACCGCCAGGCGGAAGATAACGTGATCGACCGGCTGGAGCGCATTGGATTGATCGCCCCCAAGGGGGAAGTCGACAAGGTGCTCGAGACGGTAGTCAACAACCTCGAAGTGACCAACAACATTGACGTGGACCCGGAGGTCCGCTGCCGGGTGATGACGACGACAACGCTGGAATCCTACACCGTCGGCCATACCATCGTGATGAGCCGCGGATTGATCGACGTGCTTCCCGATGAAGCCAGTCTGGCAACGATTATCGCCCACGAGCTCAGCCACGTCGTTCTGGGTCACCGGCTCGATTCCAGTTATGCGTTCTTCGATCAATTGCTGATCGACGACAAAGAAACCTTCCGGCACTTCGGATTTGCCCGGACTCCCGATGAAGAGAAAGCCGCCAACACCAGAGCCATACAGATACTGAATAATTCGCCGTATAAGAACCAGCTGGGGAACGCCGGTCTGTTCCTGACGGCGCTGACCACCCGGGAGAAGGAAATTCCAAACCTGATTAGCCCGCACCTCGGCGATCGCGTGCCCGTTATCGGCGATCTCAAGTCGTCGATAACGGCCGATCAGAAGCAGAACTCGCAGATGATCGCCGCACTTCCCATCGGGGGACGCGTGAAGCTGGACCCCTGGAGCGACAAGCTGGAACTCATCAAGAGCAAACCAGTGGGCACGGTTGCCGAACGGGAGAAGATGCCGTTCGAAGTGACTCCGTTCATGCCCTACCTGATGCGCTATGGCACCGAAGCCGCGAAACCCATTGCGGCAAGCGCGGTGCCGCCGAGCAATGCAGCGACGCAAGGCAAGCCGTAATTTGTAGTTAGCCAGTTCGGAGATCACAAATATTGCGGCCCGGAGAGGACCTCTTCACCGGGCCGTTTTTCTTTGGCGGCGCGTGTTTCTTGAAGGCCTCGCTCGCCTTGGTCCTGACTAGGAGCGTAACGGCTTGGCGGCCGCGCCGTCAAACCACTTCAGGAGCGGCCGCGGCCGTTTTCGCGGCAGCTTGCTTTGACCTACGCGCCTTACCTACACTGGCAAGGTTCTTATTCGGGAGGAAGAGATGACTTCGGCCATAAAACGCGCCACACAGATTGCCCTGGGCGCGGTGATATTCGTTTCAGGAATCGCGGCAGGCTCGCTCCATGCGCGCAGCGCGGCGGTCGGGAACCGCTTTGGCCAGCCAAAAACGGTGCTGCACGTGGTGGTGTATAAATTCAGAGATACTGTTTCCAATTACGACCGAGAACGCGCCATCAATGGCATCAAGGACATGGCTGGAAAAATTCCGGGTATCAAAAACGTGTGGCTGAAAACCGGGCGCAACCAGATCAACGATTTCAGCGGCGTCTACGCCATTGAATTCACGAGCGCGGAAGCCGCTGCCGACTACTCGGAAAGCCCTGTTCATGAAGCCTGGTCCAAGACCTGGCAAGAACAGCGCGAGAACAGCCTGTCTTTCCAGATCACGAATCCCTGAGCGTTCCCGGAGCGGCTAGTTGTGGCGCGTGATGCCGTACCTTCTCCGGATGAGACGATCGGCCGCGCTATCCGTCAGCAGCCACTTGGCAAGCTTTGCGAAGGTCGCGAGCGGCGTCACGCCATAGCGCGCTTTAGGCCGGGGGGCCGCAATGGCCTTCAACATGATGCGCGCACAGTCTTCCGGCGTAGTTTTGGACTGGGCGCGAGTGCTGCTGGCCTTGCCCAGATAAGATGCATACAAGTGGGCGTAGGGTCCGGTTTTTAACCTTTCCTGGTAAGTTTCCGCCAACTGCATGGCGGTGCTCTCTATGTTGGTCATGATGTAGCCGGGTTGAATGAGGATGGTGTGAATGCCGAAGGGATAAAGTTCGTGACGCAAGGCGTTGCTTAGAGCTTCCATGGCGTGTTTAGAAGCGCTGTAGGCGCCTTGCGTGGGCGGCGTCACAAATCCTGAAACGGAGCTCATCATCAAGATGCGCCCTTTCTGGCGTTCACGCATTCGAGGAAGAACGGCTTGCGTCACGCGAATAACGCCGAAAAAATTCGTTTCGAATTGTCGCCGCCAGTCTTCCATGAGTAGATCTTCGACGGCGCCAAGGTAGACAAGCCCCGCATTGTTGATCAGCACATCGATCGGGCCAGCTTTCTGATGGACCCTGGCGACCGCCCGTTCGACCGAGCTATCTTCACATACGTCCATCTCCAAGGTTTCCAGGGGGAGGTTCTTCTCGCGCGCCAGGGCGTCGAGCCGCGTGCGTTTTTCCACCGACCGCCCGGCCGCAAAGACGCGGTAGCCTCGCTCGGCAAGCAACAGCGCCGCGGCCTTCCCCAATCCGTCCGTGGCGCCAGTAATCAGGACTGTCTCTAAGCCGCTATCCGTACTCATTCCGCCCCCTGATGAAGGAGGCTATAGTATCGCGAACGAGAACGGCTCGCGCGGGGGACTGTCGTGGTCCCGTTTTCGGCACAAGGCCAAGTGGCGCTTCGCGCTGGAGAGATCAGCATTGCTAGACTAAGTGGATTACTTACGTTCTAATCGCAACGCTTGGTGAGCGTCGATGCCGGCCGAAGATAACCTTGCTAACCCGGAACCCGAAAAAAAGTGGCGGCTCGCTTTTTGGAGCTTGATGGCCACGCAGTTTCAAGGCGCTTTTAACGAGAACGGACTGAAATTTCTCGTCATCTACCTCATTTTGGCCGTCGAAAAGGACAAGTCCAAGCGCGACCAGCTTGAACTGCTGGTCGGCTTGTTATTCGCGGCGCCTTTCGTGCTCTTTTCGCTCACGGGCGGGTATCTGGCAGACCGTTTCAGCAAACGCAGCGTAACCATCTGGACGAAGGTGTTTGAAGTCGGCGTTATGCTGTTCGCGACAGCGGCGCTCGTCGGCCCCCATTTGGAATTAGCGCTGGTGGCGATTTTTCTCGTCTGCACGCAGGGTGCATTCTTTGGACCATCCAAGTATGGATTGTTGCCGGAGCTGCTGCCGCAGGAAAAGCTTTCCTGGGGAAACGGCGTCCTGGAACTCGGGACCTTTCTTGCCATCATCGCCGGAAGCGTGAGTGGTTCCTTTCTGGCGGAAGCTTTCGACGGGCGCGAAGCTTATTCAGGCGCGTTGCTGCTTGCTTTTACCATTGTCGGCCTGGCCTGGAGCTTTCGAATCAGCCGCGTGCCCGCGGCAGACCCGCAGAAGAAATTCCACCTCACCTCCCTAGTCGATGTGTGGTCGCCGATGAAGGTGATTCGCGGTGACCGAGTGTTGTGGCTGGCCGTGCTGGGCAACACCTATTTCTTCTTCGTCGGCGGGCTGCTGCAATTCAACATTTTTATTTACGGGCAAGATGTATTGCATATTCGCTCGACAGAAGGAGGATTTTTGCAAGCGGCCATTGCCATTGGGATTGGCCTTGGCAGCTTTGCCGCCGGTTACCTTTCGGGCGGGAAAATCGAGTACGGACTAATCCCTCTCGGCTCCTTGGGCATGACCGCTCTCGGACTCTGCTTGGGCATCCCCAACTTGTCGTTTCGGGGCGTGCTGCTGTTGCTAGCCGCGTTGGGCTTCTTCGGGGGCTTTTTCATTGTGCCGATCAGCGCCCTGATTCAGCACCAGCCCGAGGAGAATAAGAAGGGCGTGGTCATCGGCACGGCGAACTGGCTTTCTTTCGTAGGTATTGGCGCCGCTTCCGCGACATATTACGCGGCCACTCATTTCGCTCATTTGACGCCAGGAGGAATTTTTTTCTGGTCGGCGCTTGCGACGCTGGGAGCGACCGCTTATCTACTGTGGCTGTTGCCGGATTCTTTGCTGCGGCTGATGCTGTGGATGGCCACGCACACCCTGTACCGGCTGGATGTGAAAGGGCGAGAGAAGGTGCCGGCGCGCGGCGGAGCGCTGCTGACTCCCAATCACGTCTCCATGGTCGACGCGGTACTGCTCATCGCGTCCATCGACCGGCCGATACGGTTTATCATGTTCCGAGGTTCCTACGAGCACCCGCTCGTGAAGCCGTTTGCAAAAATCATGGGCGTGATTCCGATTGCCTCGGATCAAGGTCCGCGCGAAATGATCCATTCTTTGCGCTTGGCCACCGAAGCCCTGAAAAACGGCGAAGTGGTTTGCATCTTTCCGGAAGGGCAGATGACGCGAATCGGCCAGCTGCTGCCGTTCCGCCGCGGCATGGAGCGCATCATCAAAGGCGTCGACGTGCCTATCATTCCTGTGAATCTGGACGGGGTGTGGGGCTCGATCTTCAGTTTTTCCGGCGGGCGTTTTCTATGGAAATTTCCGAGGCGCATTCCCTACCCCGTGCGAATAACGTTTGGGAAAGCGCTGCCTTCGACGTCGACGGCCCAGGAGGTGCGCCGGGCGGTCGAGGACCTGGGCGCGGAAGCTTTCGCGCGCCGCAAGAAGGACATGCACACGCTGCCGGAATCCTTTATTTATTCGGCGCGCCGGCATCCCTTCCGTTTGGCCATGGCCGATGGGCAGTGGCCGAAGCTAAGCTGGTTCTCGGCGCTGGTGGGGGCGGTGGTGCTCGCGCGGCGCTTAGGAAAGCAATGGCAGGGGCAGGAAATGGTGGGCATCCTTTTGCCGCCGTCGGTCCCTGGCGCGCTGGTGAACTACGCCGCGATGTTGCTGGGCAAAGTGCCGGTAAACCTGAACTATACCGTTTCGAATGAAACGCTGGCATCTTGCGCGCTACAGTGCAATTTGAAGACGGTCCTGACGGCACGGGTCTTTTTGGAAAAAGTGAAAATCCAGCCCCCGGGCGAAATCCTATTCATCGAGGATGTGGCCAAGGAGGCCGGGTTCGGCGAACGTGCGGTGGCCGCTTTGGCGACCAGCTTCCTGCCTGCCAAAGCACTCATGCGATTTGCCGGTGGCCATCGCCAGGCGTCGCTGGATGATGTTGCCACGATTATTTTTTCCAGCGGCTCGACCGGCGATCCCAAAGGCGTCATCCTGACCCACTACAATATTGCGTCGAACGTGGCACAACTCAACCAGGTGTTCATGCTGCACGCCGACGATCGCATCATGGGCATTCTTCCGTTCTTTCATTCCTTTGGCTTTACGGGGACGCTTTGCCTGCCAGCCGCCACCGGCATTGGCGTCGTCTTTCATCCCAATCCGCTGGATTCGCGGGTGATCGGCGCGCTAGTCAACAAATACGCGGTCACCATGCTGCTGGCGACGCCGACGTTTCTAAATGCTTACACACGCCGTTGCACGCCGGAAGATTTTGGCAGCTTGCGCTTTGTCATGGCTGGTGCGGAAAAACTGCCTGAGCGCATTTCGCAAGCCTTTGAAGATCAGTTTGGGATTCGCCCGCAGGAAGGTTACGGGTGTACGGAATGTTCGCCGGCGGTCACCGTGAACACCATTGATTTTCGTGCCGCGTCGTTCCGTCAAGTGGGAGCGAAGCGCGGCAGCATCGGCCATCCCTTGCCGGGCATTACAGTGAAAATCGTGGATCCCGACACGCTCGAACCGGTGGGCGTAGATGAGCCCGGCCTGCTGCTCGTCTGTGGCCCGAACATCATGCGCGGCTACCTGAACAAGCCAGAAAAAACCGCGGAAGTTCTCCGCGACGGCTGGTACAACACCGGAGATGTCGCCCGGATGGATGAAGACGGGTTTATCCGCATCACCGACCGCTTGAGCCGGTTCAGCAAGATTGGCGGCGAGATGGTGCCGCACATCAAGGTAGAGGATCTGTTGCAAGAGTTGGCGGGCGCCACGGAACAGACTTTTGTCGTTACCGCCGTGCCGGACGAGAAGAAAGGCGAACGTCTCGTCGTGCTGCATACCCTCGATGAGGCCAAGTTGGAGGAATGTCTCCTGAAATTGGGAAAGAGCGACCTGCCCGCGCTATGGCGGCCACGGAAGGACCAGTTCGTGCGTATCGAGAATCTTCCCTATCTCGGCACCGGAAAACTCGATCTGCGAAAAGCTCGCAATGTGGCGCTGGAGATGACGCAACGCACGGTGCATGAATAGCTAGGTATGCTGGCGATCGAAAGTTCTCGATGACCGAAGCTGAAAACTCCAGCCGCCAGCGCCGCTTGCTGCGGCGCATCCTGGTGACAGGAATTGTCCTGGCGCTCTGGTTCTGGACGCAGTCACTGATCGGCGCGCGGGTCGCGCCAGCATCCGGTATCGGCGACGGGCTCCACGACCTGACCGCAGGACTCAACTCCTATTTTGGCCGCCACGCTGGCGCGGCCGACGCGCTGCTCATGGTAAGCTCCGCGCTGATTGATGGCTTGGGTTTATTCCTCTTGGGACGCTGGCTTTGGGGTGGCAGCGTGCGCCCATTTCTCGGATTGTTTCTGCTGATGGCTTTGCGGCAGGTGCTCGAAGCCATCTCTCGGTTGCCACCCCCGCCCAACATGATCTGGCACTACCCGGGTTTCCCCTCGCTCCTGGTGACCTATCACGTAGCCAATGACTTTTTCTTCTCCGGTCATACCGCCATTGCGGTTTTCGGGGCCGTGGAGCTGTCCCGTTTGCGCCGGAACTGGCTTACCGTTCTTGCGGTTCTGATGGTCATTTTTGAAGTCGCTACCGTCCTGGTCCTGCGAGCCCATTACACTATGGATGTATTCACTGGGATCGTCGCGGCGCTCTGGGTGGCCCATCTCAGCGAGCAGGTTTCCCCGCCGATCGATCGACTCATCGCTGGCGGCAAGTAGAAATCACCTAACTTGCTTGTTTTGTTAAACTTTCGCCGATAGATGAGAACCGGTTAGGACATCACAGTAAGCGGTGACCCTGGTCACAGGCACGTCAGATGGGCTTCCCCTATAGTTCAGGATGTAGTCATTCCTAAGGTACTTAATTGGACCTTGGGGGTTGTTTCTCTATCGACTTCACTGCTCGTTCGCTGGCTTGGACGAGAACGGCATAACCGACAAAAGCTCTTGGAGGTCCCTTATGACCCGGGCTCCTGTGATTCTTGACGGAAATGAAGCGGCTGCTTCGGTCGCCTACCGCCTCAACGAAGTGATTTCCATTTATCCCATCACACCCTCCTCTCCGATGGGGGAGTGGTCGGACGAGTGGCGCTCGGAAGGCAAAAAGAATATCTGGGGCGCCGTGCCCGACGTGATCGAGATGCAAAGCGAAGGCGGAGCCGCGGGCGCTTTGCATGGGGCATTGCAAGTCGGAGCTCTGGGCACGACATTCACGGCGTCGCAGGGCCTGCTGTTGATGATTCCCAACATGTACAAGATCGCCGGCGAGCTGACCGCCGCGGTGATTCACGTGGCCGCCCGCACGCTGGCTACGCATGCGCTGTCCATCTTCGGCGACCATAGTGACGTCATGGCCGCGCGCTCTACGGGGTTCGCGATGCTGGCTTCGAATTCCGTTCAGGAAGCGAGCGACTTCGCGCTCATCGCGCAAGCGGCGACGCTGGAATCCCGGATACCTTTTTTGCATTTCTTCGATGGCTTCCGGACTTCCCACGAAGTCAACAAGATCATTCCCTTGCTAGATGAAGACCTTCGCGCGTTGATCGACGATAAATTCATCCAAAGCCACCGCGCCCGGGCCCTCTCTCCCGATCGTCCAGTGCTGCGCGGCACGGCGCAGAATCCCGATGTCTTCTTCCAGGCGCGCGAGGCTTCGAATCCTTTCTATCGCGCCTGCCCGAAAATCGTCGAGGACGTGATGAACCGCTTCGCTAAGCAGACCGGCCGGAGCTATCACCTGTTTGATTACGTTGGCGCCGCCGACGCGGAGCGCGTGATTGTTCTGATGGGCTCCGGTGCGGGAGCCGTCGAGGAAACCGTGACCGCTCTAGAAAAATCCGGCGAGAAGGTTGGTGTCGTCAAGGTACGGCTCTATAAACCATTCGAACTGGAGAACTTTTTTGCCGCTCTTCCCCCGACGGTAGGAAGCATCGCGGTGCTCGATCGCACGAAAGATCCGGGAAGCGTGGGCGAGCCGCTGTACCAGGATGTGGTGACCGCTTTCATGGAACGCCATGCGGCAACAAGCTCCGCGCGTTTGCCGCGCATTATTGGCGGGCGTTACGGGCTGTCCTCGAAGGAATTCACGCCGGCCATGGTGAAAGCCGTCTTTGACGAATTGAAAAAAGCCCAGCCGCAAAATCATTTCACCATTGGCATCCGGGACGACGTTACACACACGAGTCTCAGCTACGACCCGGAATTTTCCACCGAAGATCGGCGAACGGTTCGCGCACTTTTCTATGGGCTGGGTTCTGACGGCACGGTGGGAGCAAACAAAAACTCGATCAAGATTATCGGCAAGGGGACAAACAATTACGCGCAAGGCTATTTCGTCTACGATTCGAAAAAGGCCGGCGCCGTCACCGTTTCCCATCTTCGCTTTGGCCCGGATCCCATCGAGTCCACTTATTTGATTTCCAAGGCCAGCTTCGTCGCTTGCCACCAATTTCAATTCATGGATCGCATCGACGTTCTTGCCGCCGCTGAAGCCGGAGCGACATTCCTGCTAAACGCTCCGTTCGGACCGGATGAAATTTGGAACCGTCTCCCACGTCAGGCGCAAGAGACCATCCTCAAGAAGAAGCTCAAGTTTTTTGTCATCGATGGGTACAGCGTCGCTCGCGAGACGGGCATGGGCACCCGCATCAACACCATCATGCAGACTTGTTTTTTTGCCATTAGCGGGGTGCTTCCACCTGTCGAAGCCATTGCGGCTATCAAACACGCCATCCAGGAAACTTATGGAAAGCGGGGCCCAGCGGTGGTACAGAAGAATTTTGCCGCTGTCGATCAAGCATTGTCGCACCTACACGAAGTAAAAGTTCCCGAGCAGGTCTCGGCGGTCTTTGACATCTTGCCGCCCGTTCCACAACGCGCCCCCGCTTTCGTGCGCGATGTCGTGGGTAGGATCATTCTAGGGAACGGCGACTCGCTTCCGGTCAGCGCCATGCCCATCGACGGAACCTTTCCAACCGCCACGGGGCAATGGGAGAAGCGCAACATTGCCCAGCAAATCCCGGTTTGGGATACGGAGCTTTGTATCCAATGCGGCAAATGCGTGTTGGTCTGCCCGCATGCGGTCATCCGCGCGAAGGTCTATGACTCCTCGCAACTGGCGAATGCTCCAGCCACCTTCAAATCCAGCAAGCCTCGCTGGCGCGAACTGGAAACCCTGCGCTACTCGCTTCAGGTGGCTCCGGAAGACTGCACGGGTTGTCGCCTTTGCGTGGAAATCTGCCCGGCAAAGAGCAAGACCGAAACGAAGCACAAAGCTATCAACATGGAAGCGCAACCGCCTCTCCGTCAATCCGAAGCAAACAATTGGGAATTCTTCCTGGCGCTGCCGGATTTTGACCGCGAGCGCATTTCTCACACGCAAGTAAAAGACGTTCAGCTTCTCCAGCCGCTTTTCGAATTCTCCGGGGCTTGTGCCGGCTGCGGCGAGACTCCCTACCTAAAGCTCCTAACACAGCTCTTCGGCGACCGGTTGCTCATTGCCAATGCGACGGGATGCTCCTCCATCTACGGAGGGAATTTGCCGACGACTCCGTATACGCTGAACTCCGAGGGCCGGGGCCCGGCGTGGTCCAATTCACTTTTTGAAGACAACGCCGAATTCGGGCTGGGAATGCGCCTGGCCGTGGATCAGCACGCTTCTTACGCACAGGAGTTGCTTGCTCGCCTCTGCGGTCAGCTGGGCGACACGCTGGTAAAGGAACTCCTCGAGGCAGACCAATCCAAGGAATCCGGCATCGAAGCGCAGCGCGGGCGCGTGGCCGTACTCAAGCGCAAACTCGCTTCGCTCGATTCGCAGGAAGCTCGCAGCTTGCTGGCCGTGGCTGACCATCTCGTGCGCCAGAGTGTGTGGTTGGTTGGTGGCGACGGATGGGCTTACGACATCGGTTTCGGAGGGCTCGATCATGTTCTCGGCTCCGGCCGCAACGTAAACGTTCTCGTTCTCGACACCGAGGTCTATTCCAACACCGGTGGCCAGATGTCGAAGGCCACACCGCGCGGCGCCGTCGCCAAATTTGCGACTGGGGGCAAGCACACCAACAAAAAAGACCTGGCGATGGAGGCTATCAGCTATGGGAACGTGTACGTGGCGCGCGTGGCCCTGGGCGGCAGCGACACGCACACCGTGAAAGTCTTTCAAGAAGCGGAAGCGCACCACGGCCCATCTCTAATCATCGCCTACAGCCACTGTATCGCGCACGGCTACGACATGGCTTTTGGCCTGGAGCAGCAAAAAAAGGCCGTGCTTTCCGGTTATTGGCCGCTCGTCCGCTACAACCCGGCTTTGCGCCTCGAAGGCAAGAACCCTTTTTTGTTGGATTCGAAAGCGCCAACCATTTCACTCAAACAGTACGCTTATCAGGAAGCGCGCTACACCATGCTGGCGCGAAGCAATGCCAGTGCTGCGCGCGAGCTCCTAAATGCGGCTCAGGACGATGTGGAACGCCAGTGGCGCGTCTATTCCAATCGCGCCGCCATGCCGGGCCGCGCGGAAACACCGAACATCGCTCCACAGGAACCAGAAGAAAGCGCTGCCGAGACGATTAAAAAGGGAGGAGGCGAGGAATGAGCGACCTTACTTCACTTTATCTGGGTCTCACTTTGAAGTCGCCACTCGTGGCTTCGGCGTGCCCGGTAACGGAATCCGTTTCAAATATTCGGGAGCTCGAAGACGCCGGCATCGGCGCGGTCGTGCTTCCTTCGCTCTTCGAGGAACAACTCGAATTGGAAAGCCGAACCTTGGATGAAGACCTCTGGCGAGGAGCCCAAAGCTTCTCGGAATCGCAATCCGTGCTCCCGGATCTAGGAACGTACAATGGGGGGCCGGACGGTTACCTCAATTTGCTTCATGACGCAAAGGAGGCCGTAGACATTCCTGTCATCGCCAGCCTCAACGGAGTCTCCCCGGGCGGGTGGGCCGAATACGCCCGCTTGATGGAGGAAGCCGGAGCGGATGCTATAGAGCTGAACATCTATTCGATCGCCACCGAACCGGCGGAGAGCGCCGCCGATGTAGAAAAAGGCTACGTGGACCTGGTCCGCCAAATGACTCGTCTGGTTCGTATTCCGATTGCCGTGAAGCTTTCGCAATTTTTCAGCGCCCCAGCCAACATCGCCAAGCGGCTCGGCGAGGCCGGAGCCGGCGGTATCGTGCTTTTCAACCGTTTCTATCAACCGGACTTCGACATTGAATCGCTGGAAGTGGTACCGCGTTTAACCCTGAGCCACGCGGATGAATTGCTGTTGCGCCTTCACTGGACCGCGATTCTCTATGGCCATGTGCACTCCGATCTCGCCATCACCGGCGGAGTTCACAAGGCCACAGATGTCGTCAAGTGCATGATGGCGGGCGCTCGCGTGGCCATGATGGCTTCCGCCTTGCTCCACAAAGGCATCCCGCACGCCGCTTATGTTCTCGCTGACCTCCGTCGATGGCTGGACGAGCATGAATACGATTCGGTCCAGCAAATGTGCGGCAGCATGAGCCGCCGATCGGCTCCCGATCCAACGGCCTTTGAACGCGGGAATTATATGCGCGTGCTGAGCTCCTATACGTTCCGGTCCGGCACTTTCCACCGCTGATCCCGGTCCGACGCTTACCTTCCGCACTACCTAGGCACCAGCCAGACATAACCTATTGTGTGTGCTCAATAGCATTGTCGTTGTGCCGCTGGTGTGGCGGTGCTACGGTTCGTGGAGCACGCGTGGAGGTGCTGCCATGCCCAGTTCTCACTCGCAAGGGTTGCGGCTTGTTTTGTTGGTGTTCGCCATTTTCTGTTGCTTCTCTTTTCTATCAGCGCAAGAGAAACCAGCTTCCTCCGGAACTCTTAAAATCGGCTTTCTTATGGATTCCTTGAAAGTGGAACGCTGGCAGACGGATCTCGACAAGTTCCAAAAACGTGCTTCGGAGTTAGGTGCGGAAGTGCTGGTGGAGACGGCCGAGGGCGACGATGAGTTGCAGTTGCAGCAGGCCCAGAAGTTGCTAGCTGCCGGCGTCAAGGCTCTCGTTCTAGTTCCTCACGATGTGGAAAAAGCCGTGCGCATCGTCAACGCCGCAAAAGTCAGGAAGGTGCCGGTGCTGTGCTACGAGCGCTTGGTCCGCGATCCGGAGGTCTCCTTTTTCATTGGGGTTGACGCTTCTCGAATCGGATACCTGCAGGCTTCGGCGCTTACGCAACGGGCTTCCAAGGGAAACTACGTTTTGATTGGAGGTTCACCCACGGATAGCAACGCGAAAATTCTGCACGATGCCCAAGTGAAGGTTCTGCAGCCCTTGGTGGACCATGGCGACATCAAGATTGTTTCAGACACCTGGAGCAAGGATTGGGATCCCGCGGAAGCCTACGCACACATGTCCGCGGCGCTTGCTGCCGTAAACGGGGATGTCGTTGCGGTCGTGGCTTCCAATGACGGCACCGCGGGCGGGGCCATCCAGGCGCTCGACGAACATAAGCTCGCCGGAAAGGTTCTCGTTTCCGGCCAGGACGCCGATCTGGCGGCCATCATTCGCGTTCTCCAGGGCACTCAGACGATGACGGTTTACAAGCCACTCGGGGCCCAAGCAACCCTGGCCGCGGAAGCAGCCGTGGCCTGGGCTAAGGGAGAGAGCATCCAGACCACTGCCGGCTTAGCGATCGGAAACAAGACCATCCCTGCGGCGCTCTTGGTCCCCGTGGTGGTGACCAAGGACAACGTCAAACAGACCGTCATCAAGGATGGTTTTCAGAATCTGGAGACGATCGAGAAGAGCTTGCCGAAGGAGAAGTGGCCCAAGTAGGTGCGCGCCGGGACGCCGCGCGGTCCGTTATTTTAGGCCCCAAAAGGTAGCATCCGGCTTTACCAATTCGAAACCCGCGTCCCAGGCTTCATGGCTGCGCCAGACCACCTCGGCGTCCGCCTTGCGGCCTGTCTCCGGATGGACCAGCCGGACGCGCTTGCGTAGCGGCAGGTCCGCCCCGACCACGGCCATGCAGCCAGAGTGGCTCACGTCCACAGTGACTGCGTTGGCGCTTTCCTTGGTTCCACCCTGTTCCCATTCCACGAGTAACTTCACACGGGAGATGATGCGCTTGTGGCTGCGCAATCTTTCCCATCGTTCTCGTACGGCGGCGTCTGGAAAATTTGGAGCGAGCTTTATGGCCATGGGTGCCTCTCTGCGGAAGTTGTACCGGGCCCAGGTAGGTAGACAACTACAGGCTAGTCCTGCGTTTTGCCCGGGTCAATAGTACTTTTTAGAAGTGCCCTCGGGGAGTCACCGGCTCCCTCGGTGGGCCTCCATTATCCTCTAAAAAAGCAAAAAAAGCCGGTCTGACCCCTCCGGTAATCCCCCTACATTTCATTTCCTCTAGTTGAAAGCCACCCCAGCCCATTCTCGGACGTTCCGGGAGCAACAAAAGCAGTTTTGATACATTTCTTGCGCCCAGGAGGCGCAAAAAAAAGCGCAGCGTGCAAGAAATCGCACGCTGCCCCCTCCAAGCGACTCGCCGACACCCCAATATCGGGGATTCGCAATCATGCCTAAGAAAAGGGAACTCAAACAACTCTCTCCGGTCACGACCCGTCAGGGAACACCATAAAACAAGAACAGGCCATACGCATACCTCGCGCATGGCCTGTTCTGGATTTAATCCCGGCAGCGACCTACGTTCCCACACAGTTGCCCGTGCAGTATCATCGGCCCGGCGAGGCTTAACTTCCGTGTTCGGGATGGGAACGGGTGTGACCCTCGCGGTATAACCACCGGAAACTCGAAACTCGCGAACGGATTCCTGAGCTCATCCCGAGCAAAGGAGCGCGAGTGCGACAACAGAATTGGCTGGCATTACAAGTTCGACTTCAGGTCGAACAATACTGTGCAGAAAAGGCGTAACTAGCCTGTGGTTTTTTTCAAACTCACATCTGCTTCTTCCTCAAAGACGGTTTGAGAAAGTTTTATGATTAAGCCGAACGGGCGATTAGTACTGGTCAGCTTCACGCATTGCTGCGCTTCTACCCCCAGCCTATCAAAGTCGTAGTCTTCGACTGCCCTTCTTATCCGCCGAAGCGGATTGGGAGAACTTATCTTAGGGCGAGCTTCATGCTTAGATGCATTCAGCATTTATCTCTTCCAGACTTCGCTACCGAGCGATGCCCCTGGCGGGACAGCTCGTACACAAGAGGTCTGTTCATCCCGGTCCTCTCGTACTAGGGACAACTCCCTTCAATTCTCCTGCGCCCACACCAGA
>Ga0307474_10000255_pt1 | contig 39207 bp, 29 predicted proteins | sample atmos_gasesECM1C_2_FD_203312 | JGI IMG/M metagenome (GOLD analysis project Ga0307474, IMG submission 203312) | Hardwood forest soil microbial communities from Morgan-Monroe State Forest, Indiana, United States - atmos_gasesECM1C_05 | ecosystem: Environmental > Terrestrial > Soil > Temperate... | reverse complement strand
GCTCCGAGCCCCGCTCGTCATATAGCCAGCGGCACGGCAAGCTCTTGCGGCGCTTCGACAGCCCCGCGATGACATCCTGACGAAATAGTTCCGGCTGCGAGAGCCGATAGTCTGCGGTAGCAAGCATTACGCGTCCTCCGCCAATCGCAATCCAGAGAATTGCCATCGAGCATTCGGTGCAAAAAAGTTTCGATAAGTCGCCCGCACGTGATCTTCCGGAGTGACACAGGAACCGCCGCGCAATACGAACTGACCGGACATGAATTTACCGTTGTATTCTCCGAGCGCTCCTTCCATCGGACGAAACCGCGGATAGGGCAAGAAGGCGCTTCGCGTCCACTCCCATACATCCCCAAACATTTGCCGCAATTGTCCGGTGCTCTGGAGCGCCGGCCGCGGCCGCAGGCGACCGGAATTCACAAAATTGCCGGCGACGGCCAGGTTCTGCGCGGCCGCCTCCCACTCGGCTTCGGTCGGCAGCCTCCGGCTTGCCCAGGTCGCAAACGCGTCCGCTTCGAAATAGCTGACATGCGTGACCGGCGCATCAGGATCAATAGGCTGAGCACCACGCAAAGTCATGCTCCAGAATTCGCCGTCGCGCGCTTCCCAGTAAAGCGGGGCCGACCAGGCTTCGCTTCGCACCGTGGCCCAACCGTCAGAAAGCCAGAGCAGCGGATTGCGGTATCCGCCATCCGCGATAAATTCGGCCCACTCCCCGTTCGTGACCAGTCGATCGGACAGCCGGTAGGGTTCGATGCAGACGGTGTGGCGCGGTCCTTCGCAATCAAACGCAAAACTCGGGCCTGGGTGCCCAATATCCACCAGTCCGCCCGGAAAACTTCGATAAGTCCGCGATCTGTCGATCAGTTCGACCGGGAGCGGGACAGATTCTCGGTACGCAGGATGCAGAGGATTCTGCGCGAATAAATGCAAGATGTCGGTCAGCAGGAGTTCCTGATGCTGCTGCTCGTGATGACAGCCGAGCTCAATTACTTTCAGCACGCTGTCCGCCGGCGCTCGTTGCAGCAGCTGCGCGATCGCGGAGTCGACGTAGTCGCGATAGGCGAGAACTTCCCCGAGCGTCGGACGCGTGAGCAAGCCACGCAGCGGCCGAGGCTGGCGAGCGCCGATCGATTCATAGTAAGAGTTAAAGAGAAAATTGAAGCGCTCATCGAAAGCTTTGTAGTTTGAAGAATCAGCGGTCAGCACCATCGACTCGAAGAACCAGGTGGTATGCGCCAAATGCCATTTTGCGGGGCTGGCATCGGGCATCGACTGCACCGTCGCGTCCGCATCCGATAAAGGGAGCGCAAGTGCCGCGGTTGCCGCGCGTACCTCGCGGTAGCGGCGCTCGAGCGCCGAGCGTTCAGCGCGCAGGTCAACGGGAGAGGCTGTATTCGTGCTTGGCATAAAGAGCCCAGGGGTAAATGACGACGCAACGAACTCCCATCGTAATGGCTGGAAAAGCATCGTGGGGGACTATCTAAGAATACTGGCTTTCATGTGCCGCTGATTTGGGTGTAGGCGATCTCCGACGAGATTGCCCTGATCATCGAAAATAGCTGAGAAAGCCAAGGCTTAGGCGCGCGCCGGGCGGCCAGCCAACTCAGACACCGCGTCCCTCAAATTCCGCGCGACCAACGCGTAAATTGAAACTGAACAGGCGTGCAATACTCGGCATTAATGCGATCCCGACTGGCTGTCCATGAAACCCACCACTGGCTTGGCACCACGAACATTGACTGACACTCCGCGACGCACTCTGTGGTCTGCCTGTGCCGCTCACATATTGCATGATGGTTATGCGGACCTGATCTATGTCCTTCTGCCTGTCTGGCAGGCCGAATTCGGCCTTGGATTCGGAGCGTTGGCCGTGGTACGTGGTCTCTACACCGGTTCGATGGCTGTCTTACAGGTGCCGGCCGGCAGTTTGGCCAAACGAGTCGGCAGCGGAACCGTTCTGAGTGTCGGTATGGCGCTCGCCGCGTTGGGCTACGCACTCGCGGGATTCTCGGCCGGCGTTGTGGGGTTGTGCGTTGCTCTGACGCTTTCCGGATGCGGATCGAGCACCCAGCACCCGATCGCTTCAGCGGCCATATCGCACGCTTACGGCAAAGATGCGCGAAGACCGCTTGGCATCTATAACTTCTCCGGGGATCTGGGCAAAGCGGCGATTCCTGCGTCGGTGTCTTTGCTCATCAGCGTAATGTCCTGGCGTCACGCGCTGTGGATCGTGTCTGCCGTGGGAATCATCGGCGCGATCGGCCTCGTTATTTTTTTTCCCGCGATCAGAGGCACTTCCACTTCCACCGTTCCACAGCAACCGATGCCAAGGGGCCGCGGCGGCTTTGCGCTCCTGTTCCTGATCGGCGTTCTCGACACGGGCGTGCGAATGGGGTTTTTGGTGTTCCTGCCCTTTCTCTTGAAGGGGAAAGGCGCTTCGCTGCCAACCATAGGCGCGGCGCTTTCATTGGTGTTTATTGGTGGAGCAGCGGGAAAATTTGTGTGCGGATGGCTGGGCGCCAAATTCGGCGTGATCGGCACGGTATTGACCACGGAGACCGGCACGGCGGTTTGCATTTTGGCCGTTATGCTGGCACCGCTATACGCGTGCCTGGTGTTGTTGCCGCTGCTGGGCGTCATGCTGAACGGCACGTCCTCGGTACTCTATGGAACGGTTCCCGATCTCACGCCACCGCACCGGACGGAGCGAGCATTCGCTGTGTTCTATACCGGCACAATTGGGTCCGGCGCCGTCGCGCCCATCGCCTATGGCTTTTTGGGCGATTCGATCGGGGCGAATGGCGCGACGATTGCGACCGCCGTCACCGCAATGCTGATACTGCCGCTCGCCATCGCGCTTGCGCCCTACGTGGTTCAAAGCCAACGCTGAGCACTTACTTGGCCAGTTCTCTCTTCGGATAGAAGGGATATCGGGCGACGCCATCCGACGGAGCTTCAGGCCGATACTTCATGTGGCAGTTCTGGCAGACCTCGCTCAAGTGATCGGCTGCCGCAGCGAACTGGGCCGAATCCTTGGCTTTGGCGGCCCCCCGAATCGCCAGCGCCGTCGTTTGCACGTCGCGGACCCAGGATTGCCAATCCGCATTGGCCACCCACTTGCGATCGTTCTTACCCGTACCAGGCTTGGAAATGAGCGTGGCGGCACCGGCGAGGCTGACGGAATCCTCATCGACCAGGAGCCAGTCATCATCGCCAAGCTTTTCCGCACCCTGGGCCGCCCAAATGCCATCGGCCGCAATCTCCACGGAAGCCCGCATGAGATCCAAAATACTGACTGGCACGGCGAGCGGCGGCGCCGCCTTGGCAGCCGGCGTTGCGGGCGCTGCAGGCACTACAGGCCCTGCGAGCAACGCAGGCGCTGCGAGCAAGACCGCGGTGGTAAGCGCGATGGCGACTAAGATGAGGGATGCAGCGCCGGAACGCCGCCCGGGTGACACTCGGTGATCCATCGAAAACTCCCAAATTGCGGCATGGACAGCGCGAGGCCGAAGTGTGCCGCAGGACAGGTTCGGATTTCACGTAATTTACTGTTCTGCCTAACGTTAATAGCGTTAAATTGTGTCCCATGTCAGCTGAGTACGACGCCTTCAGGCCCGCCACGGTCACATCGCCCGCCGAGGATGAGGACGCGCTGCGCTCGGAGGTCAACCGCGTTCAAGCCAGCGGGGTGCTCGGCGAAGCGCGGCTGCGGCGTATGTTCGACTATCTGGCCGAGAGGTCCCTCGCAGGACAATCCCCCAAAGAGATCGCGATTGCCATGGATGTCTTCGGGAAGAGTCCGGATTTCGACGTGTCCCAGGATGCCCTGGTCCGGGTTTACATCCATAAGCTGCGCAAGGCGCTCGATGAGTATTACGCCTCGCCAGGCAACGCCGGCAATACCGAATTGCACATTCCACGGGGCGAATATCGACTCAAGGTGAGCGCCAAGGCTCCCGACAAAACGCCCGACGTTGAAGTCCCCGCGGCCCCGCAAAGCGGTCGGGGGGTCGGCCTTCGTACCGGCGCGCTGCTCGGTGCGGCGCTGCTGGTGGGGGCTTTTGCGATGTGGCTATGGACACCTCGCTCGGACGTTGAGCGAGTGCGCGCCAGTCCAATTTGGTCCACCCTGCTAAAGGACGATCGGCCCATCATCATCGTCGTCGGCGACTACTACTTGATCGGAGAAACGGACGACTCCATGGGTGTCAATCGCCTGATCCGCGAATACTCGGTCAACTCGAAGAATGATTTGGACCACTACGTCCAGGAGCATCCGGAACTTGCGGATCGCTACATGGACGTGGGCTTGCGGTATCTGCCCATATCGACCGCTTTCGCGCTGCGCGACGTCATGGTGGTGCTGGCGCCGGAGAATCGGCGCATCACCGTCAGCAAAATGTCCGACATCGAACCGAGCAGCCTGAAATCCGCCGACATCGTCTACATCGGGTATTTGAGCGGCATGGGCATGTTGCAGGACCTGATCTTCGCCGGCTCTCGCTTTTCAGTCGGCGATTCTTACGATGAAGTCTTCGACAAAAGAACGCGGATCTCGTACGTCAGCGAGATCGGCAGCGATATCATGGATCCGCCGCAACCCACGGGCAAAGAAAAGACCTATCACGACTATGGCGTGTTCGAGAAGATTCGTGGCCCCGGCGGAAATACCATCGTCGTCATTTCCGGGACTCGCGATGCGGGCGTCACGCAAACCGCCGAAGTCTTCACCTCTGCACAGAAGCTGAAAGATCTGGAACAGAAAAGCGACGTGAGGTTGTCCATGGAAGCGCTGCTTGAGGTCAGCGCGGTCGACGGTGTGAATTTGAATGGCAAATTGCTGGCCCAATCAAACCGCGACCTAAAATAAAAAAATGTTTCACCAAACCGTCACAAATAATTGACGCAGCGCGGCAAAGAGCGGCGCGCGCTCGCATTCGCGGCCATCGACAATATTCCTTCGATTCGCCGCAAGGCGGAGTTTTGCCGCCGCTGGACCGACTCGGTCGCCGATCTGAATCGAATCGGCACGCGGCCGGAGCGGCGTCAATTTCTGCTCAACCTGACCTGCTTTGCCAGCTGTATCGAAGGACTGTTCTTCTTCGGCGCCTTTGCATACGTGTATTTCTTGCGTTCGCGCGGCTTGTTGCCCGGCCTGGCGGCGGGAACCAGTTGGGTGTTTCGCGATGAAAGCGCGCACATGGCCTTTGCCTACGAGGTCATAAAAACGGTGCGCGAAGAGGAGCCGGAACTCTTTGACGACTCGTGGGCGCGTGAAGTCCTCACGATGATCGAAGAGGCGGTTGAGTGCGAGATTGCCTTTGCGGATGATGTCCTAGCAGGCGGCGTCGTCGGGCTCACGCGCCTCGAGATGCGCGAATATCCTCAATATGTCGCCGATCAACGCTTGTTGATGCAGCAATTGCCCATTTGCTTTGGCTCGCGCAATCCGTTCTCTTTCATGGAGCTGCAGGATGTGCAGGAGCTGACAAACTTTTTTGAGCGCCGAGTCTCCTCGTATCAAGTCGCCGTGCAAGGCGAAGTCGCCTTCGACCAGGCATTTTAAGACTAGAAATTCGCACCGAAACTGATGAGGTGAAATGTCAGCATGACCTCCAGCACGACGACTGCGGCCAGCGCCTGAACCCCGCTCCAAATTGCGGCGACCCGGCCGCGCGGCCCGGACATTACCCGCCGGAGATTCCAGATGGCCGCGGCCAAGAGACCAAAACCGCCGAGCGCGCCGGCGATTTCGAGCAGCCACACCCTCCCATCAATATTGGCCATGACGATTGTTCGCAGCTCGAGCAGCGACAGCCAGCTCGCCAACACGATAAGGGTCAGCCAGGAAAACCCGCGGAGCAATCTGTAGCTCAGGAGATCCGCGCCGATCAGCGGATTGGCGGCGCCACAGCGGCGGCGTGCGAGCGCCGCTGCCGGCCAAGATAGTGCCGTGAGCGCCAGGACGATCAGAGCGATGAGGCACAGCGGCTTCAACCAAGCGGCATCGCGATACCAGGGCGCGCGGTTGTAGACGTCGGTCGGCGCGTCGTCATCGACCCCCCAACGCACGACGCGGCCGTTTTCCACCAATGCCGCGAGGCGCTCGGGTCCGTGCGCATCTCGCCATTGGAACGGCGCAACCTCGATCCAATGCCGGGGAGCGCCGCCGAGGCCGGGCAAGCTGGGAATGAGAGGCCGCCCGTCGATGTCCAGGCCGATCCTTGTCTGGCCAATGAAATTCCCGACGTCGACAAAGTTCGAAAAACTGCCGCCACTGGCGATATAGCTGCCTGTGAGCATCTTGGCGTGCTCCTTGGCGGTGCTCAGTTCAACGGGTGGAGCAGCACTCGCTTCTGGAAAATAACGCTCTCCGAACTGCTGAAAAAGCGCGAGTCGGATTTCATGAGTTGCGCGTCCCGTGCCGGCGCTATTCATCGATATAAACATCCCCACCTGCTGCGCCGGGAAGAGCCACAGATCGCTGTGAAAATTGATGGCGTCGCCGGCGTGCCCAATCGCGCCGAGACCGTTGATGCGCTGTTCGTGAAAACCCAGCGCCATTCGGTCGACTCCGGGCACGGCGATATGGGCGGGATCGTGCATGAGTTGCGCCGTGGCCGGCTGCATCAGCCCTGCACCCTGATCCAAATGGGCAATCATGAACTTTGCCATGTCCGCAGCCGATACGGCCAACGAGCCCGCGGGCGGCAACGTGACGAATTCATAGGGCTCGGGATCGGCAGACGCTTGGGCGTACCCTTTTGACATGAAGGGCGCAAGCGCGGCCGGCAGCGGCTGGCGGAACGTCGCATGGGTCATTCCCAAGGGTGCAAACACATTACGGTCGATATAGTCCTCGAAGGGCATCCCTGAGACGCGTTCGACGATGTAACCCGCCAGTCCAACCGCATAATTGGAATACGCGCCGGTCGTGCCCGGCGCGAATACCCGCTTGGGCAGTCGCTGCTTCAGCGCATCGCCCAATGCAGGAACCGGGTTTTGGCCTTCGAATACGATCAGATGTTTGAGCGCCGCTTCGAATCCCGGCGTGTGCGTCATCATGTTGCGCATCGTGATCGGCTTGCCGGCAAGGGGCGGGATGGTGAAGTCGAGATAGCGGTTGACGTCGACGTCCAGGTCGATCTTGCGTTGCTCCACGAGCTGCATGACCGCCGTCCAGGTGAACAGCTTGGAAATCGATCCTGGCCGAAACAGGGTGGTCGCCGGATCGACACGCTGACGCGCCGCTACGTCTGCGTAGCCATAACCCCGCTGCGTCAAAACTTGGCCATCCTTGACGATGACGACCACCGCACCGGCGATATCGGCTTGTGCCAGCGCGTAGGGCAGATAGCCATCCAGCCAGGCATCGGCATCCGCCGCGGTGAGCTCATGCGTTTGCCTGAGCGATTCAGCGTCGGGACTGCCTGCCGTGCCGGCGGACGCGACCAGCGCCAGCAGCGCGGCTGCGCCCACCCTGGTCGCAGGTTTACGGTTCATCTTCCGCGGCCGGTCAGTAGTTCAGGCTAAAGCGAATCAGACCGCCGACAAATCCGATCCACACAACGCCCAGCAATCCCGCGGCAGTCACGAAGCCCCAGAACGGCAATTTACGCGGGATGTTGAGTCTGGACAGACGCGACGCACTCCAGATCCCGAGCACGGCCGCCGCAATCGCCAGGAGTCCGGCAACCTCGAGTGTGCCGACAATGGGGTCGAGACTGCTGCTGTAAAAGTCCAGCTCAAGATTGAGGGTCGGCCGCAATATCATGAACCAACATATCAGGTACGCCACGTCGAACGCCGCCGCCGCGCGCAGCAACAGCCGCAAGCGCCTCACCTGCGGAGCTAAATCCTCTGGAATGTTCTTCAGAGGCCGGATCCAGGGCGAGAAAAGCCAAGCCAACAAGGTCCAAATCAAAATCAGGCAAGCGAGAGTCAGCACGGTCAGGTTCAGAACCGACGATCGTTTGAGCGGCACCGCTTGCAGCACGGAAGTTGGATCCCCGCCATCGACGACCGTCTTGACTCCGCTGACCGTCTGCAGCATGAGTTGCCGGCTACCGCCGGCACGGCGCCAAAGCTGTGGGCCAATCTCACGATAGATCAGAGGCTCAGGGGTAAAGTCGCCTGGTACGGAGATCGTGCCATCCGCGTTTGCGGCAATCACAGTTTGTTGCAAGACATAGAAGAGACTCAAGAATCCATGCTCGATTCGGCGCGAACTCTCGTAGCGTCCTGCGATGATTTGTGCATCGGCGAGCGCCGTTGGCAGCGCCGGCGGATCCACGGGCGCGGCGGAGTTGGGGAAGTATCGATCCATGAAGCCGTCGAACAACGCTTCGCGGGCGAGATATACCGCTTCGGCGCGGCCTCGGCTGTTGAAGGTAAAATCAATGCCGACCCCTTCCGCCGGCAACAATTCGAATTCGTTGTGAAAATATATCGTGTCGCCACCGTGACCGATCACCGTGCGACCGTTGTGCGATTCTCGGAAGAAACCGTGCGCCATGGTGGCAAATCCGGCCGGAGCCTGTTCCGAGGGACTGTGCATGCGCTTGGTCGTGTCAGCCTGCAAAATCTCGGCGTCACCCACATGACCGTCCTGCAGGTGAGCAAGCATGAAGCGCGACAGATCCGCCGCCGTCGTCGTGCCGCTGCCGGCGGGCCGCGTCACGATCAGCTCATACGGGCCTGGGGGTGCCGAGGCCGTTCGATAGCCTTTCGATGCCGCGGCCGCGAATCGCTCAGGTAGCGGCTGATCGAAGCTGGTGTGCATCATGCCCAGCGGGACGAGGATGTGACGTTCGAGATAGCGCTCGTATGGCTCTTTGGAAATTCGTTCGACAATGTAGCCGGCCAGGGCCGCGCCGTAGTTTGAGTACGCGGGAACGTCGCCCGGCGCGAACAGCATGGGCCGCTTATGATCCTTCAGGTACGCCTCAGTCGAGGGTACGCCTTGCGGATTGGTCCATAAGATATCCTTCAGTCCTTCTTCGAAGCCGCCCCGGTGATTCATCAAGTCGCGCAGCGTGACGGGCTTGCCGAAGTCGCTGGGAATCGTGAAGTCCAAATAGTCGTTGATATTCCGGTCAAGATCGAGCTTGCCCTGCTCGACCAACTGCATGACCGCTGTCCAGGTGAACAGTTTTGAGGTAGACCCGATTCGCACCATGGTTTGCTCGGGGTCCATGCGAAGTCTCTTGCTTACGTCCGCATAACCGTATCCCTTCTGCAGGAGCACGGCGCCATCCTTGACCACAACGACGACGGCGCCCGCCATATCTCCGGCCCTCAATGCATAGGGAACCATGCCGTCCAGCCAAGATTCGAGGTCGGCGCGGTCGAGCGGATGTGGGCTTGATTCCGGCGCAGCGGCAGCGGCCCCAACGGGGGCAGCCGCGGCGGGAGCCGTTGGGGCCGCGACGGTTGCCGGTGCGGATGCGCCGGTTGCGGCTCCGGCCGCGGGTGCTTGCAGCAGGACTGCCGCGGCGCAGGCGGCAAGGGCAAAAATGTTCCGGACATTCATGTAGTTCACTCCCCCAATTTCTTCAATACCGACCGAATCGTTTTATTTGGATTTCTGCGCCACCGGCGTGAATGACAGGTCCTGATAGTCGTAACTGAAATCCGCGAGCGGCGACACGGCTTTCAGAGTGATGCGCTCAACCTTGCCGTCGGCATTCAAGCCGAACGTGACGTATGCCGGCTCGATGGTCTTATCGTCGAAGCGCGTCACGAAGCTATCGTATTGCCAATGCTCGAGTGCCCCACTCATGCGCGGCGTCGATTTGAAATCGATCGTGAGAGCACCATTGGCCTGCGAGATTTCGATGTTGCCGTACCACGGATCGCTGTACGTGCCGACGTAGCGATCGAGCGGCAGCGATGGACCAATTTTTGCGGGCGTTGCCGACGCCGACTGATAGGCCTTCAGCGCTTCCTGCACGCGTTGCTGCCGCTCGGCGAGGATTTTTTCCGGCCAAGTGTCCTTGGGCAGCCCGAGGTAGTGATCAAGCAGTTCATACATCAGCCCGATGATGATCCCACCGTCCTCGCTGTTGATCTCGATCGAGAATCCCACGTGCCTTTCCGGAATCAGCACCACCGCGGTTAGAAATCCGAACACGGCACCGCCGTGCCAGACGATCTTGGCGCCGCGATAATCGCGGACATCCCAGCCGAGCGCGTAGGTGTTGAACATGGGCTGGGTCGGCGCCATCACACCCATTCGCGGACCCACCGGCTGCAGTACAACCGGCTTCCACATTTGATCGTGCGCCGCCTCGCTGAACAGCCGGCCCCCATTGCCGGGAAGCGCGCCGCCATCGAGCTGGATCATCAGCCACCGCGCCATGTCATTGGCGCTGACCGCCAATCCGCCGGCCGGGGATGCGTTGCTGCCCAGATTGTCGCGCTCATTGAGCACCGACTGATCGCCCACACCGCGCAAGCCGCCGTTCATGCGCGCATGCGGTTGAGCGCGGTCGGGACTCGCGAAATGGCCTTCGTTGTCCGTGGTCGAATGCAGCATCCCCGCCGCTTTGAGCACGTGGTCAGCGGTAAACTTCTCCCAGGTTTCGCCCGTGACTTCTTCGATCAGTTGACCTGCCACCATGTACAAAATGTTGTCGTAGGCATAGGCGCTGCGGAAGCTGGTCGCGGGTTTGATGTAGCGCAGCCGCCGCACCGATTCGGCGCGGCTCAAGTTCGTGCGCGGCACGAACAACAGGTCCCCCGCGCCGAGCCCAAGGCCGCTGCGGTGCACGAGCAGATCGCGAATCGTCATCTCGCGGGTCACCCATGGGTCATACATTTGAAAGCCCGGCAAGTGATCGATGACCTTGTCGTCCCAGCCGATTTTTCCCTGATCGACGAGAATGCCGAGCGCCGCCACGGTGAAGGCCTTGCCGGTTGAGCCGGTCGGAAAAATCGTGTCGGCATCGACCCGCTCCGGCGAGCCGAGGCGCTTGACGCCGAATCCTTTGGCGAGCGTGACCTTGTCGTTCTCGACAATGGCGATGGCCATGCCGGGAACGCCAATCTGCTTGCGCAGACTTTCCACGCGGGCCTCGAACCCGTTAGGCGGCGCGGCTACGGCCGCCGAGATGCCGAAGAACGTCAATAAGGGGAGGATGTAAATTTTCATGCAGGCTCCGGTTGGACGGCGTTTAACGCAGCAATCTCAGCAGCGCGCGCCGCCTCGATGCGTCGTATGGGGCGATCGAGCGCGAGCAGCATGGCCGCTGCGATCGCGCAGATGACGGTCAAAGTCCCGAAGAACTCCGCGTGGCTGATGTGGCTCCACAACGTGCCGACCACACCCGCCAACAGCGTTCCAGTGCTGATCACGAAGAACCACGCTGCCACGGTGGTCGCGCCGTAGCCAAGCGGCGCCAGGCGCGCGAACAGACCCAGGCCCGTCGGTAAAATGTAGAGTTCGCCAAAGGTAAAGACCACGAAGAACAGCACCAGCCACAACCAACTGGCCCGTCCCGCCCCGGACGCAAGGGCCACTGTCGTGAGCAGCAGATACGCCGCCGCGACAATCAGCGCGCCTAAGGCCATTTTCCTCATCGCGGATCCTGGCGATCCGGCTTGCGCGCGGCGGCGCCAATGCGCGAGCAGCAGCGGGGTCATCATGATGACCAGCAGAGGATCCAAACTCGGGAACCAGGTCATCGGAATGGTCCAAGACCCGATGGTTCGATCAACACCGACATCCGTCCATAGCGCCAGCGTATTGCCATACTGTTCGTAGGCGACGCGAAAAACCGTGGCCGCAACCGCGACGGCAAACAGCAAAACAAACGTAGAACGATACTTGCGCGCCGATGCCTGCGGCGCGGCGGGCGCGACAGTCTGCCTCACCGTGGGGTCCTGGCCGGTCAAGTATTTGCCGCCGAGAATATAGATCACGAGACCCAGGAGCATTCCGACGCCGGCGGCGCCGAAGCCCCAATGCCAGCCGTACAATTCCCCCAGCGCGCCGCAGATCAGCGGCGCCAAGAAGCCGCCGAGGTTGATGCCGACGTAGTAGACGTTGTAGGCCCAGCCGCGGCGCGGATCGTCCGGGCGATAGAGACCATCGATTTGGCTGGGCAAGCTCGGCAGGAACAAGCCGTTGCCGAGTGCAATTGTTAGAAGCGCCGGGTAAAAGAGCGGCTCGAAGGTCATCATGAAATGCCCGGCGGCCATGACGCTGCCGCCGATGACTACGGCGCGACGCTTGCCAAGCCACCGATCCGCGATCAAGCCGCCGAAAATCGGCGTGAAATATGCCAGAGCTTGGTAGGTGCCATAAATGAGCGAGGCTTTTTCCTGGCCGATCAGCAATTGCTTGGTCATGTAGTAGACCAGCAAGGCGCGCATGCCGTAGTAGGAGAAAATCTCCCACATCTCGGTCAAAAAAAGTATTGTGAGGCCGCGCGGCTGACCGAACCATGTCTGCTGGTTCGCGCTCATCGCCTTAAGCGTGCGTCCCGCCCCACACTTGCTCACCGCTCCAGGCGCTGCCATTGGTGTACGTCATGCTCGGCGTACGATCCTTGGCGAGAAAAATGGGACCATCCAGATCCACGACGTCGCACAATTGTCCGAGCACGAACGCCGGCGCCATCGCGAGACTGGTGCCGACCATGTTGCCGACCATGACGCCCAACCCTAGGCGACGCGCCTCGTGCGCCATCGCCAGCCCTTCGGTCAAGCCGCCGCACTTGTCCAGCTTGATGTTGACGACGTTGAAACGCCCGACCAGCCCCGGAACGTCGGCAAGCGTCAGTACGCTTTCGTCGGCGGCAATCGGGATCTTTGATTTGAATCCGGCAAGATCGGCCTCGCGGCCACGCTTCAAGGGCTGCTCGAGCAAGGAGACGTTTGCCGACTCCAGCACCCCCATCAGAGACCCGAGCGACTCGATGCCGTATCCTTGATTGGCGTCGACGCCCATCCAAACTTCAGGTCGTGCTGCGCGCACCGCGCGCACCCGCTCGATGTCGTCCTTAAGATCGCCCGTTAACTTCAACTTCAGGGATTTCGCCTGCGCGAATTTGCGCGCGCCGGCCGCCATCGCGGCGGGTTCATCGGCGCCCAACGTGAAGGTCGTTACCAGCGGCTTGGGCGCATCGATATCGGCAAGTTCCCAGACCGCAACGCCCAGGCGATGCGCCTCGAGCTCCCACACTGCGCAGTCGACCGCGTTGCGCGCGCCGCCCGCCGGCAGCAATCGTTGCAGCGCGGTACGATCGATGCCTCGTTCGATGGCGCCGCGCACCGCTTCGATCGCGGCAACCATGGATTGCGCAGTGTCTCCCAAGTAGTACACACCGGAGGCTTCGCCGCGGCCGCGATGCTCGCCATCGTCGAGCGTCACGACCACGACCTCCTGCTCCTCGAATACAAATCCCGAGATGCGAAACGGCGCCGATAGACGCAGTTTCTCGACCTCGACGCGCAGCTGCAAGGCGGCCATTAGAAATATACCCCCAACGTGAACAAATTGAATGTGAACGCAAACCACAGCACGATGAACGCCGACAGCGCGAGCACGATGCTCCACACTTTGGCGGGCCAACGACGGGTTCCTTTCCATACCGTCCACAGATTCCAAGCGATCAGGGCGGATCCCAACAGGAACGCCAGAATGCCGAACACCTCGGCGAAACGGATGGTGCCGTTGAACTTGTTGCTGAGGTTGTTGAAGTCACCGAACATGCGGATGATCGTGAATCCCCACAGCCCCAGCGCCGCGAGCAGCAAGATCGACCCGACCTTGCTCCACCGATAGGCGCGCAGCGCATCGGGACCGAGCGCCAAGCCCGCCCCGAAGCGGCGGCGCACGATCGCGGTGATCGGCCAAAATACGGCGGTCAGGAGCAGCGCTGCCAAGGCGCCATAGAGCGCCGGCAGTAGCCATGCCGCATCCGCATACCACTCCACGCGGTCGAGCACCATGAATGGAGAAATACCATCGATGCTGAAGCGCACGACCTTGCCATCGACCACCTTGGCCGCCAAGCGCTCGTGGCTATCCTGATCGCGCCATACGAAGGGCGCCGTCTCGACCCAATGACGCGGCTTGCCATTCAGCCCGTCGAACGGCACGGCCAATTCACCCTTGGCGTTGACGCCGGCCTTGGTTTGACCGAACAGGCCGACCGCGGCCAGGAAACTCGATTGCGAGGCGCGAGAATTGACCCAGTGACCCTTGAGCAGGGCCGCGTGTTCCGCCGAGGTCTTCGCATCAACCGCCGTGGCGGCGGTTTCCGCCGCGGGGAAGTAGCGATCGGCGAAATCCTCGAACATCGCGCCGCGCAGTCCGCCGACGGCGCCGGCCTTGCCGGGGCTGTTGAAGGAGACATAGAAGCCGACGCCTTCCTTCAGAAACAAATGCAGCGAGGTGTGGAAGCACTGCGTATCGCCCAAATGCGCGATCACCTCACGGCCGTTGATATTGGTTTCAAAAAAGCCCAGCTCCATGCGATTCAGCGGCGGCAGAATGGTGAGCGGGCTGTTGTGCATCATCTCGGCGGTTTCCGCTTTGAGAATGCGATTGCCGTGATACTCGCCGTTTTGCAGGTGGGCGATCATGAAGTGCGCCATGTCCTCGCCGGGCGAGGCCAGCGATCCGGCGGGCGCCGGTCCGATGATCTCGTAGCCCTTCGGCGGCTCGGATGCCAGCGAATAACATTTCGACATGAGCGGCTCGAGATTCGCCGGTAGCGGTTGACGGAAGGTCGAGTGCGTCATGTCGAGCGGCGCAAAGATGTGCTTGTCGAGGTAATCGTCGAACGACTCGCCGGAGACCCGCTGCACAATGTAGCCGGCGAGTGACGCGCCGTAGTTGGAATAGGCCGGCGTAGTGCCGGGCGCGAAGACTCGCTCCGGAACCCACTGCTTGAGCAGTGCTTCGAACCCCGGCGATTTGGGATCCTCCGACATGATGCCCTTCGCTTGCTCTTCGAAGCCCGCAACGTGCTGCATCAGTTCGCGCATGGTGACCGGCTTACCGTCGCGCGCGGGAATCTTGAAATCCAGATATTGATTCACATCGGCATCGAGATCGATCTTGCCCTGTTCGACCTGCTGCATCACCGCGGTCCAGGTGAAGAGTTTCGAGACTGATCCCGGCCGAAACAATGTCAGCTTCGGATCCACCGGAGTGCGTTTTTCGACATCCGCATACCCGAATCCGCGCTCGGTGACGATTTGCCCGTCCTTGACGACGGCCACAACGGCGCCCGCGATGTCGCCGGTATGCAGTGCATAGGGCATGTATCCGTCCAGCCAGGCGTTGAGATCGTCCGCGGTCAAGGGCACGGCCGCCGATGCGCCGGCAGGCGCCGCAGCCGGCGGAGCTGTTGCCGACGGCGCGACCGCGGGCGGTGTGGTTGCGGGCGCAAGGCTCGGCGCGGGAACAGATCTCTGTGCGGTGGCAGTCTTCTGTGCCGTGGCGCTCAACGTTCCCAAGGTGAGGAGCGCGGTCGCCAAAAATGTCAAGATACGCATGGATTTTCTTCTTGCGACCGGGTCGCTGTTATCTACAAATTTACGCAAGACACTTGTCGACGAGTTTTTCCAACGCGGCGCCGGGGCGCATGGGGTCCGCGACCGGCACGCCAAGCCGCGCACTCTCGGCCTCCAGCAATCGCGCGGCATCGTTCGGATCAAGCCTGGAGGTGTTCAAGCTGACGCCTGCGCAGCGGATCGCCGCATTGGTGCGGCGGCCGAGCCGCAGATTCAGGTCAATGGTGTCGAAGACATCCGGCAGCAGATAGCCGGGATGACCCAGCATCTCTTTGCGATCAATGTCGTGGCACACCACAATGACATCCGGCTGGCTGCCGTGAAGCAAGCCGAGCGAAACCCCCGCGTAGGCCGGGTGGAACAAGGAACCCTGACCTTCAATCACGTCCCAGTGCTGCGCGGGCGCCGCGGGGCTCAATATCTCTGCGGCGCCGGCCTCGAAATCCGCAACGACCGCGTCCATCGGCATGCCGCCGCCCGCGATCAAGATTCCCGTCTGCCCCGTGGCGCGAAAGTTCGTGTCGATTCCGCGCTCGCTGAACGCGCGCGCCAACGCGAGGGCCGTGTATTTCTTGCCGACGGCGCAATCCGTGCCGACGGTCAGCAGGCGTTTGCCGCTGCGCTTGGCACCGCTTGCGATCGGGATATTTTTCGGCGGCGTGCGCACATCGATGAGCCGGCGGCCGTGGCGCTCCGCGGCCGCTTTCAGCTGCGGCACGCTGCCGAGTTTGGCGTGCATGCCGCTGATGAGATCGAGCCCGGACTCGAGCGCTTCAACCAGCGCCGGGATCCAACTGTCGCCGATCACGCCGCCGGTATTGGCTACGCCGATGACGAGTGCTCGGGCGCCGCGCGCGCGCGCCTCCTTCGGCGACAAACGCGGCAGATCCGTGGTGACGGTCGCACCGGCGACCGACCATTCCCCGACGCAGCGATCACGCGCCCAGTCGCGCAGCCCGAATGCCGTCTTGGCGTAGCCCTTCTCCGTGGTGTCCCCCAGAAAAAGCAGATAAGGCTGAGGTAAATCCAGTACCTGCGACATTCGGGTCTCCGCCGCGTGTAATTCGCGATTCGTATTCATTCCCTAATCCTTAGAACTTCGTAGACAGTTTGCTGGCCATGTTCATGGCCTCCCCTAGGTCCAAGTAGAACCCAACAGGCGACGAAAATTGCCACCGAGCACTGCCTGAATATTCGAATCGCTGTAGCCGCGGCGGATCAAGGCAGCGGTGAGGTCGTAAACCTTGCGGGGATGATCGAAGCCGTCGGTGTCTATCTTGTCGCGGAATGCATAGGAGGACTTGTAGCCCGCCTTCAACTGCTTGTATTGGTCGGGCGGCATATGATCGTAGCCCATCAGATCGGAGTCCGAGCCGATACCCACGTGGTCGATACCGACGAGCTTTACCACATGATCGACATGGTCGACGATGTCTTCGACCGTCGTCGGCTCCTTGTCTTTGACAAACATGCGCACGCCGGTGATGCCCATGACGCCGCCCTTTGCCGCGAGCTTGCGAATCGCCTCGTCGGTCTTAAGACGCGGATGGTTATTGAGCGCGCGGCAATTCGAATGCGTAAAGGCGATGGGCTTGGGGGATAATTCGATGGCGTCCAAGGTGGTCTTATCGCCGCTGTGCGAAACATCGACGAGCATGCCCACTTCGTTCATCGACTTTATGATCTCTACGCCGTAGTCGCTGATCCCGCCATCAACCCGTTCGGTGGAACCGCTTCCGATAAGATTTTGAGTATTATAGGTCAGCTGCGCGCACCGCAACCCTAGTTCGTAGAACGCTTTGACGTCCTTCGGTTCTCGAAACTCGTCGGCGTTTTGCAATCCCATTATGACGGCGATCCTCTGCTTGGCCTTCGCGCCATCCAAATCGTCGGCTTTGCCCACCAAGGTAAAGACGTGCGTATTGCGCCCGACAAATCCGCTCCATGCGGCGATGAATTCCAGCGCGTCATCATAGGCGGTTGCACCGCCGACCCCGACGGAATTATGAAATCCGGTTATGCCACATGTCCGAAACATGGCGGCCTCAGACTCGGTCAACGGCAGCGCGTAGGCTTCGGGACGAAAATCCAACTTAAGCGGCGCGAGCATGTCGATCACGAGCGAGCGCTGCACCAAGTCCAAAACCTTGGACGAATATTTGTTCTTGGGTTCTTGAGCGGCCGCGGTTTGCGCGGCATGGCCTTCCGGCAGCGCCAGCGCAGCCATCACCCCAGCCATTGCTTGCAATGTGCGGCGGCGGGTCACTGGAAGGTAAGAGTCGGACATCGTTTGCTTATCCTGATATCATGTCGCAACTAAGCCAGAATAATCCTGTATAGACAATTGTCAATGAAATTCTCTATACAGGTCGGTTAGCCCCGATTTAAAAAATAGTGTGTTTAGGGGGCCTCGAAGCGGTTGACCTAGCGATTGCGGTAGGTATGCTGCGAGCGGCCAACAGAAACGATATTTGAAGGGCGGCTGAGATGGATATGAATACGCGTCACCCAACGCTCGGCAGCTTGCTACGCTCATTGCGGGCTCGCAATGGCTGGACCTTGAGCCAGATGAGTCAGCGCACCAGCATACCTGTCTCCACTCTTTCCAAAGTGGAACATGACCGCCTGACCTTGAGCTACGACAAGCTGGTGCAATTGAGCCAACGGCTTGAAATCCGCGTGTCGGAGTTGTTCGCAGATCCGACTGAAGCAGAACCGGCGGTAACGGCGCGCCGCAGCATCGGTCTCACCGAGGACGCGGTGCGCGTGAACACGAAAAACTATGATTATTACTACTTGTGCCCGGAACTGCGCAGGAAGCGGATGATCCCGATCTTGACGCGCATCCGCGCCAAGAGCGCCGAGGAGTTCGGCGAACTGGTGCGCCACTCGGGCGAGGAATACATCTATGTCCTCAAGGGCGCGATCAAGGTGCTCACCGAGTTCTACGATCCGGTGGTCTTGAATGGCGGAGAGTCCATCTATTTGGACAGCAATATGGGGCACGCCTACGTCACGGCGGAGGGATGCGACGAGGCGGTCGTGCTCGGCATGTGCTCGAGCCCCGATGAGGGGTTGATCCACTCCCTGATGTCATTGCACGGCGAGCCTGAGGCGGTTTTGCCGCCGAGTGCGCCGGAGCCGACGCGCGCTCCCGTCAAGGCGGCCAAAAAGACCAAGGGCCGTTAGGGTTCGAGCGCGCCAGCAACGCAATCAATTTCAAGGTGAGCTCCGCCGTGGCTGTCCCAGCGGCACATACAGCGTGCTGGGATGGGTTTTATCATGCAGCACTGTCACCGTCACCGGCCTTGCATCGGCCATGCTCTCGTCCGACACCGCTTTTCCCGAGTTGTAATTCTTTTGTGTATAGATCGAATTGATCGGACCGATCACCAACCGCAGCCGGCTGCCGGGCGCCAATTGCCGAGAGACGAAGGTGAAGCGCCTGAAATCGTATAACAGCGGTTTGCGCGTCGTGACCAGATTGGCCACTCGAAGGCTCTCGCGATAGCGGGCACGAATGCGGTCCGTCGTCAGCAAGATGCTGCGTCCGTTGGCCGTAATTTCGTAGACCAGAGTTTGCAGATCCGTGTCGGGCTGATCCAGCGCGATCCAGGCCGACAAACGAAAAAAGCCCGAAACTTCAGTATTCTTTTCGAACGGCTCGGAATGATAGACAAGCTCCTTGCCCTCCTGGGCAAAGAGCATGCGCTGATCGGTCAGATCGCCGGGATCGACGCGCGACTCCAGTTCGGCCGTCGAAACATCGCGCGGATCGTAGATGAAGTGGTCGGGTGGACCGAAGGGCCGCTTCGAGTCCTGCGCCGCGAGCGTGCCGGAACTCAAGATATGCGTTGCGTTGCCCGAGGAGTTGAGCAGCAGCGGCCGCGTCTCGGCAGTGACCTTCTCCAGGCTGCCGGCGTAGCGCCATTCTTCCGCGCCCATGACGTAATAGGCGACCGCATCCTTGAGAAATTCAGGTTTCGCGCCGCCGGCCATGGTCCAGTGATACCAATCAAGATGCAGCTTGGGCAGGTCGACCAGACTCGCCGGTCCAAAATCGATGCCGCCGATGGGCGTGCGCGGGGTGCGTGTCGCGGGATGATCCCAGGGTCCGATGATCAAAAACTGCTTGTCGCGTTGCGCGCCGGACGCCACGCGCATGTAATCCCGGTAGTACTCGAGTGCACCAGGTTGATCGTCATCATAGCTTCCGGTGATCGTGAGGATGGGCATGTCCAAGGCCTTGAACTGTTCAGCCGTCGGCGTCATCTGGTCCAAGTATTCATCAACCGACGGATGGCGTAGCCATTCGCGCAGCGAGGGTTGCTCGCCGCCCAGCGCGTGCTCGAGATTCGAAAATGGCTGCCCCGTGGTGAAGCGCTCGCGCCAAAGGGTAGGCCAAAACTGATCGTCGGCGAACAGCTTCGATTGCAATGCGTGCCCCGCCGTATAGGTCAGCCACTGCATCAAGTATTGGTAAGAGATATTATTGCGCGCCGGAAAATCCACGCCCGGGAACGCCGCCGCGGCGGGAACGATGGTCGCCAAATGCGGCGGACGATTCTTCGCCGTCGCCCACTGGTCGAAGCCCGCATAGGATCCGCCCCACATCGACACCTTGCCGTTGCAATAGGGTTGCTTGGCCAGCCATTCCACGACGTCGTAGCCGTCGTTGATCTCTTGCGCGAACGGTGTGAATGCCCCCTCGGAATTACCGCGGCCGCGCACATCGACGAGCAGGAAAGGCAAACCATGCCCCGCGAAGTACATGGCGCGGTCGTGATAGCTGTCGCCGATATACGGGGTCAGCGTGAAGATGCAGGGAGCAGGCGCGCGCTGCTCTTTCGGCCGGTAGACGGTGGCGTTCAGCCCGACTCCGTCCCGCAGCGGGACGCGGACCGACCACGTTATATCGACGGCGCTTGGCGCCGCATCCTCGGCGCGAGCTGCGTCGTAGTTGACGCAGCCTACGCCCAAGAGCAGAACGAGTGCAGCCGCCGGCGAACGACCCCTGACCATCCGCCGCAACATTGTCGCTGCTAGAATTTGTACCCCACCTGTACGCCGATGGTCCGTGGCTGAATGAACGACACCAGACCGGTTTGATTGGCGCCGCCGGTAGCGCTGAAGTCGGTGATGCCCTTCGAGTTGTTGAGGTTATTGCCGTACAGTTCCGCGTTGTAGTGTCCATTGTCCAGGCCGAGATGCAGCTGCAACGTGTTGTACACCGGCAGCTTGGTGTGCGGTTCGACCACGGTGATGGACGGCGAGAACGAAGTAAAGCGGCTTCCCGTGTATGTCTCCGAGCCTCCGATGAATGCTGACCAATCGGCGAACGCAGGCCACTTGTAGTCGACATTCAGCGTCGAACTGACGTTCGGCACATACGGCAATTTGTCGCCGGAGGACGCGCCCAGGAGCGTCGCATCGGCGGTCAGGTAGGCGTCGGTGTACGAGCCCAACAGTCCGATCGAGAGTCCCGTGAGCGGCCGCCACTCAAAGTTCCATTCGACGCCCTTGCTGGTCGCGCTGCCGGAATTGCCATTGATGCCGACTGGGCCGGAGGTCGTCTGCACGATGCTCAATATTTGGATGTTCTTCCAATCGATATAGAACACGTCCATGTCGATGGAGAACTTCTTGTCGAACAGATCGGTGCGAAACCCGATCTCGTAGTTCTTGGTCGAATCCGACTGGAACGAGGGCGGGTTCGGCAACGTGGGCGTCGGGAGGTTCGGGCCGCCGGGACGAAAGCCCGTCGCCACGCGCACATAGGCGAGCGTGTCCTCGTTGATGTGCCAACGCGGCGCAACCGACCAGGTCGTGTTGTTTTGCGCCGTAAACTGCGCCGGAAAGTTCGTGGTCGTGGGGCCGTAGAGAATGCAGCAGAAGGTATTCACCTGCGAGTTTTGCTTCACGTCCGTGTTGCGCCCGCCGAGTTCGAGGTCAAATGCCGTGTTGAAGTGATACGTGACGTCGGCAAAGAAGGAGTGTTCCAGGTAGTCGCCCGGTATGATGGCGCCGCCGAGCGCAGGCGACAGAACGGTCGCAGGATCGGTCGCATCCAGCGCCTGGTAGGGCTGGGTGAGAGATGTTTGCTCGTGCGTAAAATAGGCGCCGACCTGCCAGTCAAATCCTTTGCCGAATATGGTGTTCCCGGCGTCCGAGCTGAGCCGCAGTTCTTGATTGAACTTGTGCACGTACTCGACTTGATTGCCTTGCATCAGCGCCGGCTGGCCGTAGAGGCCCGAAATAAAATCGCCGTACGTAAAACCCGGCGCCAAATTGGCATTGCTCTCATCCTGCGAGAAGTGCAGATTGAAGCGCCCGTAGCTGGTGGCCGACATCAAGGTCGCCCAGTGAAAGTCGTAGGCCAAATTCAACGCGCCATACTTGAGAGAATTGTCCTCTTCGTACGGAAGGGCCGTGTTGTTGACGAAATTGCCAACCTGGGCAAACTGGTTTGCCGGCGGCGCCACAGGATTTGCCGCGGCACCCACAGCCTGCGAATCGCTGTTGCCGGTAGTCCTGAGGTGCTGCTCGAACACGGTGACGCGTGCGGTGAAATCGGAGATCGGCTGGACCAGCAACGAGGCGCGAATGCTGTAGCTGCTGCCGCTGTTAATGTTGCTTGCGCCGAGCTGGGGATTGTCGATCCAGCCCGGGAGTTGCGACTCGACGGCACTCACCCGCAGCGCGGCCTTGTTGTCCCAGAAGGGCAAATTGATCATGCCTTTGACATTTCCCACCGTTGAACCACCATCGACGGTCTGGCCGCCCACCGAGATGTCGCCTTCCACCTTGTTGAGATTGGGCAGATTGGTGACGTACTTGATGATACCGCCTTCGGCTGCGGCGCCGTACAAGGTACCCTGCGGGCCGCGCAGCACTTCGATGCGCTGCAGATCATACGTGTCGACATTGGCACTGAAAAACGCGCCGTCGGCTTGTGCGCCCGACATGAAGAACGGAATGTCGTCCACCGTGGTGGCGATCGTCGCGCCCACGCTGCCGACATTTTGTCCGCGCAAGATCAGCCTTGAAAACGCAGGATCGCTGGTTTGCATCGACAGGCCGGGAACTTGAGCCGCCCAATCGAGAAATCCTGTTGCCTGCCGCAAGGTCAGTTCATCGGCGCCCAGCGCGGTCACGCTCATCGCGACGTCGTGCAATTTTTCGTCGCGTTTGCTCGCCGTCACGATTATCTCGTCAAGCTGCCCTGGCGAGCTGTCAGCCGCCCATGTGACGGCGTTGGAAAGGAGAAATCCCGCAGTCGCGAGCTTAACCACGAAGTGTCGAATAGGCATTGCATCCCCCAATTATTTGTTCAGCCGATCGCGGGCAGTATTGAGCGCTCTTACCCGCTCAATCTACGTCTCAACCGGAGCATCCCTTTAGCTCAGTCACACTGCTTCACCCTAGGCAGAACGAGCGCAGCAGCCGGCGAACGACGTGCGGCCATCCGCCGCAACATCGTCGCCGCTAGAATTTGTACCCAACCTGTACGCCGATCGTCCGCGGCTGAATGAACGAGACCAGACCGGTTTGATTGAGGCCGCCCTGGTTGCTGTAGTCGGTGATGCCGCGCGAGTTCCCGAGGTTATTGCCGTACAGTTCCGCGTTGTAGTGTCCGTTGTCCAGACCCAGATGCAGCTGGAACGTGTTGTATACCGGCAGCTTGACGTGCGGTTCGATCGGGGCGGATGGCGAGAATCCGGTAAAGCGGCTTCCCGTGTAGGTCTCCGAGCCGCCGACGAACGCCGCCCAATCGCCGAACGCAGGCCACTTGTAGTCGACATTCAGCGTGTTGCTGACGTTCGGCACATAGGGTAATTTCTCGCCCGAAAATGCGTTGAGCAACGGCGCATCCGCGGTTAGGTAAGCGTCAGTGTACGAGCCCAGCAATGCGAGGGTGAGCCCCGAAATCGGCCGCCAGGAAAAGTTCCATTCGACGCCCTTGCTCGTCGCACTGCCCGAGTTGCCATTGATGCCCACTGGGCCCGCGGTGGTCTGCACTTCGCTCAAGATTTGGATGTCCTTCCAATCGATGTAGAACACCGCCATGTCGATCGAGAAGGTTTTGTCGAACAGGTCCGTGCGGAGTCCGATCTCGTAATTCTTGGTCGAATCCGATTTGAACGACGGCGGGTTCGGCAACGTGGGTGTCGGCAGATTCGGGCCGCCGGGACGAAACCCCGTGGCCACGCGCACGTAGGCGAGGGTGTCCTCGTTGATGTGCCAGCGCGGCGCCACCGACCACGTCGTGTCGTTCTGTGCCGTAAATATCGCCGGAAAGTTCGTAGTGACGGGCCCGTAGAGAACGCAGCAGAATGTGGTGACCTGCGAATTCTGCTTCACGTCCGTATTGCGTCCGCCGAGCTCGAGGTCAAATGAAGTATTGAAGTGATACGTGACGTCGGCAAAGAAGGCGTGTTCCAGGTAGTCGCCGGGCACGAGGGCGCCGCCGAGTGGAGGCGCCAGGACGGTGGAGGTATCGGTCGCAGGGGTCGCGAAGAGGGGCTGGGTGAGCGTAGTCTGCTCGTGCGTGAAAAAGCCGCCAATCTGCCAGTCAAATCCGTGGCCGAATACGGTGTTGCCGGGATCGGAGGTGAGCCGCAGTTCTTGATTGAACTTGTGCACGAACTCGACTTGATCGCCGATGACTTGCACGGGCTGCCCGTAGGCCGCGGCGCCGAGATAAGTCTCGTACGTGGGCCCCCCCGGCGCCAAATTTGCGTTGGTCAGATAATTGGTCGTGTTCAGATTGAAGCGTCCATAGCTGCCGGCGTACATCAAGGTCGCCCAGTGGAAATCGTAGGCCAGATTCAACGCGCCATACTTGAGAGAATTGTCCTCTTCAAGCGGGATGGCGCTATTTTGGACGAGACCGCCAATGCTTTGAAACTGGTTGGCGGGCGGCGCCGCAGGATTTACCGCGGCACCCACGGCCTCCACGGTATTGTTGCCGGTAGTCCTCAAGTGCTGCTCGAATACGGTGACACGCGCGGTGAAATCGGAGATCGGCTGCACGAGCAAGGAAGCGCGGATGCTGTAGCTGCTGCCGCTGTTGACGTTGCTCTCGCCCAGTTGGGGATTGTCGACCCAGCCCGGAAGTTGCGACTCGACGGCACTGACACGCAGCGCAGCTTTGTTGTCCCAGAAGGGCAAATTGATCATGCCTTTGATGTTTCCCGCGGCGGAACCACCGTCGACAAATTGGCCGCCCATCGAGACATCGCCTTCGACTTTATTGAGATTGGGCAGATTGGTCACGTACTTGATGATGCCGCCTTCGGCCGCCGCACCGTACAAGGTGCCCTGTGGACCGCGCAGCACTTCGATGCGCTGCAGATCATAGGTGTCGACATTCGCGCTGAAAAAAGCGCCATCGGCTTGCGCACCCGACATGAAGAACGGAATGTCGTCCACGGTCGTGGCGACCTGTGCACCCACGCTGCCGACATTTTCTCCGCGTATGATCAAGCGCGAAAAGGCGGGATCGCTAGTTTGCAATGACAGGCCGGGAACTTGGGCAGCCCAATCCAGAAATCCGGTTTCCTGCCGCAGGGTCAACTGGTCCGCGCCGATCGCGGTGACGCTCATCGCGACATCGTGCAATTTCTCGTCGCGCTTGCTCGCCGTCACGACGATCTCATCCAGCGCCCCCGGCTGTGTCGAGTCCGCCCACGCGACAGCGGTGGAGAAGAGAAATCCCGCAGTTACGACCTCAACCACGAAATGTCGGATAGGCATTGCATTCCCCAATTATTTCAGCCGATCGCGAGCAATATCGAGCGTTCTTGCCCGCTCAATCCACGTCTCATCCGGAGCATCCCTTTGCTCACACAGCTTCACCTAGAAGGTGCCCTGCCGCCCCGGTCGTCGCTGCAATATATTTTTAATTATCCTGATTGGCAACTAGTTTCTGATTACGCCAAGTTTTGCCTAGAATTTTGTGTGGTGATATATCCAATTCCGCAACTGTTGAGGCCAACCAGACGCACAGAACGGCCGATTTGCACCCCGCGCGGGGCGTAGATTGGCTGTTTTAGGCCCGCGCTGCGCAGTTTGGACCGCGAAAGCCGGACTTTAGGGTGGGACCCCATTTCTTTTGCTGACCCAGGCCGAAATTGTGGGCAAGTTGCCAAAGACGAGTTTTTCGTTGTAGAAAATTTCTCTTAGTGTAAACATCGCACTCGGCCGGCGTCAGCTTCAAGGGGATAACAAATGTCTCGGCAATGCTCATCGCTTCTCTCGATTTGCCTGTCTTTCTGCTTATTCAGTGTCGCAATCGCGGCCCGCGCCGCCCCCGCAGAGCCGGCCGTGGAGGCCGGTTCGACTCCTGCGGCGGCCCATCCCCTCGAGCGAACCGATCTCGAACCTTGGCTCGACGGCCTCATGCCCTACGCGATCGAGCGCGGCGATGTGGCCGGCGCGGTGGTTGCCGTGGTCAAGAACGGCGAGGTGATCTTCGCCAAGGGATACGGATTCGCCGACGTGAAGAAGCAGAAGCCGGTCGATGCGGAACGCACGATGTTCCGTCCTGGCTCGATTTCGAAGCTGTTTACCTGGACCGCGGTGATGCAGCTGGTGGAGCAGGGCAAGCTGGACCTCGACCACGACGTCAACGAGTACCTTGACTTCAAGATCCCGCCGCGTTCCGACGGACCCATCACCTTGCGCAACATCATGACGCATACGCCGGGTTTCGAAGAGCAGATCAAAGCCCTAATCGTCTCCGATCCGAAGCAGCTTGTGCCTCTCCAGGTTTATGCCCGGGAAAAGACGCCGGTGCGTATTTTCAAGGCCGGATCGACACCGGCGTATTCCAACTATGCGACCGCGCTCGCGGGCTACATCGTCGAGCGCGTTTCAGGGCAATCATTCGACGACTACGTCGACGCCCATCTGTTCAAACCGCTGGAGATGTCGCATGCCACGTTCCGGCAGCCGCTGCCCGCGACGTTCGAGGCCGACATGTCCAAAGGCTACGCGCTCGCATCGCAGCCTGCGAAGCCGTATGAGATCGTCGTGGCGGCACCGGCCGGAAGCCTCGCGGCCAGCGGCGTCGACATGGCGCATTTCATGATTGCGCATTTGGAAGGCGGCGAGTATCACGGCGCGCGCATCCTCGGCGCCGAAACGCTAAAAACGATGCATGAAACGCCCACCGACATGATCCCGCCGCTGAATCGAATGATGCTTGGATTCTACGAGCAGAACTACAACGGCCATCGGATCATCAGCCACGGCGGCGACACGGTGTACATGCACAGTTACCTGCATTTGTTCTTGGATGATCACGTGGGTCTATTCGTGTCGGTCAACAGTCAAGGCCGCGAGGGCGCCGCGGGCGCGATTCGTGGCGCGCTGTTCGATGACTTTCTCAATCGCTATTTTCCCGGCACCCCGGATGCGCGGACGGTCGATGCGAAAACGGCCGCAGAGCATGCCAAGTTGATGGCGGGTTACTATGAAAGCTCGCGCCGTGCCGAAACATCGTTCATGAGCATCGGCAACTTTGCCAGCCCGTTCAAATTCGTTGTCGACAAGGATGGCTTTCTGACCGCGTCGTCCTTCAAAGGCCGCAATGGCGCGCCGCGTCGCTACCGCGAGGTCGCGCCTTTCGTGTGGCGCGATGTCGAGAGTGGCTGGCGGCTGGCCGCAAAGGTTGCCGACGGACGGGTGCAGCGCTTCAGCATGGATGAAATTTCGCCCTTTACGGTGTACGAGCCCGTTCGCTGGTGGCGTTCACCGGGTTGGCTCCTGCCGGCTGTGGAGATCTCCTTCGCCGCGCTGTTGCTGACCACGCTGCTTTGGCCCGTCGCCGCGATCGTGCGCCGCCGAAATAATCTGAAGCTGGATCTGGTGGGTCGCGACGAACGTGGCCGTATGCTCTCACGCGTCGCAGCCGTCGCGGTGACCGTGGTATCGCTTGGATGGTTGTGGTTGTTCACGGCGCTCAGCTCGAGAACGGCAATGCTGGGACCTGGCCTTGATCCCTGGCTAGTTCTCCTGCATCTGGTCTCTATATTGGGCTATGTCGGCGGGGCCATTGTCCTGATCTGGGCGGCAGCGATTGCTTGGACCGGCAAACGAAGCTGGCAAGGCAAGGTTTGGACCTCGGTGCTCGCCGTCTCCGCGGTTGCGATGCTTTGGATGGCCTGGGTGTATCACTTGACCTCATTCACTTCGAGGTACTGATACGCGCGATTTTTGCGGGTGCGCGGGACGATGAAGCACCGGGCGCCGCTATTGAGCGCGATTGGCGCTATCGTCTTCGGCCTGGGCGCGCTCCTGCCGGCTCAGGCCTTCGCCGCCGACTACCCGGTCCTCGAGACAAAAGTCTACGATCGCGCGGCGCAATTCCTGGCGAGCAATCAGGACAAGCTCGTACTCAATGCCTCATTCACCCCGCATTGGCGCCGCGGCCCGAAGGAGCGCTTTACCTACCGGCACGAACTCGGCGACGGCAGAGCCGACTTCGTGGAGGTGGCAGCCGCGACAGGCAAGCGCGCTGCGGCGTTCGATCAAGCCATCGTCGCCGCGGGTCTGTCCAAAGTTCTCGGCAAGATGGTTGAAGCGCAGCGATTGCCCTTCCAAGACTATGAAGAAATCGGCGTCGATCAGATCGGCTTCGCAGCCAATGGCAAGAACTGGAGCTGTTCCACGCGCCGCGCGGATTAGAGCCAGCCGCTGCGGACCAAACTACTACGGGCTGACCGCGACGGACCGCGTTGCCTTGCGGCGTGCGTACAACTGCCACACCCCCACGGTCATCACGGGCAGCACGAATACGGCGAGAAACATGTACGCCAGGCCTCGATAGCCGCGCGCGATCAGAGTCACCAATCCGAATCGCGCCGCCAAGAATATCGAGCCCAAAAGCAGCGCGCCGGTAATCCAGAGGCGTGCGGATTTGGACAGGGTGCCGCCTTTACGGGCCGCGTAGGCTTCGGCGATGCGCTCGTTGAAGGCATGAACGCAGCCGGTGCCGCTTTCCAGCAGCGCCAAAAAAATCATCAGCTGAAACAGGTAGTGAAACGCCGGAAAATTCAAACGTTTCAGCAGGAAATCCGACGGCAGCGGTTCGCTGCCGATCTGCGGATAGTATGCAATCATGCAGATGAAAAAGAGCAGGGCTGGAATCATGGCGAAAGGACCGGCCAGGACGCCGGCGATGATCGCGTTCTTGTTGCTGGTCAAATGCCGCAGCACGGGCAGAATGATCACCGCGCCGACGACGTTGTAGCCGGCATAGGTGAATCCGCCCAATACCCATCCCTCGTGCGGCGCCGGCGCCGCCAAGTTCACCAGGATTCGATCGCCGAAGGCGAAGAACGACAGTACGACGAATATGGCGTACACCGCGTAAAGGAAAATCGAGACCCACTTGAACAGACGCTCCACGGAGGCGGTGCCGTAGGTGGTGACGAAGCTGATGCAGGCGATCAAGCTTAAGGTCCCGACCAGTGCCGGCCAGCCCAATAAAGCCGTGCCGATGGCTCCCGCGGCGGCGCCGAATACCGCCAGAATCAAGATGATGAACAGCAGGTAGCAGACCTCAAAGATCACCCAGAAGGGCCCGAGTAGATTTTGGAAGAAGGTCCGATAGTTCCAACTCTTGGTGGCGTACGCCAAGCAAAATGTCACCGCGCAGACCGCGCTCCAGATGATCATCGCCAAAAAGATCGCCATCAATCCGCCGCGCGGCCCGCTCGGCAGAAAAAACTCGGCCAATTCACGCCCGGTTGCATAGCCGCCGCCGATCACCACCGCCTTGAAAGCGAAACCCGGCAGCAGGTAGCGCTGAAACCAGGACGAGCCGCTCTTGGTCGCGGGCATCGCGCTCACGGCGACCGGTGTGCCGCAGGCGACTGCGGTGCCGTGGCTGAGTCGTAGCCGGCGCCCCGTAAAACCTTGCCGGGCTTCGCGCCCGTGTGGCGGCCCTGGTCAATCACCAACTGCCCATTCACCAAAACGTAATCGATGCCGGTGGGATAGGCCGTGGGGTTCTCGTAGCTCGCCACATCGTCCAACCGCGCTTCATTGAAAATGGTGACGTCCGCCTTCAGGCCCTCGCGGATGACGCCGCGGTCATAGAGACGCATGCGCGTGGCGGGCCAGGAAGTCATTTTGCGAATCGCGTCCTCGAGGGTGAGCACGTGGCGCTTTTTCACGTACTCCGCAATGACGCGCGGAAAATTGGCGTAGGCGCGCGGATGCGGCAGACCGATGGCGTCGATTTTGCCAGGCTCTTCGTTGGCGCCGGCATCGCTGCCGATGCTCATCCAAGGCCAGCGCAAGGCCGTGGCGATGTCAGGCTCGCTCATCATGAAGTAGAGTCCCATGGCGCGATGCGGCTGCGCGCCGAGCACGATGTCCCAGGATACGTCGGCGGGATCCTGGTGAAGCTGCTTCGCGATGTACTCGATGCTCTTGAAGCGATACTGGTCGTACTTTGGATTGAAGGCATTGGCGAGCACGACGTGATCCCAACCGCCGCTGGCCTGAACCAGATTGGACCAGCCGGGCGCGGAACCGGCCGCGACTTCCTTTTTGAGGCGTATACGCACCTGCGGATCCTTGAGACGTTCCAAACCGGTCTTCGCGCCCTGCTCCCAGACCCAATTCGGCACCGTGATGTCGAGGCCCGTACCGCCCGCGGTATAGACATACATGTCGGACGCGATGTTCACGCCGCGTGCGCGCGCCGCGTTGATGAGTTCGCCCGCCTGCGGGACCAGTTTCCCCCAGCCCGGCGCATAGGCGCCCTTGAAGTGGAAAATTTCGACTTGGATGCCGGTCTTCTCGCCGATTTCGATCGATTCGCCGATGGCCTGCAGCAGCTTGGCGCTCTCATCGCGCATGTGGCTGGCATAGATGCCGCCGTGTTTCGCGGCGACGTGCGCCAACGCGATGAGATCTTCGGTGCTCTGAAAACTATCGGGCGGATAAATGAGCGCCGTGGCGATACCCATGGCGCCCGCGCGCATGGCTTCATCGACGTGCACTTTCATGGCATCCAACTGTTCAGCCGTGGGGTGACCGGCGACATCGCCCATGACTTCCACGCGCGCCTGCCCGCTACCGTAATACGAGCCGAAATTCAGCGAGATCCCCTGGGCTTCGAGCTTTTTGAAGTAATCGGCGATTTGCGCCGAAGGCACCGGCGTGCCGCCCTCGCCCGCGATCGCGGAGGTGACGCCCTCGCGCAGCTTGTTCTCGGCCAAGCCGTTCTTGAGCAGCACTTCGCCCGATTGATCCATCATGTCGATCCAACCCGGGGAGACATAGTCGCCTCGCGCCTCGATCTCGCGCGCCCCGCGGCCCTCGACCCGGCCGATTTTGACGAAGCGGCCATCCTTGATCGCGATATCGGCGTTGACCCAGGGATTGCCGCTGCCATCCAAGAGATGCCCGTTTCGAATCACAATGTCGTAGATCGGTGCCGGCTGCGCGAGAGCGCTCAAGCAGGCTGCAGACAAAGACAAACCCAGTGTTGCGGCGGCAATTCGCGATTTCATGTCTATACCTTAGGCGTACTAATATGGGCGCACAGCGGCCAGCCCGAGCGCGCACGCAACGCTAGCACAAAGATGGGGCGGCTGTTTTCTGTTTAGGAGGGTTTGAGCCTAGTTCAGCGCTCTTTCTACTAAACTGGTCACCTGGGTCCAGGGAACCGGTTCCTGATGCATGGCAAACACGGTGGTGACCGCGAGGTTCTCGCGCTTCACGGCGTCCATCACTTCGCGCATCAATTCCGGGGCGTACAGGGAACCATCGGCGTTGAGAGCCAGGGTGTCGCTCGCATAGAGCAGCTTGTGTTCCGGAAAATACACCATGTACTGCCGCTCGGTGGAGGCGCCACGCAGAGGGTACAACTCCATGCGGTTCGCGCCGAACCCCACCTGAACTTTCTGCGAGACGATGCGCCACACGGGGCGGCGAGCCGATTGCGCCAGCAGGTCGGGATGCAAATGGCGCGGCGACGCTACCAGCCGCTCCAGCAACGGTTTGTTCAAGTCGAGAATGTACACCGGCAAACCGAGGGCCACGACCTGGCGCACGCCGCCGATGTGAGGCCAGGAGTCCGAGGTCGACAGCACCGCCTTGACGGCCGCGCCGGGACTTTGCTGTTTCGCCTTGTCGATAACACCGGCCATGTAGGTGCCCGAGAGCGGCGATTCCAATAACACGATGCCGTCGTCCTGCTTGACGACGGTGGCATTCCAGGATCCCGGAAACAAAGTGATGCCGGGCGCGAGCGTCATGCCCTTCTCCGCATTGAACGGCCTTTCCCAGCCCTTTGATTGCAGGCCCTTCGGAGCAACTTGCGCATCAAGCTTGAAGACGCCGGCATCCATCGCCGGATTCAGATCCACCTTAAGAACCTGTCTCGACTCCCACAGAATGCCATTGCGCTCCTCGACCTCGTTGGTGGGGTAGCGCAGGCCGTGCACGGTTTGCCAGTTGTCCCAATAAATCCGTTGGTGAACATCGCCCCACTGGTACCAGTGATCGTAGAACACCGCGACGGTGTCAACCGCGTCGGGTAAGTGATTGAAGGGGTTGATCATCACGCGCACCGGGCGCCCCTGCCAGTTGAACGCCAGCACGGGATGCAGCGTGGAGCGCAGCCGTTGCGCGCTCTCGAAATGCAGGTCCGCGGCGCCCCAGGCGGTGACCAGCAATCGCATCGGACCGAGCGCCAACGCAGATCGTGCTGCCTCGATGTCGGCTCGCGACGCTGGGCTGTCGGATTTCTCCGAGCGGTACACGCCGCCTTCCGGGCCGACGACCAAGGTGGTATCGGATTCTGCTTGGCCCGGATCCGATTCTGGCCACGTCAGGTGCGTCAGCATCACGGCTCTCTGCGATGCAAAGTCGATCTTTTCCTGCGTGCGCGCGTAGGCGGTAATGAAGGGGTCCTGGCGGTACGACTGTTCGACCAGAAGCGTGTGCTGAACGCCTTCGAGGCCAAGCCCCTTGACCGCTTCGATGCGCCCGCGCCCGCCCATGGCGGTAAGTGCGAGCGCGACGCAATCGCGCGGCGTCGGCGCACACTGCGGCGCCGTGTCGACGGCCGCGGCGGCAGAAGCGGCGGCAGAAGCGCCGCCGGCCGCGACACCGGCACTTCCAATCCAAAAACTCGCGATGACCGCGAAAAAAACCGTGCAGCGCATAAACATTCCTATGTAGCCATGCTTCGATTGGGCGCCACAAATAATACCAGTAGGAAAAAGCCTGTAGGACTTGACTGACCTGGTTTGCCAAGGCTGCGTGCTATCACGCCGCGCGTGCGCACTCTAAGTTGAACCGACGGCACATATCGTTGTCACCCAAACACATCTTGTCGTCAGCATAACTTGAAGGAGTGCCATGCATCCCGAACACAGATCCATTGGCGAGTTGGCCTATCATCTTTGGCAAGCTCGTGGCTGCCCAGAAGGGAGCGCAGAGCAGGATTGGTTGGACGCCGAGAAGCAATTGAAGTCAGCGCCGCGCGCCGCTGAACCGCGCGCGGCGACGCCGACAGCGTCTGCGTCCTCGGGCCAGCGCACGGATGAACCGCCCGCCAATGTCGAGGCCAAACGGAAAGCAGCGGCCGCGCCGCGCACGGGTTCAGCGGCCCGGCCACGGCGCTCGAAATCGACACAAGGCAAGCCGAGCCCCGAACCACCGGGCTGACGAATACCGTGAGACATGCGCGGGATGCATCGTGGCGCTAAGGCTCGCCCGGCTGACGGCTTGCGTGGCGGTCCTGTTTGGCCTATTCCACCCCCATAGCGCTTGGTCGCAAACACCCTCGCCCATGCAGGAATGGCAATACTCCGGCGGCGTCATTCTCGCCCGGCTGTTCGATCCTAATTTTCCCGAGTGGCGGACGGTACTCGGCGTTGCCGCGGACACCCAGCCGGTGTACGCGGGCGCCAGTGCCTATCGGGTGCAGGGCGGTCCGGTGATCAACATTCAATATAGCGATATCGCCTTCTTGAGCACCGGAGACGGCTTGGGCGTCAACTTTCTACGCGGCGATCACTACCGCATCGGCGCCGCCATCGCCTATGACCGCGGCCGCATCGAGCGTGACGATTACACCAATCTGCGCGGCATGGGCAACATCAATCCCGCGCCCGTGGCCAAGCTGTTCGCCACATATGTGCTGTCGAAGAAATTTCCATTGATTCTGCGCGTCGATGCGCGGCAACTCTTGGGCGGCGCGGACGGCACGGTCGGCGATGCTGGGCTGTACATCCCCTTGCCGGGCAGTTCGAAAAAGTTCGTCATGTTCGCCGGCCCATCGGTTACGTTCGGTACGCACCACTATTTGCAGAGCGAATTCGGCGTCTCACCTGCGCAGTCGCTGGCCTCCGGCCACCCGGTTTTCGATGCGCACGCCGGGATGGCCTCCGTCGGCGCGGGATTCAGCGCGACGCGATTCATCACGAATCATTGGCTTTTGAATTTGGACGCTGCGATCAACAAGCTGAAAGGCAGTCCGGACATTAGCCCGCTGACTGAAAGCAGCACACAGCGCGAACTTGCGCTATCGATCGACTATCAGTGGTAGTCAAACTATACTTCGCCGCGGATGACCGATCAGCCGCGCCCCTGGGTTTCGATATCGTCGGGAGAAATGACCGCGGAAATCGATCCGCGCGGCGCGCAGCTCTCTGTCTTGCGAGCCCGCGACGGCGGCGATCTACTCTGGAACGGCGACCCGAGCGTATGGGCGGGACGTGCGCCGCTGCTCTTTCCCATCGTCGGCGTGCTGGCGGGTGGGGTTTATCGGCTCGGCGCAAGAACCTATTCGCTTTCGAGACATGGATTCGCGCGCGACAAGATCTTTAGCTTGCGTAACACGGGCCCGTCCAGCGCTGCGTTTAGATTGAACGCTGACGCGTCGACGTATGCCGTCTATCCGTTTCAATTTGAATTGGATGTGCGCTACGAATTGTCCGGCGCGGTGCTTTCGGTGAGCACCGAGATACGCAATGCCGGCGGCACCGGCATGCCGGCCAGTTTCGGCTATCACCCGGGATTTCGCTGGCCGCTGCCTTTCGGACAGCCGCGCTCAGCGCACTACATTGAGTTCGAGACCGACGAGCCCGGCACGGTGAGAAGAATCGACGACGCCGGATTGCTGACGCCCGCACGCCATGCCACACCGATCGTGAATCGCCGGCTGGATTTGCTGGATTCGCTATTCCAACAAGATGTCCTGATATTCGATCAGCTCAAAAGCCGGTCGGTCAGTTACGGCAGCAACCAAGGACCGCGATTGCGAGTCGGATTCGCCGACGCTGCGTATCTTGGCGTCTGGACCAAGCCCGGCGCGAGCTTTATCTGCATCGAGCCCTGGCACGGGATCACGGATCCGGAAGGCTTTTCGGGCGACTTTATGCAAAAGCCCGGCGTGCAGGTCCTCAAGGCTGGCGAGGCCTTCTTCGCAAAAATGGACATAACGTTGCTGGAATCTTAAGGCCCCGTCGGCGGCAGCGCTGCCGTTCGCGACCCACACGCACCGCCTACGCCGCGGAACCGGCAATTTGGCGCAATTTCCGCGCTTAGCAAGCCTCCCCTCTACAGTGTCTCCACGGTTTACAACTACTTGGAGAAACACATGAAAACGATCCACGGCTTCGCCGCCCTGTCACTCTCATTGATCTTGGGCCTCGTTCCTTTCGCGCTGATCGCGGTGGACGATTTTGTGGTCGCCAAGGCCGAAGTCTCCACCTCGGCCGCGGCCAACTCGGTACATGCGCTGGGGGTCGAAGGGCGATAGACTCGGTTCCTTGAGCAACCCGGGAACTGAATGAAGACCCACCTGCAGGCCCAGGCCACCGACCCGCTTTTGGCGTTCGATGGTACCCACGATACGGTAGTCGATTTCCTGCGGCGACGCGTGCCGATGGTGATGGCGATCAACACCGTCATCGCGCTGCTCATCGCCTTGGTGCTGCGCTCGTGGGACGAGGTCATCCCGAATCTCGTCATTTCGTACTGCATCGGTCTCTGCATTCTCGCCTTGGTGGCGTCCGTACGCTGTACCGTCATGCAGCGCTTCCGCGGCAGCCTCCCTCTGCGCTTCGCCATCTACGTCGTGCTGATCGTGGCCGGAGCCATCGGCGGTGAACTGCTCTCGAAGCTGTTCCTGCACCGTCAGTCGCCCACTTACATGATGCATGAGGGCTACATTTGGCTGGTTGCCGTTGTTTTCTCGCTGGTGGCAGCCAGCATCGCGCTGTTCATCAACTTCAGCTGGGTGCGGCTGGCGCAAAGCAAGCGCGACGTGGAACGCGCCGAGCGCGCCGCGATCGAAGCGCAGCTGCGAGCGCTGCAGGCGCAGATCGAGCCGCATTTCCTTTTCAATACCCTCGCGAATCTCGATGCCTTGATCGCCACCGACGCCGGCATGGCGCGCTGCCTGCTCGGCAATCTGATCCGCTACTTGCGCGCCGCGCTGACGCATGCGCGCAGCGAAACGGCGACGCTGCACACCGAGGTCGAGCTGTTGAAGGCGTATCTCGCCATCATGGGGTTGCGGCTGCCGAATCGCCTGACCACCGAATTCGATTGTGATCCTGAGTGCTTGCGCCTGAAATTCCCGGCGATGCTGCTGCAGCCGCTGGTGGAAAACGCCATCACGCATGGTATCGAGCCGGCCTCCGACGGCGGCGCCATCCGCGTCAGCGTGCGCTGCGAGGGCGACAAGCTCATGGTGTCGGTCGATGACACCGGCGTCGGCCTCGGCAACGCGCATACCGCGGGCACCGGTGCCGGCATTCAAAACGTCCGTGCCCGGCTGCAGTCGCTGTTTGGCAGCGCGGCGCGCCTGGTTCTGGAGCCGCGCACGCCGCGCGGCACGCATGCGGCCATCGAAGTGCCGCTCAATCTGCTGTCCAGACCGGCTGCATGAGCACGCCGTATAGCTACCTCATCGCCGAAGACGAACCGCTGCTGGCACGAGTACTCGCGCAGCAAGTGAGCGAACACTGGCCCGCCGCACGCTGCGTGGGCCTGGCCTCGAACGGCGCCGAGGCGCTGAAGCTGGCCGACGAGTTCTCCCCCGACGTGGCCTTCCTCGATGTCCGCATGCCGCAGCTCGATGGGCTCGAGGCCGCACGCCAGCTGTGCCTGAGAGAGCATCCACCCCTCATCGTCTTCGTCACCGCTTACGACGCCTACGCACTCGACGCCTTCGAGGCGGCGGCGATCGACTACTTGCTCAAGCCGGTGGAGACTGCGCGCCTGGCCAAATGCATCGAGCGGCTTTCGGGGCAGTTGAGCCGCGGCAACAGCGATGGCAGCGTTGGCGAGATGGCGGCGAGCATCGCCAAGCTGCTCGGCAACCAATCCTCACGCAAGGATAAATTGCGCTTCGTGCGCGCCGGCGCGGGCACCACGGTCAAGCTGATCCCGGTCGCCGAGGTGCTTTGGTTCGAAGCCGAAGACAAATACATCACGGTGGCAACCCGCGAAGGCGACAGCATTATTCGCATGCCGCTGCGCGAATTGCTCGAACAGCTCGATGAGGAGGTGTTCTGGCAGATTCACCGCGGCACCGTGGTCAATTCGCAGCACATCGCGCACGCGAAGCGCGATGAACTCGGGCATTTGACCCTGACGCTCAAGGGCCGCAAGGACGAAATCCCGGTGAGCCGCCAATTCGCACATCTTTTCAAGCAGATGTAGGCGAGCGTCGGGCTATATAAAGGTGTCATAAACCAAGGACTATACTCAACACCGCAACGGGAAGTGAGCGGAGCGCACTATGTTATCGAATCGATCGATTGGCGTGAGTCTGGGCGCGCTCCTGAGCGCGCTGCCATGCGCCGCCGCCGCGCCGGACTCCGGTGCGTCGATCAAAATAAATCAAATCCAAGTGATCGGCACGCACAACAGCTATCACACCGGAATGGCCTCCAGCGAGGCCAAGCTCCTGCAGCAGAAGAACCCCAAGCTCTATGAGGCCCTGGAGTACCGGCATCGCCCGCTGGATGAACAGCTGACCTCGGGGGTGCGGCAGATCGAACTGGATATTTACGCCGACAGTGCGGGCGGCCGCTACGCGCACCCAATGGGAATCGATGCCGTCGCAGCGGCGGGATTGCCGAAAGACCCGGACTTCGATCCGCAGGGTCTCATGAGCAAACCGGGATTCAAAGTGATGCATGTGCAGGAACTGGATTATCGCAGTACCTGTCAGCAGCTCATCGCATGTCTCGAGATCGTTCGCGCCTGGTCGCAGGCGCACAAGAGTCATGTGCCCATTTTCATTCTTCTCGAGACCAAACAGTCCGAGCTGCCGCCGCAATATCATGCGCCGGCTCCCGAAAAATTTACTTCGAGCACCTTCGATGCACTCGATGCCGAAATCCGCTCCGTGTTTAAACCCAACGAAATGATTACGCCCGACCAAGTGCGCGGCAAGCATGCGACGCTCGAGGAGGCCGTGCTGCGCAAGGAGTGGCCGACCTTGGCGGCTGCGCGGGGCAAGGTGGTGTTCCTGATGGATCAGCGCCCAGTGGGACCGGTGTATCTGGAAGGACATCCCGCGCTGCGCGGCCGCGTGATTTTTACCAACGCAGAACCTGGCCAACCGGATTGCGCCTTCACGGAGGAAAACGACGGCAGCCAGGAAGAAATTGCCGCCCTCGTGGGCAAAGGGTACTTGGTCCGCACCCGGACCGATGCCGACACGAAACAGGCGCGAACCAACGACACGGCTCGCCGCGAGCTCGCTCTGGCGAGCGGCGCGCAACTATTGAGCACCGACTATCCGGCGTCCGAGCCCTCGCAATGGACGCCCTATTCCGTCGGCCTTCCCGGTGGTGCCGTTGTCCGGTGCAACCCGGTCAACGGCCCACCCTCCTGTTCCAATCAATCCTTCACAGCCCATCACGAATGACGCCGGACGGCGGCCGATAAACTGCGCGCCGCCGGATCTTCGCGCGCCGGTTACATCTTCATTGCCACCTTCATGTCGGGGGGCGCGGTTTTAGCGCGCGTGCCCTTCACCCCGACGGCATGGTCGGGGATTTTGGCCACCAATCGCGCCACATCGCTGTCGTCAAATTCGATGTGGACGCGGTAGGTGCCCTTGGCATTTTTGCCGCGGTAGTCCCAGCTCTCGTCCGCCTGTCCGGGCATGGACATGCCGCAATCATTGAATTGCAAAATCCGCCAGGGTGCGCCGAGCAGAGACTGAACCTCCGCCTTGGTCGACGTTCCAGGCTTCACCTGCGCAAGTTTGGCGGCGCTGATGGTGTCGGTGCTCTGCGCCGGCGGTGGAATGGCTGTCGCCCAGCCATCCGCGCTGCGCGCTGCGGAGGCGCCGAGGAAGCACATTGCCAGGCCCGCGCTGTAAACCAACATTTGAATACGCATAGGTAACCTCCGTGCGGGTCTATTGTTCGGACTGCGGCAGGATCGCGTTACGTGCTTCGCCGGTCAGCGAGAGAATGGTCACTCCCGTACCGGCACGATCCGCGGCATAGATGAAACCGCGATCGTCATACTCGACGTAGTCGTTCATCGTCGCGTTGAAGCAGTTGGTCACGCCGTTGATGGTCGAGCACGACGCCGCGGTGTTCGAATTCGGCGCCTGGATGAAATAAGCGATCGGTTTCGGATTCTTTGGATCCCGGATGTCCCAAACTCGGACGC